>Ga0116226_10000338_pt1 | contig 39562 bp, 34 predicted proteins | sample S1TSphfallax_FD_89692 | JGI IMG/M metagenome (GOLD analysis project Ga0116226, IMG submission 89692) | Host-associated microbial communities from peat moss isolated from Minnesota, USA - S1T2_Fa - Sphagnum fallax MG | ecosystem: Host-associated > Plants > Peat moss > Unclassified | place: USA... | reverse complement strand
GGGACGATGTGCGGGGGCGTCACCATCGGATTGGCCGGAATATAGTTGTCCGGCTCGCCGAACAGATTGGGGGCGAAGAACACCACGCCGAGATAGATCAGCAGAAAGACGCCGATGCCGAACAAATCCTTGATGGTGTAGTAGGGATGGAAGGGGATGGTGTCCTGCGGACCTTTGATATCGATGCCGAGCGGATTGTTCGACTTGACCGTGTGCAGCGCCACGACATGCAGAAACACCACGCCGAGGATCACGAAGGGCAGCAGGAAATGCAGGGCGAAGAAGCGGTTGAGGGTTGGATTGGCAACCGAGAAGCCGCCCCACAGCCAGGTGACGATTGTATTGCCAACCACCGGGATGGCTGAGAACAGGCTGGTGATCACGGTCGCGCCCCAGAAGGACATCTGACCCCAAGGCAGCACATAGCCGAGGAAACCGGTCGCCATCATCAGCAGATAGATAACGAGACCCAGCCACCACAGGACTTCCCGCGGCGATTTGTAGGAGCCGTAATAGAGGCCGCGGAAGATGTGGATATAGACGACGATGAAGAAAAATGATGCGCCATTGGCGTGCAGATACCGCAGGAGCCAGCCGCCATTGACATCGCGCATGATGTGCTCGACGGAGTTGAAGGCCAGACCGGCATTGTCGGTATAGTTCATCGCCAAAAAGAGCCCGGTGGCGATCATCAACACCAGCATCAGTCCGGCCAGCGAGCCGAAGTTCCAGAAATAATTCAGGTTTTTCGGAGTCGGATAATCCACCGCGGCATGTTTCAGGATCGAAAAGATCGGCAGCCGCTCATCGACCCATTGCAGGGTCTTGTTCTCAAACTTTGTCGCTTCGCTCATCAAATCTCTCCTAGCCGATACGGACCGAGCTGTCGGTCAGGAAGCTGTAGGTCGGAACCAACAGATTCAGGGGGGCCGGACCCTTACGAATCCGTCCCGACGTGTCATATTGCGAGCCGTGGCAGGGGCAGAACCAGCCGCCGAACTCGCCTTTTGGATCGGTCGGCTTCTGGCCGAGCGGGATGCAGCCGAGATGGGTGCAAATGCCGACCATGACGAGCCATTCCGGTTTCTGGACGCGCTGGGCGTCGGTCTGCGGATCGCGCAGCTCCTTGACGTCAACGGCGACCGCGGCCGCGATATTTTCCGGCGTGCGGTGACGGATGAACACCGGTTTGCCGCGCCAGACCACCGTGATCGCCTGACCAACCTCGACCGGCGCCAGATCAACTTCCGTGGTCGACAGCGCCAATGTGTCGGCCGCCGGGTTCATGCTGTTGATGAACGGCCAGGCGGCGGCGCCGAGTCCGACGACGCTTAGCGCACCTGCGGCGTAAACAAGAAAATCGCGCCGCGTTTCACCATCGCTGGGATCGCTGGACGGGTGGGTGGACGCATCAGCCATAATCAATCCTCTTAAAAGACCCGCAAGGCAGGCGGCAAGCCAGCAAGCTGCTGGCGGAGGTTTCTCACGAGATATGGGCGCTCTATAAAGCAATTCAAGCAGCTTGAAAAGCGGCGGATGATGCCGCACCCTCCGGACATGCGGATTGCACTCTATCAACCGGATATTCCACAGAATACCGGCACCATTCTTCGTCTCGCCGCCTGCTTTGGCGTGCCCCTCGACATTATCGAACCGACCGGCTTCATTTGGAACGATCACCGTCTGAAACGGGCCGGCCTGGATTATCGCGACCTGGCCGATGTCACCCGCCACCGTTCCTGGACCGCCTTTCTGGCCGGGCGTCAACCTGGGCGGCTTATCCTGCTGACCACAGCAGCCGAGCTCCCGCATCACCGGTTCGTCTTTGAGAAGGACGATATTTTGCTGTTCGGCCGAGAAAGCGTCGGCGCCCCGCCCGAGGTCCATGCCGCCAGCGACGTTCGTCTGCGGATTCCGATGCGGCCGCCGGCACGGTCGCTCAATCTCGCCGTCGCCGCCGCGCTGGTGGTAGGCGAGGCTCTGCGGCAATGTGACGGGTTTGGCGAAGGATTTCCGTGATTTTTGACGTCGAGGGGATAAACTGACCCGATGAAAAATTCACTCAGCAAAACCGCCGTCGCGGCGCTCTGCCTATTTTTGGCGGTTGGCGCGGTGGCGGCTCTGGTCTGGACGCGCCGGCCCGCGGCCGAGCCGCCGGTATCCGAGGTCACAGAGAGCGGATCATCGGAAGGCGATCTGCTGGCCGCCAGTCATGGCCTGGCGAAGCGAGAGGGCGCGCGGCTGGATCTGGTCCAGAAAAGTGGCGAGAGTCTCTCCTTGACCGATCATCTGCAGTGCGGCGACCTCGCCTGTCCCAAGGACTTGGCCGTCTCCTATCGTTATCTCGGCTGGGATGTCGCGATCGGCGGCTATCTGCTACAGGTCACCATGAATGCCGGGCAGCGCATGGTGCTGACCTATGGCGATGACGAGCCCGAGCTGGTCGATGCGCGTCACGCCGCCGCCGCCCGCGAACCGGTGCCGATGCCCTTGACCGTTCCGCCGCCGGTCAAGACCGACGATTCCTTGGGCGAATGGCTGGCCGACATGACCGCCGATCGCGAGGAGAGCGAGAAGCCCCTGATCGCCGCCCATGCGGAATGGGTCAGCCGGGATGGGCGGGCCCTGACCATCCGGCTCAAAGATCAACGCAAGCTGGTCCTGCAGGACGATTTGGTTTGCGGCCAATTGGCCTGCCCGCCGCAGATCTCCCGCTCTTTCGATTATGTCGGCACCAGTCCCGACGGGCAATTGCAAGTGGTTCACGAAGAGGGTAACGAGGCCGAGGAAGGACTGCTGATCGATCGCGACGGTTTGGTTCAGATCACCCTCTCGGTGCCGAATTTCTCACCCGACGGTAAGGCCGCCGTCGCTGTCATCTCCGATCTCGAAGCTTCGGCGCCGCGCCGGCTGGAACTTTGGGGCCTGGCGAACGGCAAGGCGAGCCTGGTCTTTTCCTTGCCGGCACGGGAGGAGGACGACACGATCTATGAACTGGTCGGGTGGGTCGATAATACCCATCTCCGTTTGCGGCGCGGCCCTTGGGGCAGCGATCAGCGGAACGCCGTCATGCTGGTGGGCGACGCCGGCGGCTGGCATATCCAAGAGGGTGGTTGATCGCGCTTTATTCTTCGGCGTAAGGATTCTTGCGCTTGCGTACCCCGAAGCGGATCGGCACCCCCAGCAGCCCGAAATCATTCCTCAGGCCATTGACGAGAAAGCGGCTGTAGGATTCCGGCAATTCATCGGCGCGCTGGCTGAATAGCGCAAAAGAGGGCGGACGGGTCCGCACCTGGGTCATATATCGCAGTTTCATGCGATGGCCGCCCGTGGTGGCGGGCGGTGGGTGGCGCTCGGTCATTTCGGCCAGCCAGCGATTGAGCTGCGCCGTCGGCACCCGCTTATTCCACAGCGCATAAATATCGCCGACCGCGCTCATCAGCTTGTCGAGGCCGCGGCTGTTGAGTGCCGAGAGCGTGACGGTCGGCACCCCGCGCACCTGCGTCAGGGAGGTCTCCAGCCGATCCTTCAGGCGCAGCAGCGACTCTTCGCGGTTGGCGACCTGATCCCATTTATTGACCGCCAGCACCAGGGCGCGGCCCTCTTCCACCACCATCCGGGCGATGGTCAGGTCCTGCTTGTCAAGGATCGCATCGGCATCCATCACCAGCACCACCACATGGGCCATGCGGATCGCCTCGATGCTATTGGCGGTCGACAGCTTTTCGACCTGATCCGAGATATTGGCGCGCCGCCGCAACCCCGCCGTATCGACCAGCCGATAGACCCGGCCGCCATAGGTCCATTCCGTGGTAATCGCGTCGCGGGTCAGGCCAGCTTCCGGACCGGTCAGCATTCGGTCGTCGCCCAGCAGCGCGTTGACCAGGGTCGATTTTCCGACATTCGGGCGCCCGACGACGGCAATCGATACGGGGCGTTCCGCCTCGGCCTGTTCCAGGGCAGCCCGCAGATCGCCATCCTCGATTTCATCGTCCGCCGGCAACTGGCCCCAGTCTTCTTTAGGCTCGGGTTTGAGGCCGCCATGGGCGCGGGCATAGGGCATCAAGGCTTCATAAAGACCGTCGAGCCCCTCGCCATGTTCGGCCGAAAAGGGGACCGGCTCGCCCAGACCAAGCTGGAAAGATTCGTAAAGTCCCGGTGCGCCGGCTTTGCCCTCGCATTTGTTGGCGACCAGGATGACCGGGGTTGGGCTCTTGCGCAGATAATCGGCAAAATGGGAATCAAGCGGGGTCACGCCGGCGCGCGCATCGATCAGGAACAAAGCCACATCCGCTTCCCCGATCGCGCGGTCGGTCTGCTTCCGCATGCGGCCCTCGATCGAGACGCCGTGCAGATCATCCTCAAGCCCGGCCGTGTCGATGATGGTGAAGCTCATATCGGCGATGCCGCCATCGCCCTCGCGGCGGTCCCGGGTGACGCCCGGGCGGTCATGCACGATCGCCAGCTTTCGTCCCACCAGCCGGTTGAACAGGGTCGATTTGCCCACATTGGGGCGCCCGACAATGGCGACCTTGAATGTCATCGTTCACGCATTCAGCGATAGGCCATCAGATCCCCGTTTTCCGTCAGCAGGATCATTGTATCGCCACTGATGATCGGCGGAATCGAGACCGCATCCGGTAATTCCTCGCTCTTGATGAGCGCGCCGGTGATCGGCGAAATCGATTGCATCATGCCGAGTGACGAGGTGATGATCAGACGATCGCCGGCCAGAATCGGCCCGGTCCAGCTGACCCGGCCCTCCTTGTCCTCCTCATCTTCCCATAATTGCAGCGGATGCACCCAGCGGACATGGCCGGTCCGCGCCTCAAAGCAGGCCAGTTCCGACATGTTGGTGATGAGATAGAGGTAATCTCCCGCGATCCAGGGCGTCTGGGTGCCGCCGACATCTTTATCCCAGATGCGGCGGCCGGTCCGCAGATCAAGCGCGGCGAATACGTCACTATTGCCAACCGCATAGACTCGGCCGCGATCGACCACCGGCAACCCGCCGATGTCGCTCAATTCCGCAACCTGATCGGTCCGCTTGACGCTGGCAAGCACATCGCTCCATTCCACCGTGCCATTCTCGATGCGCAGCGCGAAGACTTCGCCAGAGGTGTAAGGGGCGACGACCGTATTGCCCTCGATGGCGACGGCGGGCGCGCCGACCAGGGCGGCGACTTCGCTGATCCCGCTGTGCCGCCACAATTGATGGCCATCGTCGGCGGCCAGGGCCAGGGTCTCGTTATCGACCGTGACCATGACCAGACGGCCACCCTTCACCGTAGGCGCGCCGCGGACCGGCGCGGGTAGCGGACGCCGCCAAAGTTCGGCGCCACTCGTGGCGTTGAGCGCCACGATCTGGCCGAAGGCTGTTGTGACATAGAGTTTCCCCTCGTCATAGGCGGCGCCGCCACCGAAACTGCCGGTACCGGCCTCGTCCGGGGCCAGATCGACTCGCCACAGGCGCTCGCCATCGGCAAGTTTATGGGCCGTAAGCACCGAAAGGCTGTCCAGGGCGTAAACAATGTCGGCGGCGACGATCGGTTGGCTGGTGAAGGCACGGCGTTTGCCACCGCCTTCGCCCAATTCGACCATCCAGATGCGCTTCGCGTTTTCGGCCAGAGCCTTATTCTGCATATCGTGGGCCGGATTGCCCCCCTCTTGCGGCCATTCGGTCAGGCGCTCTTGCGGCGGCAGAATGATATCCCCTTGGGTCGCCGCTTCAACGTCAAGCGTCTTGTTGTGCGACAGGATCGCGATGCGTTTGCCGGGCAATTTATTGGCAGGAGTAGCGCTGAACCAGTCGGCAATGCCGCAGCCAGCCAGGAGGCCGCAGGCGACACTCACCAGAGTCAGACGACGAAATACAGGTCCCATCAACGCAATCATCCTTTTTCCGGCTTGCCCGGCTGCGGTGCGCCACCCAGCACTGTCAGCATTTCGGCGGCGCGGGCACGGATGTTCTGCGGTGTGCCGGCATCGTCCGCCAGTTGTTTGTAATAGCCCGCTGCCTGCGACTTGTCACCGCGGCGCTCCGCCAGCAGCGCGAGCAGTTCGGTGGCGCTGTAGTGCCAGGGGTTGGACGGCTCGGCCAGCGGCAGCAGGCGCTTGGTGAGAATAGAAGGGTCCTCTTTTTCCAGCACCAGCATGGCGCCTTTCAGGATGGCGAGATCGCGCATCGCTGGTGGAGCGTCGCTGTGGCTGAGGGACTCATAGGTCGCCAGCGCGGCACTCGAGTCGCCGGCCTCGATCTGCAGGGCGGCGCGGCGGAAGCCGGCGACAGTAGCGAAGTTGCCATTGGCGTCCTTGGCGATCTCCGCCAACTTCGCCATGCCCTCGCTCTGCTTGCCGCTGGCGAGAAGATCTTCGGCGGCCTGATAGTTTGCGGCCTCCGCCTGAAATTTTTGCGCTCGCCAATTTTGCCAGACCTGATGCCCCGCGACCCCGAGGATTACGGCAATCAATGCGGCGATTAGATATTTTCCATAGGCCCGCCAAAGCCGAATATACTGCTCCCGACGAAGATCCTCATCGACTTCCCGAAGGAGAAGATCACCCGCCTGGTCCTGATCCTTAACGCTCACCTGGTCCTCGTCTCGTCACACTGCCGCCGTCAAACGCATCTGATGGCAGACCTTTTTTTGGCCAAATCGCGGCCACCATAGCCATAAGAGTTCGGCTTGGCAAAGACCTATCTCTGCGCGTCCTCGCGCCGTCCGGCGGCCGCGCGCCCGGCGGCGAGGATATTGCCGCCCGCCTTGCGTTTCAGCCAGCGGCCAAGCCCCTGCTTGAGGATTTCGATCAGACGGCTGCTGGTGCCGTCGCCGAACAGGAAGTCCCAGCGGATTCGCTGGCCTTCGCTCTGCGCCTCGCTCCAAAGATGGGCGAACATCGCTTCGAAGACGGCGAAGAAATGATCCTCGGTGAAGGTAAAATTCGAGCGGTCCTGCATGGTACGGTCAACAATACTGACGAAAATCTTCTTCCCGGCCGGGAAATTGTCGAAGCGGAAAAGAATCCGGATGAAAATCGTGTCGGCGAAGCGGCGCACGGAAGGGTTGCGATTGATCGCCTCCCATAATTCGCGGTCATCGCCGACGGCAAGATTCCACAGAATATGGTCGGCTTCGTTATTCAATTCCTCATAGATGATCGGCCCGAAAGCCTTGATCAAATAACTGTCCAGCCCCTCAATGATGGACCGCGGCAGGATTGCCTTATTGCCGGAGAACAGCGGCGAGACCCGGCTGACGACGAGTCGTAACAAAAAGCGATTGCGCCTTGTGTCGCGCTCGCTGACGCTTTGCGCAACCTGATCGAGTTTTTCCAGGATCGTGCTTTTCAGCTCCTCGCCAACCTGGGCGAATTGCGTCGCCTTCTCCGGCGGCAGCATGGATTGGAAGGTCGCGAGCAGCTGATGAAAGAGTTCACGGGTTACCCGCTTATAAGCTGCCAATGTCACATCGGCAGAGGCGGGTATTTCCGGTAATTGCGAAGCCGCCAAGGAACCTATCTCCAGTCGGCGCGATCCCCGTTCGTCCGGCCCGCAGGATGGCCTTCAGCACGCGCCAAGCGAGCACATTACCTCATCAGCCGGCCGCGGCTCAATGACCTTCAGCGCTTTTCCCACAGCCGCGCTTTTTCCTCATCCTCATTCCGGGCGGCGACCCAGTGCTCGCCGTCGGGACCTTCCTCGAGCTTCCAAAAGGGCGCCCTGGTCTTCAGCCAATCGATCAGAAATTCGCAAGCTGCAAGGGCGTCGCCGCGATGACGGGCGGCAACCCCGACAAAGACGATTCTGTCGCCGGGAAGCAGGCGTCCGACCCGATGCAGCACGGTCACCCGATCAAGGCGCCATTTTTGCCGGGCCGTGGCGATCAGGCTGGCGATCTGTTTCTCGGTCATGCCGGGATAATGTTCAAGGGTCATGGCCGTGACATGATCGGCCGCGCCGCGAACCAGGCCGATGAAACTGGCCAGGGCGCCAATGGTCTGGTCGCCCGCGGCGAGACGGTCAAGTTCGGCGCCGGGATCGAAATCCTCGCTGCCAACCCAGAGACGGACGCTGCCCTCGGCCATTTCAGCCGCCAGTGACGGGTGGGAAAAAGGCAATCTCGTCGCCGGCCGCGACCCTACTTTCCAATCCGGCATAATCCTGATTGATTGCCACCATCAGACGGGACTGCCCGGCCAGGGCTTGAAGATGGGTCTGGCTGCGGTCACCCAGCCAGGCAAGCAATTGCCTTACCGTCTCGATGTCGGGGGGCGGCGCGACGACTTCTTCGGCGATGCCCAGCTGGCGCCGCAGGCTTGCGAAATAGACGATTTTCACGCCGCCGGCTCCTGCATATGCTTCAGGCCTGCCTGCAGATAGTCCCAGCCGGTGATCATGGTCAGGGCGGCGGCGATCCAGAGAAAAATCTCGCCGAGAAATTGCGCCGGCAGCCAGTTCGGCGCCTGATCGCCGACCAGCAGCACCGGGAGGGCGGTCATTTGCAGTCCGGTCTTCCATTTGGCCAGGGCGCTGACCGGCATGCCGACCCGCAATTCAGCGAGATATTCGCGCAGCCCCGAAACCAGGATCTCGCGCAGCAGAATGACCAGGGCCGGCAATACGGACAGATGGCCGACCCGATGGAAGGCGGTCAGCATCAACAACACCGCCGCGACCAGCAGCTTGTCGGCGATCGGGTCAAGAAAGCGTCCGAGCGATGAGACGCTGTTGCGTCGCCGCGCCAGATAGCCATCGAAGAAATCCGTGATTGCCGCCGCCACGAACAGGGCGCAGGCAACCCAGCGGATCTTGCCATCGGGCAGATAAAATGTGGCAATGATCAGCGGGATCACCAGGATCCGCGAAAGAGTCAGGAGATTTGGCAGGGATTTCAGCATCAGGCGATGAGCATCAAGCGACCGGGGAAAAGTCAGACGTCATTCTAACCTTCCGGATGAAAGTGATCATAGATCTTTTTGGCCATGGCCTGACTGATCCCGGTGACCCCTTGCAAATCGCTCAGGCCGGCTTCGCCGACCGCGCGTGCCGAGCCGAAGTGATTGAGCAGCGCTTTCTTGCGCCTTGTGCCGATCCCAATGATTTCGTCGAGCGGCGTGCGGCCGATGGCCTGGGAGCGCTTGGCGCGATGGGTGCCGATGGCGAAGCGATGCGCTTCGTCGCGCAGGCGCTGTAGATAATAGAGGACCGGGTCATTGGGAGGCAGCGAAAAAGGCGGCCGGTCGCGTTGATGGAAACGTTCGCGCCCGGCATCGCGATCGGCGCCCTTGGCGATCGACACCAGGGCGACGTCATCAATGCCCATTTCCGTCATCAGTTCGGCAACCACCTTAAATTGGCCGGCGCCGCCGTCGATCAGCAACAGATCGGGCCATTGGCTTCGGTCACCCTGACTTTCCTCTTCTTTTGCGCGGCGGAAGCGACGGCTGAGGACCTCCTTCATCATGGCGAAATCATCGCCTGGCGCGATGTCGGCGCCCTTGATGTTGAATTTGCGATAGGCATTCTTCATGAAGCCTTCCGGCCCCGCGACAATCATCGCACCGACCGCGAACGCACCCTGGATATGGCTGTTGTCATAGACCTCGATCCGCTCGGGCTTTGCCTCGAGCTGAAAAAGATCGGCCACGCCCTGCAGCAATTTGCCTTGCGCGGCGCTCTCGGCCATGCGGCGGCCCAGGGCCTCGCGGGCATTGTCATAGGCATGCAGCACCATTTTGCGCCGGTCGCCGCGCTGCGGCACGGCCAGATGCACCTTACGGCCGGCGCGCTGGGTGAGCGCCTGATTGATCAGTTCGACATCCTCGCCGGCCAGCGGATGGGACAGCAGAACCTCGCTGGGCGGGATCTTGTCCTCATAGAACTGCGCCAGGAAAGCGGCCAGGATTTCCTCCGGAGTTTCATCCTGCGTCTGGCTCGGAAAGAAGGCGCGATTGCCAAAATTGCAGCCCGAGCGAAAGAAGAATATCTGCAGGCAGGCACTGCCGCCGGCCTGATGCAGAGCGATGACGTCGGCATCCTCCATATCGGTGGAATTGATGTCCTGGCGCGCCTGAATGGCGGTCAGGGCGCGGATGCGGTCGCGAAACATCGCGGCGCGCTCGAATTCGAGGCTTTGGCTGGCGGCCTCCATCTGCTGCACCAGCGCCTTCTGCACCTGTTGGCTGCGGCCCGACAGGAAGTCGCGCGCCTCGCCGACCAGTTGATCATAGTCGGCATGGGTGACCCGGTCGACGCAGGGCGCGCTGCAGCGCTTGATCTGATGCAGCAGGCAAGGCCGGGCCCGGCTGGCGAATACGCTGTCGCTGCAGGATCGCAACAAAAAGGCCCGCTGCAATTGCGCCAGGGTCTGATGAACCGCGCCGGCCGAGGCGAAGGGGCCGAAATATTCGCCTTTGCGGTTGCGCGCGCCGCGATGTTTGACGATCTGCGCCCAGGGATGGTCGGCGGTGATCAGAATATAGGGGAAGGACTTGTCGTCCTTCAGCAGGATATTATAGCGCGGCAGCAGCTTCTTGATCAGATTGGCTTCGAGCAGCAGCGCCTCGACCTCCGTATGGGTCGTGACGACCTCGAGATGGGTGGTGTGCCCCACCATCCGCTGGATTCGCGCTGGAATGCGCTCGGGCTTGGTGTAGGCCATCACCCGCTTTTTGAGATTTTTCGCCTTGCCGACATACAGTATGTCGCCGGTCTTTCCGATCATCCGGTAGACCCCGGGACTGCTCGGCAGCTGTTTCAGGAACTCTTTGATGATCGCCGCGCCGCGGCTGAAGGACGGTGTATCATGCTCAATCATGATATCCACCAAATCTGTGGATAAGTCTGTTGAAAACGCCCTCTGATCGAGGGGCTTGCCACAGGACTCCTGGGGTTACAGCACTTTGCCCATTTTCTATGCAACACAATAAAGTCTATATTTTTCAATATACTAGATAATGTCAAGGATCATTGTCACAGGCTTCGCCGAATTTGCGGTTTGACTCCGGGTGGGCGCCATGTTCCGCACTAAAGCTGTGTAAAACTTCGGTCTCTTGTTACTGCGGTGCAACATTTTTGTATGGGTGTTATTAAAGCGGCCGCGCGGCGCGCTCGATCTCGACGCCCACGCTGGTCGCGTCGGTGAACACGTCGAGCTTTTCGACCCGGACGCGCGCGACGCGGACCCGATGGTCTTCGAGACACAGGGTGGCGATCTGTTCGGCCAGGGTCTCGACCAGATTGACATGGCCGGCGGCCACCAGGCGACGGATCCCCGATACGACGTCCTCATAACACACCACATTGCCGAGTTGATCACCAATGGCGGCATTGTCGCCCTCGAGTACAGCGAGATCGATATTGATGCGGATCCGCTGCGGCCCGAGCTTTTCATGCTGATGGACGCCAATACGGGCATTGAGGGTAAGATCGCGTACGAAGACATGACGCATCGCATTTCTGGCGTCCGCGAATTGCGAGGGCGATATCACATGCACGTTCGGCATTTTGCTCAATCCTCCACCAAACCCGTCGATGGCGCCCAGCAGAGATGCTGGCCGCCATCCAGAGCGATCATTTGTCCCGTCATTGATGGCGAGGCCAAGAGAAATTTCAGGGCTGCCGACATTTCCGCCAGGCTGGCGCCGCGCTGAAGCGGCATCAGGCGGCATTGTTCAGCGAATTGTTCGGCAGTCTGATGCTTGCTGGCCAGCGTCGGTCCGGGCCCGATGGCATTCACGCGGATGCGTGGCGCCAAGGCCAGGGCGAGGCTTTGGGTCAGGGTCCATAATCCGGCCTTGCTGAGGGTATAGCTGGTGAAATTGGGAGTCAGGCTCCAGACCCGCTGATCGATCATATTAACGATCGAGCCGCATTGACCGTCCGGCAATTGCGCAGCGAAAGCCTGACTTAACACGAACGGGGCGCGCAGATTGGTCTCGAGGTGGAGATCCCACGATGCGCGCGTGACGGTCATCGCCTCGTCCCGCTCGAACAGCGAGGCGTTGTTGACCAGAAGTCCAAGCGGGCCGATCCGTTCCATCAACCGCGGCATCACGCTCTGCACCTCGGCCTCATGGCCGAGATCGGCGCCGATGGTCACCGCCTGCCCGCCCATGACGGCGATCTCGTCCGCCAGAGCCTCGGCGGCCTCGGCCGACCGGTGGTAATGCAGGGCCACCAGCCAGCCATCGGCGGCCAGGCCAAGCGCCAGAGCGCGGCCGATACGATGCGCGGCGCCGGTGACCAGGGCGGTCATGGGAGTGGGGTCGGGAGACGGTGCCATCACGGGTTCATCCAAGGGTTTATTACCCGCACACCGGCGGCTTCGAACTTGGTTGTGTCGCGCGTCGCAACTGTGGAGCCGTGAGCCGCCGCTACTGCCGCGATATAGCCGTCAGCCGCCGCGATCGCCGCCCCTACCGCTTTTGCTCTTGCGCTGCGGGATGACATCTGCCAAGCCTATAAAGTGTAGAGTTGTTCGGGCCGGTCCATTCCCAGCATCAGATCGATATTCTGGCAAGCGGCGCCAGACGCTCCCTTGCCGAGATTATCGAGCCGCGCCACCAGCAGAGCGGTCTGCTCAGCTGGATTGGTGAAAACGAAGAGCTGCAATTGGTTGCTGCCATTGAGGGCTTCCGGCTCCAGGGTCGCCGGGTTTTCCAGCGGCTCCAGGACTTCGACAAAACGCTGTCTGTGATAATAATCCCGCAATGCGGCCAGCACTGCAGCGGCGGGCGGCTGGCCGGGCAGGCTCCATAGAGCGAGCGGAATGCTGACCAACATGCCCTGCGCAAAGCGCCCGACCGACGGAACGAAGAGCGGCGTATGGGTGAGCCCGCTATGAACCCGCATCTCGGCGCGATGCTTGTGGGCCAGGTCCAGCCCATAGAGGAAAAACGCCTGATTGGTCGGGTTGGGGCCGGCCCCCTCGAAAGACTCGATCATCTGACGACCGCCACCGCTATAGCCGGATACCGCGTTGATGGTCACGGCATGGTCGGCGGGCAGCAGTCCCTTCGAGATCAGGGGGCGCAGCAAGGCCACGGCGCCGGTGGGATAGCAGCCCGGATTGGAGACGAATCGCGCCGCACGGATCGCCGCCGTCTGATCGGCGGAAAGTTCGGCAAAGCCATAGGTCCAATCGGGTGCGACGCGAAAAGCGGTGCTGGCGTCGAGGATCTTGACCCGCTCATTCTCGATCATCGCCACCGCATCCTTGGCAGCCTGATCGGGCAGGCAAAGCACCGCCAGATCGACGTCATTCAGGAGACGGGCACGCTCGCGGTCATCCTTGCGTTTGTCCGGATCGATGCTGACCAGGATCAGATCGTCGCGCCCGGCCAGCCGGGCGCGAATCTGCAATCCGGTGGTGCCGGCCTCGCCATCGATGAACAGACGCGGTTTCCGCATCAGGAGAGGGAACCGCAGAAGCGCTGGATCCGCTGGCAGGCCTCCGTCAGAGCCTCGGTCGAGGTGGCGTAGGAGATACGGAAATAAGGCGACAGGCCGAAGGCTTCGCCCTGCACCACCGCCACCCCCTCGGTCTCCAGCAAAGCCGTGACGAAGTCGCTGTCAGAGGTGATCACCTTGCCATCCTGAGTTTTTTTACCGATGGTTCCGGCGCAGGAGGGATAGACATAGAAAGCGCCTTCCGGCGTCTTGCAGCTCAGGCCACTGGCCTGATTCAACATCGACACGACCAGATCGCGGCGGCCCTTGAACAAGTCGGCATTCTTTGGAATGAAATCCTGGGTGCCGTTCAGCGCCTCGACCCCCGCGGCCTGACTGATCGAGCTGGTATGGGTGGTGCTTTGCGACTGGATCTTGTTGATCGCGTCGATCAGGATCTTCGGTCCGCCGGCATAGCCGACCCGCCAGCCGGTCATGGCATAGGCTTTGGCGAGCCCATTGATGGTCAGAATGCGATCGAACAATTTCGGTTCGACCTGGGCCAGGGTAAAGAATTCGAATCCGTCATAAATCATATGCTCATAGATGTCGTCGCACATGGTCCAGACATGGGGATGGCGCAACAGCACCGCAGCCAGAGCCTGCAGCTCATCCTTGCTGTAGGCCGCCCCGGTCGGGTTCGAGGGCGAATTGAGGATCAGCCATTTGGTCTTCGGTGTGATGGCCTTTTCCAGCGTTTCCGGCAGGATCTTGAAGCCGTTCTCCTCGCGCCCGATCACCGGCACCGGGACACCTTCGGCCAGCAGCGTCATGTCGGGATAGCTGACCCAGTAGGGCGCCGGGATGATCACCTCATCGCCAGGATTAAGGGTGGCGACCAGGGCGTTGTAGAGAACCTGCTTGCCGCCGCAACCGACCGTGATCTGGTCGGGGCTGTAGGTCAGCCCGTTCTCGCGCAGGAATTTCGCCGCGATCGCCTTGCGCAAAGCAGGCGTGCCGGCAATCGCGGTATATTTGCTCTCGCCGCGGTCGATCGCCGCCTTGGCGGCGGCCTTGATATTGTCCGGCGTGTCGAAATCCGGCTCCCCGGCGCCGAGTCCGATCACGTCTCTACCCTGCGCCTTCAACTCCGCGGCCTTCTGCGTCACCGCGATGGTGGGTGACGGTTTGATCAGCGACAGACGGGCGGCGAGGAAAGACATCGAGCGGTTCCTTCGAGGAAAAAATAAAATCGTCGCGAAACTACTGCTCTGTCGGGATTGACGCAAGCGCGCGTTGTTCGGGCGCCGACCCCGAAATCCGCACGGCTGATCAGCCCGGTCACCGCCGTCCGTCGCGCCACCAGGCGAAGGACATCAGGGCGGTCGCCAGAAGCAGCAGAAGCCAGCCGGGGATCAGGGCATAGCTCGTGGTCGCGCTGACACTGCGCTGGTCATTGGCGCGCAGGCCGAACCATCCCGGTCCCGCCATCTGGCTGTCGCCCGCCGGTCTGACGATGCCGGGTATCCCATCCTCGATCCAGGCGATACCGCCTCCATTGGCGGTCACCGCCGGTCTCAGTTTGTCGGGGGTCGCCCGGACATCGCCCATCTCGAGCAGGTCGAGGCTGCCGACGGCGACCAGGGCGGTCAGGCTATCGTCGCTGATCCGCCACAGGCCATTCTGGTCGGCGGGCAGATCGCCGCTCGCCAGTCCGTTGCCGCGATCGGCCAATTCCATCCTGACGGTGGTGCCGTCGGGTCGCGTGACAGTGACAGTACGGTTGCCAACCTCCAGCCCATGCCGTTCAATATGCAAGGATCCTCCGGCTACCTGGCCATCAAGGCGGTTTTCCTCAAGTTCGGGTTCCTTCATCAGCCAATGGGCAAGGCGGCGAAGTAACTCGGCCTGCGGACCGCCGCCCTCCCAGCCGCGCCCCCACAGCCACGCGCTGTCGCTGTTCAATTGGGCGACCCGACCCTCTCCGGCGCGTGACAGAACCAGAAGCGGCGTGCCGGTTGGCGTCGACATCACCACCTCGGCGCCCGGCGCCGGCACGCTGCCGGCCGCCCGGACCCAACGGCCCCAATGGGCTGGCGCGTCAGTGGCGCCCGGCAGGCCTTGAAACAGGGGATGGCGATGCCCGAGTTCGGTGACTGTCGGCAGGAAAGGCTGGCTGAAGATCGTGCCATCGCTGCGGGCAGGGAGAATATCGGCCAAAGCGCTGCCAGCCGGACTGTCGGGGGCCGCCAATTCCGGTCCGGCCACCAGCAGCATGGCGCCACCCTCGCGCACATGGTCACGAATATTACGGTAATAGGCGGGCGGCAAAATATTGCGACGGCGGAACCGGTCGAAAATGATCAGATCGAAATCCTTCAGTCTTTCCTCGAATAATTCACGGGTCGGAAAGGCGATCAGCGAGAGCTGCTGGATCGGCGTGTGATCGTCCTTGTCGGGCGACCGCAAAATGGTGAAATGGACCAGATCGACCGAGGGGTCGGCCTTGAGCAGATTGCGCCACATCCGCTCGCCCGGATGGGGTTCGCCCGACAGCAGCAGCACACGCAGCCGGTCGCGCACGCCGGTGATGCCCACCGCGCTGCGATTATTGCTCAAGGTAAGTTCGCCCGGCACGGCCGCCACGTCGATTTCGATCACATTGGGACCGGCATGGTCGATCGGCACGCTCAGCTTGGTCGGGCGGTTGAGCGGCATGGAGACGGTCGAAACCGCGCCGCCATCGCGCCGCAGAGTCACCACGGCGCTGCCGTCATGGCCGGGATCTTCGATATGGAAGGCAAACTCGGCCTGACTGCCGACCATGGCGAAGCCGGGTGACCCATCCATCACCAGCCGGCGGTCGCGATCCTGCCGGCTGCCGGCCAGCAGGAGATGCAAAGGCGCACCCAGCAACGGATTGGCTGGCAGATCATGCACCTGTCCGTCGCTGATGACGATGACGCCGGCCAGCCGCGATTTGGGAATTTCCGCGAGGCCAGCCTCGATGGCGCCGAACAGTCGGGTTCCCTCATCGGGGGCCGCCGCCGGCAGGGTCACCACGCGGGTCTCAAGATCCTTGAAACCTGCCAGCTTTTTCTGCAGCTCGGCCAGGGCCGCCGCACTTTGCGCGGCGCGGCTCCCAAGCATCATGCTGCCGCTATTGTCCACCACGATCAGGGCGATATCGCCGATCGGCAGGGAGTCGTCGCGCTGCAGCTGCGGATTGAGCAGCGCCGCCAGCAGAAGCAGCAGGCAGAGCAGTCTTGGCCAGGCGAGAATTCCTTGCCGGGCCCCGCGCCACAGCAAGGCCAGGCCGACCATCACGGCGGGCAACATCAGCCAGAGCGGGATCAGGGGCGCGAGATGCAGGGTTGGCAGGGTCATCGATGCATGCGCTCCAGGATCGCCGGAACATGCACCTGATCGGCCTTGTAACTGCCGGTCAGCGCGTAAATCACCAGATTAACGCCGACTCTTATGGCGGTCTCCCGTTGCGCCTCGCCGCCGGGGATCGCCGGGAAGAGCGGTTCACCCTGACGATCGAGCGCCCAGGCCGCGGCATAATCATTGCCGCCGATCAGCACGGGTGAGACAAAATCATGCCCGGAATCGCCACCCTGTTCGGCGTAAAGACCGGCGCCGGTGACGCGGCCGGGGAAGTCATGCAACAAATAGAAGCTCTTGGCCAGCACATGGCGCTCATCGACCACCGAAAGGGGCGGTATGTCGATGCCGCGGGTGAGGTTCCGCAGCAGGGAAGCCGGCGTCCCGCCGCCATCCCGGCTATCGATCAGCAGCAGCCCGCCATGACGTAGAAAATCGTTCAAACGGGCCGTCGCCGCCGCTTTCAAAGGCTGTTGTCCGGCCGTCAGGGGCCAGTAGAGCAGGGGATAGACGCTCAGTTCGTCGCGGTCGAGATCGACCCCGGCCGGTTCGGCCAGCAGCGCCGTTGTTCGACGCACCACCTGCCGCGACAGGGCGGCCAGACCTTGCCGGCTGATGTCGTCGGCGGCGCTGTCGCCGGTCAGCACATAGGCCAATCTTGTGTCGAGTGCCGCCGCGACATCGTCCGCCGCCTGGGAGGCGGGCGCCGCCAGGAGACCGAGCAACAGCAGCGCCGCCGTCCGCCGCAGGCCGGTCAGGACCAGCAGATCGATCAACAGCAGCAACAGCGCCAAACCCAGGCACCAGGGCAACAGATCGCGGTCGCGGTCGCCGGCGGCAAGATCGAGCAGCACCGCGCCCGCCGGCAGGACCAATGGCTTGAGAGGATCAAGGGTGGGGGCGAGATTGATGGCGCGTCGCAAGCCGGCCGCGCCATAATAGCCGGGCGGATGGTGCGCCCCCAACGAGCGGGGCGACGCGCCGGCCGGCCAGGCCTCGGCGGCCGGGCGCGGCGCAATCAGGTGACCAAAACCGTCCAATTGCGCAAGAGCCGGCAGGGGCCGGTCGCCCGCACTCGGCGCGACCCCCTGGGAGCGGTCAAGCAGGCGATGCAGCATTTCCGGGAACAGGCCCGAGAGGGCCAGATTGCTCCAGCCCGGCCAGGCGGTGGTATGCACCAGCACCAGCCACCCTTTGCCCAAAGCTGCGCCGGTCACCAGCGGCGTGCCATCGACCAGCTTGGCCCAGGTCTTGTCGGCCAGCGTCAGATCGGGTTCGGCCAGTATCTGCGCGCTGACGGTCAGATCAGTCGGTATGGCCAGGCCGGCGAAGGGACTGTTGTCCGGCATGGGCGCCACTTTGAGCGGCTCGGCCCAACTGAGGGATCCGCCCAGCAGGCGCTCATTGACACGGAGCCTGACCGGCAGGAGATCGTCCGGATTGCCGGCCAGTTCCGGTCCGGCGAAGCGCAGCAGCGTGCCGCCCGCCTCGACCCAGCGGTGCAGCAGCACTCGATTGGCCTCGGTGAGCGCGCCATGATCGGGCAAAATGATCATGGAAAGCGGACGCTGCAGGAGAGTCTCGACCGAACCGCGCCGCACCTCGGCAAAGCTGCTGACCGCGCGATCACCATAAAACAGATCATCCAGCAGCGGAATCCGGTCATTGCCGCCATCATCGACCAGGCCGACCGCATGGCGGCTCCAGCCGCCATCGAGCAGCACCGTCGCCGCGGCGTTGTCCTCGCCATCGATGACCAGCCGCGCCACCCGGTTCCTCAATTCACTCGGCCAGCGGGGCGAGACCGTGCTGGTGGTCGCGCCCGCCGGCCAGTCGATATCGAGCAATCCCAGGCTGCGCCCCTGATCATCGAGCGCACGCAGCACGCCTTTTTGCGCCGAGCCACCGGCCGGCCGCAGCAGGCGGATTTCTGTCTCGGCGCTACCCGTGCTCGGCGGCAGCATGATTTCTCCGCGGTTTTCCGGCGCGGGCAGGGCGATTTCTAGGCGCCCATAAGTCTGCAAGCCCTCTGCCAGGGCAGCGGCATCGCCGTCATCGAGCCCGTCGCTGATCCAGATCACCCGCATGGCCCGGCCATGCGGCAGGGCAGACAGGACCTTCAAGGCCTGTTGGCGGTCGCCCGGCCAGGGCTGCGGCTGCAGCGCCTCGGCGATCGAGCGCGCCTGATCCGCCGGCAGCGGCCCGCTGACCGCAAGGGCGCTGCCATCGGCGGTGGTGGTGGGCAGGAGCGCCACCGGCTGATGATCCCGTTCGGCGGCGGCGATGAATTGCATCAGCTTTTGCCGGCGCTGCGGCCAATATTTGCCGGCCGACCACCCGGTATCGACAACCATTAGCCAGGGACCCTGGGTGACGACGTTGTCGCGATGCCAGGCTGGACCGCTGGCGCCCAGAATGACCAGGACGATCAGGGCGAGGCGCAGCAGGATCAGCCAGAGGGGCGCCGATTGCGCCGTCTGTTGCGCCGAGGTCAGGCCGAACAGCAGGCGGATGGCGGGGAAATCGAAACGACGCGGCGGCGGTGGCGTTACCCGCAGCAGCCACCACAGGGCGGGAACCGCTAAAGCGGCCGCCAGCAACCAGGGAGAAGCAAAACTAAGGGCGCCGAGGGACAGCATGTCTGATCCGAGTTAGCCTCGCGACAGAGCGGCATGGAGATGGGTCAGTCCGGCTCGGGCGGGCTGGTCGCTGTGATGCAGTCCGAATTGCCAGCCAAATTGCCGGGCCAGCGCCTGCAGTCCGCGGCGATGATCCGCCATTGCCCGCTGATAGGGCTCTTGCAGGGATTGCGCATGGGGCACCAGCATCTCGCCTTCCTCCTCCAGCCCGCGCAGCCTGACCCGCCCAGCAAATTTCAGCGACTCCTCCGCCGGATCGAGGATCTGCAGCAAATGTCCGCTCAACCCCGCCGCCGCCCAGCGCTGCAAATGCTGCACCATAATGGGCAGCGGCTGCAGAAAGTCCGAGAACAATACCAGCCCGCTGCGCGACGCAATCGGCTGGCTGGGCAATCCATTGGCCTCCTTTGCCGTGAACAGCGCATGGGCCATGCGGTTGGGCGCGGTCCGGCCGAAAAAGGCGGGACCCGGCCGGTCAACCAGGCCGATCCGTTCGCCGGCCTGTTCCAAGAGGCTGGTCAGGCCGACCGCCAGCAGGCAGGCCCGCTCGAATTTGCTGTCCAGCTCGCCCTGCGACCGCCAGCGCATGGACGCCGAGGGATCGACCCACAGCCGCGTCGTATGGGCGATAGACCACTCGGTTTCGCGGATATAGAGGTGATCCGATTTGCCGGATTGCCGCCAGTCGATCGAGGTCAAAGGATCGCCCGGCTGGCTATGGCGGAATTGCCAGAAATCGTCGCCGCTGCCGGGCCGCCTGCGGCCGTGACTGCCGGCATTGACGGAAATAGCCAGGGTCCGGGCCCGCAGCAACAGGGCCGGCAGGCCGGCTGCGACCTGTTCCGCCTTTTGGTGCAGCCGGGCGGCGGTCACAGAACGCTTTCAATCAACCGGTCGATGATGTCGCTGAGGGGAACGGCATCGGCCTGGGCGGCGAAGCTCAGGGCCATGCGATGCTGCAACACAGGGCGGGCCAGCCGGGCGACGTCGTCAAGCGACGGGGTCAGGCGGCCCTCGAGCAGCGCCAAGGCGCGGCTGGCCAGCATCAGGGCCTGCGCCGCGCGCGGTCCCGGTCCCCAGGCGACATGGCGGCGAACCAGCTCCAGCGGACTATCGGCCGGCCGGCCCGACCGCACCAGGGTCAAGATGGCCTCCAGCACAGTTTCGCCGACCGGCAGGCTGCGTACCAGTTTCTGTGCCGCCATCAGGGCCGGGCCGTCAAAGATGGCCGTGGGTAGCTGGTCCTCTGACCCGGTGGTGGCCAGCAGCAGGCGCCGTTCGGCGGCCAGGTCTGGATAGCCGACATCGATCTGCAGCAGAAACCGGTCGAGCTGCGCCTCCGGCAAGGGATAGGTTCCCTCCTGTTCCAGCGGATTCTGCGTCGCCAGCACATGGAACGGCCGCGGCAGGTCATGGGCATGGCCGGCGATGCTGACCTTGTGCTCCTGCATCGCCTGCAGCAGGGCCGACTGGGTGCGCGGGCTGGCGCGATTGATTTCATCGGCCATCAGCAATTGGCAGAATACCGGACCGGCGATGAAGCGGAAGGACCGCCCGCCCGACGCGTCCTGCTCCAGCACCTCGGAGCCGAGAATATCGGCTGGCATCAGGTCAGGGGTGAATTGCACCCGTTTGGCATCCAATCCGAACGCGACACCCAAGGTCTGCACCAATTTGGTCTTGGCGAGACCGGGAAGGCCGATCAACAGGGCATGGCCGCCAGCCAGCAAAGTGACGATCGAGAGGTCGATGACGAGATCCTGTCCGAAGATCACACTGGCGACGGAGTTGCGAGCCTGTTGCAGAAGCCTATTGAGGTTTTCAACCTCAGCACCCACTTTGGACGTAAGCATATCAACTTCATCAGCCCCTGTCGGATCCTCGTTCGGTGACTCGTCAATCGGTGTTTGGGGCAAATCGGGAAAGGTGTCGGGGCTCACTTGGAATGACTCTCCGAAACGAAATAAAGGGCTACGGTCAATGACGGGAGATAGCACCCGTCCCCAACCCATGGCTGAAACTGCTCCTGGCAAGGTGCCAGAGATGGGCGCAAAGCAAAAGTCGATTTGCGGCAAAATCGATATGCACATCGCCCGTGACGGTAAATGGTTCTATCATGGTACGCCGATTCCCCGCAAAGAGATGGTCTGTCTGTTCGCCTCGACCCTCGAGCGTCGCACGGATGGCTCCTATTGGCTGGTGACGCCCCATGAGGAAGCGGAAATCGGCGTCGAGGATGTACCTTTTCTTGCCGTCGAGCTGTTCAATTGCAGCTGTGGCCGCGGCCGCATTATCAGTTTCCGCACCAATGTCGATGATCTGGTGACCTTGGATCAGCCCGGCCAGCTGCGCATGGCGCCGACCGGCAACAGCAATCCGCCCTATATCAAGGTTCGCGAGGGACTTGAGGCGCGATTGACCCGATCGGTTTACTATGAGTTGGTGGGATTGGGCTCGGAAGAGATCGTCGACGGAGAGCGGTTATACGGCATATGGAGCAGCGGCATCTTCTATCCCTTGGGTCAATTGGAGGACGCTCCCTGACGCCGGACGCGCTGGTCCGCGCTTTGGGCGAGGGATCGGGTCGACGGCAGCGCTCCGATATGATGACGGCGCAGTGTATTGCGATAGAACGGGGCGACGAAAATTTCGCCCTGCCTGCACCCCATGACCCGCTGATTGCGGCGGCGGTCCTGGTGCCGCTGGTCAATCATGCCGCTGGTCTATCGGTATTGCTGACCCAGCGCACCGACCATCTGCTCAATCATGCCGGCCAGATCAGTTTCCCCGGCGGCCGTATCGAGAGCGATGACGTCTCGCCCGAGGCCGCCGCGCTCCGCGAAGCAAGGGAGGAAGTCGGTTTGTCGCCGGATGCGGTGACAGTGCTCGGCCGCCTCGACGACTATGTGACCGTGACCGGCTTCCATGTGGTCCCGGTGGTCGGGCTTTTGCAGCCACCCTTCGCTCTGGCGCCCGATCCGTTTGAGGTGGCCGAGATCTTCGAGGTACCGCTCACGGTCATCCTTGACCCCGCCAATCACCAGCGCCGGTCCCGCTTGACCGAGCAGGGTGTGCAACGGTGGTTCTATGCCATCGACTATGAGGGCCGCACCATCTGGGGCGCCACGGCGGCCATGCTGGTCAATCTGCATGATGTGTTGGGGGGCCTTTGGACTTCCTGAATGACCAGAAACTGCCGGTCGATGAACCGGTCGGCGCTTTGCCGCCGCAGCCCTGGATGACCGCGCCGGAGACCGCGGCGGTCATGCGGGCGCTCAGCGCCGACGGTGCGGCGCCGCGTTTTGTCGGTGGCTGTATTCGGGATGCGCTGGCCCATCGGCCGGTCACCGATATCGACATTGCCACGCCTGACCCGCCGGACCAGGCGACAAGCTTGCTGCAACGCGCGGGCCTCAAAGTCATCCCGACCGGGATCGCCCACGGGACGATCACCGCGCTGGCGGGATCCCTGCGCTTCGAGATCACCACGCTCCGCCAGGATGTCGAGACTGATGGCCGCCATGCCCGGGTCCGCTACACCGACGATTGGATCGCCGACGCGGCGCGGCGTGACTTCACCATCAATGCCCTGTCGGCGCGCGAAGACGGCATGATTTTCGACCCCTTCGGCGGAATCAATGATCTGGCTGAGGGCCGTATTCTGTTCGTCGGAGATCCCAAGACGCGAATCGAGGAAGATCGCCTCAGGATTCTGCGCTTTTTCCGGTTTTTCGCCCATTACGGCCGCCCTCCCGCCGATGTCCCGGCGCTCTATGCCTGCCGCGCCGCGGCGCCAAGGCTCAAGGAACTGTCCGGCGAACGGGTGGCGAGCGAATTGTTCAAATTGCTCTCCGCCACCGATCCCCTGCCGGCCTTGCTGTTGATGCAGGGAACCGGCGTGCTGGCGGCAGTTTTGCCGGAGGCGAGAAATTTTGGCCGGCTGCGGGTGCTGATTTTTCTCGAAAGTCGAGGCGTCATGCGGCCATCGGTGCAACCCGACCGATTACGGCGCCTCGCCGCCCTGCTCGATTGCGACGGGGCAGGCTGTCGTGAGGTCGCGATGCGCTTGCGCCTGTCCAACAGCGACAGCGCCCGCCTGGCGGAACTTGTCGCCCCTGAGCAAATCCCCGATCGGAGCATGGCGCCGACCACGCTAAGGACTCTGCTCTATCACCTCGGTGTCAGACTGTTTCGCGATCTGACCCTGCTCAACTGGGCAGCCGCGCGGTCCCGGGAGGGCTATCACCCGGCCGGCGACACAGCCCACTGGATGGCCCTGCTCGATCTCGCCGATCATTGGACCCATCCCATTTTGCCGGTCGGCGGTGCCGACGTGCTGGCGCTCGGCATCACGGCCGGACCCGAGGTCGGACGCCTATTGGCGGCGGTCGAGGCGATATGGATCGAAGCGGATTTCCGCCCCGATCGGCAGGCTCTGCTGGACCGGCTGGCTGGGTTGCTCAGCTGAGTTTCTGTCGGCTCCCGCGGCCGCCATCGGCGACAGCAGAGCTTGCACTAGAGCGCGATGACATTAGATTGACGCGAATCCGCGTCAATCTAATGTCTGAATCAGGCTCTAAAGCCGCACCGCCTGCTCCAGTAAATCCCAGGCCCGCTCCAGTTCGTCCAGGCTAACGCAGTAAGGCGGCAGGAAATAGACCACCGGACCAAGCGGTCGGATCAGCATGCCATTGTCCCAGAACAGCGTCTTGATAGCCTTCGCCGAGTCGTCCCCATAGCGTCCTTCCCGCAGAGTGATCGCCGCGATCGTGCCGATAGTGCGCGCCTGCAAATGGGGCAGGCTCGCCGCCAACCGCGCCACGCGGCGTTCATGGATTTCGGCGATTTGCCGCCTCGCCGCGCCGCAGTCCGCGCGGGTCAGCAATTTCAGCGACGCCAGTCCTGCCGCGCAGCCGAGCGGATTGGCGGTGTAGGAATGGCCGTGTAAAAAGGCGCGGTCGAGGGTTTTGCCGACAAACAGCTGGCAGAAACCATCGCGGGCGACGGTCGCGCCCATCGGCAAGAAGCCGCCGGTCAGGCCCTTGGAAAGACATACCAGATCGGGCACGAGGGTAATCTGTTCGCAGGCGAACAGGCTTCCGGTGCGGCCAAATCCGGTCATCACCTCGTCGAAGATCAGCAGGGCGCCGGCGGCGCGGACCTTTTCCGCCACCTGCTGCAGAAATGCTGGACGGCACAGGCGCATGCCGCCGGCGCCCTGGATCAGCGGCTCAAGGATGACCGCCGCCACCCGCTCGCTCAGGGCCGCATCGAGGGCGGCGAGGGCGGCCTGCTCCTTGGCCTCCACCGTCTGATCACCGGCCCAGGTCGCCGGCCAGGGCAGCATCGAGACGGGAAACAACAAGCTCTGCCAGGCGCGAAAATAGCCCGAACTGTGGCCAACCGACATGGCGCCCACCGTATCGCCGTGATAGCCCTGATCGAAGGCGAGGATTTCGGTGCGCTCACTTTGGCCCGTGAGCGGGAAATATTGCAGCGCCATCTTCAGCGCCACCTCAACCGCCGTCGAGCCATCGTCGGAGAAAAAAACCTTGTTCAGGTCGCCCGGCAGCAGGGCGGCGAGGCCAGCCGCCAGCTCGGCGGCGGGGGCGTGGGTAAAATCGGCGAAGATCACCTGTTCCAGCCTAGCCGCTTGGCGCGCGATGGCCGCGGCGATGGACGGCTCGCCATGACCATGCAGAGTGACCCACCAGGACGACACCAGATCGAGATAGCGTCCGCCATCCTGGGTGAACAGATGGGCGCCCTGGCCCTGGATGGCCACCGGCAGATCGGGACCGGTTTCGGCCTGGCAGAAAGGATGCCAGAGATGGCGCCGGTCAAGCTGCTGGATCGGATCGGACATCAAAAAGGTCTCCAGGCGAGGGGCGGATAGGCGGCCAAGGCGGCCAGATCGGCCAGGGGCGGCAGCCATGCGACAATTTTGGCGCCGCTGAAATGCTCGATGGCGGCATGATTTTCCGGATGGTCCGGTCCGACCAGAATGATGCCCGCCGGCTCAAGCCCGCGCCGGCGCAGGGCCTCGATCGAGAGCAGGCTGTGATTGATGGTGCCAAGCCCGCTCCGCGCCACCAGCACCACCGGCAAACCCAGCCGGGCGATCAGATCGATCATCAGGCTGCGGTCATTGAGCGGCACCAATAAGCCGCCCGCTCCCTCGACGACCAGCGGGCCATCATGAGGCGGCAGGATGAAATCCTCGAGCGAAAGACTGACACCTTCCCGTCGCGCCGCCTGATCAGGCGACAGCGGTGCCGCGAGCGCATAGCGGCTGGGGAAAATGGTGGCGCGAGGCGCGATCTGGCGCACCAGATCGGCGTCCCAACCCTCGATGGTGCCCGATTGGACCGGCTTCCAATAGGCCGCCCCCCAGGAGCGGGTCGCCCATGCCGAGACCCAGCTCTTGCCGATCCCCGTGTCGGTGCCCGTGATGAAGGCGCCGGTCATCTTGTGATCTCGCCGAACAGCAGGTGATAGGTCATGGCCACCCCGTCCGAAAATTCCGCCAGAATTTGTCGGAAGGGGCCGGGCGCCAAGGGCCGATATCCGGCTTTCGGCTCGCCCGCGCCGAGGGTCTTCAGGCTGGCGACGAAATCAAATCCGTCGGCGTAAGGGTGGGTCAGCAATTGCTCGGCACCCCGATGGGCGAGAGTCGGCCAGGGGAAGTCGGCCAGTGCCGGATAGTCCGGCGTACCGCAGGGCAGCCCGAGCCTGGCATGAGCCGCGCGCCATTCCTGGAAGGTCTGGTATCCCAAGGTGGCGAAAACCAATCGGCCGCCCGGCGCCAGCAGGTCGGCCAGACGGACCAGGGCCGCGGGCAGATCGGCGAACCATTGGAAGGCCAGACTGGAGACAATCAGATCGTAGCCGGCCTTCAACCCTTCCGGGGCCTCGCCGTCGATGATGCGGTAGTCATGCCGGTCCCCGAGCCGCGCCCGGCAGCGCTCCAACATAGCCGGGGCGATGTCGCTCAAGGTCAGGGCGGAGCCGGGGAAATTATCCGCCAGGCGGGCACTGAGAAATCCGGTACCACAGCCGATCTCAAGGAGTCGCGGCGGCATCCTGGTCATGCCGGCGGTGATCCGTTCTGAGAGGATCTCGGCGACCCGCCATTGCAGATCGCCCGCCTGGTCATAGAGTCTGGCGCCGGCCGCGAAGCGATCGCGGATGCGATCCTGGCGCTCCCTCATGTCAGCCATCCCCGTAATTGGTCGGCACACCAGACAGGGGCGCTGATCGGCAGCAGATGGCCGCCAGGGTGCCACCGGACACGGTCAGCCTGGAAGCACGCTGTGCTATGATCGATCGGCAAAATCGGATCGCTCGCGCCACACAGGGCGAGGTCGACCTCCGCCGACGATTGAGTCCACTGTCGCAGATGCTCGAGCCCATCCTTCAGCCGGGCGGCATCGAACGGGTGCGGCGCCGGGATCTCGGCACCGCAGCGTTCGCGGAAGCTTTCGATCGTCGCCCGCGGCGCGCGGTCGAACGCGGCGATCATGCGGTCGAGCTTCGGTCCGGTGGGGAAGCGGGTGAAGCCGTTGATCGCCACCATGGCCTGCCATTTTAACGGGCGATGCTGAAGCAGCCAAAGCAGGCCATAGGAATGACCGATGACAATGATCGGTTGATCGATGGCGGGCAGGGCTAGGTCGGGCGGACCGTAGAAGCCCAGATCCCAGGTGAGGGTGGTGAAGTCCGACAATTCATTCTGCAGCGGTCGCCAGAAATGACGGTCGAAGGCCCAGCCATGCAGCAGAAGCAGGAACGGAGTCATCAACGGGCCAGACAGTCGAGCAAGTGATCGATATCCTCAATGCGGTGACCAGCGGCCAGCGCGAATCGCAGGCGACTCTGGCCGATCGGCACGGTCGGCGGGCGAATCGCCAGAGCCAGTATGCCATCCTTTTCAAGACTGGCGGCGAGGTCAAGGGCGGCCTGTTCGGGGCCGACCAGCAGCGGCACGATCTGGGTGGTGGATGGGCCAAAATCCTTACCGATCGCCGCCAAACCCTTCCTGAGCCGGTCGGCGAGCGCGCCGAGATGGGCGCGTTCGGCGGTCAAGCCAGGCACCAGATCAAGGGCGGCATCGATCGCGCCCAGCACCGCCGGTGGCAGGGCGGTGGCATAGATCAGGCCGGCGCAGCGATTGACGAGAAATTCCCGCAGATCCTCGCTGCACGCCACATAAGCGCCGAAACTGCCCATCGCCTTGCTGAACGTGCCCATCACCAGACAATTGCCGCCGGCCATGCCGCGCGCCAGACCGAATCCGGCTTCCCCCAGCACGCCGGTGGCGTGGGCTTCGTCGAGATAAAGGAAGGCGTCATAGCGGGCGGCGAGGTCCGCCAAAGCGGCCAGATCGGATCGGTCGCCATCCATGGAAAAGACCGTCTCGGTGACAATGAAGGCGGTGCGCTGCTCGGACCGCAGCAGCGCTTCCAGATGGTCATAGTCATTGTGCCGATAGCGGATCATCCGCACGCCGGCGGCCTGACAGCCCTGGATCAGGCTGGCATGGTTGAGGCGGTCGGCGAACACCACCGGCTCCTCGCCCCACAGGCTTTTGTCCAGCAGCGCTGGCAACAAACTAACATTGGCCTGAAAGCCCGAGGCCAGCAGCAAGGCGGCCGGCGCCGCCTTGCCGGCGGCGATCTTCGCCTCGATGCCGGTGAAGGGTGGCAGATTGCCGGTGACCAGCCTTGATGCCGCGCTGCCGGCGCCCCACCGCGCGAGGAATTCACCGGCTCGCGCTTTCACCAAAGGGTGGCGCGACAGGCCGAGATAGTCATTGGAGGAAAAATCGAGCAGTCCGCCGTGACCGCGATCGATGCGGCCATCGGCCAGACGGGCGCTAGCGGTCAGGCGGCGCCGACGGCCCGCTGTTTCAAGCTCGCTCAGGCGTTGCCGCCAGCTCTGGTCAAAATCACGCATGTGGATCGGGTTTTATAAGGTTTTTTGTTGCGAGCAAAGGCCCTGATACGAAATGGATTTTTACCACTTCGCATTTTGCGGCGTCTCAAGATGGGGACTGTAACAAATCTATTATAAGATTACTGGCATGATCGATTTAATATGACGGTCGAAGGCCGAGCAGTCGTCGAGTAGAGTCGGGCATTACTTGTCGCGCTCCACCAACGGGAACAAGCCCCTTACTTTCTTTGCTTTCTTGCCCGGAGCCTTGGCGAATGTTGGACATACAGTCTTCTTCAAACGCGACTTTGCCAAGCGATGGCGCGGATCGGGAGCAACTTCTCGAGCGCATTCTAACCAGCCAGCATTTCAAAAAATCGCCGCGGCTAAGGGACTTTTTGCGCTATATCTGCGAGTGCTCATTCGCCAATCGCTTCGATGAGATTTCCGAACATCAAATCGCTATGCAGGTTTTCGGGCGATCGACCGACTATAATGCCGCTGAAGATTCGGTCGTTCGGACTGCGGCGCGCCAGCTGCGACAAAAGCTCGAGCTTTATAGCCTGGGCGAGGGCGCCGCTGGCGATTGGCGCCTCACCATTCCAAAGGGCAGCTATATCCCGCTGTTTGAAAAGATCGGAGCGACCAGCGACGTTCTTCCGTCTGACATGAAGGCGACCCGTCCGCCGTCCAGTTTGCCGCGCTGGGCGCTGAGAGCGTTGGGAGCGGCGGTGTTATGCGGAGTTCTGATCTGGGGCGGGCTTTCCCTTTCAGAGATGATGAGTCCCCGAACCATCTTCTGGCGGGCGGTGTTGGCGTCCGGTCAGGTGACGCAGCTGGTATCAGGCGATAGCGGTCTGGCGATGCTGCCAGGAGTGACGCACCATGCCATCCATGTCGGCGAATATGCCGCCGGGAAATTCGCACCGCAATCCTCGAACGACCTGGTGTCGATGGCGGCCGATCCGCTGATGAATTATTGGCGGCGGCGCTATACCAGCGTGGCCGATTTGATCATGGCGGTTAAGACCGTGTCGGTCGCTGAAAAAATGGGGCGGAAACTGGATGTGAAATATGCGCGGGACATTTCGCTCGGGGATCTGAAACTGGGGAACACCATACTGGTCGGCGGTCCGTTCGGTAATCCCTGGGTTGAGCTATTTTCCAAGCAGTTGAATTTCGACTTCCAGGTCGACGCGACCAACGGCCCTCATTCGCTGATTGTCAACCGCGCCCCGGTTGGCCATGAAGAACCAACCTATCGGACCGATCCGGTCGATCCGACGACGAAGGAATATGCGATTATCGCCCTGACCGCCGGGCTTGACGGACATAGCCGCACCCTGCTTCTCGAAGGAACCAGCGTGGCCGGTACCGGCGCTGCCGTCGATTTTCTGTTCAATTCGGACCGTTTTCCCGATCTTTTGAAATCCGCGATTCATGGGTGGTCGATCGATGATTTTGAGGTGCTTCTGGAGACCGAAAATGTCGCGGCAAATGCTACTCAGATGAAAATCATCGGCGTTCGGGTGCACCATCGCTGATCATCGCAACGCCGACGCTGTCAATCAATCAGGGGTCCAACGGATCGCCGGCTGCGTTGTGATCGAGTGAAAGACGCGACGGCAGCGCCTCAATTCGCGAAGGCGAAAGTCGCTGGCCCAGCGACGTTGGCTGATAGCCGAGTTCGTCCTGATTCCGTTGGGTGAAGGAAGCGCCCGCGATATAGTCGACCTGCGCAGGGTCCGAAACGATCAGCATCGGTTTTTGCGCCGGCAAGCCATAGTCGAAGATCTCCCGCGCGGCATTGCGGAGGTTAGTCGTCGTATGGCGGGCATAGGGCTCGATCAGAATGGCGTCAGTGGGAAGGTCATAGATTTCACGCAGGTAACGGCGCATCTCTACCGCTTCGCAGAAAGGCGTTTGGGCCGGATGGACATAGCCGCCCGACAGCAGCAGAAAGGGCGCCTGCTTCTCGCGCCAGGCGGCGACTGCGAGGCGCAAGCGCTCTGCGGCAAACGGCGACAGGGGGAGCCCCGCGACTTCCGGACCTTCGCCTGGAACCAGGATCACGGAATAGGGAAATGACGGCCAGTCGATCGAGGCGACGCGGCGAAGTGCAGCCGCATTCTCGCCGGAATCGAGTGGCCAAAACCGCCCGGCCTCGTCGCGGCTATTGGCCAGCAACAGGCGCATGGCAAGTCGCAGCGGCGGCGCGAACACCAGATTGGGATGGGGTGCGGCATCAGCCTCCGGCAGGCCAAGCTCATCGAGAATGAGCTTGAGGAGGGCCCGGTAACTTTTGGAATCGGCAGGATAAGCCAAGCTGTCGATCTCGGCATAGCGCGGCGGTTCCCCTTTACCATAGACAGAAATGATGCGGTTGATCGCCGCCGCCTCACCTTTCCAGCCTTCTGGTAGACGGGCGGCGATCTCCTCAATCTGCTCCGGGCTGAAGCGCGAGGCGGCGAGGCGGCAGGCGATGTCCTCGCCGCAGCGGCGAGCGTCCTCGGCCCGCTTTGCGGCAATTCTCGTAAGCACAGGATCAACTGCCAGGATTTTGTCGTCCATGAGGGAGGTAAGAAGGGGAAAATCACGCTGGGAAAGCGTTGCCTCAGAAACAAACGGTCGTGCGAGGGGATCCGCGATGGCGGGCGAAGTTGCCAGCAAAAGGACAAGAAACCAGATCATGGAGTGAAGGCGGATTACAGTTTGTATTTCAACTGCAGGCTGACCTCACGACCCTCGATCGAGCGGGCGAGAATGGTGCCGCCCGTGGTCGCGCCGCCGACATCCCGCGCATTGCCCTCGCTCAGACCGATCTCATTGGTCATGTTGGTGCCGAAAAGGTTCACTTCCCAGTGCGGGCCGACCTCGCCGGAGATGCCGAAGCTCAAATCGTAATAAGTTCCGAGATTCTGCTGTTCGAGCAAGTCGCCGTAATGTTGTCCGATATATTCGAAGGTGACCCAGCTCTTCAGGACCCCCCACTCGGTCGGCATTCTATAGGCCGGCGTGACGCGCGTTTGGAAAACAGGCTGGCGGGTCAGCAGATTGCCATCGTAATTGAGAGACGGGTTGCAAAGGGTTTCGTTGATTGTGCCGGTATAAGCGACGCAGCCATTGCTGTGGTCGTAACTCCCATAGGCGTAATCCCCCGACGCGGACAAGGTGAATCCGTCCAGGAATTTGGTGGAAAAAGGCTTGAGTGTGATTTGATATTCAAGCCCCTTTGTCTGTGATCCGTAGGCGAAGGCCGCGCTTTCCGTGACGGTTGTCCCCGGAACGGCAAAGGCCCCGGTCACGGAGACATTGGCGAAGGACCGGTAGAATGCACTCAGGTCGGCGTAAATGAAGTCGCTTTGATATTTGTATCCGACCTGAAAATTGTGGGCCCTTTGCAGCGGAATGTTGGGAAGAGTCGCCGAGAGGTCAGAAAAGGACGGGAAGTGAACGCCTTCGTTGGCGCGACCGTAAGCACTCATTTGCTGGTTGAATTCATAATTGAGTCCGGCGGTCCAGGACGATGCGGTCTTGGCGTAGTCGATCTGAGTCATGCCGGGCACGAAGTATTGGGCCTTGTTGTTGAACAACTGGTACGGATTGCCGCTTAAACTTCCGACCGCGGTGTTCTGAAGATTATTATCGGTTATTTCCCGCTCGGTGCGGATGCCGGCGTCGAGCAGCCAATTATCGACTCTCCAACTGTCGCTCAGGAAGAAGGCCGTGTTGTAACCGGTCGCTTCGCTCAGCGTTGCTCCGGTGGCGCCGTTGACAAATCCCTGGGAACTGCTGAGCTGCCAGGTATTGACGCCGTTCGACAGATTGATGGCGATTGGCGTCGGGTTTGACTGGGCCTGAAGCAGCATGTCGCTGCCGCTGTATTGGAGGTAAGTTACGCCATAAAGTTCTGTAATATTTCCGATGGTTAGCGTGTTTCCCGGAAACAGATCCTCGCTCACATGAACTTCATTGCTTGCGGAATGGAGCTTCTCCTGTACATAGCGCAGTTCCTGGGTCAGAACATTTTGACTGAGCGAAGCCGCCGCCCCGGTGTTCGTATAGGTGGCATTGATGGCGAGCGTGGTGGGAAGTTTATCGGCCGCCTCCTTGCTGGCGATATAGGCGGACAAGGTCACCGGATTCTGCCCGGTACTGTAGAAGGCTACCATGTGGTCGGTGCCGGCGCTGTAGTTAACATCATCCAGTAATCGCAGTCCGTGACCGAAATCCCAATCGAACTCCGCCCCGACGACATGGAGGTTCGGACCGCGTCCGTTCGCCATATCGACCGGCACGCTGCCGGGGACGCAGCCCGCGCCCGTGCAGGGCGTGACCTGAAGCTGCTCATGTTGATCGGCCTTGCTGGCCAGCGTTCCGGTCAAAGGGCTGAAGCCGGGATAAGCGGAGAATTTCCCGGTGGCGGAATTGAGCAAAGGCGTATCGGTGACAAATTGATCCTTGAAATTCTCATATCGTCCGTAGATCAGCAGTGAGCCGTCATCCCAGTTTTTCGCCAGCGTCGCCGTGACCTGTCCGTCGTTTTCCGCGGTATATTGAGGATTGCGGACCCCATCGGACTGGCGCCAATAGCCTCCGATGCTGCCATACAATCCCGCCCCCTTGTCGAGGGCGCCGCCGAAGAACCCGTCGATGCGTTCGGCACCCTCGAAGCCGTAGGTGACTCCGATATCTCCCGAGGGCGTATCGGTTCCGCGCTTGAGAATGGAATTGACCGTCAGACCGGCTTCGCCGTCGCCATAGAGCACGCTCGGGCCGCCTTGCACCAGTTCGACACGCTCGATGGTGTCATCCGGGCGGATCAAGGTCGGCGCGGACAGATAGGCTTGGCCTGACCTCGGAAAAAAAGACACGCCATTCAGTTCGACATTGCCGTAGGGTAAAGCGCCGCTGCTGGGGAAGCCGACGATTTCGACATTCTCGCCGGTTTGCCCACCCGACGATTCGACATAGACACCGGGTGACGCTTTCAGCAGGTCGGCGGATGTGACGGGATGCGCTTCCTTGATCTGCTCCGCCGACAGGGTGGTCACCGAAAAAGCGGTATCCAATTTTTTTAGCCCGTCATGGGTCGCGACACCGGTTACGACGATCTCGTCCAATCCGCCGAAACTATCTTGTGCAAGATTGGCCTGCGCAAGATTGGCAGGCGCCGCCGCAGGAGCGGCCTGCTCATCCGCCCAAACCAACGGAGATACGCCCAGCATGGCCAGCGCCGACGACATCAAGAGCGCGCTACGCCAGCCGCCCGACCTGATGGCTGGTGTCAAATTGTTAGGTTGCTTCAGCATGATCTGTCCCCGCGATGAGCCTCAATGAACTTGGGACTGCCAATGGCTGAAATGAGCAACAGGGTCCACGGATTCACGGTGAGTCACAAGGTTGGCGGGGGAGTCGATGTCATCAACGCATCATAAATACGACGTCGCCCCCGCCCGGATCGCTTATTTCGCGTCGGGCCCAAAAGTGATAAGAGCTTTATATCCAGGCTCTTGAGGTTTTTCGATGCATCAGCATTCCGTGTCCGCCGCCCGTCATGATTGGACCGTTGAGGAAGTAAGGGCGCTGTTCGCGCTCCCCTTCAATGACCTTTTGTTCCAGGCGGCCAGCGTGCATCGCCGGCATTTCGACGCCAACCGCGTGCAATTGAGCCGGCTGCTGTCGATCAAGACCGGCTCCTGTCCGGAAGACTGCAAATATTGTCCGCAGAGCGCGCATTACGACACCGGCCTCGACAAGGAGAGCCTGATGGAGGTCGACGCCGTGCTACAGGCGGCGGCGCGGGCCAAGCAAGACGGCGCCACCCGTTTCTGCATGGGTGCGGCCTGGCGCAATCCGGGCCGGGAGCTCGATAAGGTGGTGCGCATGGTCGAAGGGGTGAAGGCGTTAGGACTTGAGAGCTGCGCCACTCTCGGCATGCTGACCGCCGAGCAGGCGCAGGCCCTGAAACAGGCCGGCCTCGATTACTACAATCATAATATCGATTCCTCGGAAGAGTATTACCAAGAGATCATCACCACCCGCAGCTTCGCCGACCGGCTGGAGACCTTGGCCCATGTGCGCGAGGCCGGCATGAAGGTCTGCTGTGGCGGGATCGTCGGCATGGGCGAGGACGAGGATGACCGCGCCGCCATGCTGACCACCCTCGCCACCATGGACAGCCACCCCGAAAGCGTACCGATCAATCTGCTGATCCGCGTGCCGGGTACGCCGCTCGCCGATGTTCCGGCAACCGATCCGATCGACTTCGTCCGGACCATCGCCGTTGCCCGCATCGTGATGCCGAAATCCTATGTCCGCCTGGCGGCAGGGCGGCAGTCGATGAGCGACGAGCTGCAGGCCCTGTGCTTCTTCGCCGGGGTCAATTCGATCTTCTGCGGCGAGGTGCTGCTGACCGCCGGCAATGCCGCGCCCGACCGTGATCAATCCTTGTTCGCCCGGCTCGGACTGCAGCCCGAAACCCTGTAAGGAATGGCCAAGATCCGCCTCGACCAATTGCTGCTCGAACGCGGATTGGTGGAAAGCCGCAGCCGAGCCCAGGCCCTGATCATGGCGGGGCTGGTCTTTTCGGGCGAGCAGCGCCTGGACAAGCCGGGGCTGGCGGTGGCTGAGGATTGCCGCCTCGAACTGCGCGGTCAGGATCATCCCTGGGTCTCGCGCGGCGGTCTTAAACTGGCCAAGGCGCTCGACTCTTTCCCCATCCCGGTCGCGGGCGCAATCGCCATCGATGTTGGCGCCTCGACCGGCGGCTTCACCGATGTTTTGCTGAACCATGGCGCTATGAAGGTCTACGCCGTCGATGTCGGCCAAGGGCAGCTTGCGTGGAAACTCCGCCAGGACCCGCGCGTCGTGGTGTTGGAAAAGACCAATGCCCGTTATCTGACCTCTGAACAGATCCAGGATAGGGTCGATCTGGTGGTGTGCGACGCCAGCTTCATCGGCCTTCAGACGGTTCTACCCGCCGCCCTCGCGCTTACAAAGTCGCAAGCCTGGCTGGCGGCGCTGATCAAGCCGCAATTCGAGGTCGGCAAGGGGCGCGTCGGCAAGGGCGGCGTGGTGCGCGACCCCGCCTTGCACGAGGAAGTGTGCCAGCGCATCGCCGAGTGGATCAGCGGGCTTCCCGATTGGCGGGTGCATGGCGTGGCGCCGAGCCCGATCACCGGGCCGGAGGGGAATATCGAGTTTCTGATTGTCGCGGAGAAAGCGGCATAAGCCGTCAGAGCTTTTTAAATCTGAGGCGCAGCGCATTTCCGATCACGGAAACCGAACTGAGGCTCATCGCTGCCGCCGCGACGATGGGGCTGAGCAGAACGCCGAAGGCGGGATACAGAACGCCCGCGGCAAGCGGGATGCCAAGCGAGTTATAGACGAAGGCGAGAACCAGATTCTCTCTGATATTGCTCATGGTGGCGTGGCTCAATGCCCGCGCCCGCACGATGCCGGCAAGGTCGCCTTTGATCAAAGTCACGCCGGCGCTCTGGATTGCCACATCGGTTCCGGTTCCCATGGCGATGCCAACATCGGCTTCCGCCAGCGCCGGGGCATCATTCACGCCGTCGCCGGCCATCGCGACGATGCGGCCTTCCGATTTAAGACGGTGGACGATCTCGTGCTTCTTCTCGGGAAGGACCTCAGCTTCGATTTCGGTGATGCCGAGCTGGTCGGCGACGGCTTGCGCGGTTTTACGATTGTCACCGGTCAGCATAACGATACGGAACCCGGCCGCACGCAGAGCGTCAAGCGCGCCCTTGGTCGTCTGCTTGATCGGATCTTCGATTGCCACTATGCCGGCCGCCTTGTCATCGATCGTCACATAGATGACCGTCGCACCCTGGCCGCGCAGTTCATCGGCTTTCTGCTCCAAGGCTGGCAGGACAATTCCCGCCTCCTGGAGTAATTTTGCAGTGCCGACGGCGATCTTCTGATTTTCGACCTGCCCCGAAACACCTTTGCCGGTGATCGAGGCAAAGTCGGTCACATCCCTAAGGCTAAGACCTTTCTCCTTTGCGTAGGCCACCATGGCTGCCGCCAACGGATGTTCGCTCGACCGCTCAAGGCTGGCGCTCATTGTGACGATCGTCGACTCAATGAACCCTTCAGACGGGATCACAGCGGTGACGCGCGGCTTGCCCTCGGTCAGCGTCCCGGTCTTGTCAACCACCAGCGTGTCAACTTTCTCAAAGCGCTCCAGGGCTTCGGCGTTCTTGATCAGGACGCCGGCGGTCGCACCCTTGCCAACGCCGACCATGATCGACATCGGAGTGGCGAGACCGAGCGCACAGGGACAGGCGACAATCAGAACCGACACGGCGGCGATCAGGGCAAAACTGAAGGCGGGCTCTGGTCCCCAAATCATCCAGGCCGCGAAGGCAAGCGCGGCAATGAGGATGACGACCGGGACAAACCATCCGGATACGGTATCGGCCAGGCGCTGGATGGGGGCACGCGAGCGTTGGGCATCGGCGACCATGGTAACGATGCGGGAAAGCGTGGTGTCGGCGCCAATCCGGTCGGCGCGAATGACCAGACTGCCGGTGCCATTGATGGTGCCGCCGATTAGTTTGCCATTGGCCTCCTTGGCAGCCGGCAGGGATTCGCCGGTCACCATGGACTCGTCGATGGCGCTTTTTCCTTCAAGAACGATGCCGTCCACCGGAACGCTGTCGCCCGGCCTGATCCGCAGGCGATCGCCGATTTTCACCTGATCGAGGGGGATTTCTTCATCCGTGCCATCGGCGCGGATCCGTCGCGCATGGGTCGGCGCAAGCTTCAACAGCGCCTTGATCGCCCCGCCGGTCTGCTCGCGGGCGCGGAGTTCGAGCACCTGTCCAAGCAGCACCAGCACGGTTATCACGGCTGCCGCCTCGTAATAGACCGGGATCACGCCACCATTCTGACGCAGCGCGGCCGGGAACCGGTTGGGCAGGAATGTTGCGGCCAGGCTGTAGAGATAGGCCGTGCCGATGCCCATCGAGACCAGGCTGAACATATTGAGCGATCTGTTACAAATCGACTCCCAGCCGCGTTTGAAGAATGGAAATCCCGCCCAGAGTACGACCGGCGTCGCAAGGCCGAACTGCACCCAGATGGATATGTCCGGCGGCACCAGATGATCGAGAGTAAGACCGGGAAAATGCCCCCCCATTTCCAGGATGAAGACGGGAGTCGCCAGCGCCAAAGCGACCCAAAATCGTCGCGTCATATCGACCAGCTCAGGGTTCGGTGCGTCCGCATCCGGCGCCACCCCGGCCGGTTCCAAGGCCATCCCGCATTTGGGACAGGAACCGGCGCTGTCCTTGCTGATCTCGGGATGCATCGGACAGGTCCAATGCTGTTTTTGCTGCGGTTTGCGTTGCTGAGAGGGGGCTTTCTGGTCTTGGACGCGGTCAGCCATAAACGCTACTTTCCAGAAAGTTAGCTCTACCTCGCCGTCACTACCGGCATTTTCAGGCTCTGATCCGCGCCATCGACCATCTCGGCCACCGGCGCGAAGACATGAATCAGCCGCATCACCTTGCCCAGGGCCACCGCCTCGCTGCTGACCTCGTCGGAGAGCTGCCCGCTCTTGGCGAATTCCAGCAGCAGCTCTACCGGGCTCTTTTCTTTCGGGAAGGGCACCAACTCGACCGGCATCTGCGACGGCTGCTTGGCCAGCTGGCGGATCAGGATGAACGCTTCCGGATAGCCGCCCAGTTCATCGACCAATCCGAGCCGTTTGGCCTCGTCGCCCGGCCAGATGCGGCCGCGTGCAAGCTTATCCATCGCTTCGGGAGTGATATGGCGCGCCGCCTCGGCCTTGCCGGTGAAATCGGCATAGGTGTGGTCGAGCATGGCATTGACCCGCTCCCACTGGGCGGGGGTGAAACTGTTATTGGCGCTCCACATCCCGCTATTCTTGCCCTGATGCACCTCATCCCAGGAAATGCCGATCTTTTTCCAGAAATCGGTGAGCGCCAGCTTGCCGGCAAAGACGCCGATCGAACCGGTGATGGTGCCGGGCTGGGCGACGATCTTATCGGCCGCCATGGCGCCGTAATAACCGCCCGAGGCCGCGACATTGCCCATGCTCACGATCACCGGCTTGTTGGCGGCCCGAGCATTGGAGACCGCCCGCCAGATGGCATCGGCGGCCGGATAGGCGCCGCCGGGACTGTCGATGCGGAACAAAATCGCCTTGATGTCGGGGTCGGCCACGGCGTCCTTGAAGGATTTTTCCAACCGACGCGAGGACATCACACTGCTGCGCTCGAGCAGCGAATCCCCATTATCGCCCTCCTGCACCTCGCCGATACCGGCGATCAGCGCGACCTTGACGGCGGTCGTTTCGCCCTTGGCGCGGCTGGCATAGTCGTTGAGGTCGACCAGCTTGGCGCCATCGGCGGTCAGGTCTTTCTCCAACTCTTCCCAATAGGCCAATTTATCGATTAGTTTGGCTTGCAGCGCCTCTTCCGCCATCAGGGGCGCCCGGTCGGTGATAGCGCGCACGTCAGCGGGCGGCAGGCCACGCGCCTGGGCGATGCCCTCGACGGTCTGACGGGTCCAGCTGTCGACCAGCAATTGCAGGGATTCCCGTCCTTCTTTGGAATATTTGTCGTGGGTGAAGGTCTCGATGGCGGTCTTATATTCATAGCGGCCGCCGAACTCGGCCTTGATGGAGAGCATATCAAGCAGGTTCTTGACGAAGGGGCTTTCCACACGATAGCCGGTCAGGCCGATATCACCGGAGGGCTGCAGCCAGATATCATGGAAGCCCGAGGCGAGGTAATAGGCCAGACTGCCGCCGCCAAAGCCGCCCAGACTGGTCGAATAGGCAACCACCCGTTTGCCGGAATGACGGAAGGCGGCGATCGCATCCCGCACTTCCTGCACCTGCGCCATGCCCATCGCTGGCGCATCGAAGCGCGCGACGAGCCCGGTGACGCGCGCGTCACGCGAGGCGCGGTCGAGCATTTCGATGATTTCGGTCAGCGCATAGCCCTTGCGGCGCTCAAAGGGAAAGATCCCATTGCCGTGGGTTTCCGTGACGCCCTGATCGAGATCGAGGGAAATCACCATTTTGCTCGGCAGCGGCGTCGGCTTGCTGTGCAGCGCGCTCCAGCCAGCGATTCCGCCGAAAAGCAACACGCCGCCACCGATGACGGCCAGAATTACCACCAAGACGCGCCCCAGTAGCCGCATGAAATCATCATCC
>Ga0116226_10000337_pt1 | contig 39622 bp, 43 predicted proteins | sample S1TSphfallax_FD_89692 | JGI IMG/M metagenome (GOLD analysis project Ga0116226, IMG submission 89692) | Host-associated microbial communities from peat moss isolated from Minnesota, USA - S1T2_Fa - Sphagnum fallax MG | ecosystem: Host-associated > Plants > Peat moss > Unclassified | place: USA... | reverse complement strand
GCATCGACGCGTGCCCGAGGTAGATCTGCTGGGTCACGAACCCGAGCAGGTAGAACAGCGCGCCGGAGAACCGCGCGGCGGCGCTGGGGGTTGGGGGAGCAGGTGGGGCTGCGTCGGTCACGGCTATAAGATAGGATCACTGACGCGGTGATGTCAAGTGCGATTAACGTGCCCGTTGTCTTTTCTGACGCCTGGTGCGGTCCCATGGGTCGCCGGATCAAGTCCGGCGACGACGAGTTCTTTTTGAATCAATAGGATGGGTGTAGGGTGGGTGTAGGGTGGGCTTCAGCCCACCTCCGCGCACGTTAGGTGGGCTGAAACCCACCCTACAGCTTGGTGCGGTCCCATGGATCGCCGGGTCTGGGCCCGGCGATGACGAACTTACGGTGAATCAACGGGTTGTCGTGTAGGGCGGAAAAGCGCAGCGCCTTCCGCCGACGCATGGTGCCGTCGTGACGGGGTTGCCGTAGGCCCACGGCGCCGTTCGCGCGCGGGATGGCTGCGATGGCGGAAGGCGCTTCGCTTTTCCGCCCTACCGCCTACGGCAGCGCTGCCGTCATAACACGACACCGCTTGCGGCAGCGGCGCGGCGTGGATCAGAAGGTCTGAGCCCGGTGGCGACGGTCTACTCGCTTGCGGCTGCATCGGCCGTTGCGGAACTGCCGCGCCCGACGGACGGCTGACGTGAACCGGATCGAGGAGGCGCTTGCGGCGGCGATCGTTGCCTGATGCACGGAATAGGGAAGGATCCATGGCGATATCGCGGCCTCGCGCGAGAACTGCCGCAAGGGTGGACGGCCAAGGAAGGTCGGCATCGCATAGAAAAGGCGCCGCGTGGTGGGCGCAGTAGGATTCGAACCTACGACCCGCTGATTAAGAGTCAGCTGCTCTACCAACTGAGCTATGCGCCCGCCCGTCCGGCGCCGGACTGCCCATCGGGGTGTCGGCGGGGCCGCCCCTATACCAACGGTGGCACGCGCTGTGAACCCCCACCGCCGAGATCGTCCGACCCCGGGGCGGCTTGCGCCATGCGCAACCCCGTGCTTCGGTGGATGCAGGGGTCGACGTGAACGAATGTGGGGGTGCGGGTGGCCTACGCGCTACAGCAACTGATCAACGGCATCACGCTGGGCATGATCTACGGCCTGATCGCGGTCGGCTATACCATGGTCTACGGCATCATCGGCATGATCAACTTCGCCCATGGCGACGTGTTCATGATCGGGGCCTTCCTTTAGCTGATCTTCCTGACGATGCTTGCGGGTTTCGGCATCACGTCGGTCCCGCTCGCGCTGGCGATCGCGCTGATCGCGTCCTGCGCCATCGCGGCGCTGTATGGCTGGACGGTGGAGCGCGTCGCCTACCGGCCGCTGCGCGGTTCGTTCCGCCTGGCGCCGCTGATCAGCGCGATCGGCATGTCGATCGTCTTGCAGAATTTCGTGCAGGTGTCGCAGGGCGCGCGTGACCTGAACCTCCAGCCGATGATTCCCGGCGGGTTCGAGGTGATGCGCGAGAACGGATTCATCGTGCAGTTGTCCTGGATGCAGGTGGTGATCACGGTGGTCACACTCGCGCTGCTGACGCTGTTCACCTGGCTGGTGACGCGCACGCCGCTCGGCCGTGCGATGCGGGCCTGCGAGCAGGATCTGAAGATGGCGGGCCTGCTCGGCATCGACACCAACCGGACGATCAGCCTGACCTTCGTGATCGGCGCCATTCTGGCGACCGTCGCCGGGATGCTGTTCCTGCTCTATTACGGATCGATCAACTTCTTCATCGGCTTCTCCGCCGGCGTGAAGGCGTTCACCGCCGCCGTGCTCGGCGGCATCGGCAGCCTGCCCGGCGCGGTGCTGGGCGGCCTCGCGATCGGGCTGATCGAGAGTTTCTGGTCCGGCTATGCCAGCGTCCCCTACAAGAACGTCGCCGCGTTCTCGGTGCTGGTGATCGTGCTGATCTTCATGCCATCCGGCCTGCTCGGCCGCGCCGACATCGAGAAGGTATGAGCGCCCGCCCACTGCCACCCGCCGCCATGCTGCGGGATGCCGGACTGTCGGCGCTGGTGGCCCTCGGGCTGTTCGTCGTGCTGATCGGCCTGAAGCTGACGCCGACCGACGCCGGGATGGTCCTGGAACAGCGCTGGCGCGCGCTCGCGATCGTCGTCGCGACCGTGTTCGTCGGGCGGTTGCTGATGCTGCAATGGCGCGTCTGGCGGCCCGCGAGCGCACCGACGCCGCGCGTGCTCGCCGAGGCTTTGCAGCGCAGCGGGCGCTGGGTGGCGCCGCTGCTGCTGGTGGTCGCCGTGGTGCTGCCGCTGTTCAGCGGGCGCTACGTGATCGACGTCGGCATCCTGGTGCTGACCTACGTCATGCTCGGCTGGGGACTGAACATCGTCGTCGGCCTCGCCGGCCTGCTCGACCTCGGCTACGTCGCGTTCTACGCGGTCGGTGCCTATTCCTACGCGCTGTTCTCGACGACGTTCCATTTCGGCTTCTGGGTGACGCTGCCGGTGGCCGGGCTGCTGGCGGCCTGCTGGGGCGTGATCCTCGGCTTTCCGGTGCTGCGGCTGCGCGGCGACTACCTCGCGATCGTCACGCTCGCGTTCGGCGAGATCATCCGCGTCGTGCTGATCAACTGGACGAGTTTCACCGGCGGCCCGAACGGCGTTTCCGACATTCCGCGCCCGACGCTGTTCGGGCTGAAGTTCAACGGCAGCGGCGACCCCGACACGTTCGCCGTGTTCTTCGGCGTCGACTACAGCATCACGCAGCGGATCATGTTCCTCTATTACGTGATCCTGGGCCTCGCGTTGCTGACGAACTGGGTGTCGCTGCGGCTGCGGCGCCTGCCGCTCGGGCGTGCCTGGGAGGCGCTGCGCGAGGACGAGATCGCCTGTCGCGCGCTCGGCATCGACGTGACCGTGACCAAGCTGACGGCATTCGCGATCGGCGCCACGTTCGGCGGCTTCGCAGGCGCGTTCTTCGCGACGCGGCAGGGCTTCGTCAGCCCTGAGAGCTTCACCTTCACCGAGAGCGCGCTGGTGCTGGCGATCGTCGTGCTCGGCGGCCTGGGCAGCCAGCTCGGCGTGGCGCTGGCGGCGCTGGTGATGATCGGCGGGACCGAGGCGCTGCGCTTCGTCAATGACCTGCTGAGTTCGCTGGGCATCCAGAGCGATTTCGACTTCACCCAGTACCGGATGCTGGTCTTCGGGATCGCGCTGGTCGTGGTGATGGTGATGCGGCCGCGCGGCCTCGTCTCGGGCCGGGTGCCGTCGGTGGCGCTGGGGCAGCGCACCGAGATCGCCGCCGAACTGGTCGCGCAGGGACGGGGCTGAGAGATGACCACGCCATTGCTCTCGGTCGATCATCTGACGATGCGGTTCGGCGGGCTGACCGCCGTCTCGGCGCTGTCGTTCGTGGCGCGGTCGGGCGACATCACCGCCGTGATCGGGCCGAACGGCGCCGGCAAGACCACGGTGTTCAACTGCATCACCGGATTCTACCGCCCGAGTTCCGGCACGATCACGCTGGCGGACGGGGGTGCCGCGCATCCGCTGCACGCGCTGCCGGGGCATCTGATCACGCGGCGGGCGAAAGTGGCGCGCACGTTCCAGAACATCCGCCTGTTCGCCGGCATGACGGTGCTGGAGAATCTGATGGTCGCACAGCACAACATGCTGATGCCGAGCGTCGTCAACGGCTTGCTCGCGGTGTTCGGCATCGGCGGCTACCGGCAGGCGCAGAAGCGCGCGATCGAGAAGGCGACGACGTGGCTGGAAGCGGTGGGCCTGCTCGGCCGCGCCGACGATCCGGCCGGGGCGCTGCCGTATGGCCAGCAGCGGCGGCTGGAAATCGCCCGCGCGATGTGTACCGACCCGGTGCTGCTGTGCCTGGACGAACCGGCGGCCGGCCTCAATCCGCGCGAGAGCGACGAACTGTCCGACCTGCTGATGCGGATTCGCGCCGGCGGCTGCTCGGTGCTGCTGATCGAGCATGACATGGGCGTGGTCATGCGCATCTCCGACCACATCGTCGTGCTCGACCACGGCAAGAAGATCAGCGACGGCGCGCCGGCCGAGGTGCGCGCCGATCCGAAAGTGATCGCCGCCTATCTGGGCGAGGGCGACGAGGACGACATCGACCAGGTCGCGGCCGAGGAGGCTGCATGACCGCGCTGCTGAGTCTGCACGGCGTGACCGCGTTCTACGGCGCGATCCAGGCGCTGAAGGGTGTCGACCTCGAAGTCAACGAAGGCGAGATCGTCACGCTGATCGGCTCGAACGGCGCCGGCAAGTCGACGCTGATGATGACGATTTGCGGCAGCCCGCGCGCCCGCGACGGGGCAATCCATTACGACGGCAGCGAGATCACGCAACTGCCGACGTTCGAGATCATGCGGCGCGGCCTGGCGCAGGCGCCGGAGGGGCGGCGGATCTTTCCGCGCATGACGGTGTTCGAGAATCTGCTGATGGGCGCCCACGGCCGCGCGGACAAGGAGGCGGCGGACGAGATGGAGCATGTGTTCACGCTGTTCCCGCGCCTGAAGGAGCGGATCGGGCAGCGCGGCGGCACGCTCTCGGGCGGCGAGCAGCAGATGCTGGCGATCGGGCGCGCGCTGATGAGCCGGCCGCGTCTGCTGCTGCTGGACGAGCCGAGTCTGGGCCTGGCGCCGCTGGTGGTGCGGCAGATTTTCAACGCGATCCGGGAGCTGAACCGGGCGACCGGGCTGACGGTGCTGCTGGTGGAGCAGAATGCGTTTCAGGCGCTGCGGCTGGCGCATCGTGGTTATGTGCTGGTGAATGGCGCGATCACGATGGCCGGCAGCGGTGCCTCGCTGCTGGCGCGCCCGGAGATTCGGGCGGCCTACCTCGAAGGCGCGCATTGAGCGGCGTTGCCGCGAAGACGGCGTTAACGTTTCTGCGCCTTATGCTGCACCTGCGTCTTGCCCGCCCCCCCGCGTTGCGTTAGCAAGACCGCGCCTTCCGGGCAGCCGGGCGCCCGGCAGACCCCGTTTCCCGCCAGCTTTCCGGGGGGAACGGCGCCTCCCCCCGGCCGTGGAAGGACCCCGCCCGCATGGCACGCAACAAGATCGCCCTCGTCGGCGCCGGCAATATCGGCGGCACGCTCGCCCACCTGATCGGCCTGAAGGAACTGGGCGACGTCGTCATGTTCGACGTGTTCGGCGGCGTGGCCGCCGGCAAGGCGCTCGACATCATGCAGTCCGGGCCGGTCGACGGATTCGACAGCGCGATGGCGGGCGGTTCGGACTACGCCGCCATCGCCGGTGCCGACGTGGTGATCGTCACCGCCGGCTTCCCGCGGATGCCCGGCATGAGCCGCGACGATCTGCTGGCCAAGAACGCGGGCGTGATTGCCCAGGTGGCGGACGGCATCAAGACCTACTGCCCGAATGCGTTCGTTATCGTCATCACCAACCCGCTCGACGTGATGGTGTGGGTGATGCAGCAGAAATCCGGCCTGCCGGCCAACAAGGTTGTCGGCATGGCGGGCGTGCTCGACAGTTCCCGCTTCCGGCTGTTCCTTGCGCAAGAGTTCGGCGTTTCGGTCGAGGACGTGACCGCCTTCGTGCTCGGCGGCCACGGCGACACGATGGTGCCGCTGACCCGCTATTCGACGGTCGCCGGCATTCCGGTGCCCGACCTGATCGAGATGGGCTGGACGACAAAGGCGAAGATCGACGCGATCGTCGCGCGCACCGCCAACGGCGGCGGCGAGATCGTCAAGCTGCTGGAAAAGGGCAGCGCCTTCTACGCCCCGGCGGCGAGCGCGATCGCGATGGCCGAAGCCTACCTGAAGGACAAGAAGCGGGTCCTGCCGGCGGCTGTGCAGTTGAACGGCGAGTACGGCATCTCCGGCCTTTATATCGGCGTCCCGGTCGTGCTCGGCGCGGGCGGGGTGGAGAAAGTGGTCGAGGTCAAATTGACCCCGGACGAGAAGGCGGCGTTCGACAAGTCGGTCGGCGCGGTTCGAGACCTGATCGACGCCTTCAAGAAGCTGGGCGTCTGACGCCATGAACATCCACGAATACCAGGCCAAGGAATTGCTGCGCGGCTACGGGGTGGCGGTGCTGGAAGGCCATGTCGCATGGACGCCGGACGAGGCGGCGGCGGCGGCCGCGAAGCTTCCCGGCCCGGTCTATGTCGTCAAATCGCAGATCCACGCCGGCGGCCGTGGCGCCGGGCGTTTCGCCGACGACCCCAACGGCAAGGGCGGCGTGCGCATCGCCAAGTCGGCCGACGAGGTGCGCGCCGCCGCCGAGGCGATGATCGGCCACACGCTGATCACCAAGCAGACCGGGGCGGCCGGGCGGCGCGTGAACCGCGTCTATGTGGAGGCGGGCTGCGACATCAAGCGGGAGCTTTATCTGTCGCTTCTCGTCGACCGCGCGACCTCCCGCATCACGGTGATGGCCTCGACCGAAGGCGGCATGGAGATCGAGGAGGTCGCTTCGCACCAGCCGGAGAAGATTTTCCGCGTCGCGATTGATCCGGCGACCGGGGTTTCCGGCTTCCACGCCCGTCGCCTCGCGTTCGGGCTCGGCCTGACCGGCAAGCAGATTTCCGCGTTCGGCAAGTTCGTCGCCGCGATGTATCAGGCGTTCACCACCCTCGATTGCGCGATCATGGAGATCAACCCGCTGGTCGTCACCGGCGCGGGCGAGGTGGTGGCGCTCGATGCCAAGGTGAGCTTCGACGACAACGCGCTGTTCCGCCACCCGGAACTGGAAAAGCTGCACGACGAGGCGGAGGAGGACCCGAAGGAACTGGAGGCCGCCAAGCACAGCCTGAACTACGTGGCGCTTGACGGCACGATCGGCTGCATGGTCAACGGCGCGGGCCTCGCGATGGCGACGATGGACATCATCAAGCTGTACGGCTCATCGCCCGCCAACTTCCTCGACGTCGGCGGCGGCGCCACCAAGGAGCGGGTGACGGCGGCGTTCAAGATCATCCTGTCGGACCCGAACGTCGAGGGCATCCTGGTCAACATCTTCGGCGGCATCATGCGCTGCGACGTGATCGCCGAGGGCGTCGTGGCGGCGGCGCGGGAGGTCAGCCTGAACGTGCCGCTGGTGGTGCGGCTGGAAGGCACGAACGTCGAGCTGGGGAAGCAGATCATGGCGAAATCGGGCCTGCCGATCATCGCCGCCGACAACCTCGCCGACGCCGCCGAAAAGGTGGTCAAGGCCGTCAAGGAGAGCGCGTGACATGGCGATCCTGGTCGACGCCACTACGCGCGTCATCACCCAAGGCTTCACCGGCGCCCAAGGGACGTTCCACTCGGAACAGGCGATCGCCTACGGCACCACGGTCGTCGGCGGGGTGACGCCGGGCAAGGGCGGGACCACCCATCTCGACCTGCCGGTGTTCGACACGGTGGCCGAGGCGGTCGCAAAGACCGGCGCCACCGCGAGCGCGATCTATGTCCCTCCCCCCTTTGCGGCGGACGCGATCCTGGAGGCGATCGACGCGGGCGTGCCGCTGATCGTGACGATCACCGAGGGCATCCCGGTGCTCGACATGGTCAAGGTCAAGCGTGCGCTGTCCGGCTCGGCCTCGCGGCTGATCGGCCCGAACTGCCCGGGCGTGATCACGCCGGATGCGTGCAAGATCGGCATCATGCCGGGGCATATCCACAGGCGCGGCAAGGTCGGCATCGTCTCCCGCTCCGGCACGCTGACCTATGAGGCGGTGGCGCAGACGACGGCGGCGGGCCTGGGGCAGAGCACCTGCGTCGGCATCGGCGGCGACCCGGTGAAGGGCACGGATTTCATTGAGATCCTCGAACTGTTCCTTGCTGACACCGAAACCGAAGCGATCATCATGATCGGCGAGATCGGCGGGCAGAGCGAGATCGACGCGGCCGAGTTCCTCGCCGCCAGCAAGGTCAAGAAACCCACCTGCGGCTTCATCGCCGGCGTCACCGCGCCGCCGGGCCGGCGCATGGGCCATGCCGGCGCGGTCATCAGCGGCGGGCGGGACACGGCCGGCGCCAAAATCGAGGCGATGCGGTCGGCCGGGATCTTCGTGGCCGAAAGCCCGGCGGCGCTCGGCAGCACGATGCTCAAGGCAATCCGCGGCTGACAGTGCCCAGTCGGGTGCGTCCCATGCGGTTGCGGCAACGCAGGATGGCACGACCGCCGCGCCCAACGACCGCAATCCACGACTAAGTAACGGGAGGCGGCCTATTGCGGTCCTATGCGCGAGGGCGCGCCCGAATCGGATGAGGAACTGACCATGGCTGGCGTCGACATTCTCGCAACCGCCTTCAGTGGCGCCAACGCGGCGTTCATCTCGGACATGTATGCGCGCTGGATCGCCGATCCGGCCTCGGTCGATCCCAGCTTTGCCGAATTGTTTTCGAATCTCGACGACGAAGCGCGCGGGGTGCTGGTCGATGCATCCGGCGCGTCCTGGGCGCCACGCCATTTCGAGGTCGCCGACGCCGAGGCGGCCGCGAAGGCCGCGCCCGGCGCCCCGCCCGCCCCTTCCACCGAATCCGCCGTCGTCGGCGACACGCTCAGCGCCGAGCAGATTCGCGCCTCGGCGAAAGACAGTATCCGCGCGCTGATGCTGATCCGCGCCTACCGCGTGCGCGGGCATCTGGAAGCCAAGCTCGATCCGCTCGGCCTCCAGGAGAAGTCGCCGCACACCGAACTGGACCCGAAAACCTACGGGTTCACCGACGCCGACATGGACCGGCTGATCTTCATCGACAACGTGCTCGGGCTGCAATCGGCCACCGTCCGCCAGATCATGCAGGTGGTGCGGCAGAGCTACTGCGACTCGATCGGCGTCGAGTTCATGCATATCCAGGACCCGGACCAGAAGGCATGGATTCAGCGGCGGGTCGAGGGCGCGCCGTGGCGCACCCAGTTCGGGCGGGCCGGCAAGAAGACGATCCTTCAGCATCTGACCGAGGCGGAGGGGCTGGAAACATTCTGCCAGCGGCGCTTCGTCGGCACCAAGCGCTTCGGCCTGGAAGGCGCGGAAGTCACGATCCCGGCGCTGCACGCGATCATCAACACCGCCGCGCGCGGCGGCGTGAAGGAAATGGCGATCGGGATGCCGCATCGCGGCCGCCTGAACACGCTCGTCAACATCGTCAAGAAACCATACACGGCGCTGTTCAGCGAATTCGGCGGGTCCAGCTTCAAGCCCGACGACGTGCAGGGCTCGGGCGACGTGAAATACCATCTCGGCACCTCCACCGACGTCGAGATCGAAGGCCGGATGGTGCATCTGTCGTTGCAGCCGAATCCCTCGCACCTCGAAGCGGTCGATCCGGTGGTTGTCGGCAAGGTGCGCGCGCGCCTCGACATGGCCGGCGACACGGTTTCCCGCCGGTCGGTGATGGCCATCATCATGCACGGCGACGCGGCATTCGCGGGCCAGGGCCTGGTTTACGAAACGCTGGCGATGAGCCAACTGATCGGCTACCGCACCGGCGGCACGGTGCATGTGATCGTCAACAACCAGATCGGCTTCACCACCGTTCCCGCGCACGCCTATTCGGGGCTTTACTGCACGGACGTCGCCAAGGCGATCCAGGCGCCGATCCTGCACGTCAACGGCGACGACCCGGAAGCGGTGGTCTGGTGCGCCGAACTGGCGGCGGACTTCCGGCTGCAATTCGCGACCGACATCGTGCTGGATATCGTCTGCTACCGCCGGCACGGCCACAACGAGACCGACGAGCCGGCGTTCACCCAGCCGATCATGTATCGCGCGATCAAGGACATGAAGACCACGCGGGCACTCTATGCCGAGAAGCTGGAGCGCGAGGGCGTGATCGCCAAGGGCGAGGCGCAGGGGATGTGGGACGCCTTCACCCAGACGCTGGAGGATTCATACAAGGCGGCGCAGGCCTACAAGCCGAACAAGGCCGACTGGCTGGAAGGCCACTGGTCCGGCCTCAGCCAGCCGGACACCGAGGACGAATGGACCGACGGCGATACGGCTGTCAGCAACGACACGCTGCGCGCGGTCGGCATGGCGCTGGCGCGCGTGCCCGAAGGGTTCGACGTGAACCCGAAGATCCTGCGCCAGCTCGAAGCCAAGCGCACGATGATCGAGACCGGCCAGGGCATCGACTGGGCGACCGGCGAGGCGCTCGCGTTCGGCAGCCTGCTGATGGACGGCAACCGCGTGCGCCTGTCCGGCGAGGACTGCCAGCGCGGCACGTTCAGCCAGCGGCACGCGGTGCTGATCGACCAGACCAACCAGAACGAGTACGTGCCGCTGAACAACATCGCGCCTGGCCAGGCGAAGATCGAGATCTACAACTCGCTGCTGTCGGAAGTGGGCGTGCTGGGCTTCGAGTATGGCTACACGCTGGCCGACCCGCGCACGCTGGTGCTGTGGGAGGCGCAGTTCGGCGACTTCGCCAACGGCGCGCAGGTGATCATCGACCAGTTCCTCGCGAGCGGCGAAACCAAGTGGCTGCGCATGTCGGGCCTGACGCTGCTGCTGCCGCACGGGCATGAAGGCCAGGGGCCGGAGCATTCGTCCGCGCGGCTGGAGCGGTATCTGCAACTCTGCGCCGAGCGGAACATGCAGGTCGTGAACATCACGACGCCCGCGAACTATTTCCATGCGCTGCGCCGCCAGTTGAAGCGCAACTTCCGCAAGCCGCTGGTGGTGATGACGCCGAAAAGCCTGCTGCGCCACAAGCTCGCGGTATCGCCGCTGGCGGAGTTCGGCCCGTCCAGCCGCTTCCGCACGGTGATCCCGGAAGTCGACACGCTGGCCCCGGCGGCGGAGGTCAAGCGCGTCGTGCTTTGCTCCGGCAAGGTCTATTACGACCTGCTGGCCGAGCGCCGGGAACAGGGCATCAAGGACGTGGCCATCGCGCGCCTCGAACAGATCTATCCGTTCCCGACCCTCTCGCTGCGCGCCCTTCTGTCGCAGTATCCGAACGCAGAGTTGGTGTGGTGCCAGGAAGAACCGGAGAACATGGGCGCCTGGACGTTCGTCGATCGTCGGCTGGAAAAGCTGCTCGGGGGGCTGGACATCGCGGCCAAACGGCCGGTCTATGTCGGCCGCAACGAGGCGGCGAGCCCGGCGACCGGGCTCGCGAAGACGCACGCGGCGGAGCAGGCGGCGCTGGTGCGGACGGCGCTGACACTGGAGTGAGGCACGCCGCTCGACGGAAAATTTGACGAGCAGATCAGGAACCGGATCGTAAATGTCGACCCAGATCAAGGTGCCCACTCTGGGCGAGAGCGTTACCACGGCGACCGTCGCGCGATGGTTGAAGCAGGCGGGTGACGCGGTCGCCGCTGACGAGCCGCTGGTGGAACTGGAGACCGACAAGGTTACGGTCGAAGTGAACGCCCCGGCCGCTGGGCGACTTGGGCCGATCGTCGCCGCCGAGGGGGCCGAAGTCGAAGTCGGCGCGCTGCTCGGCGAAGTTGTCGCGGACGGCGCGGCGGCGAAAGCGCCACCCCCGCCCAGCCCACCGCCGCCCAGCCCGCAACCGGCGAGCCCGCCGCCAGCCAGTGCGCCGCACGCCGCCAATCCGCCGGCCGGGGTGAACCCGCCGCCACCGCCGTCCGGCCCCGTCGGCCGCCCGGCTGCCCCCGCGCCGCTGCCGGCGGCGGCGAAGATGATGACCGAGCAAAAAATTGCCGCCGAGCAGGTTGGCGGCGGCTCCGGCAAGGACGGGCGCATCACCAAGGGCGACGTTCTGGAATTTCTCAGCCGTCCGGCGCCGGCCGCCGCACCCGCGCCGGCTGCGCCGAAAACCGCCCGCGCCACGCTGGACGGCGAGGAGCGGGTGAAGATGACGCGGCTGCGCCGCACCATCGCGGCCCGGCTGAAGGAAGCGCAGAACACGGCGGCGATGCTGACCACCTTCAACGAGGTGGACATGTCGGCGGTGATGGCGCTGCGCTCGGACTACAAGGAAGCGTTCGAGAAGAAGAACGGCGGCACCCGCCTCGGCTTCATGAGCTTCTTCGTCCGCGCCGCCGCGACCGCGCTGAAGGAATTCCCCGCCGTCAACGCCGAGATCGACGGCGAGGACATCGTCTATCGGCATTTCGTTCACATGGGCATCGCCGTCGGCGGCGCGAACGGGCTCGTCGTGCCGGTGTTGCGCAACGCCGACCAGCTCAGTTTCGCGCAGATCGAGCGTGGCATTGCCGATTTCGGCAAGCGCGCCCGTGACGGCGCGCTCAAGCTCGACGAACTGACCGGCGGCACGTTCAGCATCACCAATGGCGGCATCTACGGCAGCCTGCTCTCGACGCCGATCCTGAACCCGCCGCAATCGGGCATCCTCGGGATGCACAAGATCCAGGAGCGGCCGGTCGCCATCGCCGGAAAGGTCGAGATCAGGCCGATGATGTATCTCGCCTTGTCGTACGATCACAGGATCGTCGACGGGAAGGAGGCCGTTTCCTTCCTGGTGCGCCTGAAGGAAGGCATCGAGGACCCGCGCCGCCTGCTGCTGGATCTCTGACATGAGCGAGCAGTTCGACGTCATCGTCATCGGCTCCGGGCCGGGCGGCTACGTGTGCGCGATCCGTGCCGCGCAACTCGGGATGAAGGTCGCGTGCGTCGAGAAGCGCGCGACGCTCGGCGGCACCTGCCTGAACATCGGCTGCATCCCATCGAAGGCACTGCTGCAATCGAGCGAGGTGTTCCATGAGACCGCGCACTCGCTGAAGGACCACGGCATTCTCGTCGATGGCATCAAGCTCGATCTCGACCGGATGCAGGACCGCAAGGGCGAGGTTGTTGCCGCCAACACCAAGGGCGTCGAATTCCTGTTCACCAAGAACAAGATCACGTGGCTGAAGGGCGCCGGCCGGATCGTGGCCGCCGGCAAGGTCGATGTCGCCGGCACCGTGCATGAGACGAAAACCATCGTGATTGCCACGGGCAGCGACAGCGTGCCGCTGCCGGGCGTGACGGTGGATGAAAAGCGGATCGTCACCTCCACCGGCGCGCTCGAACTCGACGAAGTGCCGGGCCATCTGGTGATCATCGGCGCGGGCGTGATCGGCCTCGAACTCGGCAGCGTCTGGGGGCGCCTCGGCGCGAAGGTCACGGTCGTCGAATTCCTCGACCGCATTCTGCCCGGCACCGACACGGAGATTGCGAAAAGCTTCCAGCGCATCCTCGCCAAGCAGGGTTTCAGCTTCAAGCTTTCCACCAAGGTCACCGGCGCCACGCAGGACGACAAGGGCGTGTCGCTGACGATGGAGCCGGTCAAAGGTGGCGCCGCCGAGACGCTGCGCGCCGACGTGGTGCTGGTCGCGATCGGTCGGCGTGCCTACACGGAGGAGTTGGGACTGGCGGAGGTGGGAGTCGCGACCGACAATCGGGGGCGCGTGATCACCGACGCGCATTTCGCGACCAACGTTCCCGGCATCTACGCGATCGGCGACGTGATCGCCGGGCCGATGCTGGCGCACAAGGCCGAGGATGAAGGCGTGGCACTCGCCGAACTCCTCGCCGGGCAGGCGGGGCATGTGAATTACGGGGTGATTCCCGGCATCGTCTACACATGGCCCGAAGTCGCCTCCGTCGGGGAGACCGAGGAGGGGCTGAAAGCCGCTGGTATCGCCTACAACATCGGCAAATTCCCGTTCACCGCCAACGGCCGCGCCCGCGCGATGGGCGCAACCGATGGCTTCGTGAAGATCCTCGCCGACAAGACCACCGACCGGCTGCTCGGCGCCCATATCATCGGCCCCGACGCCGGCACGCTGATTGCCGAGATCGCAACCGCGATGGAGTTCGGCGCATCGGCCGAGGATGTCGCCCGCATCTGCCACGCCCATCCGACGCTGAGCGAGGCGGTCAAGGAAGCGGCGCTGGCCGTCGAGGGGCGGGCGCTGCATATTTGAGCGGCGCTATGGCAGGAACGGATTTCGTACCGTCAGTTTGCCGTCGATACTTTGGCCGTGCTGAAAATCCTCGGAGTATAGCAGCGAGCATTTGGCAAGCTGTGCAGAAGCGACGATGACCGAGTCATAAAATCCGAAGCCATAACGTGCGGCGATCCGAAGCGCCGCCTCGTGCGTCGCCACGGTCAGGGGCGCGACCTGCTCGCAGAGCGTTCGTATCACGCCGGCCGCAGCAGAGATGTCGGCCCAGTCCATGTGCAGCTTGCGCCGCGCCACCGAGACGAATTCGTTCAGCACCTGCACGCTGATCACGCCGCCCGCCGCCAGCAGGCCAGTCGCCGTTTCCGAGCGCGGGTCATCCTTGGCGAGCGTGTAAATCAACACGTTGGTGTCGATGAACGCCTTATCGCTCATTGGCCTCGTCACGATCGAAGTGAAAGTCGGGAGGCAGTGGCCGGCGCAAGTCGCGCAGACGCGCCAGAGCCGCGTCCCGGCTGCTGTCGCGCTCGACCTCGAACGTCGTTCGGCCGCGGACGTGGATCGCGATCTCGTCGCCTGCCTGCAACGCCAGAGCTTCGACCACGGCGGCGGGCAGGCGAACCGCCAGGCCATTCCCCCACTTCGCGACCTTCATGCACCGGCTCCAGGATATACGTCCATTATGTATATCCTGGACGCTCCGCAACGGCAACTCACCCGGCTACCCCGGCAGCAATGCCTTCAGCCCCAGCGCCACGGCGGCGGTCACTGCCACGCCCGCGACATACAATCCGACGAACCAGATGAGCCGACCGCGCATCAATGGTAGCCCGCGTCCGGCTGCACCTTGCCCCGGAACACCCAGTAGGCGTAGCCGGTGTAGACCAGGATGATCGGCACCAGCACGATCGCGCCGACGAGAAGGAAGGCCTGGCTCGCCGGCGGTGCCGCGGCGTCCCAGATGGTGATGGCGGGCGGCACGATGTGCGGGAACAGGCTGATGCCGAGCCCGACGAAGCACAGCACGAAACTGCCGAGCGCGCACAACAGCGGCGTCAGATGGTGTTCCCGCTTCAGGCCGATCCACAACCCGAAGGCAAGCAGCGCAACCAGCACCGGCACCGGACTGGTCAGCACGATGCCGGGCCAGCCGAACCAGCGATGCGCGAAGCTGGCATTCAGGAACGGGGTCCAGACGCTGACCGCCAGAATCGCCGCAAGCGTGCCCACGCCCAGGTTGCGCGCGTGCCGGCGGCAGCGATGCTGCAACGGTCCCTCGGTGCGCCAGATCAGCCAGCAGGCGCCCAGCAGCGCGTAGCCGACCACGACGGCGACGCCGCACAGCACGGTGAACGGCGTCAGCCAGTCCCACCAGCCGCCGGCGTAGGCGCGGCCGACGACATGCACGCCCTGCAATATCCCGCCCAGCGTCAGCCCCTGGCACAGCGCCGCCACCGCCGAGCCGCCAAAGAATGCAAAATCCCACGTCGCCCGGCCCGCCTGCGATTGCGCACGGAAGCGGAACTCGAAGGCGACGCCGCGAAACACCAGCGCCAGCAGCATCCCGATGATCGCCGGATACAGCGCCGGCATGATCACCGCGTAGGCCAGCGGAAACACCGCGAACAATCCGCCGCCGCCCAGGATCAACCAGGTCTCGTTGCCGTCCCATACCGGCGCGATCGTGTTGACCATCACGTCGCGGTCATGCGCCTCGTGCTCGACGGCGAACAGGATGCCGCAGCCCAGGTCGAACCCGTCCAGCACCACGTAGGCCAGTACCGCGAAGGCGATCAACGTCGCCCACACCAGCGGCAGGTCGAGCCACGGGAGCGTCATCATGCCCGTGCCCCCGAGGCCGAGGCCGCGCCCGGGGCCGTCGACATGGCCGGGCCGGGTGCGATGCCGGCGGCGCGGGTCGGCAGCTCAGGCGTCGGCCCGCGCTCGCCCGGCAATGGCGGCCTTCGGGTCAATGCGAACAAATAGCTGAAGCCGGCGCCGTAGACGATCAGATAGACCACCGCGAACGCGGCCAGCGAGGTCGCCACGCCCGGCAGCCCGATCGGCGACACGCTGTCGGCCGTGCGCAGCACGCCGTAGATCGTGAAGGGCTGGCGCCCGACCTCGGTCACGACCCAGCCGGACAGCAAGGCGATGAACCCGGCCGGCGCCATCGCAACCATGATCCGTTGCAGCCAGACCGTGCGATAAAGCGCGCCGTCCCGGCGCAGCACGAGGCCCGCCACGCCGACGGCGGCCATCAGGAACCCGAGCCCGACCATGACGCGGAACGCCCAGAACACCACCGGCGCATAGGGCCGGTCTGCCGGCGCAAAGTCCTTCAGGCCCTTCACCTCGCCGTTCCACTCATGTGTCAGGATCAGGCTGCCGAGATGCGGAATGGCGAGTTCGTAGTCGGTGCGCTCGTTCTTCATGTCCGGCCAGCCGAACAGAATCAGCGGCGCCGCGTTGCTGGTCTCCCAGTCGCCTTCGAGGGCTGCGACCTTCGCGGGCTGGTGGTGCAACGTATTCAGCCCGTGGAAATCACCCAGGACGATCTGCACCGGCGCAACGAGCACCGCCATCCACATCGCCATCGAGAACATCGTCCGCGCCGCTTCGTTCTTCTGGTCCCGCAGCAGGTGCCAGGCGCCGACGGCCCCGACGAAGAACGCGACGCTGAGATACGCCGCCAGCACCATGTGCGGCAGGCGGACGAAGAACGACGGGTTGAAGATGATCGCCGCCCAGTCGGCCGGCATGAAGCGCCCGTCGGCGGCGATCGAATAGCCCTGCGGCGTCTGCATCCAGGAATTGACCGACAGGATCCAGAAGGCGCTGATGAGTGTGCCGACCGCGACCACGCAGGTCGCAGTGAAGTGCAGCGCCGGGCCGACCTTGCGCAGCCCGAACAGCATGATGCCGAGGAACCCGGCCTCCAGAAAGAACGCGGTCAGCACTTCGTAGCCCATCAGCGGGCCGATCACCGGGCCGGCCTTGTCGGCGAAGGCACTCCAGTTGGTGCCGAACTCGTACGACATCACGAGGCCGGAGACGACGCCCATCGCGAACACCAGCGCGAACGCCTTCACCCAGTACTGGAACAGGTCCTGATAAACGTGCCGCCCGGTGCGCAGCCACAGCCCCTCCAGCACCATCAGGTAGCTGGCAAGCCCGATCGAGAAGGCGGGAAGGACGATGTGGAAGCCGATGGTGAACGCGAACTGCGCGCGTGCCAGAAAAACCGCGTCGATCCCAGACATCCCGCCTTGCCTTCAAAACCACGCATTGAATAATGGGTGCGGTCTCCCACGACCAGTCACTTACATGGGGGCCTAGCTTGCGCGAGCAATGGGGCGGCGCTATACGCCCGCCTCGGCCGGAGTGTAGCTCAGCCTGGTAGAGCACTGTGTTCGGGACGCAGGGGCCGGAGGTTCGAATCCTCTCACTCCGACCAATAGCGCCATTGCCCGCGCCTTGCCTGCGCGCGCACGCCGGTTATACAGGGGCTGACCCGCCTGCCAGGAGCCCTCGGCGCATGGACCTGAAAGACCATATCCGCAGCATCCCCGATTTTCCGAAGCCCGGGATCTTGTTTTACGACATTTCGACGCTGCTGCGGCACGCGGATGCGTGGGGCGTGGCGATGGGGCGGATGGCAAAAGCCGTGCGTGCGTACCAGCCGGACATGCTGGCCGGGGTCGAATCGCGTGGCTTCCTGATCGCGGCGCCGCTCGCCCTGAAGCTCGGATGCGGATTCGTGATGCTGCGAAAGCGCGGGAAGCTGCCGGGCGCGACGGTGGCGCTCGATTACGCGCTCGAATACGGCACGGATCGTATCGAGATCCAGGCCGACGCCGTCGCCCCCGGGCAGCGTGTGGTCGTCGTCGACGACCTGCTGGCGACCGGCGGCACGATGGCGGCCGGAATCAAGCTGCTGCGCGACGTCGGTGCGGTCGTGCCGGCAGCGGCGGCGCTGATCGAACTGTCGTTCCTGTCCGGGCGCCAGCGGCTCGATGTGCCGTTCGAGGCACTGGTTTCCTACGATTCCTGACCGCCCGACCCGACGCGGCCTGTTGCTGGCGGCTTTCGCCGGCCTGCCGCTGCTGTCGCGGACCGGCCGTGCCGCGTCCTCCGGCCTGCCGGACGGCGCCGATCTGCTGATCGCGGGCCCCTCCGGCGGGCGGCTCGACCGGGTTTCGATGGATCTGCTGCCGGCGCTGGAACACGGCCTGCCGGCCGGCACCCCGTTGCGCCGAGAGCTGGCCGGCGGGCCCGACGGTGTCACCGGCGCGAACCAGTTCGAGGCGCGCGCCGCGCCCGACGGGGCGAACGTCCTGCTGATGCCGGGCGACGCGGCGCTGGCGTGGCTGATCGGCGATCCGCGTGCGCACTTCACGCTCGGCAACCTCGTGCCGGTCATGGCCGGGGTGACGCAAGGCGTCCTGATGAGCCGCTATCGCCTCGAACAACTCGGGCCGGGCGGACACCTTCGCATCGTGGCCGGGCGCCCGGACGGGCCGGAGCTGGCGGCACTGCTGGCACTCGACCTGCTCGGGCTGCGCGCCGACCCGACATTCGGCTCAACCGATCCGGCCGCCGTGGAACAGGTGATTCTCGCGAAGGGCGCCGACGCCGCGTTCGTCGCCGGCGCCGATGCGGAGCGGCGGATCGCTCGCCTCACGCGCGCCGGATTGCAGGCGAGCTTCGTGCTCGGTGTGCCGGGTGCGGATCAGGCCGTGCTGCGCGACCCTCGCGTCCCGGGCGTGCCGACCTTGCCGGAACTGGCGATTGCACTGAACGGCACCGCGCCGTCCGGCCTGTTGTACGACGCATGGCGGGCCGTTTCGGCGGCGGCGCAACTGTCGTTCCTGCTGGCGCTCCCTGGCCTCACGCCGGCCGCGCTGGTGTCGCTTTGGCGGCAGGCCGGCCTTCAGGCCGCCGGCATCATCCCGCTGGCGGAGCCTGCTGGGGTACGCATGATTGCCGGGCCCGAGGCCACCGAGTTCACCGCGCCGATCGCGGCGGCTGACACGGCGAGCCTGATCGCACTGCGACAATGGCTCACCGCCAAGCTTGGATGGCAGCCGGCTTAGAGTGTTCTTAACCAACGTGATTTAATTTGGGATGACAGGCGCCAGGAGGACGTCCGCCCTAAGAGTTCCAGGTCAGACAGAAATGCCCAGCGACCTATCCATTGGTGCTGCTGCTCCCAGCTCCGCATTCCGCCAGGCGGAATCGGCGGGCACGGAAGCTGCTGCGACCACGACGGCACCGGTGGCCGCTACTCCGACGTCGCCTGCCTTACCCAATCCGACGCTGCGGCTGGACCCTGCCCTGGGGCTGGTGGTGATCGAGTTTCTCAGCAAGGGGGCGGTGACGACGTCGATCCCCACCCAGCGCGAACTTGCCGCGTACCAGGACGGCACGGCAGAGTTGCCGGGCACGACGCACCCGACGACCACGGTGCAAAGTCACGCCTGAGCGCGCCCGCGCGCCGCAGCGACGAAAGCGGCTATCAGCGCTGGGTCCTTCACGCCGGGACTGCTCTCGATCCCCGACGACACATCAACCGCCGCCGCGCCTGACGCCCCGATCGCGTCGGCCACGTTCCCCGGCGTCAGGCCGCCGGCCAGCAGCCACGGGGCCGGTGCCGGCCATCCGGCGACGATCGACCAATCCAGCCGCACCGCGTTTCCGCCCGGCCGAGTGGCCCCGGCGGGCGGCTTCGGTTCGATCACGAAGCCGTCGATGCCGGCCGCCTCGGCTGGCAGTTCGTTCGCGCCAGTGACGCCGACCGCGCGCCAGACCGGCAGGCCGAAGCGAGCGCGGACCTTCGCCGCGCGCGGCGCATCGACATACAATTGCAGAATGTCCAACGGCATCACGGCCAGCACGTCGGCGATCTGCCCATCCTCCGGTGCCACGAACAGGCCGACGCGCAACGGGCCGCCGGGATGCCGCGCCGACAGTTCTGCCGCTTCGGCCGCAGACACCACGCGCGGCGAACGCGGGAAGAAATTGAAGCCGACCCAGTCGGCTTCGGCGGCCACCGCCGCATCGAAGGCGGCGGGTGCGTTGACGCCGCAGATCTTGACGCGGATCAAGCGCCGATCTCGGCCGCGATTGCCGCCGCCGCGCGCGCCGGATCGGCCGCCCGCGTGATCGGCCGCCCGACCACCAGCCAATCCGCGCCTGCCGCGACGGCCTCGGCAGGGGTCATCGTCCGGGCCTGATCATCGGCCGCCGCCCCCGCCGGGCGGATGCCCGGCACGACGAGCACCGGGTCGTCGCCCAGATCCTCCCGCAACATGGCAACTTCGAGCGGGCTGCACACCAGCCCGTCCATGCCCGCTGCGAGCGCCAGCCGGGCCAGCCTCAGCACCTGCTCGCGCGGTCCGCCGGCAACGCCGATCCCGTCCAGCGCCGCCGCATCCAGGCTGTCAGCACCGTCACGCCGAGCAGCAGCGGGCGATCGGCCCCCGCCTCCTCCGCCGCCGATCGCGCGGCCGACAGCATCGCCGTCCCGCCGCTGGCGTGCAGAGTCAGCATACGAGGCCGCAGCGGCAGCACCGCCCGCATCGCACCCGCGACCGTATTGGGAATATCGTGCAACTTCAGGTCGAGGAACACCGGCACGCCCGCGAGCGCGCGCACACCCTCGGCGCCGTTCGCGAGGAAGAATTCAAGCCCAAGCTTGACCATCCCGCACGACCCGCCGATCGCGCGCGACCAACCCAACGCTTGCCCGACATACGTCGTATCGAGCGCGGCAATCAGTCCGCAGCGCCGGCTCATCGCTCCGCTGTCAGCAGCGCCGGCCGTTCCGATGCGCCAAAGCTTGCGCCGGATGACGCGACCGGACCGGCAGCGACCGGCTTCCTTGCCTTCAGGTCGGCAACCTGCGCTTCCAGCAGCTTCACGCGGTACTCAGCCCGGCGGGCGCGATGCCTCGCCGCCAACGCGCTCATCCACAGCAGCAGCGCGCCGAGGAAGAATGCGACCCCCATCGCCCCCAGCACGGCCAGCGACAGCGGCAACGTCACCGCGTAGTCGGTCGCCCAGATCCGGAATTCGGTGGGCTGGGGGTTCGAGAGAGCGAACAGCACGATCAGGAACAGGAACGGCGCGGCGATCAAAAGTCGCAACATGGGAATGGCCCTTATCCCGAAGCGCGGGCGGACGCGCTGCGCGGGGACAGTTTCGGCCGGTTCACCCGCTCGCGCAATTCCTTGCCGGCCTTGAAGAACGGCACTGCCTTTTCGTCGACCGGCACGGCCTCGCCGGTACGGGGATTGCGCCCGGTGCGGGCATCCCGGCGTTTGACCGTGAAGGCGCCGAAACCGCGCAACTCGACGCGCTCGCCACGCGAGAGGGCCACGGTGATCTCGTTGAAGATGGTGGCGACGATCAGTTCCACGTCGCGGCCGGTCAAATGCGGATTGGCGGCTGAAAGCTCGGCGATCAATTCAGACTTGGTCACGTCGCGCTCCCATCAGGTCGGGCGCGGGCGCGCGTATGCGCCGCTATTCGCCCACCTGCGAAGGCTGCCAGACGGCCCATGCGCCGTCAAGCCTAACCCCTTGGAACAGCACACTTTTCAGAATGCCGTCGGAAATGCCGCTCAAGGCGTTGCCGAAGGTGCGTTCGACCCAGGTTTTGGTCGTCACGTCCTCGACCGGCAGGCTTTTCGCGACCCCGCGCTCGGCCTGCAGCCAGTTGCGTGCGTCCGTCTCGCCGCCGATCGCATCGACCAGACCGAGGCCCAGCGCCTGCCGGCCGGTATACGCGCGGCCATCGGCCAGCGCCCGCACCTGGTCCTCGGTCATGTGCCGGCCGCTCGCGACCATGCCGACAAACTGGTCGAACAGGTCCATCACCAGCCCATGCAGCACCGCCCGCCCCTCCGTGCTCAGCGGCTTGACGAAGCTCGGCTGATCCTTCAGCGGCCCGGACGTGATCGCCTCCGCCGTGACGCCAAGGCGGCTCAGCAACCCGGAGACCTCGCCGGTTTCCAGGATCACGCCGATCGAGCCGGTCAGCGTCGCGTTGCGCGCGAAGATGCGGGCGGCCGGCACGGCGATCATGTAGCCGGCCGAGGCGGCGATGCCGCCCATCACGCTGACCACCGGCTTCTTCGCCGCCACCAGCGCGATCGCGTCGTGGAGCGACTCGCCGCCGGCCACGGCGCCGCCGGGGCTGTTGATCTCCACCAGCAAAGCCTTGACGTTGTCGTCGCCGGCCAGCCGGGTGATCGCCGCCGTGAGCTTGCTGTTCTCGGCAATGATGCCCGTGACCGTCAGGCGCGCGACGTGGGCGTGCGGCACAGCGGCGCCGCCGCCACGCCAGACGGCGATCAGCAGGCACAGCAGCACCGCCACCACGGTCGCGCCGCGCCAATAGGACAGGCGGCGCTTGAGACGCCGCCTGTCCAACAGCAGATCGGTTTCGAAGCTCATCGGCCTGCCGCCGGCAACCGGTTACGGTTCCTGCTGGGCCTGCTGGTTGCGCCGACGGATCGCCGCCCCCAGGATGTCGCCCAGCGAGGCGCCGCTGTCGGACGTGCCGAATTCGGCGATCGCCTGCTTGTCGTCCTCGACTTCCTTGCCCTTGATGGTCAGCGACAATTTGCGGGCGGCGCGATCGACGGCGACGATCTTCGCATCGACCTTCTCGCCCACGGCGAACCGGTCGGGGCGCTGGTCGGCCTTGTCGCGCGACAGTTCGGCGCGGCGGATGAAGCCGGTCAGCACCTCGTCCACCTTCACCTCGATGCCGTTCGGCTGCACCGCCGTGACGATGCAGGTCACGACATCGCCCTTGTGGACGCGGTCCAGCACGGTCGCCGCCGGATCATCCTGCAACTGCTTGATGCCGAGGCTGATACGCTCCTTCTCCACGTCGACGTCGAGCACCTTGGCCTTGACGACCATGCCCTTCTCGTACTTGGCCATCGCCAGTTCGCCCGGCTCGTCCCACGACAGATCCGACATGTGGACCATGCCGTCGATGTCGGTGGAGATGCCGACGAACAGGCCGAACTCGGTGATGTTTCGGATCTCGCCTTCGACAACGGTGCCGGCGGGATGTTCCTCGAGGAACTGCTCCCACGGGTTGCGCTGCACCTGCTTCAGGCCGAGCGAGATACGCCGCTTGCCGCTGTCCACATCCAGCACCATCACTTCCACCTCTTGCGAGGTGGCGACGATCTTGCCCGGATGGACATTCTTCTTCGTCCAGGACATTTCCGAGACGTGGACCAGACCTTCGACGCCCGGCTCCAGTTCGACGAAGGCGCCGTAGTCGGTGATGTTGGTCACGCGGCCGCTGTATTTGGCGCCCGGCGGATACTTCGCCGCGACACCTTCCCACGGATCGGCCTCGAGCTGCTTCATGCCGAGGCTGATGCGCTGGGTTTCCGAGTTGAAGCGGATGACCTGCACCTTCACCGCCTGGCCGATCTGCAACGCCTCGCTCGGGTGGTTGATCCGGCGCCAGGCGATGTCGGTGACGTGCAGCAGGCCGTCGACGCCGCCGAGATCGACGAACGCGCCGTAGTCGGTGATGTTCTTGACCACGCCGTCGAGGATCATGCCTTCCTTGAGGCCCTGGATCAGTTCGCTGCGCTGTTCGGCCCGCGTCTCCTCCAGCACGGCGCGGCGGGAGACGACGATGTTGCCGCGCGCCCGGTCCATCTTCAGGATCTGGAAGGGTTGCGGCGTGCCCATCAGCGGGGTCACGTCACGCACCGGACGGATATCGACCTGCGAGCCGGGCAGGAACGCCACCGCGCCGCCGAGATCGACCGTGAAGCCACCCTTCACCCGGCCATAGATCGTGCCGTTGACGCGCTGCTGGCCTTCGAACGCCTTTTCCAGGTTGGTCCAGGCTTCCTCGCGCCGCGCCTTCTCGCGCGACAGCACGATGCTGCCGTCCCTGTCCTCGTAACGCTCGACATACAATTCGATATGGTCGCCGGGCTTGACATCCGGCTTGGCGCCGGGCGGGCCGAATTCCTTGAGGGCGACGCGCCCCTCGCTCTTCAGTCCGACATCGACGATGGCGAATTCGTCGGTCAGGCGGATGACGCGGCCGGTGACGACGGACCCGTCGAAGCCGGTGTCCTTGCCGAGAGTCTCGTCGAGCAGCGACGCGAAATCCTCGATCGGCGGACGTGTGGAAGCAAAAGCCTGGGCAGTGGCGGTTGATGCCATGTGGTTAGGTTTCGTCCTGTTACGGCGGCTTTGCCCGTGGTTGGGCCTGATGCCGCGTTGTCTGCGCGCTTTCCGAAAAACACGACTTGCCCGCACCGGATGGCGCAGGCCGTTGTTAACTAACAACCGAAGCGATGCTCCGTTCACGCGGCATCCGCCGCGCGAGCCCGCATAGATCAGCAGGCGAAAGCGCGAGTCAAGGCCCAGTGGCAATTTGTATGCGGGGCGAGATCAGACCGAGCGCGCGCAGAAAGGTCGCATCCGCGTCCAGATCGGTGGTGTCGAGCAGCATCGCGTCCGCGGCCGCCACCAGCGGGGCCGCCGCCCGGTCGCGGTCCTGCTGGTCGCGCAGCCGAACCTGGGCGGTCACGTCGTCGAGGTCCGATGCGACGCCGCGCGCCTGTAGTTCGAGCCACCGGCGCCGCCCTCGCGCCTCCGCGCTGGCGGTGACGAACAGTTTTATCCGCGCGTTCGGGAAGACGATGGTGCCGATGTCGCGCCCATCCAGCACCGCGCCGTGGTCGCGGCCGAAATCCCGCTGGAAATCGAGCAGCGCCGCCCGCACCGCCGGGATGGAGGCGACGGCGGCGGCGGCGGCGTCCGCCGCTTGCCCGCGCAGATCCGTCCTGGCGAAGTCCTCGGGGCGCAGCGCTCGGGCCGCCGCTTCGGCGGCGACGGGATCGGAAGGGTCGCCGCCCACATCCAGCACCCGCCGACCGGTGGCGCGATAGAGCAGCCCGGTGTCGAGATGCGGCAGGCCGAAATGCGCGGCCAGCCGCTTGGCCAGCGTCCCCTTCCCCGCCGCCGCCGGCCCGTCGATGGCGATCAGCAACCTCATCCGGCAACGAGCGCGGGTGCCGCCCCGCCGAGTGCTGCGTTCATCAGGTCGGCGAAGCCCGGGAAACTGGTATCCACGAAGCTCGCATCATCCACCCGCACCGCCTCCTCCGCCGCCAACCCGAGCACGAGCGCACTCATCGCCAGCCGATGGTCCATGTGGGTGACGACCAGCCCGCCGCCCATCGGTGGCCGGCCGGTGCCGTGGACGATCAGGTCATCGCCCTCGACGGCGAGCCGGACGCCGTTCGCCGCCAGCAGCGCGGCCGTCGCCGCGAGCCGGTCGCTTTCCTTGACCCGCAACTCGCCCAATCCCCGCATCCGCGTCGTCCCCTCTGCGAACGCGGCGGCGACCGCGAGGACCGGATATTCGTCGATCATGCTCGGCGCCCGGCCCGGCGGGACGTCGATGCCGCGCATGGTTCCATAACTTGCGATCAGATCGCCGACCGGTTCGCCGCCCTCCAGCCGCTCGTTCTCGACGACCAGCGAGGCGCCCATCTCCCGCAGCGTGGTGAAAAGGCCGGTGCGCAGCGGGTTCAGCCCGACACCCTCGATGCGCAGGCATGAGCCGGGGACGAGCAGGGCGGCAACGATCGGGAACGCCGCCGAGGATGGGTCGCCCGGCACCACGAGGTCGGCGGCGCGCAGATGCGGCTGGCCGCGCAGGCTGATGACCCGGCCGTGTCCGACCGTCTCCACGCCCACACTCGCCCCGAAATGGCGCAGCATGTTCTCGCTGTGATCCCGCGTCGCCTCCCGTTCGGCCACCCGCGTCGTCCCCGGTGCGTTCAGGCCGCACAGCAGCACCGCGCTCTTTACCTGCGCCGAGGGCACCGGCACCTCGTAGTCGAGCGGCAGTGCCTCCCGCGCGCCCTCGATCGCGAGCGGCAGGCGGCCGCCGGCGCGCGCCGTGAAGCGGGCACCGCAGGCGGACAGCGGCTCGGTCACGCGGCGCATCGGCCGCCGCCGCAGGCTGGCGTCGCCGGTCATGACAGAAAAGAAGGGATGACTCGCCAGAATCCCCGCGAGCAGCCGCGCGGCGGTGCCGGAATTGCCCATGTCGAGCACGTCCGCCGGCTCCTCCAGCCCGCCGACGCCGCGCCCGGCGACGCGCCAGATGCCGGCGCCGTCATCGGCCGCCGGCCGGATCACCTCGGCGCCGAGCGCCCGCATCGCGGCGGCCGTGCGCAACACGTCCTCGCCCTCCAGGAGGCCGAAGATGCGGGTCTCGCCGACCGCGAGCGCGCCGAACATCAGCGCGCGATGGGAAATCGACTTGTCGCCGGGCACGCGCAGCGTGCCGGTGAGCGGGGCGGTGGGCCGGCGGGCGAGCATCGGCCTTGCATCGTTACTGGTCATGGTGGCCGCGCTTAGCAGGATTCCCGGACTTTGCCATTTGCCTTTGCGCGAGGGGCCGTGCGAGACGGTTTGACAGCCGCGCCATCCGATGGCATGGGGCGCGCCCTCCGGCTACCGACACACCGAAACAGCCCTTGCGGCGACCCCCACGGAGTTCCGATGGCCAAGCCTGAACTCGGCACCAAACGCGTATGCGTCTCCTGCGGCACCCGCTTCTACGACCTGACCAAGGCGCCGGCCACCTGCCCGAAATGCGGCACCGAACAACCGGCCGAGCAGCCGCGCCCGCGCCGGGCCGGCGGCAACGTCGCCGAGGAGAAGCGCCGCGCCAAGCCGGTTCCCGTGCCGGGGCTGGAAGACGCGGACGTGGAAGTGGTGGAGGTGGAGGAAGAGGCCGAGGAGGACGTGCTGGAAGACACCTCCGACCTCGAAGACGGCGCCGAGACGATCGAAGTCGAGGTCGATACCGAGACGGGCGAGGAAGAGCGCTGAGGCTGCAATCGCGGGCCGTCAGCCCGCGAACAGCTTCATAAAGGCCGCACCGGCCGCGAACATGGCGGCGCCAGCCGTCATCCCGCCAAGCGCCAATTGCCAGGGCGCGAGCAGGATTTCCTGCCGCTTTCGGTCGTGGTCGGCGAGCATCTGGTCGATGTGTGCGAGTTTCTCGCGGATATCGAGGTCGTCTGTCGCGCTCATCGGTCTCCCCTGCGTGGCCGGGTTTTGACTGCGCGTTCGGGAGCATGGCGAAACCAGGCGACCCGTCAAGCGTCGTCGTTGGTGCCATGCGGACAGGCAGTCTCCGCCGAGTCCGGCGCATACATCCGCATATCACGAACTCGTGACCCGAGGGGCGCCGCCGCGGCGGCCTTGGCCGGTTGGGGCGCGCGCGTCGCATCCCACATGCCTGTCTCGGTGGGCTGCCCCGGCCAACCCGGCCGTGCCGTCCGTGGAACCAACGGAGGTGTGCGTGCTGATTTCCGACATCATCGCCAGCAAAGGCCGCTCGGTCGCGACCGTCCGGCCAACCGAAACCGTGCATCACGCGCTTGGGCTGCTGGCCGAGCGGCGCATCGGCGCGGTGGTGGTCGAGGATCAGTGGCAGCACCTGGTCGGCATCTTCTCCGAACGCGACCTTGTCCGGCTGCTGGCACACGACGGGCCGGCGGCTCTGGACGAACCGCTTGAGCGCGTGATGACCCGCAGCGTGATCACCTGCCGCCCCGCCGACCGCATCGACGACATTCTCGGCGTGATGACGATGAACAAGATCCGCCACGTTCCGGTGATGGATGACGGACATCTCGCGGGTATCGTCAGCATCGGCGATCTCGTGCATCACCGCCTCAGCGAGAAAGCGCAGGAAGCGGCCGTGCTGCTGGATATCTCGCGGATGCGGGGCTGACACATCAATCGTTCCACTGTCTTAAAACCTTCGCAATTCCCCCGGTTGACGGCCGGCCACGCGCGAGGGACACGGCCGGTGAAACTTCCCAGCACCGGAGCGACACCATGCGTGATCTCCCGTCCTTCACCCTGAGCCGCCGCAAGGCGCTGGCACTGGGCGCCGCCGGCCTCGCGGGCACCGCGTTCGGCGGCCGCCGCGCCCTTGCCGAAGACTTCAAGGCCGTCGGCAGCCCGGCGCTGCAAGCCGCCGCCAAGAAAGAAGGCGCGCTGAACGTCATCACGCTGCCGCGCGACTGGGCCAACTACGGCCTGCTGATGGACAACTTCGAGAAACTCTACGGCGTGAAGATCGACGACGCGAACCCGGACGGCAGCTCGGCCGAGGAATTGCAGGCGATCCGCAGCCTGAAAAGCCAGTCCCGCGCACCGGACGTGGTCGATGTCGGCCCCGCCTTCGCGCTGACCGGCACGACGGAAAAGCTGTTCCAGCCGTACAAGGTCGCGACGTGGAAAGAGATTCCTGACGACGTGAAGAGCGCCGACGGCCATTGGTACGGCGACTATTTCGGCGTGGTCTCGTTCGGCGCCAACATGTCGGTCGTCAAGACGATGCCGCGCACCTGGGCCGATCTGCTGAAGCCCGAGTATAAGGGCATGGTCGCGCTGAACGGCAATCCGCTCGGCGCCGGGGCCGCGTTCGGCGCGGTGTTCGCGGCCGCGCTCGCCAATGGCGGTTCCTACGACAACATCGCGCCGGGCATCGAGTTCTTCGGCAAGCTGAACGCCGCCGGCAACTACAACCCGGTCAAGGGCACCACCGCCAGCCTGACCAGCGGCCAGACGCCGATCCTGATCAACTGGGACTACCTGAACCTCGCGATCCGCGAAGGCGCCGCCGGCAAGACCGACATCACCGTCGTGCTCCCGGAAAACGCGCCGCCGTTCGGCAACTACTATTGCCAGGCGATCAGCGCGTACGCGCCGCACCCGAACACCGCCAAGCTGTGGATGGAATATCTGTACAGCGACGAAGGCCAGCTCGCGTTCCTCGGCGGGTTCGCACATCCGATCCGCTTCAACAGCATGGTGGCGCAGGGCAAGATCCCGGCCGACGTGCTGAAGAACCTGCCGTCCGCCGACGCCTATAAGAATGTGAAGTTCGCGACCGACGCTCAGAGTGCCGCGGCGAAGAAGACGCTGGCCGACATGTGGCCCAAGGTCGTGAAGCTCGGCTGAGCACGGCCGTGGGAACCTCCACGGATCAGGTTGTGGGCGGCCGGGTTGATCCCGGCCGCCCATCGTCGGGCGCCCTGGCAATGATCCGGCGGTCGCTGGGGCTGGCGGTGCCCTATCTGTTCATCGTCGCGTTCCTCGCCTTCGCGACTCTGTTCATGGTGGCACCCACCGTGATGCTGGCGGCGCAGTCGCTGAGCGGGGACAACGGAATCACCTTCGAGTATCTGCAAGCGCTCGGCGAATATCGCTACATCGTCGCCTTTCGCAATTCGATCGTGCTGTCGGCCGCGTCCGCCTTCGTCGGCGTGGTCGCGGGCGGGCTGATCGCGCATACGGTGCTCAAACCGTCCGCGCCCAACAGTCTGCGGTCGGCCGTCACCAGCTTCAGCGCGGTCGCCGCGAATTTCGGCGGTGTGCCGCTGGCATTCGGCTTCGTTGCCACGCTCGGCTCGCTCGGCCTGCTGACGCAGGGGCTGAAGAGCATCGGCATCGACATCTACGGCATGGGCTTCACGCTGTACAGCATCACAGGCCTGACCATCGTCTACTGCTATTTCCAGATCCCGCTTATGGTCATCATCATCACGCCGGCGCTGCAAAGCCTGCGCGTCGAGTGGCGGGAAGCGTGCGAAAATCTCGGGGCGACGCCCGCGCAATACTGGCGGATGGTCGGCCTGCCGGTGCTGCTGCCGTCGCTGTTCTCCTCGTTCATCCTGCTGTTCGGCTCGGCGTTCTCCGCCTACGCCACCGCCTATGCCCTGACCTCCGGCAACCTCGCGCTGCTGACCACCGAGATCGGCAACGTGCTGTCCGGCGACGTGATGAGTTCGCCGCAGACCGGCGCGGCGCTGTCGGTCGGCATGATCGTGGTGATGGTCGGCGTGCTGGGGCTGAGCGCGTTCCTCTCCAAGCGCGCATCGCGGTGGCACAAATGAAGCGGCTCGGAACTGGCGGCTGGGTCATCCTGGCGCTCGCCGCGATCTATTTCATCGGCCCGCTCGTCCTGACGGTGATCTTCAGCATGTGGGAAGGGCGCGGCCACTACGGCTTCGACTCATACGTCACGCTGTTGCAACGGCCGAACATCGTCAGCAGCCTGGTGATCTCGGTGGAGCTATCGCTGGCGACGTGCGCGGCCCTGGTGGTGCTGCTGGTGCCGGCGATGGTGTTCATGAACCTGTATGCGCCGAAGTTGCGGCCGGTGTTCGAGTTCATCGCGGCGCTGCCGTTCGTGGTGCCGGCCATCGCGCTGGTGGCCGGTTTGTCGGCGCTGTTCACCGGGCCGGAATGGCTGATCGGCACGCCGTTCTATCTGGTGATTCCGTACTTCTTTCTGGCGCTGCCGTACGCGTACCGCGCCATCGACGTCGGCATCCGCGCCCTCGATCTGGCGACGCTGACGGAAGCGGGCCTGAGCCTCGGCGCCGATCTCGGCCAGATCATCCGGCTGGTCGTGTTGCCCAATCTGCGCACGGCGTTGGTCGGCAGCACGCTGCTGACGCTCGCGGTGGTGATGGGCGAGTTCACCTTCGCCAACGTCCTGCTGTTCCACACCTTTGCCGTCCTGATCAACGAGGTCGGCCAGAACGCGCCGACCGAGGCGGCGGCCCTTTCGACTTTGAGTTTCCTGATTACCTGGCTTGCGATGGCGGGCGTGCTGCTCGCCGGCCGTCGCGGCGGTGTCCAATTGTCCGGAGCACGATGACCATGGCGACAATCCAGGCGCGCGGCGTCAGCAAATCCTATTCTGGCAAGACGGTACTGGCGAAACTCGACCTGACGATGGGCGACGGCGAACTGGTCTGCCTGCTCGGCCCGAGCGGCTGCGGCAAGACCACGCTGCTGCGCATCATCGCGGGCTTCATCACCCCGGACGCCGGGCAGGTGCTGGTGGCCGGGCAGGACGTGACGCCGCTGCCGCCGAGCGCGCGGCGGATGGGCATGGTGTTCCAGTCGTACAGCCTGTTCCCGAACATGACGGCGCGCGACAACGTCCGCTTCGGCCCGCGCGTCGGCGGCGTGCCCGCCGCCGAGCAGATCAGCCGCGCCGACCGGCTGCTGGAGATGGTCGGTCTCGCCGCCCACAAGGACAAATACCCGCACCAGATGTCGGGCGGCCAGCAGCAGCGCGTCGCGCTGGCACGCGCCCTCGCGGTGCAGCCGCAGGTGCTGCTGCTCGATGAGCCGCTCTCGGCGCTCGATGCGAAAGTGCGGGCGCAGTTGCGCGACGAGATCCGCCGCATCCAGCGCGAGACCGGCGTGACGACCGTGCTCGTGACGCACGACCAGGAGGAGGCGCTGTCGATCTCCGACCGCGTCGCCGTGATGAACGAGGGGCGGCTGTTGCAGGTCGCCTCGCCCGCGCAGATCTATCGCGAACCGGCCGACGGCTTCGTCGCACGCTTCATCGGCGCCGCCGCCGTGTTGTCGGGCGTGACCGAGGATGGCGCCGTGCGAGTCGGCAATCTGATCCTCCAGGCCGACGGGGCGCGACAGCACGCCGGCGGACAGCCGGTCGATCTGTTCCTGCGGCCGGAGCATGTGCGGCTGGAGAAGATGAACGGCCACATCCCGCCCGGCGCGGTCGGAGCCGATGTCGGTGATACCACGTTCTTCGGCTCGCTGACCCGCATCCGCCTGAAGCTGCATGACCATGCCGACAGCGCCGGATTGTGGGCGGACCTGCCGAGCGAACAGGCCGAGCAGTTCGTGGCCGGCAGCCGCGTTCTGGCCCGCTGGGATGCGTCCGCACCGCGCGTGATTTCCCGGAACTAGCGCGGGCGCCCCATGATCGCCGCCCGCAGGCGCTGCGATACGGCGTCGATCGCGGCAACCGTCACCAGCACCATCAGGATCAGGAACGACGCCTGCCCCCACTCGAGCACGCGGATTTGCTCGTATAGGTGGAGCCCGATCCCGCCGGCGCCGACGATGCCGATGATGGTGGCCGAGCGCGTGTTCGACTCGAAGAAATACAGAAGCTGGCTGGCATAGACCGGCAGGATCTGCGGCACGATGCCGAAGCGGATGGCGAGCAGTCGCCCGCCGCCACTGGCCAGCACGCCCTCGATCGGGCGGCGGTCGGCGGTCTCGACCGCCTCCGAGGTCAGCTTCGCCAGCGCCCCGAAATCCGACGAGGCGAGTGCCAGCAGGCCGGCGAATGGCCCGAGGCCGACCACGTCGATCCAGATCAGCGCCCAGATCAGCGTGTCGATGCTGCGCACGGTATCGAGGCCGCGCCGGGTCAGCAGATGCAGCAGCCGGTTGGCCATGACGTTGCGGGCGGCGAGGAACCCGAACGGCAGCGCCAGAATGGCCGCGAGCAAGGTCCCGAGCAGCGCGATCGACAAGGTCTGGCCCAGCGCGCCGAGATAGAGCAGGAAATGTCCCCCGGACGTCGGTGGGAACATCAGCAGGACGATGCCGCCGAGCTGGCCGAGCCCATGCCAGATGCGCAGCGGGGAGATGTCGAGCGCCACCAATCCGCCGACATACACCGCGAGCGCGCCGCCGATCAGCGCGAGCGTCATCACCCGCCCTTCGGACCGGCCCGCCAGCAATGCGCCGTGGCGCGCCTCCATCGCGGCGCGGCGCCCGATGAACTGGTCGCGGATGCCGCTCACCGCCGCCCGTCCAGCGCCAGCAGACGGTGACGCAACCACTCCGAGCCGGCGTCGATCAGCATGACGCAGACGATCAGCATCAGCAGGATCGCGCTGACGTCGGAGTAATAGAAATTGCGGATGGCGACGATCAGCTCCTGGCCAATGCCGCCCGCGCCCACAATTCCGATCACGGCGGCGCCGCGCACGTTCACCTCGAAGCGGAGCAACGTATAGCTCGCGAGGTTGGAAACCACCTGCGGCAGAACGCCGAACCGGATCTGCGCGAACCAGGTGCCGCCCGTGGCGCCGACGCCCTCGACCGGCTTGGACTCGATGTTCTCGATCACCTCGGCAAAGAGCTTGCCGAGTGCGCCGCTGGTGTGCAGCGTGATCGCCAGCACGCCGGGCAGCGGACCGAGGCCGAAGCCGGCGTAGACGAACAGAAGTGCGAACACGATGTCGGGCACCGTGCGGTTGAACTCCAGCACCCGTCGCACAAAGAAGCGCAGCGGGCCGGACCGCGTCAGGTTGCGGCTGGCCAGAATGCCGCCGACGAGGCCGAGCACGGCGCCGGTCGTCGTGGCCACGTAGGCAATCAGCACGGTTTGCAGCAGTTGCAGGCTCCAGCGGCGCAGGCCCCAGAACCAGTAGACCGGGTCGGTCCACACTCGCGCGCCGGTATCAAGCTGCGTCAGCCGGCCGAAATAGCTGCTGAAATTGCCGAGTTTCTGCCAGAACACGTCCGGCCGGACCTCGGCGCCCACCCATGACAGCCCGATTGCCACCAGCAGCAGCGCGCCGAACAGCGCCGTGGTGCGGCGGCGTTCGGCGAGCGTGCGGCGGTAAGCATCGAGCAGCGGCGCGATCTGCCGCTCGGGCGGGACTGCCAAGGCCCGCATCGGAACCGTTGATCAGCCGTTCTTCTTGCGCAGCCGGTCGACGAACTGGATCAGCTTGATCGTGTCGTCGTAGGCAGCATTGTCGACGGTCTGCCACGGGCGGTTCTTGCCGTCGGAGAGTTTCGCGAACGCCGCCAGATCGTTCTTCGGCGCTTCCAGGAACGCCGTGCGGATCGCCGCCTTCAGGTCCTCGGGCAGGCTGTCCAGATAGGCCGTCGGCGAATTGATGATCAGGTCGGATTTCAGGATGATGCGGAAATCATCGACCGTGGCCGGCTTGCCGTCGGCGTTCTTGATCATCCCCTTGTTCAGCATCCGCGTCAGGTTGCTGTCGTCCGGCGCATTCCAGAAGTTGGCGCAGACCTGCACCGTGCCTTGCTGCAACGCCAGCACTGCGTTCTCATGGCTGCCGGTGATCAGTACCTTACCGAAAAACGTTTCGGCGTTGATGTCCAGCTTGTTCAGGGCGAACAGCGGCATGTTGTAGCCGGAGGTCGAGTTCGGGTCGACGAGGCCGATATCCTTACCCTTGAGATCCTCGATGCTCTTGTACGGGCTGTCCGCCTTCACGTAGAAGACCGAGTAATAGCCCTTGCTGCCATCCTTGTTCACGTCGATGACGAAGGCCGTGGTCTTCACCCCGGTCGCCAGGGCCCGGGCGAACGCGGCCGGGCCATAGTACCCGATATGGATGTTGCCGGCGCGCTGGCCCTCGATCAGGGCGGCATAGTCGTTGGCGATCCGCAGCGTCACCTTGGTCCCGAGCTTCTGGGAGAGATAGGCGAGGAACGGCGCGTACCGGTCGCTGATGCCCGAGGCGTTCTCGGCCGGGATCGCGGCGAAGGTCAGCTCGGGATAGGCGGAGGCCCAGCTCTGCGCCCGCGCCGTGGCGGCGGGCAACACGGCGCCCGCGGCGAGGCCGGCCAGCAGGGTGCGGCGATTGATCATCACGTTGGACATAAAAGCTCCTTCAAGCAGCGGCGGGAACGCCGACTTCCGCGAGATCGGGGGCCGGCAGTTCGTCCGGCCGCTCCATCACCTCGTTCGCCTCCAGGCCATACAGATCGCGCGCGACGGCATCGGTCAGGTCCGCCGGCGCGCCCTCGAACACCACGCGCCCGGCCGCCATGCCGACGAGCCGGTCGCAATAGGTGCGCGCCAGATCGAGGGAGTGGAGGTTGCACAGCACCGTCAGCCCGAAATGCCGGTTGATGCGCAGCAGCGCGTCCATCACGATCTTTGCGCTGCGCGGATCGAGCGAGGCGACCGGCTCGTCCGCCAGCACGATCTCCGGTTCCTGCACGAGCGCCCGGCAGATCGCCACCCGCTGCTGCTGCCCGCCGGACAGTGTCTCCGCCCGCTGCGCCGCGAGCGGGGCGATGTCCATTTCATCGAGCGCCGCCATCGCGATGGCGCGGTCTTCGCGGCGCCAGAGTTTCGCGGCCGAGCGCCAGGCGGGCGTGAAGGTCAGGCGGCCCATCAGCACATTGTCGAGGACATCCAGCCGACCGATCAGGTTGAACTGCTGGAAGATCATCGCGCAGCCGCGACGCCATTCCCGCAGGTCGCGGCCTTGCAGGCTTGTCACGTCGCGCCCGTCCCACAGGATGCGGCCGCTGCCCGGCTCGGTCAGCCGGTTCAGCATTCGCAGCAGCGTGGACTTCCCGGCACCCGATCGCCCGATCACGCCGACGAATGCGCCCTTCGGAATCGACAGCGATACGTCCTTGACCGCGTGGGTCTGGCCGAACATTTTGCCGACGGACTCGAGCACCAGCATTCGCAGCCGCCACAAATTCCCTGATCCGCTTATGGCGAAAACCCGGCCGGCCAATGGTGAAGCTTTGATGAAGCCATTGCCGCCACCTCGCCTGATCGGAACCCCGTGCTAAATCCGTGTCGTTTGCAAGGGACCCGAACCATGCCGCACGCCAGCGTGACCAACTCGGATCGTCTCGCCGTGTTGCGCGACCTGCTGCTGACCAAGGGCGTGCGCCAGTACGGCCTCGATAACGTCAGCCAGCTTGAGCACGCGCTGCAAGCGGCGTGGCTCGCCGAGCGCGCCGGCGAAGACGACGCGATGGTCACCGCCGCGCTGCTGCACGATGTCGGCCACATGGTCCACGACCTCGGCGACGAGCTGGGCGAGAATCCGGCCGCGCACGGCATCGATGATGTCCATGAGGAGGCCGGGCGCCGCTTCCTCGCAGCATGGTTCGCCGATGACGTAACGGCGCCGGTGCGGCTGCATGTCGATGCCAAGCGCTTCCTGTGCGGGTCGGAACCCGACTATTTCGCCAAGCTCTCGCCGGATTCGGTGCTCAGCCTGAAACTGCAAGGCGGCCCGATGGACGCGGACGAACAGGCGCTGTTCGCGGCGCTACCGTTCAGCGCGGACGCCGTTCGGCTGCGGCGCTACGACGACGCGGCGAAGGTGCCCGCCCTGGCAACGCCGCATGTCGATCATTTCCTGCGCTACGTCGAACGCAGCCTGACGGTCTGATTCACGCGCGCGCCGGCTCGGGCACCGTTTTCAGCCCGCGCCCATCGGTGATCCACATCGCCTTGCGGGCGAACCAGTCCGGGTCGCTGACGCCTTGGCGCGGCAGCACGCCGACGCGGATGAACGCCTTCAGCGCCTCGGTTTCCGCCGACGGGTCCGGCATCGTCTCCAGCGCTTCCAGCAGGAAGCATTTCAGCGCCGACGAGCCGGATTCCATGTGTCGGCGCAGGCAGCGCTTGGACAGCGAGGCGTTCGCCCGCCCGGCATAGGCCCCCGCCGGCGGCGCCATGTCGTTGATCGCACCGAGGATGCGTCGCCGCTGCGCCGCCTGCGGCACCGCCGCCAGCGCCGCGTGCGCGATCGGTGGCGCCATGTCGATCTTCAGCCGGCCCATCCGATACGGCAGATGGAATTTGTAGCCGAGCGATTCGCCCGGCAGGCCACCACTGAACCGGATCGGGATCACCGGACGGCGCAGCGCCATCGTGACCTCCATCAGGTCCTTCGACATCATCTGGATGCGCTGTCCCTCGTGATACTCGCGCCAGCCGGCGATATGCACGAGCAGCGACTTGCCATCGAGCTGGCCCGGCAGGTCGAGCAGGAACCGCCGGGCCGCGTGCAATTCATGCGGCACAGCCACCACCGTCACCAGGTTCGCCGCAGGATGGTTCAGCCGGTGCAGATGCTCGGCGAACAGCGCGCAATGCTCGCCGTAGTCGTTGTCGAACAGGCCCGGATGGGTGACGACGAACAGCGGCACGCCGGTGATCGCCGAGTGGATGAACGAGAACAGGAACGATTCGTAGCTGGTCTGGTGGTTGCCATAATACAGCGCCGGCGTCCGCGAGAACCGCAGCGTCGAGCGGGCGTGGTCGAACAGATTGTCGATCGGCGCCAGCGCGAGATCGGCGGCAAGCCCGACGCCCGGAAGCCGGGCGCGCACGGCGGACCTGATGTCATCGAGCGACAGCGTCTCCACCGGCAGCGACGCCGCGCCGTCTGTTTCATGCTCCTGGAGGGCAACCTGCATGATCCGCCAATCCCTTGCGCGTTGGGTCGGCTCGCACCGATAGCCGTCAACCGTGCCAAGGGTCAGCAAAGCTGTCTCGTGACAGATCAATGAAGTACGGCACATGCAAGCGCGTGATGCATGGCCGCCGCGCCCATGCGTGCGCCGCACGGGGGCCGCCTGCCGCTGGCGCTGGACCGGGCCACCCGCGAGCGCCTACGGTCCCTGCCCATGCAATCCTCCGTCGCGGCGTCGGCCGCCTATCCTGGCCCGAACGCCGCCCGCCGCCGCGCCATCTTCGGGGTGCTCGGCGCCGGCTTCTGCTTCGCCGTGGCGGCCGCGCTGATCAAGGCGACCAGAAGCTCGGCGATCCCGACGTTCGAGATGGTCGTGTTCCGCAGCGTCGTCATCGCGCTGGTGATGAGCGCGGTGCTGAGCCGCCAGGGCGGCGTGATCGCCGCGCTGAAGACGCCCCGCCCCGGCGTCCACGCGGTCCGCACGCTGCTCGGGTTCATCGCCATGGCAACGTCCTATGTCGGCTATGTCCGCCTGCCGCTCGCAACCGTCACCGCGCTCGGCTTCGCGATGCCGCTGTTCCTGACGCTGCTGTCGGTGCCGCTGCTGGGCGAGCGCGTCGGCTGGCAGCGCGGATGCGCGGTGCTCGGCGGCCTCGTCGGCGTGCTGATCGTGGTCCGCCCCTGGCACGCCGCCGCCGCCGACACGCCGATGGATGCGGTGCTGCTGGTGCTGGCGGGTGTCGTTGCCTGGGCGCTGACGATGATCACGATCCGCAAGCTCGGCAACGCCGGCGAGCGCAATGCGACGATCGTGCTATGGTACTGCCTGGGCAGTCTGGTGCTGTCGCTGATGCTGGCGCTGCCTGGTTGGGTGACGCCGAGCCCGCGCGACTGCGCCCTGCTGATCGCGGCCGGACTGGTGACCGCGGCGGCGCAACTCTGCATGACCGACGCCTACCGATCCGGCGAGACCACGCTGATCGCCCCGTTCGAATACGCCGCCATCATCCATGCGACCTTGATCGGGGCACTGGTCTGGGGCGAAATGCCGGACGGATGGACATTCGTCGGCATCGCCATCCTGGTGTCGGCTGGGCTCTCGATCTGGTGGCGGGAGGTGCGCGGCGAGGCCGGCAGCTTAGGCAATGCTCGGCGCTGACGGGCAGCCGGTCTGACGAGAGCGGTTGGTCGGCCCGCTGACGCAGGCTCTCGGCGATATTCGGTTCATTTTTACGCCCCACGAATTCAGCTGAGTCATTCTCGTGAGCAAGGCGCCACAGACGGCTAAAATGCTGGATGCACCGGACGGCAAAAGGCGGCTGTATAGGAGGAGCGAGCTTGCAGAGTTCATAGCGGCCGGCAGGGCAGAGGTGTTTCCGTATCTGCCGGAATCCCTCCTTGACGTTCCGGCGCTGTTGTTCGGATCGACTGACCCGGCCAAGCTTGATAGCGTCGATGCCGACCAGTACCAGGCGAACGGTACAACAATTTCATTGCCCCCTGTCCATGCCTACGTACTGCACGACGTGATGGTAGCCAGTCAGTTCGGGGTCATCACGTGCGACGACATGGTGCTCGCAGATACAACGGCACATTTGCCGATACATGCCATGCAAGGAGTTGAATGGAACAGCTACAATCAGCTAGAGATGCCCGCGTATGAGGTCCATGACCGAATCCCGTTCGCTTACCATTTACTGTGTGCCAATCAGGACAATTACTTTCATTGGCTGATCGACCTGCTTTCACGATTCAACGCGGCAGAGTTCTGTGGCTTGGGCGCTATCGGTCAGGTCGCGGATGATCCCTGCCTCCTTATCCCGCCGGTGGATTCGCCGTGGAAGCAGCAAAGCTTCGATCTCATCGCACCGGCACCGCCCAGACACCGAACTGTATATGGCACTGAAACAATATTTGTAGAGCGGTTGGTGTATATTCCACATCTGGCGTTCGGCGGGCTGATGCCGCATCGCGGGCTGATGCCGGCGTTCGACCGAATGCGCGCAGCCGCTTTTGTCACGCTCGGCACGACGCCAGCGACGCCGTGGCGAAAGCTGTTCGTCTCTCGTGCCGACAGCAGAAACCGGGAACTGGTCAACGAATCCGAACTTGTCGAGCTGGCTAGCACTCTAGGGTTTGAACCGGTGGTGCTAAGCGGAATGCGCGTGGCCGAACAAATCCGAATGTTCGCCGAAGCAACGCACATCGTTGCGGCGCACGGCGCGGGACTCACCAACGTGGTCTTTTGCCGCCCAGCGACGACATTGTGTGAATTCACGATGGATTGCTACGTACAATGGGCATTCCGTCGTCTGGCCGCGCGGCGGGGTCTCCGCTACGGCTGCATCGTCGGCAAGCATATTTCACCTCAGCAGGATTGGGTCCACAGCAACAGTTTCCGCATTGATCCGGCCGAATTCGCCGCCGTGCTCGCCGACCCTGCCTTCATCGGCCGATGAGCGCCGTCATCCAATCCACGCCCCAATCGCGACCGTCACCACACCGACCGCGAGCGTGATGAAAGCCAGCACACGGATGCGATCAACCGCCGTTGCTGCCGCCGCCGCGTCCGCTCCGGCCGTAGCCACCCGCATCGCCTTCCAGGGGCCGAAGAAGATGACGAGAAAAATGCCCGCCATGATCAGGCCGAGCAGATGCATCAGATGCACGGCCCAGTTC
>Ga0116226_10000336_pt1 | contig 39663 bp, 31 predicted proteins | sample S1TSphfallax_FD_89692 | JGI IMG/M metagenome (GOLD analysis project Ga0116226, IMG submission 89692) | Host-associated microbial communities from peat moss isolated from Minnesota, USA - S1T2_Fa - Sphagnum fallax MG | ecosystem: Host-associated > Plants > Peat moss > Unclassified | place: USA... | reverse complement strand
TATCCACCCTCAGCAAGGATTATCGTCAGCAATGGATAGAGCCTTTCTAACTTATCGAGAGTGGGTTTAGCTCCATCTCTGTCTATCAGCTGGATGGACGTGTACTGCGAGTAGAAAACCCAAGCAATCCACAATGATGTGACGTTTTCGGCCTTTGACTTTCTTTCCAGCGTCGTCTCCTCGTTCCCGACCTTGCTCGGTAGCTTTAACTGATTGACTCTCTCTCATTCCAATAGAGGGACTTTATTCTGTGTGAAGCATGACCTTATAGATAAAAAACCCTTAGAGCACCTCTTTTTTTTCTTTTTAGTCTTGTTAACTGTTTCGAGGCTGCAGCACTGAGGCTTGCATTTCGAAAAATTTTAGATAAAAATCGGGATGTATTGTTAGCCATTTTTTTAACTTTCCAAACACCCTCTTAGCGACTTCTATGAGTTTTTCTTGTTGGGGGAGCTTTTCGCTCAACCTTTGGTGCATTTGCTGCAAAAAAGAAGCGAAGCGATTTCGAGAACTCATCCTTGGTCAGTCATAAAAACTTATTTTCAAACTGAAGACGCAATTCTTCCAACCCTTTTTCAACTTGGCGTGTGATCGCTTCTTGCCTTTGCTTCTTGTTCATGTAAGGAGGAAAGGTTGGAAAAATGGGCTTTCCAAATACGCAAGTCACCGAAGAGCCCAGCCTAGGCCACCACTGATGTTTGGGCCACGCTTCGAACGTTCCATGAATGTAAACGGGGATGATGGGACATTGCATCCGCAGGGCAAGCATTGCCATGCCTAATTTCATGGGTTGTAATTCCCCTGTAGGGGATCGTACTCCTTCTGGAAAGATCACCACTTTTTTCCCTTCAGCCAGAAGCCCACAAAGGAGGCGGAAAGACTCAATGTCCTGGGGTGTCCCATAGATAGGGTGAGCATTGAGACGAGATAATAATTGACGCCACGCTTTGCGGCGAAAAAGGGTGGCTCGTGCAAGAAAGTGCACCTCTTCCGGCCAAGCGGCTCCGAGAAGAGGGGGATCTAAAAAGGAGGCATGATTGGGAGCGAGAATGGCCTTTCCTTCAAAAGGGATCTCTGTCCCGATAATAGAAAGACGATAAAACAGGCGAAACAAGCAGTGAAGGATAAAGACTGAGACTCGATAAAATATTTTCATGAGGCGGCAGAGACGCGCCTTTGTTTCGTCTTAATCGCGTCTTTGTATTCTAAAATTCGATAGACAACTTCATCGATGGTTAAATCAGAGGTATCTATCACGTACGCCTCTTGAGCTTGGTAAAGAGGAGAATGTTCGCGGGTCGAGTCGTACATGTCCCGCTTATTGAGCCCTTCTAGGCATTTTTCTAAAGTGAGATCTTTAGACTCCTCGGGATGCTTTGCCTGCATTTCATCAAAACGCCTTTTTGCTCGAACATCGTTGCGTCCTGTGAGGAAAATTTTTAAAGACGCATCTGGAAAGACGGTCGTTCCCATATCGCGCCCCTCGAATACAACATTGACCCCTATGGCAAGCTCGCGCTGAATCGCTGTTAATTTGTCTCTCACAGCTTTGATGGCAGACACCTCGGAAACCGCAAGAGTCACCTCCCTCCCTCGAATAGGCTGAGTCACATCTTTCCCTTCAAAGAAATAGGTGCGTTCTTGTCGCATCCCTTTGATATCAAATTGAAATTGATCAAGAAACTGTTGCAATTGATCGGGTTGATGAATATCAATGTGATGCTTAAGCACTCCATAAGTCACGATTCTATACATCGCTCCTGTGTCAAAAAAAATAAAAGCAATTGATTCCGCTAGTCTTCTGGCGACAGCACTCTTCCCAGTTGCCACAGGTCCGTCAATCGTAATGATCATCAAATTGACAGCGCTTCCTCCCCGCCTGAGGGTCGGGCAACGCTGCTCCTGTTTTAGAAGTTGTTTGTTTTTACCTCACTCACCTTAGGCACAGAGAGTGGCTCTTCAGCTAAGCCAAAGCCCCAGGGCTGATGCCTCGCAAGAGACGTCATATCAAACCCATGTGCCCCCTCTTGCGAGCGGTCAGTGGCGGAAGCTTTCGCTTCAACCCAAATGTCGCGACTGTTCAATACCAGGCTTGTTTGTATAAGCCCCTCCTAAAGGGAGGATCTAAGACTGAGTTACCCCACAAGGCGCATCTCAAGGAGAAGATACACGAAAGGGAGAGTAAACACAAGAGAATCGACGATGTCGAGGATTCCCCCTAAACCAGGAAGATGGCTGCTATCTTTGACCCCTGCATCTCGCTTCAGAATCGATTCCGTGAGATCCCCTAACTGTGCGAGTAGGCTGATCGTGAGTCCGATCCAGAGGCTTTGCATCAAGGACATATTAAAAACGGCGAGATGCGTTGCAAAAAGGGTAAAAAGCAGGCTGGTCAATAAAGCTGTGATTACCCCTCCCGTTGCTCCTTCAACGGTTTTTTGTGGACTAATTGTGGGAGCAAGCTTCGTTTTGCCAAAGATTTTTCCGCAAAAGTAGGCGCCCACATCTGTGATTTTACTGGTGAGCAAAACGTAAATCAGCCATACACGGCCATCCTCCAATGCATGAGAGGGGAAGAAGTCGTTAATGCGAAGCGCGCAGCTTAAAGGGAGAGTTAAATACGCAATCCCAAACAATGTGATTGCCAGATTTCCCAAGGAGAAGACATGTTGGCCAAGAAAGAGGAGAAATAAGATTAAAAAGGCTCCTAATAAAACCAAAGAAGGAAGTGATCCTAAGGAAGGATGATGAATGCTCATCGCGAGAGTCGTCGTATAAGCCACTGAAGAGGTGATCCCAAAAGAGATAAGGGGGCGAAAGCCTTTGTGTTGAGCTAAGTGGTAGTATTCAACAAGAGCGACGCTGATAATTCCAGCATTTAGGAGAATGAATAAGGGTTTAAAAAAAGAGGTATTGGAATAGTAGATGCTAAAGATGACCCCTAAACTTCCTAAGCTCCCGCTTAGCAAGCGATGTTTCAACTGCCTTGTCATATAATTGACGGCGCCGAGACCCGCGACTTCAGTCGAGGGAAGCGCTGACCCTGTTCTTGTGTTTTTTAGATTTTTTTTTGACAAAAATTAAAAATCGACAGCGTGAAGGCCCCTGCCTTCAGGCGTGGGAGGAAACAAAGTTTCCTATGGCTCGCACGGCGATGCGTCATCGGATGACTTCCTGGAAAATCAAAACGATTGACCAAGCTTAGCTGACGCGATCCTCTACCTGTCGCTGTGATCTTTAAGAGAGAGGTTCCCTTGGGAATGATGAGGGTTGTCTCGAAATGATCTACGCCTGCTGCATCCATCCCATGTTCATTGGCGAGACATGGCTTCACTCGAGGGCCTTTTGTCTGGACTCCGCTCCAAAAACTCTTTTTTACCTGGAAGAGCTTTGCCAACGACTTTCCTCTCCTGTGTATTCCCTCCTCACGGATAGGGAGGGATCATTGACAACTCTTATCTTCCTCCCCATCGTCTCTGACGTCGCTGAAAATCGATCACCGCTTCGATAAGGTCATGAGGCGTAAAATCGGGCCATAAGACGGGAGTCACATAAATTTCAGAGTAAGAAATTTGCCAAAGAAGAAAGTTGCTGAGGCGGGACTCTCCAGCGGTCCGAATCAATAAATCAGGATCTTCCCATTGACCGGTGTCGAGGTAGCGTGAAACGGTCGCTTCATTGATCTCTCCTTTCCCTAAGCGCTGATGATCGTAGTCTTCCAGCATGGCTCGAAAGGCGCGGCAAATTTCATCGCGCGATCCATAATTGAGGGCCAAAGTGAGGTGAATTTGGTTGCATTCCTGGGTCGCTAGCCTGGTTTTTTCGGCCGCCTGGCATAGTAAGGAGGGGAACGCTCGCAAGTCTCCAATGGTCTCCAATTTAATTCCCTGTTCTACCATCTCTTGACGCTGCTCGGTCAAATATTTCGTAAAAAGGGTCATCAACCCGATCACCTCATCAAGAGGGCGATTCCAATTTTCTGTTGAAAAGCTATAGATCGTGATCCTCTTAATCTGGATTTCTTTGGCTGCTTTCACAATTTCCATTAACATATCAGCCCCCCTCTGGTGTCCCTCTTGGACATTCTTAAAGCGTTGTCTTGCCCAACGGAGATTCCCATCTGGAATGATGGCAATGTGTTGAGGGAGGGAAGAACGATCCAGCCGAGCCAATTCGGAAGGGTAAAATCGAGTGGACTTCTCTGGAAAAGGGACAACAGCGAGATGGGGGGGCATGGTTTTCTCGTCTTGTGGATCTATGACTCAATCACCCGCTTTTAGAACCTCCATAAATGCCTGTTGGGGAATGTTTACCTTCCCGATTTCCTTCATCCGCTTTTTCCCTTTCTTCTGCTTTTCCCATAATTTTCGTTTACGAGTAATATCCCCTCCGTAACATTTGGCAGTGACGTTTTTTGTCATCGCTCGGATAGTCTCTCGTGCCACGATTTTTCCCCCAATGGCCGCTTGAATCGGTACTTTAAATAGTTGCATCGGGATCACTTCGACGAGTTTGGTGCAGATTGCGCGTCCCTTGCCTTCGGCTTTAGAGCGGTGCACAAGGCAGGAAAAGGCATCGACAGGTTCTTCATTCACCCGAATTTCAAGCTTGATGATGTCCCCAGGTTCATAGCGATCAAATGCGTAGTCAAAAGAGGCATACCCTTTGGTAACGGATTTGAGCTTGTCATTGAAGTCAGTGATGATCTCGTTCAGAGGAAAACGGTAGGTGAGCAGTAAACGGCGCGCATCCATTGTTTCCGTCTTGACGCAAACTCCCCGTTTTTCCATGCCCAGGTTCATGATCACCCCTAAGTATTCCGAAGGGGTCATGATATGGCATGTCACCCAAGGCTCTTCCACCCCTTGAATCGAGGTTGGATCGGGATAATTTGCAGGATTATCCACCTCTTTGAGCTGGCCGTCCCGCATCAAGAAGCGATAAATCACGCTGGGGGCCGTTGAAATGATGTCGATGTTAAATTCGCGCTGAAGGCGCTCAAAGACAATTTCAAGATGGAGGAGTCCTAGAAATCCACAGCGAAAGCCGAATCCAAGGGCTGCGCTGCTTTCCTGCTCAATGTGAAGGGCGGAATCATTTAATTGCAATTTGACTAAGGCATCGCGTAACGCTTCAAAGTCTGTCGAATCAATGGGATAAATTCCGGCAAAAACGACGGGTGAAATAAGGCGGAATCCTGGCAAAGGCTCTTTAGCAGGGTATTTTTGAAGAGTAATGGTGTCCCCAATCTTAACATCCGAGGTGTTTTTGATATTCCCGATCATGTAGCCCACCTCTCCCGGCTGCAACAACTCTACGGGGCGTGCTTTGGGGGTAAAGGTTCCCACTTCAAGGACTTCAAAGGTCTTTTGGGTGGCCATCATCTTGATGAGCGCCCCTTTTTTGATTTCCCCACTAAGGAGGCGAAGATACACCATGACGCCACGGTAGGCATCATAATGGGAATCGAAGACAAGGGCGCGAAGAATCTCATCTTCAGGTTGTTTGGGAGCAGGAACAGTCGCTAAGATCCGTTCGAGAAGCTCTTCAATGCCGAATCCCGATTTGGCCGAACAGCCAATGGCATCCGATGCATGCAATCCGATGACATCTTCAATCTGTTGGCGGACACCCTCTACGTCTGCAGCAGGAAGATCAATCTTGTTGATGACCGGGACAATGGTTAAATTCCTTTCCAAAGCCAAATGGACATTGGCTAAGCTTTGCGCCTGAACCCCTTGAGCGGCATCCACGACGAGTAATGCCCCTTCGCAGGCGGCTAATGAGCGGGAGACTTCATAGGTGAAGTCAACATGGCCAGGAGTATCGATCAGGTTGATTTGATAGGTTATGCCATCCTTAGCTTGGTAATGCATGGTGACGGGGTGTGCTTTAATCGTAATCCCCCGCTCACGCTCAAGATCCATATCATCGAGCAACTGCTCTTGCATATCCCTAGCTGCAACGGTATGTGTGAGTTCCAATAAACGGTCGGCAAGCGTTGATTTTCCATGGTCGATATGAGCAATAATGGAAAAATTGCGAATGTTCTTAATGTTGTATTTAGAGGACATAATGACTCGTTAAAAAGGAAAATGAGACCCACTGCACAGGCAGCAAAGGAAAAGAATTGCGGCCAAGATGACTCGAACATCCACCGAGTTGCCCCGACTAGAACCTGAATCTAGCGCGTCTACCAATTCCGCCATGGCCGCATCAGACAAACGATAACCGCCCTTGAGCATAAGCTGCCGTGAAATTCCGCGCAACATTTTTTTGGCTTGTGTGGCACGAGCCAAAAGTCACGCCTAGTTCAAATCAATCCAGTTAAATCCCCCACCTTCACGCAAAGAGAGCGATATTTGGGCGAAATGCCATTCTCTTTGCCTCAGGTGAGTTAAATCAATTGAGAAAGAAAACTCCGGGCCGGCACAATCACCGGTTTTTCTTCCTGAAAGCAATTGCAATTGACGCAAGGGAGATCGATGACAACCTGAAATGCATGAGCAGTGCCGAGAATGTTTTGAAAATGAGCTAAAGAGCGAGAGATCAGCTTATTATGCCCTTTTTTAACTTCAACAAGAAACGATGGAACCTGATCACGAGTGAAAAGAAAATCGACTTCGCCCTTATCCTTATCCCGAATATAATGCAAGCCATATTGACCAAATCCCGCATCACTCCAAAAATGGATAGCCTTTAAAAGATGAGAAGCAATAAAATTCTTAGCTCTAGCTCCCTCATCTTGGACTTGAGCCCAATCCCAAAGATAATATTTCGGTTCTTTGATCAAAGATCTGGAGATATTTTGGAACCAGGGGCGAAGTTCAAAGCTATAGTCAAGTGAGTTCAGGATCTCTAACCAGCTTCTCACCGTGTGTCCTGTCACTTTCACTTTTTTCGCTAGAGATTCATGACTGGTTTGCTGACCTACTTGTAACTTCAGCAAATTCGCCAAAACTTCAAGCTGTTTGAGCTCATGGACTCGCGTCACATCGCGGACCTCTTCATTAAACAATTGCTGCACTCGCAAGTGGCTCCAGCGATTAAAAAAACGGTTATTTGCTTTCAAAAAGGGATCAGGATATCCCCCGAATAACCATAGATGTTGAAATAATGATTCACTGATTTCTGTCGAAGTTGTCCGCAATTCTGTCAAAGGAAATGTCTTGGTGATAATTTCAGCCACAGAGAGGGGGTGAAAACGATAGAGGAAATATCTCCCCATCAAACTATCGCCCCCTTTTTTATAGACATCCAGCCGTGCACTTCCCGTGACGATGATGTGAATCCGATCAGAATAAATATCATAAAAACCTTTAAGAAAGTTCTTCCAATCTGGATATTTATGAATCTCATCGAAGGCCACAATCGGTTTTGTCTCGGAGATGACTTGCAACCCCACAGCGGTAGCAATCGCTTGAGGACCTGCAAGGATTAAAGCGCGATCATATGGATCATCCCAACTCAAGTACGTGAAATGATCAAAAATCTCTCTTAAGGAGCAGCAAGTTGTCGTTTTTCCAACTTGACGTGGCCCCATTAAAAATAGCATTTGTTTATTTTCTTTGAAATGCTCCCGCACGGCAGAGAAATATAAGCGTTTCATCACGAATCCTCCATTGCAACTTTTTAGCATAAACGGCGAAAAAGTTACGACTATTCGGTAAAGCACTTCTTTTTGGTCAAAAAGGTGATTAAGCTGGGATAGGGAGACTCATTTGACGTCAAGAATTGGATTTAGAGAAAGCAAAATCTGCGACGATTCGACGATAAGAAATCCCTCTCTATTTCTGCATCAGCTTAATTTGAGTTAAAAGTATCCACAGAGGTCTTTCAACTGGCAGGGGAATATTTTTCCTTGCAAAAATCGTTAGACGTTTGCAACAGGCTCAGTTCTTCAATTTTTTTAAATTATTTTTTCGACTATGAAAAAATAGTCGCATAGGCTATCATAAGGGGGGGGTGGCCGAGGCGATAATACGAAGTTATCCAACACACGCATTTAGGTAAAAACAAATAATCTCTAAAACAGGAGCAGCGCTTCCTCCCTGGCTTCAACGCAGAGACCTCCGCGCTGTCAATTTTGATGAGCAGATATGGTAGAGACGGTTGGCCGGCGTATGTTTCTGTTGGCGAAAGAAAGAAAAAGGCAGCTAAACATGTGCAAGCGTTGCAAAAGAAGGGTAAAACTTGTCACCCGGTTATCGTTGAAGGACGTAAGATTGCGAAAACGTTTTGGGGAGAGGCATGGTGTAAAAACCTAGAAACGTACAGTGACTATGAGAATCGTTTACCTCGGGGGCGCACGTATGTACGCAATGGATCTGTGATTGACCTAGAAGTGACGCAAGGCCTTGTAAAAGCTCAGGTGATGGGATCTTTCCTTTATCATGTGACCATTCAAATTGAGGCCATCTCAAAGAAGCAATGGGAGGGATTGATTGCCGCTTGCGCCGGTAAGATTGATTCGTTGATTGAACTCTTGCAGGGAAAATTCTCCAAAGCAGTCATGGAAATTATCACTCAAAAAGAGAGTGGCCTGTTTCCACAGCCTCGAGAAATTGACATGCACTGCTCGTGTCCAGACAGTGCAGGAATGTGTAAGCATGTTGCGGCTGTTTTATATGGGGTAGGCGCCATTTTAGATACCAAGCCAGAGTGGCTTTTTCTCTTGCGGCATGTCAGTCACCTTGACTTAATGACGTCGGCTCATTCGGCTCGAGCATTGACAGAACATAAGGCGAATGAAAATGAGCTGAAGGAAGACGAGCTTTCGACTCTTTTTGGCATCGAAATAAATACAAAGCCCTCTGGAGAGGCAAAACAAAAAGCTAAAAGGGGAAAACAGGATCGCCCTACACATCAGAGGGATAGGGCTCAGGTTTTCATGGGGAAACAGAAGTCTAAAGCAGTCGCGAAGGATCCTCTTAAGCCTCAATTGAGGCAACTCAAGAGAATCACTCAACGAAACACGAGCAATCATTCTGAGTAGGCTTAAACGCGTTTTTAGGAACAGCCTTCTCTGTGGAAAAGACATTGATTGCCACCTACTTTCTCATCTTTGCGACTCTGTTGGCTGTCATGAGTGTCTCACGCCATACAAGCGACAAGATGCGAGGGCATTCTGTAGCCCTTGCGGCTCCCTTATGGGAAAGGGTGCTTTGCTTCAAGTCCTTTTTGCTTCATCCCTCCCGTCCTTCTCCTTTCTCTAGTTTATCCATTGAAGAGAACCAACGGTGGTTAGAGCTAAAAAATCGATTGCTAGAAACCGAAATTTCATTCTTGCACAAGGAACTTGAAGAAAGTCTCCTGGTTTCTTCGCAAATGGCACACACTCTCTCTTTGCAAAACGGAGAGAGAGATGCATTATCGATAGAGGATCTCCCTTCTTTACAGCGAAGAAGGCAACTCATGAAAAGACGAAGGGAAGGAGTGCCTGCACGGGTCATTTTTCGCTCCTTGGACACATGGAATAGCGTTGTGTGGATTAATGTGGGAGAATCAACAAATCAGCCTTCTCAGCCTCCTTTAATTGCATTGAACAGTCCTGTCGTCCTAGGACAAGCCATTGTGGGAGTGATTGATTATGTCGGGAAAGATCAATCACGCGTTCAGTTAATTAGCGATAGTCGTTTATCGCCCTCTGTTCGCGTGGCACGCGGGGGAGAGCACCATGTTTTGATCGCGGAACAGATTGAACGATTATTGCAGCAGATGGAGAGGAAAGAAAACCTTTCCCTTGCTTCTGAGGATCAGAGGCATCTTTCTCAACTGCTACGGCAACTGAAACAGCGGGTACAGCCTTTCAAAAAAACCTGGTATTTAGCAAAAGGAGAGCTTCTGGGAAGTCGTTTTTCTGCCAAGCTGGGACAGCTTGTGTCTCTAAAAGGGACAGGATTCAATTATGACTTCCCCGATGAAGAGGGAGGGAGTCGCGATTTACGTCAGGGGAGACTCGTGGGACAACCGCAAGCGGAAACCCTCTCGATTTTACAAATCAATGACATCTTGGTCACAACGGGGATGGACGGTGTTTTTCCCCCCGATTTTCAAGTGGCGATCGTGACGCGAGTCGAGCCTCTTAAAGAGGGGGATTATTTTTATGATTTGGAGGCTGAGCCTATTGCTCCCTTAAGGGAGCTGACTTTAGTGTTTGTCCTCTCTCCATTAGTTGAACAGACATCTTGGTCATCGAATTCTTGAAGTGAAATGGGTCTCTCTTGAAACAGGACATTTTTTTTGATTCTCTAGAGAATTTCCCGAAAGATCATGCTCACTTACAAAGTCTCGGGTCTATCGGCATCGTGATTCCGACTTTTCAAGCAGCCAACCATTTGTCCCATTGTTTGCCTCCTCTTCTCGATTCCCCATTAAATCCCCGTCTTCTGATCATTGACTCTTCTTCGACAGATGGGACAGTTTCGCTTGCTCGCTCGCTAGGGGTCGAAGTGATGGTGATTCCTCAAGGCGAATTCAACCATGGCGCGACCCGGGAAAAGGGACGAAAATACTTAAAGACTTCGATCGTTATCATGATGACCCAAGACGCTTATGCAGTTTCAAAAGAGATGCTAGGGTATCTTGTCAAGCCTATTCTTGAGGGAAAGGCTTCTGTAGCCTATGCGCGCCAATTGCCCCATCACGGAGCCTCTGTTTTTGCCGCTTTCGCCCGCCATTTCAATTATCCTCCCACAAGCCACATCCGGAGCCTTGCCGACGCTTCCACTTATGGAGTCTATACCTTTTTCTGTTCCAATTCATGTGCTGCGTATCTTAATACGGCTCTCGATGAGGTGGGAGGGTTTCCTTCCGTTAGATTTGGCGAAGATACGGTGGTCGTCGCCAAGCTATTAGAGAGGCTATATCGCGTAGCTTATGTCGCTGAAGCGCAAGTTCGCCACTCCCATGACTATACGCTTCGACAGGAGTTTCGCCGTCATTTTGAGATGGGATGGACGCGGCGCGCCTATCAAAAGATCCTTTCAAGGGGAGGCTCTGATTCCCTAAGGGGGAGGATCTATGTTCAATCGCTTTTAAAAGAATTATGGGAGACTTCCCCTGGGCAGATTCCCTATGCTTTTTTGCAAACGCTTGCTAAATGGACCGGATATCGGCTGGGACAGGCGAGTTTTAACATTTCTATGTGCGGGCAAGAAAGAAAAGGGAATCTATCGCCTGATTCATGACCACTTGACAAGAGGGGGCATCGAGCAAAGAATGGCCTCCGGATTTCCTCCTGATTGGAAGCCAAAGCGTGTTCCACGGTCATAAAGAAGATTAAATTCAACATAGTGAGCGCGCATGCGCAGTTGCTCTTCGCGCTCCTGAGATGTGTAAGAATGATGAATGCGCTTATGATAAATAGGCAAAAGCGCTGCTAAAAAAGAGGTGCCAACAGCTTGCCACAGTTGAAAATCGCGCTCAACGTCTCCGCTATTAAGGGAGTCAAAAAAAATGCCTCCGACGCCCCGTTCCTTTTTTCTATGAGGGAGATAAAAATAGTCTCGTGCATGTTGTGAAAATGTCTCATAAACGATCGATCCAAAAGGACGCAAGGCCTTTTGAGCTTCTCCATGAAAGTGCTGAGTGTCTTCGTCATAAGGGAATCCCATCGGCGTCAGATCATACCCTCCTCCAAACCCCCATGTCTCTTCTGTTTCAATCAGGCGCAGATTAAAATGGGCTGTGGGAGCATGAGGGTTGGCCATGTGGGTGATTAAACTCACACCGGCGGCAAAAAATGCTCCCTTCCCATCGGCCATCGGAAAAGAGGGTCCTCCTACTCCAGACCAATTGACGGCGGCTTTTTCGAATATTTTACCTTTTAAAACTGCGATTTCCCCTCCCCCTTGAGGCGAGTAATTCCATCTTTCTCGATGAAAGACATCCAAAGGTTCAAGCTGCTCAAGCGCGACAATGATCTTTTCTCTTAACATGTGAAGAAAAGAAATGAACTCATGGCGTCTAGGATGGGGAAAAACCATAAAAACACTCTTGCTAATCCATTTGGCGGGATGGCATGTTTGCTTGTGGCGGAACAGAAGTAGACCATGCGACCTCTCCATTCGCTCCTCGCGTCGCTGTCAGTCAAACTGACAGCTTAGGAGGGTCAACGTCGGGCTGATTTGTTCCCTTTAGCGACGGGGGAGTTGACCTCCGCCGAAAGGATAAGAGGTTGGAAGAGGGGTCACTAGCGCGACCAATTAACCAATAAGCAAGGCCAAGGGAGAGAATTAAACAGCCCATCCCGATCATTTGCGAATCGCGAAGCTGACTATAGTCGAGGATGATGACCTTTCTGGCAATAGCCATCAATGCGGTGGCAACAACGAGCTTTAAGTGACCCATCTCTTTTTTGAGGTAGAGAATAATATTGAGAAAAATTTCTATCGCAATGAGGACGACGAGAAAAGCTCCAAAGATTTTAAGCACTTCTTCCATATCGGTAATCAATAGATAGGGCTGTTGAGCCTTCAATACGATCAGAAAGATCACATCGGCAACACTCCAAAGAATCACCAAGACCATAAAAAAAGCCAAGGCCTTGATGCTCCAAAGAATCACCTTTTGCAAAAAGGTCACAAAAGGGCTATTCACATCGATTGGAAAATTTGTATCATCGCCTTTCATAGAATGGATGGCTCAGTCGCGGGAAGCGCCGTGTTGTAATGTTTTGCGGAGGCCCCTCCCTTCAGGCGTGGGAGGAAACGCTGCTGCCGTTGAAATCTGTTTGTACCCGTTCCCCTTCAAGAGTTGAATTTAAGCTTAGCTAAAGCTCGCCGCTTGAAGGATAAAAAACCCCTTCTTTATAATATGGGGGCATTTTTTATCATTCGAAAATTTTCTGTATACAAAAAACCTAAACAACACTAGCATCTCCAATACCCATTTTCCTTGTGGAATGGGTATAAGTAGACTGAACGTGTAAACAAAAAAAACAGTATTCTTTTAGGCACATGATGTCAACACAAACCATTCGGAGTCTTTATTTACAGTATTTCAAGGATCGGCAACATCTCATTGTTCCCTCTTCCCCTGTGATTCCCCACGACGATCCCACGTTGCTTTTCATTAATGCAGGAATGAATCAATTCAAAGATGTTTTTCTGGGAAAAAGCCATCGCGACTATCAGCGAGCCGCCTGTAGTCAAAAATGCATTCGAGTGGGAGGCAAACACAATGACTTAGAGAATGTTGGGCATACGCGTCGCCACCTTACGTTCTTTGAAATGCTAGGGAATTTTTCCTTCGGAGATTATTTTAAAGAACAGGCCATTCAATATGCTTGGGAAGTTTCTACCTCCATTTTTGGTTTTGACCCCCTCAACATTTGGCCCACCGTCTTTCGCGAAGATGACGAAGCGTTTGACATTTGGGCGGAATATGTCCCCACCGAACGAATCACCCGGATGGATGAGAAGGACAATTTTTGGGTCATGGGAGAGACAGGGCCTTGCGGTCCCTGCTCAGAGCTCTACTTCGATCGCGGACCTCAATATGGAGAGGGGAGAAACCCCAAAGAAGACCTGAATGGGGATCGTTTTTTAGAATTTTGGAACCTCGTCTTCATGCAGTATAATACCTTGCCATCAGGAGAAAGAGAGCCTCTCCCCAAGCCATCGATTGACACGGGAAGCGGCTTGGAAAGAGTCCTAACCCTCCAGATGGGAGCCGATTCTGTCTTTGAGACCGACCTCTTGCGCAGCTTGATCGCCCGGATCGAAAGAATATCAGGCATTCCCTATCACATCGGGGATTCACACGCTCCTGCGTTTCGCGTGATTGCCGACCACTTGCGTTGTTTGGCCTTTGCGATTGCCGATGGAGCTCAGCCTAGCAATGTTGACCAAGGGTATGTGCTGCGAAAGGTGTTGCGCCGCGCTGTCCGCTATGGCCGCTCGTTAGGAATCGAGCGCCCCTTTTTAGCCGATATTCTTCCAGAATTGGTTTCGAAGATGGGATCGGATTATCCTGAATTGGGGAAAGGACAGGAGCGCATAGCCGAAATTTTGATCAGCGAAGAGGAGGGGTTTATCCGGACCTTGAGACGAGGGGGAAACATGCTTCATCACATCATCGAAAACGCTCAGGCCACTCATCATACGATCACTGGAGAGGATGCCTTTAAACTCAAAGACACGTACGGATTCCCCCTTGAAGAAATCCTCCTGATTGCGAAAGACAGCAAGTTGAACGTCGATGAGGATCGGTATCGTCTTTTCGAACAAGAGGCGAAAGAACGTTCAAGAGGCGCTCAAAAACAGATTCATCAAGTGGCTGCCGAAAGCATGTTTGCTGAATTCCTACAGAAGCAGGGAGAAACGAAGTTTCTCGGCTATACTCAATTCGCTGCTCCTACTCGGGTGATTGCCCTTGTCGTCAATGACGCTTTTGTTCAGCAGATGGAAGAGGGGGAAGAGGGGCTTGTCTTTTTAGCAGAAACTCCTTTTTACGCCCAAATGGGAGGACAGGTCGGCGATACGGGGCATCTTGAAGGGACTCCCCCCTTGCGTTTTGAGGTACACGATTGCGTGGTTCCTTACAAAGGACTCACTGCGCATCGAGGGAGGGTGCAACACGGTTCGCTTCATGTGGAAGATCGAGTCGTTGCCACAATTGATGGCGACCGCCGTCAAAAGATTGCCAATAACCATACCGCGACCCATCTTCTCCACTGGGCTTTGCACAGCGTGCTTGGCGAACATGTCAAACAGGCAGGATCTATTGTGGATGCCGAACGATTACGTTTTGACTTTCGCCATCACAAAGCTCTTACATTAGGGGAGATCCGGAAGATTGAAGATTTGGTGAATGCTAAAATCCGAGAAAATGTCCCTGTGAAATGGTATGTCATGCCATATGAAGAGGTGCAAAAACGAGATGACATTAAGCAATTCTTTGGCGAAAAATATGGCTCGCTTGTCCGCGTTGTCGATATCGATTATTCAAAAGAGCTCTGTGGAGGAACGCATTGCTCAGCGGTTGGGAATATTGGGCTCTTTCGCATTGCCAAAGAAGGAAGTATTGCGGCAGGCATTCGCCGTATCGAAGCGGTCTCGGGAAGTTCTGCTGAAGAGCTGAGTCGCCAACAAGAAGACACCTTGTTAAAAGCGGCTCAATGTTTAAAAGCGCCCCCTTATCAACTCCAGGAGCGCCTGAAAAAGCTCGTGGAAGAACATCACCAATGCCTCCAACAGCTGGAGAATTTGCGTTCCAATGAGCTCCATGCATTTATTCAGAGCCTGTTAAAACAATGTGAGCAGGTGAAAAATGTACGCTTCTTGATTGCCGAGGTTTCCCTCCCAGCAGATAAGCTACGTCAATGCGTGGATCTCACCCTCGAGCATTTAGGGTCGGGGATTGTGTTGCTAGGAACCCCTCTCGATGCAAAATGCAAGCTGATAGCAAAAGTGAGCGACGATTGCGTCAAGCAAGGATATTCAGCACATGAGATCATTAAGCTCACTCTTCCCCTTATTGAGGGAAGCGGAGGAGGGAAGCCTCACATCGCTCAAGGAGGAGGGAAAGCGCCTAAAAAACTTCTCGAGGCTTTCGCAAAGGTCAGAGAGTCTCTTCACACAATAGCATGCAAAGGAAGTGATCATCACTGAATTTCAAATATTACGTTGACAGTCGCATGAATCTCAGCTTCCCCTTGTTGCAGGGCATCCTCCCCTCTTCTTTCACTGTGGCGTCCTCCAGCTTCCCCTTCTTTGAAGATCATCAAAGGAGCAGGAAATTGTTGCCAGTGATCCAGGGATAAACTGATAATGCGCTTCAATTTAACACCCATCACGCTGGCTAATTCAGAAGCATCCGTCAAAGCATTTTGCGCCGCTACCTTGATGGCTTCCGCACGGTACGGCTGTGGATTGCTAAGATTGAAATTGATGCGATCCACTTGGTTTGCCCCCCCCTTCACAGCAGCTCCAATAATTTTATCAATCAGTGAAATTTTTTGTGTTTTAATCTGGATCGTATTAACAACCTCATAATGATGAATCTTGACGGACTCCTCTTCCTCATGAGCTTTAAGGGGCTTTGGATAAACAGGTCGAATGTGAAAGCGTCCCGTTTGGTAATCTGTCTCATCCAAGCCCAACGCCTGCAAATGAGCAATGACCTCATGCATGTGTTGGTTGTTTTGATCGAGTGCCTCTAAAGACGTGTCCGCTTCGGTCACAACCCCAAGCGACACTTCCATCTGATCAGCAGGTTTAAAAATGGAGGCTTCTCCCCTGACAGTAAGCTGTGGAATATCTTTAAACTCGGCAGCCCCCCAACTATTCACTCTGGGAATCAGAAAGAGAACCCCCATCAATAATAAAGACCCTTTTTTCATAAAATTGACAGCGCAGAGACCTCCCCTTTCAGGCGGGGAGAAAGCGCTGCTCCTGTTTTAAAGGTTATTTGTTTTTACCTAACTTCCCTTCACGCAAAGAGAGTGACATTTTAGCCCAAATATCGCTCTCTTTGCGTCAGGTGAGTGACCTAACACAAGAATTCACACTTCCGGTTAGCCGCCCCTAGCTTGGCCTGGCCCTACTTAATCAATTAACGACTTGCCGGAGAACACGGAACCAGAGAACCATTCCAAGGGATCGATTAGGGGGGTCAACTTCCGGCTTGTTTGTATAAGCCCCCCAGAACGGGAGTTGACGAAACACTTGGATTGATGTAGCTCACGTTATAGCTCAAAAATCTAAAAATCGGAAGAAAATTGCGCGACTTTAATCAATAAAAATTGCATGATGGAGCCACTCACTTTAATTTTAACGATCACGCTCGATGCTCAAAGGACTTTTGCGTAGCGAACGACTTGCGAGGTTGCAGCACGCCCTACAAAATCAAGATCTTATCCTGATAGAGGAGTTATGGAATGCTCCTAAAGCGCTGGTTGCAGCTCTTGCTCAACAAGCGACGCAAAAGCACGTCGTCATTTTGACTGGAACAGGTCAGGAGGAAGTGCGTCTGTTTCATGACTTTCCCCTGTTTACTGATCGCCCTATCGTCGTCTTTCCTTCTTGGGAGACCCTTCCCTCTGAGGGAATTCCTCCAAGTCCAGACATCGTTGGTGAACGTTATCAAGTGTTGAAACACTTGCTCAGTTCCTCTGAACCGCATATCATTCTGACCAGTTTGCAAGCCTGTTTGCAAAAACTCATTCCTCCGTCCCTTTTTCAACGCCTTTATCTTTCCTTAAGCACAGGACAGACTTGTTCTTTTGCGCATTTGATCGAGCAACTCATGAGCATGGGTTACCAGAAACGCCCTGTCGCTTCGGATAAGGGAGAATTTGCGGTAAGGGGAGGAATCATCGATGTGTTTCCCGTTTCGTCTCCCGACCCTTACCGCCTGGAATTCTGGGGAGATGACCTTGAATCATTGCGGATTTATGATCCTGTGAGTCAAAAGTCTATTCGCGCCATTGAACGTGGAGAAATTCTACCCGCAGTTGAACTCGAACTCCTTAACCCATCCCCTCTCCATGCCTCTATCCTGGATTACCTAGGGCCTCAAACACTCGTGATATTTGATGACTTGCTCGCCCTTGAAGATCGGTATGCCTCTTTAATAAGTTTGGGGGGCAATCATCGTACTTTTAGCACCATGGAAGAATTTTTAGACCAACTCACTTCTTTTCAAAAAATGTTTTGGGCTCAACGACCCATTGAAGAGCTTAGCGAAATTCAAGTGCATGATCCGAAAGGGATCTCTTTTTATTCGCAACAGGTCCCCTTTCACCATTTAACTTTCCAGCTTTTTCATCGAGAATGGAATGTGAAGCGGTGGTGTCATCCTTTCAATACGCTCAGCGGTTATTTATTTATGTCAGAAGAGGGAGAACCTTCTGGAGACGAAATGCTGGCTCGTTTATCACAACTCACAGAACCTTCTTGCGAACTCCATTTTTTTTGCACTAGCGAATTAGAACAGAACAATTTGCATAAACGGTTAAGCGATGCACATATTCATCTTCCTAAACACACCGTTTACCATATTGGCTATCTTTCCGGCGGAATTGTCCTTCAGGACATCTCCTATCTTCTCTTTCCCCTGACGGAAATCACACACCGGTACAAAATACGGCGTCAAAAATTGCGGAGTACTTATCATACCCCTCCTTCCGAAACCTATGATCTTGTTCCAGGCGAGATGGTCGTGCATCTGAATCATGGGATTGGCCGCTATTTGGGAATGGAAAGACGCCCCAATCATTTGGCGATCCCTAGTGAATTTTTCATCATTGAATATGCTGAACAGGCAAAACTGTATGTTCCCTTAAATCAAGCCCACCTCTTGACAAAATACGTCGGATCTCACGAAGAGACTCCACGATTGAGCGCTCTTGGGGGAGGGCGCTGGAAAAAGATACGCGAACAAACAGAAAAAGCTGTTTTTGGCTATGCGTCCGATTTGTTAGAAAACTATGCTCAACGTGCGATTGTCCCTGGCTTTGTTTATCCTGCAGACAGCGAAGATCAAAAAACGTTTGAAGAAGAGTTTCACTTTGTGGAGACTGAAGATCAACTCGCTGCGATTGCAAGCATCAAAAACGATATGATGTCTTCAAAGGTCATGGATCGCCTCATCTGCGGAGATGTGGGTTATGGCAAAACAGAAGTGGCCATGCGAGCGGCTTTTAAAGCAGTGGTGGATGGTGGAAAACAGGTCGCAGTGTTGGTTCCTACAACTGTTTTAGCCATGCAGCACTATGAAAGTTTTACGGAACGGATGGCGAACTTTCCGATCCATGTGGGAGTCCTTTCTCGCTTTCGGACATCCAAACAAATCCAAGAAACGCTGAAGGGGATTGCTAAGGGCTCTATCCATATCGTCATTGGGACGCATCGCATCATTAGCGAAGATGTTAAATTCCATCAATTAGGGCTCGTCATCATCGATGAAGAACAGCGTTTCGGCGTGCGAGCCAAAGAACATCTCAAAAAAATCAAAAAGGGGGTGGATTGCCTGACTCTCTCTGCGACCCCCATTCCTCGGACTCTTTACATGTCGCTGATTGGAGCGAGAGACATGTCGGTCATTAACACCCCTCCGCAAGACCGTCTACCGATTAAAACTATCATTGCGGAACCCTCCGACCAGACACTGCAAAACGCCCTTTTGCGAGAACTGACCCGCGATGGACAAGCATTCGTCATTCATAATCGCGTGGAATCCATCTTCGGCGTCGCCACGCGGATTAAAACAATATTGCCTCAGGCGCGCGTCCTGATTGCTCACGGGCAAATGGATAGCGATGAAATTGATGCCGCCTTCCACGCATTTAAAAACGGCCATGCGGACATTTTAGTCGCCACGACGATCGTAGAAAATGGAATAGACATTCCCAATGCTAATACGATTTTAATTGACCGAGCCGATCATTTTGGACTCGCCTCCCTTTATCAATTGCGGGGACGGGTGGGTCGTTGGAACCGACGAGCCTATGCTTATTTTTTGGTGTCCCATTTTCACTCGCTTTCTGAAATAGCACGTAAGCGCCTTCAAACCCTAACCGAAGCGAGTGGTTATGGAGCTGGGATGAAGGTTGCGATGGGCGACCTGGAAATTCGCGGGGCAGGAGATGTCTTGGGAGTCAAGCAATCAGGGTATGTCTCTTTGATTGGCTTTCACCTCTACTGCAAACTTCTTACGCGCACGATTCAAGCCCTGCAAGGGAATATTCCCGCCACCATGACCGACACTAAGATGGAATTTCCGATTGATGCTCGATTGCCGGAGGAGTATGTGAATGAAGTCAGGCTTCGAATGGAAATTTACCAGCGTTTAGGGGAAGCGTTATCATGGGAAGAGGTCGATCTCATTTGGAATGAAGTCCAAGATCGCTTTGGGTCCGCTCCGAAACCTGCCCTATGGCTCTATCACTTGACGCGCCTCCGCGTATTTGCTTCACGCCAGGGATATACTCTTCTCAAACAGGAGAAGCACCTCCTCACCATTGAAAAAAATCAGGGCAAGGAACCTACAACGCAGAAGATCATCGTTCCAAAATATACATCGCCAGAGGACATGGAGATGAAGATGATTGCTGAACTTCGCAAGTATTGAGTTTTAAGGACGTGTTCTAAAATATCATGCGAGCATTTGTCACCCTTTGTCAAGATAAAAGTCTTTTAGCAAAATGAGAGAGAGTCTTATTTAGTGCAGCAAGAGCCCCGCTCCCCGTGACTAAAGTCACGGGTTTTTCCGCTATGGAGCCGTGATGAAAGACCCTATTCCACCTGGAGTATTCGACATTATTCCTGTAGACAGCCAAGACCCTTGGAAGAGCTCTTACCTATGGGCTCACGTAGAAAGGGTCATTCGGGAAATAGCGCGCGACTATGGCTTTCAAGAGATTCGAACCCCCCTATTTGAACGAACGGAGCTCTTTCAAAGAAGCGTGGGAAAGACCTCCGACATTGTCTCGAAAGAGATGTATACTTTCGAAGATAAGGGGGGTCGTTCTCTCTCCCTTCGTCCAGAAGGGACCGCCCCCGTCATGCGCGCCTTTATCGAACACCGGCTGGATCAAATCGCTCCTGTGCAAAAGTTGTTTTACATCGCTTCTATGTTTCGCTATGAAAGAGCTCAAGCTGGCCGCTATCGGCAGCATCACCAGTTTGGAGCGGAAGTGATCGGAATTTCTTCTCCTGAGCAGGATGCAGAGCTCATTGATCTGTTGTGTGTTCTTTACCGGCGATTAGGGCTGCAACATCTGACTCTTTTTATCAATTCGATTGGAGACACTGCTAGCCGACAGGCCTTTCGGCAAGCGTTAAAAGATTATTTAGCGCCCCATGCAACTGCCCTTTCGCCGGACAGCCAAACTCGGCTGGAAGTGAATCCTTTACGAATTTTGGACTCCAAAGATCGGCGCGATCGAGAGATTGTCGCCCATGCCCCCTCTATCCTTGATTTTCTTAGCGAAGAGGTTCGGGGGCATTTTGAAGATCTCAAGCGCTGGCTGGATCTTTTGCGCATTCCCTACCAGGTGAATCCTCTCCTCGTGCGAGGCCTCGATTATTACAATAAAACAGTCTTTGAAGTGACAGCGGGGGCACTAGGAGCCCAAAATAGCCTTGGGGGGGGAGGACGCTATGATGGACTTCTCTCGATGCTTGGCGGCCCAGATTTGCCTTGCAGCGGTTTTGGGACAGGAATCGAGCGAATCATTCAAACGATTCTCAACCAGAACGCCCCTATCCCTTCTCCTGATCACCCGACTCTTTTTTTGATTCCCTTGGGAGAAAGAGCTAAAGAAGTTGCATTTGAAATGCTGCATACGCTAAGAGAGAAGGGAATTCCTTCACAAATGGAATTTGGGAATAAGAAACTGGGAAAAACCTTACACTATGCCAACCAAATCAGAGCGACCTATACCCTCGTGATCGGGGATCATGAGCTTGATGCACAAGAGATCGAACTTAAAGAAATGGCAACAGGACATAAAGAGAAGATTCCTTTATCTGAGCTCGTTGCACGCTTGAACCCTCAAAAAAAGCCAACGAATCATGTTTGATTATCGCAGAACACACACATGTGGAGAGTTACGCTACCAAGACATTCATCTCTCAGTGACCTTATCCGGATGGGTCAATCGGCGACGCGATCATGGAGGGCTGATCTTTATCGACCTCCGAGATCGATTTGGCCTCACACAACTTGTATTCGATCCGATCAAGACCCCGGATGCGCATCATCAAGCCGAAAAACTTCGTCATGAATGGGTGATTTCCATTCGAGGAAAGGTGCATCCTCGCACAGAGGGAATGGCGAATCCCAAGTTGGCCACCGGGGATATTGAAATCCTCGTTGAAGAGATCGAAATTTTGTCTAAGGCAAAGACGCCCCCTTTTTCGGTTTGCGAAGAGCAAATCGACGTGAATGAAGAATTGCGCCTTCGCTATCGCTACCTCGATATCCGTCGCGGCGCTATTGCTAAAAACTTGGCCATCCGCCATACAGCCATGCTGGCGATCAGGCGATTCCTCGATGAGCAACGCTTTTTAGAAGTCACGACTCCTATTCTCGGGAAATCGACCCCCGAAGGGGCACGCGACTATCTCGTCCCTTCACGCATCTATCCAGGCACTTTTTATGCCCTCCCTCAATCCCCTCAAATTTTTAAGCAACTTCTCATGGTGTCCGGGATCGATCGCTATTTCCAAATTGCACAATGCTTTAGAGATGAGGACTTGCGCGCTGACCGACAACCTGAGTTTACTCAAATTGACATTGAGATGAGCTTTGGAATTCCTGAAGATCTCATGTCAATCGTTGAGGCACTGATGAAGGTGATTTTTACATCGTGCTGCGGTCTTGCTATTTCAACTCCTTTTCGTCGCCTCTCGCATCAAATCTGCATGGAAAAGTATGGCTCAGATCGCCCTGACTTACGCTTCGGCATGGAATTGCATGACCTCAGTGTCATAGCACTAGAAACAACATTTTCCGTCTTTCTCGATCCCCTCCACGAGGGGGGAATCGTCAAAGGACTTTGCGTTGCAGGAGGAGCAGATCTTTCACGCAAAGAGATTGACGGATACACTGATTTTGTGGGCCATTTAGGAGTTAAGGGTCTCGCTTGGATCAAATTCCAAGAGGGAGGATTAAGCTCCAGCATTGTCAAATTCATTCCAGAAAGCACTCAGCAGAAGCTGATCGAAGAAATGGGGATGAAACAAGGAGACCTTCTCTTTATGATTGCGGATCAGCGCACGCGTGTTAATCAGGCTTTGGATCATCTTAGGCGCAAAATTGCAAAAGATCGGGGGCTTATTGATCCGACACACCATGCATTTTTATGGGTGACCGATTTTCCTCTATTTGCTTGGAATGCAGAAGAAGAGCGACTCCAAAGCGAACATCACCCCTTCACCTCTCCCAACCTCGAAGATCTCCCTTTGTTGGCAGGAGAACCCTTAAAAATGCGTTCCTCAAGCTACGATATTGTTTTAAACGGTTATGAAATTGGAGGGGGATCGCAACGCATTCACAATAGGGAACTTCAGGAGAAAATTTTTGAATGCCTCAAATTGACCCCAGAAGAGCTGGAAAACAAATTTGGATTTTTCCTTGAAGCATTAAGCTATGGCACACCTCCTCATCTGGGAATTGCATTGGGACTTGATCGCATGATCATGATCTTAACGGAAACAGAAAATATCCGAGACGTTATTGCTTTTCCTAAGACACAAAAAGCCAGCGATTTAATGCTTGAAACACCTTCTCCTGTATCAAAGGAGCAGCTGAAAGAATTAGAAATCCGAGTCAACGCCCCCCCCTAAAGGGAGGGGCTTGTGCAAACAAGCCGGAAGTTGACCCGTCTAGGCCGTAAGTTTATATTTTAACGGGAGCAGCATTTCCTCGCCAGACTCAAGGCAGGAGCGTTGATGCCGTCCATTTGTAATTTTTATTAAAAAAAATCTAGAAAACACAACAACAAGGTCGGCGCTTCCTCCCGCGACTGAAGTCGCCGGTTTCCGCGCCGTCAATTCTATGATTGACAAGGAGGGATGTCTAAACGATGACAATTTTCTTGGACTTAATGAGTCGATCGCCTAAAGTGGGGCAGCGTTCAGTCACAGTTAGGTGAGACCCATTCCACTTCAAGAATTGAATGTGGGCTTTAGCCAAAGCCTCCGGCTTTAATGATAAGGAATCTCCTCATATGATAGCGGCCTTCTTTATCATCGAATCGCGAGACCTTTCCCTTTGTCCAGATCTCATTCTTAAAGTGGAAGGGGTGGACAAGCGAGAGGGCTAAGATTGTTTGATTAGCTCATCGCCTCTAGGTATTGGCCCACTTAACTGTTAACGAAGTTTGAACCCTGCCTAAAGTAGCAATTCCTTTTTAAATTGGAGGTTAACTTATGTTAAAAAAGAAGCGATTAGGGGCTTTAGTGGGTCTTGGGCTACTTTTGGGAGACTGTGCTCTCGAAGCAGCTCTTGACAGAAATGGCACGAATGGAGAAACCATAGAGAAAAGCGTGTCGGCAGCCTCAACCCCTCTGTCAGCTGATCAAAACAAGCCAGTGGATATGAAAAAATTGTCTGAAGCTTTCGGCAACTTTGTGGGTCGCAATCTGCAATCGCCTGGATTGTCGTTTGATTTGGAAGGCATTATCAAGGGAATCCGCGAAGGAGCTTCCGGACAACCCTCTCCTCTGACTGAAAAAGAGTATGAGGACATGATGACAGCAGTGCAAGAGAAAGCCTTTAAGGAAATGTCTGCTTCTAATTTGAAAGCAGCCAATGATTTCCTCACGAAAAATAAACAAGAAAACGGCATCGTAGAAGTCATCCCTGGCAAGCTTCAATATCTCATTTTAAAAGAGGGGAATGGAGCCACTGTAGAGAGCCATTCTTCTCCTAAGATTAACTATACTGGTAAATACCAGGATGGAACGGTATTTGGGACTTCAGAGGAAATGGGAGGTCCTATTACAATTCCCCTAGATCAGACAATCCCTGGCTTCAGTAAGGGAATAACTGGCATGAAAGAAGGGGAAAAACGGCGTTTGTATGTGCATCCTGATCTAGGGTATGGCACGACAGGTCAGTTGCCCCCAAATGAATTGCTGATTTTTGACATTGAAGTGGTCAAAGCAAATGCAGAGGATGCCAAAGGGAAAGGACGTCCAGGAATTGGGGTGAATGAAAATTCTGATCATGCCGACGATGATGAGCTTTTTATGGAAGAGGATGAAGAAACAGAAGTTCCTGAAGATTCTCAAGGGCAAGGGACTTTTCCTGGAGCTCCGACAGCCGCAAAAGGTTAGCACAAGCCAGCACAGGCACATCACTAATCAGGTCAAAACAAACACGCTCTAAAAGGACATGGTTCAAACTTAGGTCACAGTCGTCTCATCTGACTTGCTTTGTTCCTCACCCCTCGCTTGATGGGAGGGGACCGTCGCCAGTCAAGCCCAGCCCTCTCGCCTGTCACTTGACAGTGATCCAAGCTTGAACCATGCCTATCTTTTTCCACTCAAGCCACAAGGATATACCCATTCCCGTTCAAGAACGGGTCCGTTCTTGACCCTGTCAATTCAATACGGCTTATTTTTGACTCTGATCTGAAACGATGGGACTCCCCCCATAGTTATTTGAGCGATGGCCAAACCCCTTTATCCCCCTTCCCATAAAGGCACCCGTTGTCTTAACTCACCTGACGGAAAGAGAAAAGTGAGTGAACTTAGCCATAGGTGGTAGGAGTGGCTGTGTACGAAGCTATCGCCTCCAAGGAGCAGATTTAAGTTCTTTCAGCCATCACTTTAACCATAAGAATTGACTAAATTCAACAAATAATCCAAATCCTTTACCCCTACGACACGTTTAACTTCCTTGCCGTCTTTAAATAAGATCAAGGTGGGAACCGAAGTGATTTGCAATGTTCCCGTTGTTTGTTGCGCCTGGTCGATATCCAATTTTCCTACATTCATTTTTCCTTGAACTTTTCCAGCTAATTGCTCAATGATAGGAGCAATCATACGACAAGGCCCGCACCATGTGGCATAAAAATCCACTAACGTGAACCCTTTAGCAATCGTCTCTTGAAAGTTTTGATCTGTCAAATAGGCAATATGTTGTGCCATAAAAACTCCTGCTCAATATGTGTATTGAAATAAATGCTTGATCCGTTTATGCTGGCGACCTATGAGATTGATTCCACCCCTCCCTAAAGGGAGGGTCTTGTGCAAACAAGCCAGAATTTGTGACTCTTAACCTATCCCACTCGTTTGATGAGTAGACACTATGCCTGAAGATCCGCAATACCTCATCCTCGCATACTATCATCTTACCCCAATCCCTAATCCTCAGCAAGAGATTGCTGCTCACAAGGCGTTTTTTAAAGAACGAGAGCTCACTTCACGGATTTACATTTCCGAAAAAGGAATCAATGGTCAAATGAGCGGAATTCGGGAAGATGCCGACGCTTATATGAGATGGATGCATGCCCATCCTCTTTTCCAAACAATGCCCTTTAGAATTCACTCTTATCACGAGCACGTTTTTCCTCGGCAAACGATCAAATATCGCAAACAGCTGGTGGCATTAGATGAAGAAGTCAACCTCTCTAGTCTCGGAGAACACCTTTCGCCGACACAGTGGAAAGCGCTTCTCGAAGCGGAACAAAAGCCCATTCTTCTCGATGTTCGCAACGACTATGAATGGGAAGTTGGACGCTTTAAAGGAGCCATTTGTCCTCCTTGCAGCACCTTTCGCTCATTTGGGCAATACGCAGAGAAGCTTAAATCTGAGTTAGATCCGATCACAACACCGCTCATGATGTATTGCACCGGCGGCATTCGGTGCGAACTTTATTCCTCTCTTCTTCTTGGGAAGGGATTCCAAAAAGTGTATCAATTGGAGGGGGGAATCATCAATTATGGACTGCAGCAAGGAAGTGATCATTGGTTAGGGAAATTGTTTGTTTTTGATGATCGCTTAACGATCCCGATTTCAAATCAACAAACGGCTGTGACGGGTCAGTGCTATCACTGTCAAATCTCGACTGAATCCTATTACAATTGCGCTAACGTGGATTGCAATCGCCTCTTCCTATGTTGTTTCCCTTGCCTTAAAGAATTTCAAGGGTGTTGCTGCGCTCATTGCCAAATTGCCCCACGCCTTCGTCCCTATCATCAACAGGATGCCCACAAGCCTTTCCGGAAATGGTTGGGGTCGCTTGATTCCGGCAGCGAATCAACCGCAAAAGGCTCTGTTGGGTCTCGTCCCGGACAACTGTTAATCCAGGCTTGATCCCTCGTTCAGAAAGTTCAAAAGCTTTCATCGTATTGCAAATACGCCCGCCCAAGAGAGCGCCTAGACCACGAATATTCACCATATTTCCCCAATCCCCAAACATCTCCAGGGTCATTTCACAAGCGGTGATGATAAACAAGAGTGGCCGCCCTGGGTGTTGATGGACAATTTCAAAAATTTTCCCTCCAATGTAGTGAATTGTAGGAATGAACAAAGGAATCACTCCCGCTGGATTGGCCGCATGCACCGCTTTACCGATAAAACATTGTTGACAAACAGGGTGAGTTGCATCATGGAGACAGTCAGATGTGAAACGTCCTGAAGGACACTCAAAAGGCTTATGGCAATAAGAAAATCCTAAGATGAAAAGAGCATGAGGATCCTTTAGCAGTTCTTCAAATTGAGCGATGGAATCAACGCCATATAAGAAAAAATCTCCCTCCCGCCGATAAGGCTTGCTCTTCAGGGAAGACTTTAAAAAAGCCCATCCATATTTTAAGGGATGTTTAAAAAATCCCTTGAGAATTTTTTTGTCATGATCCTGAAGAATCATCCACTTTAGACTCTTCCACTTTAATTTTTTTAGAGTCTCTTGAGTCATTCCAGGCATTTGCGGCAAAATTTTTAATGTCCGCAAAGGCTGTTTTTTCGCAGCGTCCTGAGCTCTTTGATCCCACTCTTGTTCTGCCTGATCCCAATCAGTTTGCCAGAGAGGTAATCGGGGCATGCTTATGTCGATCCTGTCTTCTCTAAGGAAAAATTTCTAACGATTGTTTATACTCCTATGCATTCTAACAGAAAAAGGTTTTTTTCATGAGCAAAATTGCCTATGCCATTAATATTCAGGCCACCCTAGATCAAAGTTGTGTGGTCTTGGACCTTTTAGAAATAGATGAAGAGGCTCCGAATTGTCGTCTCCATCCGATTCCTAATGGGTATTTAGTCGCTCAATGGCGCTCTTTGACTCGACAATCTTCTGTTGATAAAGAAGTATTTGCCCTTCTTCTCAACGAAGAACTCTCTTTTCAGGAAAAGGCCAACGGCAGAAGGCCGCGTATCGAATCCTTGCTGTTAAAACAGGTGCACCTCTCCCCCTCTCAATTATTGACTTTTTTGAAATTATTATCCCCTACCCAAAAACTGTATTGTCAGGGAAAAGAGCTCATCATTGATCTCTTTGGTCAAACAGAATTTTACTATGAAGCGACCCCTTTAAAGGGGGGAGAGTTAGAGATGAGGGGACGACTCCGCTGGCACGACAAGGATATTGCCCTGAGCGAATGCGAAGGGGTAGGACCAGGGAAACCCCATCATTGGTTTATTCGTGGATTAAGTCTAAAAATGATTCACACATGTGTGAGTTGGAAAAGATTGCAGGAGTTAAAACGGACCTCGCTTTTGCTTGAAGGGAGAACAAAGCAAATTTTCTTAGATTCTCTCGATCCTGGAGATCCAGACTTGCCAAAACTGATTGTAAAAGAGGGCTCGCCTCAAGAAGCACTGCTCCCTACAATTCCTTATCCTCTCTTGCGCTTGAGAGACCGTTGGGGTGTCTGTGCCGACTTATGGATGGATTATGGGAATGGTCATCTTATCAACCTTCATGATCCTTTCTCCACCGGACCTCTTTTACTTAGGAGACAACTCGAAGTAGAAGCAAATTGGGAGAAAGATCTTTTGGAAACGGACTTTATTAAAAAAGAGGGGGGCTCATCCCCTTATTATTGTCCTCTCGATCGTGTGGCCAAAAGTCTCCTTTTTCTGCTCGAAGTGGGATGGAATATTCAAGACTGTCAACATCGACATGTGATGAAGCAAAGTGCCTTACACTTGCAGCTTGAGGATCGCCTTCAAACCATTTGTGTGAAAGGCCATCTCTCTTATGAGATTGACAAAGTAGATGTGACACAAGTTTTGGGAGCTTTGAATCGGCATGAACATTTCATTGAACTATCTCCTCACGTCGTGGGCCTTCTCTCTTTTGAGACAACACAACATGCTCTCCAGGATTTGGCTCTAGAGGGAGAATGGATCAACGGTGAAATGCATGTTAAAAAGAATCGCTTGGGGAGCTTGGAACCGCTCTGGGAATGCGCACAAACGTCTCCTTCCCTCAATGATCTGAAACAAAAATGTCAGCACTTCAAAGGGATCAAAGAAGCGCCTCCTTCATCGGCTTTCAAAGGGGAACTCCGCCGTTATCAGCAGGAAGGGGTTAATTGGCTGGCCTTTTTGCATGAGCATGCCTTTCACGGCCTGTTGGCAGATGAAATGGGACTAGGGAAAACGGTGCAAGTCTTGGCCTTTCTTTCGCGCCTTCCCCGTGGACGTCCCCATTTGATTGTGATGCCCACCTCTTTATTATTTAACTGGCGCCATGAAATCCATCAGTTTATTCCATCCTTCACGTATCAAATCCATCAAGGGGCACAACGATCTAAAACTCCGCAAGATCTGCAAACAAGTGATCTCATCTTAACCTCGTACACCACTCTTCGCTTAGACCTTCCTCTATTCCAAACTCTTTCTTATTCTTGCCTCATTCTAGATGAAGCTCAAATGATCAAAAATGCTACCACACAAACTGCTCAAGCAGTCTTTCGGCTCCATGCAAATCTTAGACTCAGCGTAACCGGAACGCCTGTCGAAAATCGACTTCAGGAACTTTGGTCTCATTTCCATTTTCTGATGCCAGATTTATTTGGATCGCATAAGCAATTTGAGGAAGAACTGCAAGGGGCTCAAGCCGATCGGCGCTATTTAGAGCGGATCAAAAGAAAAGCCTCTCCTTTCCTTCTTAGACGCCGAAAACAAGATGTCGCCGCAGATCTTCCTTCCCGCCTTGATCAAGTCATTTGGATTGAAATGTCTGAAGAACAGCGGAGCGCATATGATCAACTATTGGCAGGATTTAAAGGGGGGTTGCTTAAAAAAATGACAACAGAGGGTGTTGGAAAACATCGGTTAGAGGTATTAGAGGCCATCTTGCGGTTGCGCCAGGTCTGCTGTCATCCTTTGCTGGTCTCTTCCTTGCTCGATGAACCTCTCCCCTCAAGCGCGAAATTTGAAACGTTGCTGCTAGACTTGGAAACGATTGTTGAGGAAGGGCACAAAGTCTTAGTCTATAGCCAATTCACCTCTATGCTACACCTCATGACTCAAGCAGCAAAAGAAAAAGGGTGGCCGTATGGGTATCTGGATGGAAGCACAAGTAACCGGGAAGAAGTCGTCAAGCGCTTCCAAGAAGATCCTTCCCTGCCACTATTTTTTATTAGTCTGAAAGCAGGAGGGGTCGGGCTCAATCTAACTGCGGCGGACTATGTCTACCTCTACGATCCGTGGTGGAACGAAGCAGCAGAAGAACAAGCGATTAATCGGGCCCACCGTATAGGAAGAAAACACTCTGTGATCGCCAAGCGGTTCGTCATCACCCAAAGTATCGAAGAAAAAATGATGAAGCTAAAAGAAGCCAAGCGTTCCATGATGAATGACTTACTCGATGAAGCATCCCTTCCCAGCCATTTAACAATCGAAGACTTGCAATTTTTGCTGAGCTAACCCTTCTGCCCTCTCAAGATTACGCACTAAAGTCAAGAGAGTCTTCTTTTTCAGACTCGTAAAGCTCCCGCGCGGTCAGCTTGACTGTTTCCAATCCTCCTGCAAATCCAACCAAGCGCATGAGATGATCTACATACCCTAGTTCTGTCAACAGGTGATCGTTCAAAGACTCTAAATGAGCCACTTTTTTAATAAGATCTTTTTTAGTCATCGCGACCTCCAAAGTCGTATATGATTATCTTATGCAACCTTCGTGCCATCATTGTTCCCTTTGTGACATTAAGCAAAATTCAGCCCTGTGCTTGCCTGATTAATGATTAAAAAGCGCAGAGCTTTAAAGAGGATTATTAGCTCGACTCTACAAAGAGACCGGTAGATGCTTGATCGGCTAACGATTGCGCATCTATCAACCCATTTATCATGACGAGGTCGAAGTCCGACTTATTATACTATGAGGGTGACAGTTTAGGTCCCTCTCCTTCGTTGAGGCCTCTGAATGAGGTGAACGATTATAAATTCCGCTCTACCCTATGATTTATTTCATTCAGATGTCTCCCACGAAGGAGGGGGGATGTCTATCTAAATCCTTGGCACTAATGAGCTCTATTTAATCTCACACCCATTAATGCCTAATAAAGATTAAGTGAATTCTTTTAAATCTGCTTCCAGCCCTCCAGAACGAACTCGTCCTATTGATTCCTCCATTAGGAACCGTGCCCATTATAATTTGCGTCAGGGGAGTGATTAAGACACTATCAATTTTTAATCGCCTGGACGTTTCACTCAAATGCCCCCACAAAGGGGGATCGTCTGAACTTTACGCGACAACTCTATGGGTTCAGGCGCTCTCCTTTTCATTTTCGCTTGAGCTTGCCTGTTTTGACTCCTGTAATAGCTCTAAGGCAACCTCTTTAGCTGAAGCCAACCCCCGAGGAAATCCTACTGATCTCAGGAGAGTATCAACATACATGAGTTCCGCTTCTAATTGGTCATAGACAAATTCAAGTTTTGCGACTTTCTGCTGTAATTCCATTTTATTCATACCTTCCTCCTTCGGTCTTATCTCACCTATCTAAAAAAAAACATGCCATTTCATATGCAAAAGACGTGCCAAACCGAAATTCCTTCAGCTGAAGAGCCCGATCATCGTGGTTGACGCCTAAAAGGAGAGCGAAAGAAAAGATCCCTTTGGAATAGATCGAATGCCTTGGGAGTGAGAGTCAATTCGAAGATGGAGATGGCATTCTTGCCAAGTCTTTTTTCTATTGATTTCTTTTTTCAACATCGGTCATCCTTGACTTTAGGTTTTGCCACTCGCTCTGAGGAGCCACGATATGCCAACATTAACTTTTCATCAATATGATCGCTGCATTCATTTAAAGGAAGGGACGGAGCTGCTCCGAATCCCCTATATGGATCATACAGTTCCTCTAAAATTTGGCTGCTGCAAAGGACATTGCGGCACGTGTGCCATTAAGATTATAGCAGGTGGGCACAATCTTTCTCCCAAAACAAAGGAAGAAGAGGCGACTCTTTCGCGCCTCCACTTAGATTCGCATCGTTTGGCTTGCCAGTGTTCGTTGAGGGGAGATGTCGTGATTGAGTGAACCTGGCAGTGGCGCAAGTTTCAACCATGCCAAGAAACCTCACGAGAATGCATTCATTTCTATTCTTTTTTTTATTTCCTTTCTTGCTATTTCATGCTTTATGCGCAAGCCCTGAGCAAGAATTTCCTGTTCTCTACAAAGGACGCTATCGCCCTGCAGAGGCTTACGCACGCCTTTTCCTCTATGACTTTTATCACCGTGCAACTTTAGAGGGAAAAGAATCCGCTCTCCCTGCGACACATTCTGCCTCCTCTTTAGATGTGCTCTGGTCTCTTGAATTATCCAGCGCCGCTCCTCATCCCTTCGAATCTTTGCATGCACCCCTTTCTTCCACAGAAATGATCTTTCAACGACGCTTCATAGAACTTCAAGCAGCAAAAATCGCTCCCAAAGAGATCCAGCGTATCTTGGAACAAGAGTCCCCTCTGATCGAAAGGCTGCGGAATAGCGGAAGTTTGTTTAAATGCCTTCCTGGGAGATACAAAGAGGGAGAGTGGTTTCCCCTCAAGGCATTAAAAACGGCTATTTACCAACCTTCCTTTCAGACCTTGAAGAAAGTTAGCAATTTTACTTCATTTTCGAATACGCAATTTGAAATCATTCAAGAGGCTTATTTTAGCTTAGAGAGGGCTTATCTTCAGTCAGATCAGGAGGGAATTAAAGCAGCCAAAGAACACCTTGGAAAAGTTTTACAGGAGGCGTATCAACCTTTAGCAGGAAAAGTTTTTCAAGAAGCGCATCGAAAACAATTGACTTATCCCTCCTTGCTTCAATTGAAAATTGAAACGCTCTACGTGATTTATCCTTGGATTTCTCTGCTGATTTTCTTCTATGCATTGGCAGGGTGTTTACTATTTATTCCCATTCGACTTCAAGAATTGAAGTGGAATGGGAATATTTCTTCTCGTCGAAGTTGGCCCTTTCTCCCCCTCTTAGGGAAAGGGATGATGATTTTAGCGTTTCTCTGTCATACAGCCCTGCTTGGGATTCGCTCTTATCTCCTGGAAAGAGCTCCCGTTTCCAATATGTTCGAAACAGTCCTTTTTGTTTCCTGGATGGCAGTTTGCGCCGCTTTCCTCTTTCTCCTTTTCCAACGACCTCTTCTGAAGACCGATTCTCAAAACGATTCGAAAAATAGAGCACTCATTTTAATGGGAGCTTGTGCCACCTCTATTGTTTTATTATTTATTTTAGAAAGGGGAGATCTTCATCCAAATTTAGAGAGGCTCCAGGCTGTCCTTGACTCCCAATTCTGGTTAATCATTCATGTCCTGCTCGTTGTAGGGAGCTATGGTTTTTTTATCTTAAGCGCTGTCATGGCCCATGTTTATTTAGTCCTTTTCATGACTCGCCAAAAAGAGACAACGGCGATGAAAATGCTTTCACAAGCTATTCTTCAAACAATGTATGGAGGAACGATTCTTTTGATTGCAGGAACGATTCTAGGTGGAATTTGGGCAGCGCAAAGTTGGGGCCGGTTCTGGGATTGGGATCCAAAAGAATCCTGGGCGTTTATTTCAAGCTCCCTTTATCTTATTTGGATCCACGCCTACCGATTTCACTACATCGCATCTTTTGGACTCGCGATCGGCGCGATCAGCGGATTCCTTGCCATCAGTTTTACTTGGTATGCAGTCAATTATCTCTTGGGGAGTGGGTTGCACAGTTATGGCTTCGGTTCCGGAGGAGAAGGGTATTATTATGGATTTTTAGGGGGAGAGGGCTTGTTATTGGCCCTTGCTCTCTGGTTTCGCTATCCCATGCTAGAAAGAGGTTGAAAAAAAGTCCCCTAAACCCCTAGTATCCGCCATCATCTGTTGGACTCAAGATCCAGCGGTTTTCTAGCTCAGTGAAGCTTCCGCGCACTAAAGACCGTGCATATAAGAACGCAACTAGAAATAAATAACCTCTAAAAAGGAGTAGCGCTTCTTCCCCTGCCTAAAGGGGAAGGTCACCGCGCTGTGAATTTCATGAAACATATTAAAAGCGAAAGACTTAAAAAGCTTGAAGCAGAGCTTAGCGATCTGGAACAATGGTTAAAGCTTAGTCTGGTCCCAAAAAAAGATATTGATAAGCATAAAGAAGAAATTCAGACAGTGAGAAACAAGATTGAGGAAGAGAAGGAGAGGCTTCAGATTCTCAAAGAAAGTGGCGAAGTGGGGGAATATATTGTGGGTAAGCGCCCTACAGTTCGAGCTGGCTATAATGAAATGCCCACGATTCCAGATATTGATATCGCAGAAACCATCGGAGGGAATGAAACCGGATTTGAAATGGAAACCGATGTGGTCGAGGCTGATAATACAATGGAAGAGCGGGATGAAGAGGAAGAAGAGGCGACTGAACAAGAGGAGGAAGAAGAGGATGAATCTTATTTCAGCGATCGGAATCGCTGGCGTCGAGGGGGCATTATAGATCCGGACGCGAATGATTGGTAATGTCTACTGACTCCGCTGCAAAAACCCGTAAAAATGAGATCAGCCTCTACTTTCATCTCCCATTCTGTACGCGCAAATGCGACTATTGTCATTTTTATGTTTTGCCTGATGAAGAAAGGGGAAAGCAACGTCTTGCCGAAGCGCTAGAACAGGAATGGACTCTGTTACTTCCCTTTCTTGAAGATAAAACAGTGGTCACCCTCTATTTTGGAGGAGGGACTCCCTCTCTTTTTTCGCCTGTATCCCTTGCCAGGCTTATTCAACTGATTCGAAAGACATGTTCCATCGATCCAAATGCAGAAGTCACTTTAGAGGCAAATCCCGAAAATGTGACTTTAGAGCTTATGCAAGGCTATGCGGAAGGGGGGATAAATCGAGTCAGCATTGGGGTTCAAACATTAGATGCAGAGCTTTTAATCCTACTAGGGAGGCTCCATGACCCAAAAGACGCCTTATATGCGATTCAAGCGACTGCGCAAGCAGGAATTGACAATATCTCCATTGATTTGATGTATGATTTGCCTAAGCAGACGCTTGAGCATTGGGAGTCGACCCTAAAAGAGATCGAGATGCTCCCTATACGTCACCTCTCCCTTTATAACCTGACCCTCGAGCCCCAGACACTGTTCTTTAAACATCAGTCCAAGATACTCCCCTTGCTTCCACATCAAGAGATAAGCCTCGCCATGTATGAAATGGCCATTGAACGTTTGGAAGCGATGGGTCTTTGGCAGTATGAGATCTCAGCCTTTGCTCAGCCAGGATACGCATCGCGACACAACAAGGGTTATTGGACGGGGCGTCCTTTTCTCGGGTTGGGGCCCTCTGCCTTCAGTGACTGGGAGGAAAAGCGCTTTCGCAATGTCGCTCATTTAGAACGCTATTGTGACGCTTTGAAAAAGGGCCACTTTCCCAGAGATTTTGAAGAAAGGCTTGACAAGGAGGCGCGACGGCGTGAATTATTTGTGATTCAACTCCGTTTACGCGAAGGAGTCCACTGGAAAGGATTTAATCCATGGCATGAATGTCTTGATTGCACGTTCCAAGCGAACCTAAAGCGCTTAATAGCAGAACATTTCCTTTTCCGGCGCCATGGACAAATTGGACTTACCCGAAAAGGGATTCTCTTCTATGATACAGTCGCGGCTGAGCTCATTTAAATGAGAGGCAAACGCGTTGAACGCCCTACTTTTGCTGAAACAGACTGAACGAGAACCTTGCACGGCTTCACCTCCAATGCTAAGGAACAAATCGAGAGCTCGCCACAATGCTTAACCCATTCTTGGCAATATTCAATGACATTGTTAAGGCTATAGTCGCAGTTCTCGCTTAAGCTCTTCATTTTTATCGCTTTAATTAGAAGATCTCTGTGGATGGTTCCTCTCCGCCTCTTCTCGATAAAATTTCTGGATCTGAAGATAATCAGCATCGCCATCATAGCCTATTCCCTCGGGTCCGTAACGATGCTCTTCTTCGTAGGCTTCCCCCTGGGTCTCTCCCTTAAAAAATGCCTTCCGATCATATCTCCAATTTTCTCTATCATTCCAATCTCCCATCCGCTTAACACCCTGATGAATCTCTTCGGGAGGCTCATCAAGATCAGCCATCTCCTTTCGTACAGTCGCTGGATTTCCATATGGCTGGGAGTGGGACGCTTCATCTGAAATTCCCGGTTTTTGAGCGAAGGAAGGGCGATCGCTGGAAGAGAAGCTGAAGCACATGGCTCCTAAAACAACGTATAAAAGAGGACCCCCCCCATCATGCTTTAACATAAAAAACTCCTAAAAAGATTTAATAGCCTCTTCCGTGACGGCAAAAATATTAAGAATGCGGTGCATGGAAACAATTTCAAACATTGTTTGAATATTTTTATTGAGATGGGCAAGCCTAAGAGCCCCCTTTTGCTTGCTTAGGATCCGCTGAATTGCGAGAAAAGCGCCCAATGCTGAACTATCTATAAATTGAACCTCGCTGAGATCAAAGACGAGTTTGCAACATCCTGTTGTTTGAATCAAGGAGAGAACATTTTCTTTAAATAGCGAAGCGTTCATCGCATCCAGCCTTTTCCCGTGGGGCTGAATAACAAGGACTTGACCTTGAATGGTATGTGAGAACGTTAATCCCATCTGATCTTCCTTGCCTGCATGGAGCAGGTTTAAGTCCCTTAGATCAGATCAACCGACGTAGAAGGGGGATCTGAATGAGGACTATTTCTCACTATGACAAAAGGGTCGATTCATGGCAAGCTAGAGGAACGGATGGACTCTTGAAGTCAACGACCCCCTCCCACTCCTCCCAACCGGGAAGCAAAAAAAGGGAATCCATGGCTTTCCAACAGGACAGGCTGTTGTGCGGTGAGGAAAAAAACAGGCGCATGATCGGGGACGCATCGCCGTGCGAGCCACAGGAAACTTTAATATCAAAACGTTCTATAGAGTTTTTGAAGGGATTCACGCAAGAGACTATTGCCTCTGTCACCGAAACGGGAGCAGCGTTTCCTCCCACGCTTGAAGGGAGAGGCCTCTGCACGATCAATTTGTGATTCTTGTCAAAAAAAATCTAAAAAACATCACAACAGGATCGGTGCTTTCCCGCGACTGAAGTCGCCGGTTTCCGCGCCGTCAATTCTATGAAGTCCCTTATCTTTTCTCACCTTTCTCTTCTTGAAGCCCTTGTCCAACTCTTCCCTCAAAGTTCAAAAACGACCTTGCGTTCTTGGATCAGAGAAGGAAGGGTACAAGTGGATGGCCTCACGGAGAAGAATCCTTCTTTATCTGTTTTGAAAGATCAACGGGTAACGCTGGGGGAGCGGAAGAAAATTCTTCGCCCCTATATCCCCATTCTCTACGAAGATCATGATTTGGTCATGATTGATAAACCTTCCGGGTTGTTAAGTGTTTCCAGCGCATTTGAAAAGGGAGAAACTCTCCACGGATTTTTAAAAGCACATTATGGTTCACATCACGTCTTTGTCGTGCATCGCCTCGATCAGCACACCTCTGGTGTCATCGTCTTTGCTCTTAATCAAGCGACGTGCCATCAGCTCAAAGGGATCTTTGAGGCCCATGCGATTGAGCGCGCCTACACTGCAATCGTTGAGGGACAATGTAGCCCCTCTGAGGGAACTTGGCGAAGCTTTCTGTTTGAAGATAGCCAGTATGTTGTTCACGAAACCGCGGATGAAACCAAGGGACGCTTAGCTGTGACCCACTTTAAAACTCTGGCCTCTTCCAAGGATTACTCCTGGTTGGAGCTTAGACTAGAAACGGGGCGTAAAAATCAAATCCGAGTCCATTGTCAATCTGCCGGTCATCCCGTCGTGGGCGACAAAAAATATGGAGCTCAATCCAACCCTCTCAAACGCCTTTGCTTGCACGCACATCTCCTTGCTTTTCAACATCCCTTCTCCAAAAAGGAGTTGCGCATCGAGTCCCCACCTCCGAAAGAATTTCATGGTCCTATTAAGGGACGCTCATTACCGCTCTGCAAGTTCTCCTGACTGTCGTGAAAAGGACGCGGTTCCCAATGAGGAAAACGTTTTTCACCAGCCCCAAAGGTGATTTGAGTCGCCTCCATTTGATTGAGGTCGATGATGAACAACTCGCCTGACTGAGGATCGGAAGAATTAAACACTAAATGAAGGCTATTGGGAGCCCAGGAAGGATTTTCTTTGTTTCCAGCTCCTTGCGTTAATTGCGTTTCTTTTTGAGTCTCAAAATCAAACACCCAAATTTGTCGCACGCCTTTGTTTCGCGCGCAATAGGCAAGTTTTTTTCCATCGGGAGACCAGCAAGGGGCTGTATTTTCGCGATTGAATCTTGAAATCAGCGTGGCTTGAATATCCTTGATACTTGCTCCTGGAGCCGGAATTTGAATCACATAGATTTTCGGCGATCCCCCTTTATCTGAGACAAAGGCCAGCCGAGTTCCATCAGGGCTAAACGTGGGTGATCCTTGAGTCGCAGAGCGCGCCGAGAAAATTTGTTGAGGTTTGCCAATCGCTCCCTTTTCCGGACTAAAAGGCTGTAAAAATAGGTCTGGATTTCCAGTGATATCGCAAATAAAGGCCACTTGATCGCGTTGTCGAGACATGGCAGGCATGAGTTGGTTTCCTCTAACGGAAGTCAAGCGATGCTTTTGCCCTCCTTTGATCGAAGCAATATAAATTTTGGGTTGGCCAAGCACGTAGGAGACATATAAAAATCTGCTAGCGATACATCCACGCTTGGGAGGCAAATAAATAGGAGTGACGCATATAGAATCCTCTTGCGTAAGCTGAAGAGGATTCCCTCCGTCATAGTCAGCTTCCCATATCTCTGAAACAGATTTCATGCTATCGAAAGGGTGTTGTATTTTGAGCGTATACAATAAACGGGTCGAGGCAATCCCATCAACCCCCATTAGCCCTTTGTGAATGACGTCAGCAAGGCGATGGATCTGCCTTCGATCTTTTCCAAAATCGCCTGTTAAAGGGATGGAGTCAGTTTCTTTGAGAGATTGTCTTTGAACATCTAGCATAAGAGCTTTAATGAATGTTCCTTGGGTGTGGGGTTTCACGACATAAGAAATGTTTTGCTCTTTCCAGGCAGTGATAGAACCTAATTGATTAAAGGATCCGCGGTTTCCAAGCGCATTGTTTTCAGATGTAGGCTTGGAAAGCCATGTGGCGCCATTGTGAGCGAGATCGAATGCAAGAATCTTTTCCAATTCTTCAAGATATTTCCCATCAAAGTTAGATGTCTTATGAGGGATGGGTAGGAGATAGAGCGGGACAAGAGGGCTTTCGGTCGCTAATTTGACTATAAGAGGTTCCTCTCCTCCTGACAAGGCGTTCAAGGGAAAAAGATGCAAACCCAAGAAGATCCAGATCAATAATTGGACTCTAGAGATTTCATAAAGAGAGTGAATAAAGTTCATAGAATTAATGGCGCGGAAACCCGCGACTTGAGTCGCAGGAGGAAGCACCGACCCTGTGTGGGATAGGGGTATATATCCCTGCCGGTTGAAAGACCTATATGGCTACTTTTAACTCAAATTAATTGGATTAAGTTTGATCATTTGAAAGTTATCGTTAATTCTTAACTTTAAATCATCAACCATCTAAGGGATCTTTTCTATAAGAAAATGACGAACAGATTCAAAAAATTCCTTATATCAAGGAGAGTCGCGATGATACCCGGTTGCTTCACGTAAAATCTTCCAAAGCCGTTCGATAGGATTAAGATTTGGGGAATAAGGCGGGAGGTCATGTCCCTTTATCTTAGAGGTCTCTAAAAATTTAT
>Ga0116226_10000335_pt1 | contig 39670 bp, 38 predicted proteins | sample S1TSphfallax_FD_89692 | JGI IMG/M metagenome (GOLD analysis project Ga0116226, IMG submission 89692) | Host-associated microbial communities from peat moss isolated from Minnesota, USA - S1T2_Fa - Sphagnum fallax MG | ecosystem: Host-associated > Plants > Peat moss > Unclassified | place: USA... | reverse complement strand
CCATGACGACCGACAATCCGCTGTGTCGGCGGCCGACGCTGCTGACGACCTCGAAGCTGCCCATGTGCGACCCCATGAGAAAGGCTCCGCGTCCTGTCGCGAGTTGCTCGCGCATCAAGGCCGCTCCCTCCACCGAAATGTCGAACAGATTCTCCCGCTCGTTGATTAAAAATACGCGATCGTGAATCGTGGTCGAAAAAACCAGCAGGTGGCGGAACCGGTCGCCGGCCGTCGGGGTGCGACCGAGTGCCAGCCGAAGATAGCGTCGTGAGTGCCGCCGTGCATTGGGTGCGAACAGGAAAAAATACAGTGCGATCACGTAGAGCGGCAACCGGCTCAGGCGCCGTCCCAAATGCAGGGAAACGAACGCCATGAGACGCAGCATCCGCAAGCTGCCGCGCTCGCGTTCGAGGGTCCAGTCGGCGCTCTGTGCTGCGCTAACCGTCGGGCGCATCGGGCCCCCGCGCCGTCCGCAACACGCCGCTCGCGACCAGCGTGGCTTCGCGGTAAATCGCGAAGTGAATCGACCCGTCGGCGCGCAGCTCGGATTGCAGCGCCAGCGGTTCCCCCGGCCGGACGAAGGCATGGAACTTGGCGGCGGCGAGGCGGCAGTCGATGAGCTCGAAGCCAGGGTCCAGAGCCAGTTCTGCGAGGGCGGCGTCCAGTAGCGCGACGCCCGGCAGGACCGGATTGCCGGGGAAGTGACCCGCAAAGGCCGGATGATCGGCCGCGAACGAGAATTGTAGGGCTCGCCGCACTCAGGTTCGTCCCGTCGAATGCGCGGCGAACAGGGCTTGCAAGGCCTGCTGCGGCAGTTTCCCGGTCGCGTTGCGCGGCAAACGATCGACCAACACCAAGGGTCGCGGCAGAAAAACCGCATCGATGATCTCGCGCAAGCGGTCGGTCAAGGCGGCCGGTGTCCAGTTCGGTGCGACGGCGACCGCGGCCAGGCGCGCTACCCGCGTCGCACCCGGGCCCTCTTCCTCGCGCAGGAAGAAGGCACCGTCGAGCACGCCCGGGATGGAGGTCAGATGATGATTGAGGTAGGCGAAGGAGCTGCGTTTTCCCGCGATGTTCACGAGATCCGCCGTGCGACCGTGCAGGAGGAACTCCTCCGGTCCCGTGATTTCGATGACGTCGCACAGTGGCGTGCGCTGTTCGACGTGGCCGCCCTGCGCGAAGGTCAGTTCGGCCGTGCCGCTCAATTCGACGCCGGGCCACAGACGCCAGGCGCTGCCGAGGGCGGTTCTGCGGGTGGCGATCTGGCCTGTTTCCGTCGAGCCGTAGATCTCGATGAGTTCGGTGCCGAAGCGTTCCTCGACCTCGCGCGCAAGGTCCAATGGCAGCGGAGCGGTCGCCGAGACGATCAGATCCACGGGCGGCAGGCGCGTGTCCGCGGCGAGCAGCGTGCGCAGGTGTATCGGCGTGGAGATCAGGGCCCGAGGACGCCGCGCCGCCTCGAGGCAGGCGCAAATGTCGGCCGGATAGAACGGGCGCTCGGCGCTGAAGGCATTGCCGCTTTGCAGGGCGAGCAGCACGGTCGATTCGAAGCCGTACATGTGCTGCGCGGGCACGGTGCCGATCAAGGTATAGCGGCGCCTTTCGACGAGCCCGAGCCGCGGCGCACCGTTTTGCACGCAGCGCGCGAGTCGGCCCCAAGTCTTTCGATACGGCAGCGGCACGCCGGTCGAGCCGGACGTGAACACGATCGCCGCAATCTGCGAGGCTGGAATCGCCGGCGCCGGCCACGCGGTTTCACGATCCTCCGCATCGTCGGCCGGTGCCCAGTGAACGCGGGGCAAGGCGATGTCGCAGGCCGGGTCATCGGTCAGACAAAAGGCGTCGGGAGCAAACTCGCCCAACTGCCGAATGACATCCGGCGTGTACGTCGAGGGCAGGAGACTGATGCGCCCGGTCATCAAACAAGCCGCCAGACCCACCGCGAAAAGATAGCGATCCGCGCATACGTTGAGGGCATGACGACCGGCGGGAAGCCGTGCCGCCAGGCGGGTCGCGTCGGCGATGAACTGGCGCGCCGTTATCGCCCGTGCTCCGCGATACGCGACGACCCCGCCGGGGTGAGGATGCGCCAACAGAGGGACCGTGCCCTCCGGGGGCGGTTCAGGCAGAGCGTGCAAAATAAATTCTCATCGTCGCCCAAAGGCCGGCGACCCTCGTCTGGGGCAATACGCGGCGGCGAACGGCGTACTCAGCGATGAACATCAGCAGCACGAGCGGGAGGGTGCAGAAATACGAGAAAAAAGACCAAGCAGTGAGCGGAATGCTGCAAAAGAGCACGATTTCCAGAAAAACCAAAACCGTGAAAAAGACGAACCATGCCGTCGTCGCGACGCGGGTGTAACGCAATTCTGCCGCCGACAGGGGTCCGTGCACCCGATCGGCCAGCGAGGTGCAGAGCGGCGTCGCGCCCCGACGCAAAGACCGGCCGAAGCTCAGCGCCAGCAGGCCGTAGAACCCGCACTCCTGCAGAAGATAGATCCAGCCAAAATTTCGCTCGAGAGCATCCCAGCCGAAGTAGATTCCCAGCGCCGTCGCGGCGATCAGGGCAGCGGCCAGAGCGGGACGGCCGCCGCGGGGACCGGTTCGCCAAATGACGCCGAGTCCGGCCCCGAGAAATGGCGCAAGCGCGAGCGGTGCTCCCCAGCCGTGGCCCCGCTCGGAGGAATTGCTGTAATGGCACAGGGAAGCGTAAGCGATCAGGCCGACCGGCACGGCTGCGACCTGCAGCTTGGTCGGCGCGCCGCCGCTCACTTCGTTCTCTGTACGGCGATGTACTCCGCGAGATGCCGCAGAGAGCGGAATATTTGTTGGTTCTCTTCGCTGTTGGCGCGCAATTGCACACCGTATTGCTTCGAAACGATCAAGGCCACCTCGAGGATGTCGATCGAATCGAGGCCCAGCCCGGATCCGTACAGCGGCTCGTCCGGGTCGATGCTTTCCGGCGCGACGCCCAAATTCAAAGCTTGCACGAACAGGTTGGCGATTTCCCGCTGCAGAGCCTCTTGGCCAAGCGGCGCGGATTCTTGTATTAGCGACGCTTTATCGAGCATAGACCGATATTATAATGAAATATGCGCGCGCCGCACCCGCCTCTGAAACAGTACTATCAAAACGAAGCCGACCGCGGCGGCTGGGTGCGCCACCTGTTCGACAGGACCGCGGGCGATTATCACCGGGTCGAGCGGCTCATGGCCTTCGGCACGGGTTCCTGGTATCGCCGCCGCGCCCTCGAGCGCGCAGGTTTGGTTTCCGGCATGCGTGTGCTCGACGTCGGCGCCGGAACCGGTCTCACGGCTTGCGAGGCGGCGCGGCTCACCGGCGATGCCCGACTCGTCATCGGCATCGATCCCAGCGCCGGCATGGTCAACTCGGCCCGGGTTCCACCCGGCCTCGCCATGAAGATCGGCAGCGCAGAGGCGATTCCGGCCGAGGCACACTCCGCGGATTTTCTGTCGATGGGCTATGCACTTCGGCATATCGGCGACTTGCCGGCGGCTCTGCATGAATTCAAACGCGTGCTGGCACCCGGCGGGCGGCTCTGTTTGCTCGAAATCACGCGACCGGAGGGGCGCCTCGCGCGCTCCTTGCTGCGTGCCTACATGCGCGGCTTCGTTCCCTGGGTGGCGCGCGGGCTCGCCCGGCATCGGGACACGCCTGAACTCATGCGCTATTACTGGGACACGATCGACGCCTGTGTCCCCCCGGCCGCGATCCTGGCGGCCATGACCCAGGCAGGGTTCGTCGAAGTGCGTCGACACGTCGAACTCGGCATCTTCTCGGAGTACTGCGCGCGCGCGCCCGCGGCAGCGCCGGGGGTTTCAGCCGCCTGACGAGGTCCGGCCGCGCCGCCGACGCGCCATCAGTCGGGGCAGCCGCCAGACGAGACCGAGTGCGAGACGGGCGTGCATCCAGGTCAACAAAACATTGTCGCGCCAGTAATTGAAGTGCGAAACGCCGCCTTCGGCCGCCGCGAAGTAGCGGACCGGCGCCGGCAGGTTGAACGGAGCGACGCCCGACCAGCATAGCCGTACGACCGCCTCCACGTCGAAGTCGAAACGCCGCATCCAGCGCTGCCCGCGCATCACGGCGATCAGGGGGTCAATCGGATAGACCCGGAATCCGAACAGGGAGTCATCGATACCGGCCCACAGAGTCTCGAGGCCGGCCCACCAGTTCGATATTTCCCGGCCTTTCACGCGCAGGCGCGGCGCATCGGCGGCGAACACCGGGCGTCCTAGGATCATGGCTGCCGGCAAGCGCTGCGAGGCCGCCATGAATTCGCCGATCAATGCGGCCGGATGCTGACCGTCGGAGTCCATCGTCAGCGCATGGGTGAACCCTAGGGCGCGCGCGGCTTGCACGCCGACCAGCACCGCTGCTCCCTTGCCCTCGTTGCGCGGCCGGACGATGACCCGCAAATCCGGATCCGCCGCGGCCAGGCTGAGCAGTCGTTCCGGCGTACCGTCCGTGCTGCCGTCGGTCACGATCCAGACCGGCGCCCAATGCGCGCGCGCCGCGGCCACGGTCTCGAACACCTTCTGACCAGGGTTGTAGCTGGGGATCAACACGAGATGCGTCGACGAACGCCGCGGGGTCGAGTCACCCATGTTCCAGCCATTGCGACTGCATCGAATCCCGCAGCACCTCCCGGTAATACGCGTCCAGGGCGTCGGTCAGCGTCGCGGCGTTCACCGGGGCTTCGAAACGCCGGCCGAGCCGTACGCGGTACGTGATCGGCAAGTTGGGCCGCCGGAACAAGGACCAGCCCTTGCTCAAGAACGGGGAGTCGGTTTCGATGAGCAGGGTTTGGACCGGCACGCGCGCGCGTTTGGCGATCAGGCCGGCGCTGGCCGTCAGAGCGTTGATGGGTGCGCTGCGCGTCCGCGTCCCCTCGGGGAACAACAGCAGCACGCAGCCGCGTCGCAGATGCTCCACGGACTCTTTGATCATCTGGCGCGGCGAATCATTGCGCACGTAGCGGGCGAGCCGCGAGCCGGAGCCGAGAAACAGATTGCTCATGAGTTCCGATTTCATGACGCAGGCAATGTTCGGATGCCGGGTCAAAATGAGCAGGGCGTCGATCAGGCAGGGGTGATTCGGCGCCAGAACCACCGGCGGCCCGTCGCGCAAGGCATCGATTGCCCGCAAATCGAGACGGTAGGCACCCGTGACCGACAAAACCCAAGCATATAAACGGAAGCCGCTCATGATCCCGCGCCGCCCGACGCGCGTGCCGGCCGCAGCCGGCAGCACGAGGTACAGGGGCAGCGCGATCAGGGACCATGCGAGACAGATGAGGCCGAGCAGGCTCAGCGAACAATACAGGGCGCAGTACTCGTAGAGAATCTTGAAAAAACGCACCATGCCATTCAATTTGCTACGTCGACGGTTTGTCCCGATCTGCCGTCGCGTATGCGCGTCATCCGACGCGGGTCATGCTTTCAGCCTCCACCGGTGCCATATTGCTCCGGCGTCGTCGCGCGGCCTGCAGCGTACGCCGCCATTGCGCGATCGAGATCATATAGTAGAGAGCCTTGAAGGACCGCAGCGAGCCCCAGATCGGCGTACGACCGAAGATGTCGCCGGCAAGCACCGACAGCAGCGCTTCCTTCATGCGCAACACGTTGCGAGGCCCCAGGAACAGCTCCCGCATGGTGGGATTCGTGACGCGATAGATGAACCAGGAGAATTGCTTCGGCCCGTGCCGGATCACGCGGTCAAATCGGCGCAGGGCGTGCGCCGCATGCGCCGGATCCGCGCGACAGGCCTCGATCGCCTCGGCGGCGGCCACGCCGCTCTGCATCGCGAGCATCACGCCCGAGGAAAACACCGGGTCGATGAACGCGTAGGCGTCCCCGACCAGCAAATAATTGCGACCGTGAGTCCGGTCACAGGCATAGGAATAATTGCCGGTCGCCTCGACCTCGGAGGCCAGGGTCGCTTCCGTGAGTAGTCCGGCGAGCGGCGGGCACAGCGCGATCGTGTCCAGGAAGAACTCGCGGACCGGTTTCGTGCGGGTCTTGAGATACGAGGGCCAAACGACCGCTCCGACGCTCGTGGCGCCGTCGGAAAGCGGAATGAACCAGAACCACCCATGATCGAACCAAAAAATCGAGATGTTGCCTTCGCGCTTGCCGGTGTGCCGAAGGGCCCCCTCAAAATGCGCGTAGATCGCAGCGCTATTGTGTCTTTTGTTGCGCCGCTTCGCCTGCAGCCGGTTACCGAGGAGTGTGTCGCGACCGGAGGCGTCGACGACAAAGTCGGGGCGCCAGGAGCGGGCCCCGCCGGCATCGTTCATGGCATGCACACGCGTCGCCGCGCCATCGGCATCGAACTCCACGTCCGTCACCCGGCAGCCCTCGATTACTTCGGCGCCGAGTTCGGCGGCACGCCGGAACAAGATCTCGTCGAACTCGGAACGCCTGACCTGGTAGGCGAAAGGCATGGATTTGTCCCAGGAATCCGCGAACTGGAATTCCTGGCGTCGCCCGTCCCACGGCGATATGAACTCGGCCGCCCACTTTTCCATGCCGATGGCACGGACCTTCGCGCCCACCCCCAGGCGATCGAGCAGCGGCAGATTTGCCGGCAACAGCGACTCACCGATATGAAAACGCGGATGACGGGCCTTCTCGACCAGGACGACGCGGATTCCGCGCTCCGCGAGCAGGCTGGCGGTCGTCGCGCCGGCGGGACCGCCGCCGATCACCAGCACTTCGCAGGAATCTTGACTGTCGGACGGCGTCATAGGCACGTGAGTCTATCGCGGACATTGGGGAACGGTCCAACCCCCGGCTGACAAAGACCGCTCCGGGGGCTGTAATATGAGGACCATGCACATCCTGATCGTCGAAGATGACCAAGTCGCTCGCGACTACCTGGCCAAAGCTTTGCGCGAGGTGGGGCATACCGTCGAGGTCGCCGAGAATGGACTGGAGGGGCTCAAACTCGCCTCCTCGGCGGCTGTGGAACTCGCCATCGTCGATCGCATGCTGCCGAAGTTGGATGGACTGGCGCTCGTGCAATCCTTGCGTGCCACGGGCCGTAAGACGCCCGTCTTGATCCTGAGCGCGCTCGGGGAGGTCGACGACCGCATCACGGGCTTGCGCGCCGGTGGTGACGACTATTTGACCAAGCCGTACCACATGTCGGAATTGCTGGCGCGCATCGACGCTCTAGCCCGGCGTGGCGACAGCGGCGCGGCGGAGGCGAGCACGAAGCTCAAGTTGGCGGATCTGGAGCTCGACCGGATGACCCGCCGGGTCATGCGCAACGGCAAGAAGATCGAGTTGACCGCGCGGGAATTCCAGTTGCTCGAGTTCATGATGCGACACAGCGGCCAGGTCGTGACGCGCACGATGCTGCTCGAGGGCGTCTGGGACTACCATTTCGACCCACAGACCAACGTCATCGACGTGCACATCAGCCGTCTGCGCCAGGCCATCGACAAGGATTTCGACAAACCGCTGCTGCATACAGTGCGCGGTGCGGGATACAGCCTGCGCGAAGACGAATAGTGGATCAAGAGCAGCGATTTCTCGGGGTCCTGGGAAGCTCGCCGTTTCGCATCGCCGTGGTCTATTCAGTCGTCTTCGCCCTGGGCGCGGTCGCGCTGCTCGGCGCCGTCTATTTCGCGGTGTCGCAGGTCGTCGACGGCAGCACCGATAATCTCATCGAGGCCGAGGTGCAGGGTTTGCGCGAGCAGGTGCTCGTGCTGTCACGCAGCGATTTCATCGAACTGATCGAACAGCGATCGCAGGATCAGGACGTGCGCGGCGCCGTTTATCTCATGGTCGATCCGCAACTGCGTCCCGTGGCCGGCAATGTCCCGGCCTGGCCGAAGAGCGCCGCGAACGAGGGCAAGTGGATCCGGTTCAAGGTCTCGGTTCCGTTCGGCGACGAAACCCGCGAGCACGAAATGCGCGCGGAGAACTTTCCGCTGCCGGGTGGCTATCGGATGTTGGTCGGTCACGACGTGCAAGAGCGGCAGGACGTCAAGAATCTGATGATGCGCGGGCTCATCGCCGCGGTCGTGCTGACGATGCTGCTCGGGCTCGGTGGCGGCTTTTGGATGGGTCGCCGGATCCTCGCCCAGGCTGGCGCGATTTCGGCGGTGGCCACGCAGATCATGCGCGGCGACTTATCGCAGCGGCTGCCGGTACGCGACGCCGAGGACGAATTGAACTCGCTCGCCCGCGAGATCAACGGGATGCTCGACAAGATCGAACAGCTCACGCTCGGCATGCGCACCGTGCTCGACAGCGCCGCCCACGACCTGCGCACGCCCCTGAACCGCCTACAGGCCACCGCCGAAGCCGCCATGACCCAACTGGCGCCGGCTTCGATCGAGCGGCGCGTCCTCGAACGCGTGACCAGCGAGGTCGACCGGATGCGCAGCACCCTCGACGCCTTGCTGCGGATCGCGCTCGCGGAGACCGGGACCGTTGCTCGCGAGGCGGTCGACCTGTCGGAGCTCGTGGCGAGCATGGTGGAACTCTATGCGCCGGTCAGCGAGGAACGCGGCATTCGACTCGAAAGCTCCGTGATCCCGGGCGCCCAGGTCCAGGGCAGCCGGCAATTGCTTGCGCAGGCACTCGCGAACTTGCTCGACAACGCGATCAAGTTCACGCCCGAAGGCGGTCACATCCGCGTCGTCCTGCGCCGGCAGGGCGCGGGACCCGAGGTGGTCGTCGAGGACGACGGACCGGGCATTCCGGCCGACAAGCGGGAGATCGTGCTCGGGCGGCGCGTACGCCTCGACGAAGCGAGGAAACTGCCGGGCTCCGGTCTCGGACTGTCGCTCGTGGCGGCCGTCACCAAGCTGCATGGCGCGCGCTTGGTGCTCGACGATGCTGAGCCGGGCCTGCGGGTGGCGCTGCGGTTTTGATGCCCCGGGCCGCCGGCCCGCCGGGGCAGCGTCAAAATCCTGACGACCCCCGACGGCACCGAGCCGGCGCGATTCCCGAGAGCAATCGCTAAGGCATTGACCGGTATCGACAAATGCTGGGCGGCCATGCCTGGCATAGAACTTGCTCAAGTCCTTCTGCGGCAACTCGTGCCGCGTGAGGAACAGCACCATGGCCGACGCTCCCGAATCTGCAGCAGCCCCCAAGAAATCCGGCGGGATCATGGGCACTCTCGTCAATGGAATCGGGATATTCGTCCTGACTCTCGGCGCAGTCGTCGCCGGCGGCTTCGTCAACGCGAAGCTGCACCCCGCACCCGACTACAAACTCGGCGCCGATGGCGCGATCACCGCGGTCAAGGCGGCGGCCGCCGCCAGCGCAAAAGGCGAGGAGGCTGAAGCCAAGGGCGACATCTATTACGCGATCGACCCGCCCCTGGTCGTCAACTTCGAGGACGGTGCGGCGGTCCGCTTCCTGCAGATCACCATGGAAGCGATGGCCAAGGACCAAAAAGCCATCGACTGCGTGACGAAGAACTCTCCGCTGATCCGCAACAATTTGCTCTTGATCATGAGCAACCGCGATTACCAGTCCTTGATGTCGCGCGAGGGCAAGGAGAAGTTGCGCCAGGAGGCGCTCGCGGAAGTCAAAGCGGTGGCGAAGAAGGAAGGCGCACCGCCCATCGATGACCTTTTGTTCACCAGTTTCGTGGTGCAGTGATGGCCGATCCGAACGAGGACGCGTCGGTCGGCGGCGACGATCCGGGCGCTGACGCCGGTAGTGGCGCGGCGGCGATCTCCGAGGAGGAGGTGTCCGCGCTATTGGAGAAGAACACCACCGATACTGCGGTACCCTTTGATTTATCGGCGCGGCGCATCAGCCGCACGCGTCTGCCGATGCTGGAATTCATCTGCCGCAGTTTCGCCGGACGCGCGAGCACCTCGCTCTCGGCCTTGTTGACGCGTGAGGCCGGCCTGCAATTCGAGGACCTGCAGAGCGTCACCGCCGGCGAACGGCAGGCCGCGCTGCCGGAACCGGCCGCAGTCGCCGTCGTCAGTCTGAGGCCGCTGCCGGGTACGGCCGTCCTGACGATAGAGCCTGGCCTGCTGCTCATGCTGCTCGATGCCTTCTTCGGCGGGTCCGGTCGAGAAGCGAGCGATGCCGCGGCCGTGGTCGCCCCGGCGGCGCAGCGATTCTTCACGCTGCTCGTCAAGACGCTGGCGTCCGATGTGACCGCCGCCTGGGCTCCCATCGCGCAGATCGAGATGGATCTCGTCAAACAAGAGTCGAATGCCCGTTTCGTGCAGATGGGCGAACCTGCCGATCGACTGATCGCCGCCCGTTTCACCGTGACGCTGGGCGCCTCGCAAGGCCGATTGGAATGGATGCTTCCCGAGCAGTTGCTGCAACCCGTGATCGAGGCGCTGGCCTCGGAAGGCGGCAAACCCGCCGAGCGGCCGAAGCTTGCCTGGGCACCCGTGCTGGCCGCGGGACTGCAATTGGCCGAAGTCGAGGCTCGCGCGATCCTGGCCGAAGCCCAAATCAGCCTCGGCGAACTCGTGCGGCTGACTCCGGGCGACATCATCCCGATCTCGCCGCCGCAGCAAGTGACCCTGCTGGCCGGCAACGTGCCGCTCTATCGCGGCAAGTTCGGCATCTCTCAGGGCCGAAACGCTCTCAAAATCATCTCGCGAGGCGCCCCATGAGCACGGTCGACTCCACGAACGGCACGCCGGTCGCACGCGCCCAATTCGGCGACCTAGGCCCCAACACCTCCGGGGGTGCGTCGCCGGAGATGAATCTCAATCTGATCCTCGACGTCATGGTGACGCTGTCCCTGGAAGTGGGGCGGCTCCAAATGACCGTGCGCGAACTGCTGCAGTTGGCCCCGGGCGCAATCGTCGAGTTGAACCGCCTTGCAACCGAGCCGCTCGACGTGCTCGTCAACGGCGTGCGCATCGCCCGCGGCGAGTTGGTCGTCGTCGAGGAGAAATTCGGTATTCGCCTGACCGACGTCGTCAGCCCCGCCGAACGCATCGAGGGGGTCGGCTGATGACCGGGCTGAGCTCCGCCGCGCCGTCCGCGACGGGCAGCATCGCGCAACTGACCTTGAGCCTACTGTTGATCGTCGGCCTGATCTTCGGGCTCTCTTGGCTCATCAAGCGGTTTCGCGTCGTGGCTCCGCGCGGCAGCGGCGACTTCGCGGTCGTCGATCACCTCGCGCTCGGACCCCGGGAGCGCATATTCCTGGTGCGCGTCGGCGACGCCCAGTTGCTCGTCGGCGTCGGCGCCGCCGGCATGGTCGCACTCACGCCGCTCGACAAGCCGATCGAGTTGCAACCGCGGACAGCTGCCCCCGATTTCGCGTCCCGTCTGCGCGAATTAATGACCCGCGACGGTAAACGCTGATGCGCCTCACGGTTCGCTCCCTGGTCCATCACATGGCCCATCCCCTGGCGCGCGGACTGGGCGTGTGCCTCGCGGCCGGCATCACGGGCGCAGCGCATGCCCAGGCCGTGCTCCCCGCGGTCGCGATCCGCACGGCCGCAGACGGCGTCCAGACCTACTCATTGTCGCTGCAAATCCTCATTCTGATGACGGTGCTGACCCTGTTGCCGGCGATCTTGCTGGCGATGACGGCTTTCACACGCATCATCATTGTCCTGTCCATCCTGCGTCAGGCTCTCGGCATGTCGACGACGCCCTCGAACCAGGTGCTCACCGCGCTCGCCCTTTTCATGACGTTCTTCGTCATGAGCCCCGCGATCAACGAAGCCTATTCCGGCGGCATCAAGCCCTACCTGGACGGCCAGCTCGCGGGCGAAACCGCGATCGATCGGACGATTCATCCTCTGCGCAAGTTCATGCTCGCCCAAACCCGGGAAACGGACCTGCAGCTGTTCTCGAAGCTTTCGGGCAAGCCGCAGTTCGCGAGCGCCGAGGACGTACCCTTGTCGGTGCTGATCCCGACGTTCATGACCAGCGAGCTGAAGACCGCATTTCAGATCGGTTTCATGATCTTCATCCCTTTCCTGGTCATCGACCTGGTCGTGGCGAGCGTGCTGATGTCGATGGGCATGATGATGCTCTCGCCGATGCTGATTTCGCTGCCCTTCAAGATCATGCTGTTCGTGTTGGTCGACGGGTGGACCTTGTTGATGGGCACGATCGCAGCGAGTTTCCATCAATGACGCCTGAGACCATCATGGACCTCGCGCATCAAGCGCTGATCATGACCGGTTTGATCGCTGCGCCGATGCTCATCGTCTCACTCTTGGCGGGACTCGTGATAGGCATGCTGCAGGCCGCCACCCAGATTCACGAAGCCACGCTGAGCTTCATTCCTAAGATGCTGCTGCTCGTGTGGACCCTATTCGCGGTCGGCCCTTGGATGATCCACATGCTCATGGACTTCACGCGCGAGATCTACGCCCGCATTCCCGCCATGGTCGGGTAGTCAACAGCATGCAGCCCATCGATATCGACGCCTCGGAACTCGCGCGCTGGGCGCTGCGGATCTGGTGGCCTGCGCTGCGCATCGGGGGCTTCATCGTGACCGCGCCATTGCTGAGCGGGCCGACGATCCCCACCCGCATCAAGCTGGTGCTTACCCTCGGCCTCGTGATCCTGATCGCGCCCATCGCCGTGCAACCGCCCAACCTCTCGATATTCTCCGGTGACGGTGCGTTCGCGGCGATTCAGGAAGTGTTGATCGGCATGGCCATCGGCCTGGTCGTCCAACTCGCGTTCGAAGCTCTGACGCTTGCCGGCCAGACGGTTTCGATGACCATGGGGCTCGGCTTTGCAACCCTCGTCGACCCCCAGCACGGCGCTCAAACGACGGTGCTCGGGCAGATTTTCATGATATTCGCAACCTTGGTCTATCTCGCCGTCGACGGACATCTCGTCCTGCTGGGCGCCCTCGCCGACAGCTTTCGGTCGCTGCCGATCGGTGCCTCGCATATCGGCCCGCACTTTTTCGCCGCCGTCACTTCCTGGGGCGCCCAGGTGTTCGAAACCGGCCTTTTGATCGCGTTGCCGGCCGTCGTCGCACTGGTGATCGTCAATGCCGCGCTCGGGGTCGTCACCCGCGCTGCGCCACAACTCAATCTGTTCGGCGTCGGCTTTCCAATCACCATGATGGCCGGCTTTGTAGTGCTGATAGTCGGCTTCGACGGCGTCGTCTCCGGAACCTCCGCCGTCGTGCATTCCGCCCTCGCCGCGGCGGCGGATCTGGTTGCTGGGTCGGCTCAGGGGGCACCATAGATGGCCGAGGGTGACCAGGGCGAAAAAACAGAAGAAGCGTCAGCGCGCAGACTGCAGGAGGCGCGCGAGCAAGGCATGCTGCCTCGCTCGATCGAGCTGTCCAATTTCGCGACCATGATCGGCGGCAGCGTCGTGCTGCTCGCGCTGGGCGGGTCGACTGCGGGGCGTCTTCGGGACGTCATGACCCGCAACTTCGCGTTCGATCCGGCGGAATTGTCCGATCCCGCGTCCATGTTCGGCCATGTGAGCAGCGCGACGATCTCCGCGCTGCTGATTCTGATGCCGGTATTCGGGACCGTGATGGTTCTGGTCCTCGTGGCGGCGATCGGGCTGGGGGGCTGGAACTTCAGCCCGCAGGCGCTAGCTCCGGACTTCACGCGACTCAGTCCGATCGCAGGTTTCGAACGCCTCTTTGGCATGCGCGGCTTTTCCGAGCTCGGCAAAGCGATCTTGAAATGCCTCGTCGTGGGCGCCGTATGCGCCGGCGTCACCGTGCACGTTTTTCACGCGGTGTTGGGCCTAGGCCACATGAGTTCGAAATCGGCGATCGGCGCCGGGGCAAGCCTGCTCGGCGGCGCTTTCGTGTGGCTTTCTGCCTCGCTCGCGCTGGTCGCGATGGTCGACGTGCCATTGCAGCTCTTCCAGTTCAACCAATCGATGCGCATGTCCCGCCAAGAAGTCCGCGACGAGTCCAAGGATTCGGAAGGTCGGCCCGAGATCAAGCGGCGCATCCGGCAGATGCAGCAGGCTATCGCCCGCCGACGGATGCTGCACAAGGTCCCCAAGGCCGACGTCGTGATCGTCAATCCGACGCACTTTGCGGTGGCGCTCCGGTACGATCCGCAGAGCATGCGGGCTCCCCGCTTGCTCGCCAAAGGCGTCGATCTCGTCGCACTCAACATCCGGCGTATTGCCGAAGAACACCGCGTGCCGATTTTCGAGGCGCCGAAGCTCGCCCGCGCGCTGTACCGATCCACGGACCTCGATACGGAGATTCCGGCCGGCCTGTACATGGCCGTGGCGCAGGTTCTGTCCTACGTCTTCCGGATTCGAACGTTGAGTCCGACCGCGGCCGCCCGCATGCAGCGGCCCGACCCCAAGGTCGGCGACGAGTATGAGGAAACTTGAGCATGCGCAACGCCGCAGCCATGTTCGGGGACTTTGCGCGCAACGGCTTTGGCGTGCCGCTGCTGGTCATGACCGTGCTGGCCATGATGGTGCTGCCGCTGCCCGCGATCCTGCTGGACGTCTTCTTCACGTTCAATATCTCGCTTTCGCTGATCATTTTGCTTGCCGTGATGTACGTGCGCCGTGCCCTCGAGTTCGCGACATTTCCGACGGTGTTGTTGGGTGCGACCCTGCTCCGGCTCGGACTCAACGTCGCCTCGACCCGCATCGTCCTCATGAACGGGCATACGGGATCTCACGCAGCCGGCAACGTCATCGCCGCCTTCGGCGAGTTCGTCGTCGGCGGAAATTATGCCGTTGGCATGGTCGTGTTCACGGTGCTCGTTATCATCAACTTCGTCGTGATCACGAAGGGTGCCGGGCGAATTTCGGAAGTCAGCGCGCGATTCACCTTGGATGCGATGCCCGGCAGACAAATGGCGATCGATGCCGATCTCAATGCCGGCATCATCACGCAGGCCGAGGCGGTCACTCGACGCCAGGAAATTCGCGAGGAGGCAGATTTCTACGGTGCGATGGACGGCGCCAGTAAGTTCGTGCGGGGTGATGCCATCGCCGGGATCATGATCGTCTTCATCAATTTGTTCGGCGGCACGGTCATCGGCGCGTTGCAGCACGGCTTGTCGGTGGCCGATTCCGCCAAGACCTATGCCATGCTCACGATCGGCGATGGATTGGTCGCCCAGATTCCGGCGCTGCTGCTGTCGGTAGCCGTCGCGATTCTCGTCACCCGCGTCTCCAAGCCGCATGACATGAGCCAGCAAATCATGTCTCAGGTGTTGAGCCAACCCAAGGCGCTCGCCGTCACGGGCGGAATCCTCACGCTGCTGGGCGTGATACCCGGCATGCCCAATCTCGTCTTCTTATCGATGGCCGCATTGTGCGTAACGGGCGCCTACTTCCTGAGCAAGAAGCGGGCGACGGAAAAGGCGGTGGCCGCGTCCCCGCCCCCGGCTGCCAAGGTGCCAGCGGACCAAAAAGAGTTGTCTTGGGACGACGTCGAGCAGATCGATTTGATCGGTCTCGAAGTCGGCTATCGGCTCATACCTCTCGTCGACCGCAATCAGGGCGGCGAACTGATGGGCCGGATCAAGGGAGTGCGCAAGAAGCTCTCGGAGGAACTCGGCTTCCTCGTGCAGCCCGTGCACATCCGCGACAACTTGGAACTCGCGCCGAATTCCTACCGGATCACCATCTTGGGCGCGCCGGTGGGTGAATCCGAAGTGTTCCCGGACAAAGAGATGGCGATCAACCCGGGGCAGGTGTCCGGCGTGATACCCGGTTCGGCCACGAAGGATCCGGCATTCGGCCTCAGCGCGGTTTGGATCGAAAAGGTGCGCCGTGATCAGGCGCAGTCCCTGGGGTACACGGTGGTGGACGCCAGCAGTGTCATCGCGACGCACCTGAGCCATCTGCTGCAGATGCACGCCCACGAACTCCTCGGCCATGAAGAGGTGCAACAGCTGCTCGCACGTCTCGGTAAGACGGCGCCAAAACTGATCGAGGATCTCGTGCCGAAGCTCTTGCCGATGAGCGTCGTCGTCAAGGTATTGCAAAACCTGCTGGTGGAGCGCGTGCCCATCCGGAACCTACGCACCGTCTGCGAAGCGCTCGCCGAACTCGCGCCGAAGACGCAGGACCCGACCGCCCTCGTGGCCGGCGTGCGCGTCGCCCTGGGCCGCAGCATCGTGCAGGGCATCGCGGGACTGCGCGACGAGCTTCCGGTCATCACCTTGGATGCGACCTTGGAGCAAACACTGCAGGACTCCATGGTCGCATCCGCCGATTCCGGACCCGGCTTCGAGCCGGGCCTCGCCGACCGAATCCAACAGTCGCTCGCCGACAGCGCGCGGCGTCAGGAGTCGGCGGGAGAACCGGCCGTGCTGCTCGTGGCACCGAAACTGCGCCCGTGGATGGCGCGTCTCATGCGCTACTCGACACCGAATCTGGCGGTGCTGGCCTACAACGAAATTCCCGAGAATCGGCGCATACGCGTGATCGCCGCGGTCGGGCGCTGACCTAAACCTTGATTCAGTGAGGTCACTATGAAGATCAAACGTTACACGGCTGCCAGCATGCGCGGCGCCCTCGATCAGGTCCGCGCCGAACAAGGCCCCGATGCCGTCATTCTGTCCAGCCGGCGAATACCCGAGGGGATCGAGGTCGTCGCCGCGGTCGACTACGACGAGACCTTGATGAACTACGCGCGGGCGCAGCGGCCCACGGCGCCACCGTCGCCCACGTCGGCAGGGGCCGCGACGCCCGCAACCACCAGGCAGGCAACGGCGGCGCAGGCAACGGCGGCGCAGGCGGTGGCGGTGCCGGTGCCGGCAGCGCCGATACCGGCAGTGTCGGCGCCCTCCGCGATCGTCGCGCTGCCCGCTGCAAAGCCGTCCGCCACCACGATGCGCTCGGACAGCGGCGTGGTCGACATGCGGCGCGATCTGCAGGACATGCGCCAGATGCTCGAAAGCCGCCTCGCGAACCTTGGCTGGAAGGACCGGCGTATCCACGATCCGCTGCGCGTGCGGGTTCTCGAGGAGCTTTCGGCGCTCGACATCGCGCCCGACGTGGCGAGCCGTCTCGCCGAACTCGCCCCGCGCAACACCCGCCTGCGCGACCCCGCCCATATTCCGGCCGCATTGCTCGCCAAGCATCTGCCGGTCGCCGCGGACCCGACCTGCACCGCGGGGGGCGTGGTGGCGATCGTCGGTCCCACGGGAGCCGGTAAGACGACCACGATCGCGAAGCTTGCCGCCCGGTGGGCGTTGCGGCATGGCATCGAGTCGATGGCGATCATCAGCACCGACGCCTATCGCATCGGTGCCCGCGAACAACTGTCTACCTATGCCCGAATCCTGGGCGTTCCGATGTACGCCGCCAACAGCGGCAAGGAGTTGGCCCAAGTGCTCGACCGATTGAAGCAAAGACGTCTCGTTCTGATCGATACCGCCGGAGTGGGGCCGCGCGCTCAGCACCTCCCTGAGCAGCTCTCGCTGCTCCGTGTCGGGGCGCCCGGCGCGCGCATCCTGCTCGCGCTGCCGGCGCCGGGGGAGGCGCGCGCGCTCGACGAAATCACGCGTTCGTTCAAGCCGCTGTCACCCGTTGCCTGTGTGCTGACCAAGATCGACGAGGCCGGGACCCTGGGGGCCGCGATGTCCGCGGCGATCCGGCATGCGCTGCCGATTGCCTACCTGTGCAACGGTCAGCGCGTTCCGGAAGATCTGCATGGCGCCCAGCAGCGCAGGATCTGGCTGGTGCGCATGGCCATGCGCCTGCGGGCCCGCGCGCCGGCCCAAAGGGATGAGTCCTATTTCGCACGCCACTTTGGCGGGAGCCAAGCTCATGCATGACTCCAAACTGCCTCGGGCGAAGATCGATGAATACACCCGGCTGAACTCCGCGCGACCGGTCAAGGTCCTCGCCGTCACCGGCGGAAAGGGGGGCGTCGGTAAGACCACGATTTCGACGAACCTGGCCATCTCCATCGCGGCGTCGGGACGTGACGTCATGCTGGTCGATGCCGACCTTGGCTTAGCGAATGTCGACGTCGTGCTTGGCCTGCACACGCGCTTTGACCTCGGTCACGTGATCAGCGGCGATTGCCGGCTGGAGGACGCGATCGTGACGGGTCCCCATGGTCTGCAGATCGTTCCCGCCGCTTCCGGCGTCAAACGCATGGCGAATCTCTCGGTTGCCGAGCATGCGGGCTTGATCCGCGCCTTCAGCGAGCTTTATCACCGGGTGGACGTGCTCGTGATCGACACCGCTGCCGGACTGCACGACAGCGTCGTCACCTTCACCCAGGCCGCCCACCACGTCCTCGTGGTCGTCTGCGACGAGCCGGCCTCGATCACCGACGCCTACGCGCTCATCAAGGTGCTCAGCCGCGAGCACGGCGTGCAGCGCTTCCAGATCCTGCCCAATCAGACACGGCGCCACGGGGAGGGCCCTGAGCTGTTCAAGAAGATTCAACGGGTTTGTGACCGATTTCTCAATGTGTCGGTCGAATACGCCGGTTCGGTGCCGTTCGACGACTATCTGCGCCGTTCGGTGCAGCGGCAAACGTCCGTCGTGGAAGCCTACCCCGGATCAATTTCATCGGTGGCGCTCAAGAATTTGGCCCTGAAGGCCGATAAGTGGTCCGTGCCACAAGGTGCACGAGGTCACCTGGAGTTCTTCGTAGAACGAATGGTGGGGGCCCGGATCGCTCCTACGACGGTATTGCAATGAGAGCAAGCATACAGTACGCAAACACGCAGACACGCGCAGCGCGGTCGGGCGAGGACGAACAAGTCCCCGTCGACCAGCTGCCTCAACAGGATTTGGTCCTCAAACATGCCGACCTGGTCAAACGCATTGCCTATCACCTCGTGAGCCGCATGCCCCCGAACGTGGAGGTCGACGACCTGATCCAGGCAGGAATGCTCGGGCTCTTGGATGCCGCCAAGCATTACTCGGCGAACAAGGGCGCCAACTTCGAGACTTACGCCGGCATCCGAATTCGCGGTGCGATGCTGGACGAGGTCCGCAAGTCCGACTGGACTCCGCGCTCGGTGCACCGAAACATGCGCGAGATGTCGGATGTGATCCGACGGATCGAAAACGAGAAGGGACAGGATGCAACGCCCGCAGACATCGCCGGCGCACTCGGGGTCTCGATCGAGGAGTATCACAAGCTGGTGCAGGACGCGGCGAGTTGCCGGCTGTTCAGTTTCGATCAGATGGGCTCGAGCGATGATGAGACGAGCCCCGCTGATCATGCGCGCGACGAACGGCCCGGACCCTTCGACAACATCCGCGACACCGGTTTTCGGGACGCCCTCGCGAGCGCCATCGCGATGCTCCCCGAGCGCGAAAAGCTCGTGCTGTCCCTTTACTACGACGAAGACATGAATTTGCGGGAAATCGGTGAAGTTCTGGAAGTGTCCGAGTCGCGCGTGTGCCAGATCCATGGCCAGGCGCTCGTGCGCTTGCGGGCGAGGCTGGCGGAGTGGTTATCGCCAGACTGATGTATGGATATTCTCAGCGTCGTCGGCATCGTTCTCGCGCTGATTGCGATCATTGGAGGCGCCATCCTGAAGGGCAGCAGCGCCGGCGCCCTGGTCGGCAGTGCGGCCTTCGTGATCGTGGTGGTGGGGACGCTCGCGGCGAGTCTGGTGCAGACGCCAATGCCGACTTTCCTGCGCGCCTGGAAGATCATCGGCTGGGTGTTCATGCCGCCGGCCCTCAATCCGGGCGCCGTGATCGAGAAGATCGTGGAGTGGAGCAACATCGCCCGCAAGCAGGGGCTGCTCGGGCTGGAATCCGCGGTGGAGGGCGAGAAGGACGAGTTTCTCAAGAAGGGACTGCAGGCGCTCGTCGACGGTGGCGAGCCCGATGCGATTCGGTCCGGCATGGAGATCGAACTGGACACGATGGAGCATTTCGACACGCAGGCGGCCAAAGTCTTCGAGGCGATGGGCGTCTATTCGCCCACGCTCGGAATCATCGGCGCGGTCATGGGACTGATGGCCGTGATGCAGAATCTGACCGATCCGTCGAAGCTGGGCCATGGCATCGCCGCGGCCTTCATCGCCACGATCTACGGAATCGCGTTCGCGAATCTATTGTTCCTGCCGATGAGCAACAAGCTCAAGTCGGTGATCCACGGGCAGACCCAGGTCCGTACGATGGTCATCGAAGGCATCATCGCGATAGCCCAGGGTGAGAATCCCCGCAACATCGAGACGAAACTCAAAGGTTACTTTCATCAGTAGGGTTGGCCATGGCCCGTAAGAAGAAGCATGAGGAGCACGTCAACGCGGAGGCTTGGGCCATTCCGTACGGCGACCTCGTGACCCTGCTGTTCGCGTTGTTCACGGTCATGTACGCGGTTTCCTCCGTCAACGAGGGAAAGTTCCGCGTGCTGTCGGATTCAATGATCGCCGCGTTTCGAGGCGCTCCGAAGAGCGTGCATCCGATCAACCTCGGCGAGAAGGAGGAGGGCAAGGGCGGCGAGAAGCCGCTCGTCGGGATTGAGCCGACCGCCTTGATGAAACTCGCGGCGACCCAGGTCCAGCCGCCCGTCAACCCGAACGCGCTTGGCAATGGGGGCGACAAGGAAATGAAGGAGGGCGTCGGCGCCACCGATAGCCCCTCGAGCGCCCTGAACCGCATGCAGAAGCAGGTGCAGGACGCCATGCAGTCGCTGATCGATGACAAGATGGTCAAGGTCAAGCGGAACAGCCTGTGGCTCGAGGTTCAGATCAACACCGACATCTTGTTTCCCAGCGGCTCCGCCGGATTTTCAGATCAGGCACTGCCCGTTCTGGATAAACTCGCGAACGTGCTCAAACCTTTTCCGAATCACATCCGGGTCGAGGGCCATACCGATGACCTGCCCATACGCACGGCGACCTTTCCATCCAACTGGGAACTTTCCGCCGCCCGCGCGGCGAGCGTCGTGCACGAGTTCACCAAGGCCGGAGTCGATCCTTTGCATCTCGAGATCGTCGGCTTTGGCGAGTATCGGCCAGTCCAGGCCAACGATTCTGCCGCGGGTCGCAACGCCAATCGGCGGGTCGCGATTCTGATCCTCGAGCAAACCGCAGACAGCAATGCGGTTTCGGCGCAATCCGACAGCGCCGCCGCCGCTCCGGCCGGGAACGAGAATCGCGCCATCGACAAGCCTCCCGCAGCAGAGCTCGAAAACACCGTATTGGTCAAAACACAGGGGAAGACCGATGAGTGAAGTCGACCGCTTGAGCAATTCAGGACTGTATCCCGCGCTGCCGATGGCGGAGAAGCGCAATCCCGGCGAGGGGGACGGCAAACCGCCGCGGCCCCGCCAGGCACCCTTGGCCGCGCGGGTGGAACCCGAATCGGAGCAGGAATCAGTCCACGGCCAAGTTCCGAAATCCACCATCGATGAGTACGCATGATGATCCACCTCAACGTCGACCCCGTCTCGTTATTGACGGCCCTGGCCTTGGCGCTGGCGCTGTTCGCCGTCGCTTTGACGGTGCATCACCGGCAAGTCGCTCATCGGCTGCGCGAGCGCTGTCTCGCCCTGGAGGCCGGATTGCTGTCGCTGCGCCGTGACGTCGAGATCGCGACTTCGGTCACCCTGCGTTCGGGGCGCCGCACCAAGCGCATCGAACAGGAGTTCTCCCTATTGTCGGATCGGATGACGGCGCTGGAATCGCGGGCCGAGAGTCCCTCCTTCGACCGGGCGATCGACTCCGCGCGACGCGGCGCCGAACCCGCCAACTTGGCGCAACGCTTCGGCTTGAGCCGCGGCGAAGCGGACCTCGTCACGCGGCTGCACGGTCGAACGAAGAGTCGCTAGCGGCGATCAGCGGGCAGCCGCGGATCACGCGTCACGATGCGGTTGAAAATGACTGCGGCGGCAGCCGCGCGCACCAGCGCCGCCACATCTGTCGAAACGCCTTCTCTAGATGCGCGACGATCAGGTCCGGCTGGCCGACCGGTGACTGCAGCAGGCGCGAGCGCAGGCTCGCGCGCAACGCCCCGAGATCGTCGCGATGTCGCGACCAGTAAACCCCGCGAGCGACAAAGTCGTCGTCGCCGTCCGCAATGAATGCGGGCAGATCCAAACCGCCCAAGATGCCTGCACCTGCGCGGGCGGGTGACGTAGCACCCGCCAAGGTCAGTGTCGGCACACCCATCCACAAAGAATGCATCGTCGTCGTGGCGCCGGCATAGGGTTGAGTGTCCAGGCAAAGATCGACCACCGCGTGCAGAGCCAGGTAGTCATACAGGCCGCAGCGTGGCTTGAAAACGAGGCGTGCCGCGCCCACACCGCGACGGCCGAACTGTTCGGTCAGAGACTGTTGCTGAGAATCGAAGAAAACTCCCGCGATCAGCAACTGCGAGTCGGGAACCGAGATCAGGAGGCGCGCCCAAACATCGATCGTCCGCGCGTTGATCTTGGTCATGCGATGAAAGCTCCCGAAGGTAAACCCCACGCTCCGCAAAGCCGGCAGCGGCGCCACCTCTGGAGAGAAATCGAGGGGCTGGAAAGCCCAGCGACTCGGGAGATAAACCAGCTTCTCGGTGAACTGGTCGTCGAAGCGACCCGGCGGAAGCCAGTGCTCGTCGGCCAGATAATAGTCGACCTCCTTGAGCCCGGTGGTCGCGGGATAGCCGAGCCAACTGGCTTGAACCGGCGCCGCCCGGAGCCCCATGACCGGCAGTCGATTGATGGCCGTATGGCCGGACAGGTCCACGAGGATGTCGATTCGGTCCTCCGCGATCATCTTCGCTATCTCCCGGTCCGACGCACCCTTGACCATGCGCCATTGCCCGAAATGTTTTGCTAAACGGGCGGTGACTTCGTCCTCGACCGTATTGCTGTAATAAGCAACCAAATCGGCTCGTCCGCTGCGCGCAAGACCGGCGAATGCCGGTTCACTGAAATACGCAACGGAGTGCAGATGAAAGTCCGCCGACAGAAAACCGATACGCAAGCGTCGCTCCGGAGCGCGACTGTTCTGGTGGCGGGGCGGGGTGGCCCCGGGCGCGATCCCAAAGCGCGCACCAAACCGTTGGTGTTCCGCAAACAGGGCTGCCGGATCGGTTTCCGCATCGTTGGCCAGCAGGAACAGCAGGTTTGAGTGACCCTCGGCATCTTCGCGGCCGGGCGCACCCGTGTTCGCTGCCAGGGCCTGGCGTAGTACCAGCTCCGATTCGCGATACCGTGCCTGGGTCCCGAAGATCGAGCCCAACTGAAACAAGGCTGGTCGAAAGGACGGATCTATGGAGCGTGCCCGGGTCAGGCAGCGCTCGGCTTCGTCGATCCGTTCGAGTTTGCAGAGCGCCGTGCCGAGGTTCGTATGTACCTCGGCATCTTGCGGCAGCAAATCGGTCGCTATGCGCATGATGCGCAGGGATTCCTCGACCTCATCGTTTGCCCACAGGGCGGCGCCGAGAATTTTCCAAGCAACGCCATACCCAGGATGGCGTGCGACGTGAGCGCGCGCCAAGGCGAGCGCTCGCGTCATTTCGCCACGGTGGAGAAGTTCAACGATGATGGTGTCGTCCGGCATCGGATCGGGTGACGACGCCTCGATGGGCGCGGGTCTACGCGCGTGATTCAATCGCGCCGCGAAATCATCCGCTCCGGCTCCGACTAGTCCCTGCTGCCGGCCCAGCAGCAAGGCGGCGGATGCTTGTTCGATTTGTCCGGCCCCCAGCAGGCCTTCCAAGTAGCCCAACCAGTAGTCGGTGGACGCCAGGTTGGTCGTCAAGGCGCGATACAAAAAGGGGATCGCGGCGACCGAATCACCGAGTTGGATCTTGAGCATGCCCAAACAATGGTTGGCAAAGGCGTGCTCGGGAGCCGCCCGCAGAATTTCGCAATAAGTCCGCTCCGCCTCCGCGGATCGACCCGCGATCTGCGCATGCATCGCGCGCGCGCAAAGCGCATCCAAATCTGCGAGGCTCGTGCTGATGAAAGCGCTCCGACCGCGAATGGCGAAACCCTCCTCAGTCTAACCCAGCGAGCCAGACGTATAAAGCCAGCTCGCGGGGCGGCAGCGTCCCGCCGTGTGGCGGCCGATGCATGCCGCCGCCGATGCGCGCCGTCCACAATTCTGCGGTTTCAACGAGACTCGGGCGACGCTACTCGGCACGCGGTCTTGGCACGTAGTTTGCAAATTCGTTCGGCATGACACTCATGACCGAGGATCTGCAATCTCTCGACCAGCAATGCGCCGGCGCGACGGCGTTACAGTTGGCGGGCCAACTCGATGCCGCCGAGGTGGCGTATAGGAAGATCCTGGAGGTCGATCCCGAGCATGCGGCCGCCAATCATTGTCGCGGGATGTTGCTGGTCCAGCGGCGGCGACCCAACGAGGGGCTGCCCTTTTTGCTGAAAGCCTTGGAGGCAAAGCCGCAAATCGCCGACTACTGGCTCGGTTGCTTGGAGGCGCTGCTGCAGGCTCGCCGATGGAGCGAGGCGGAGGAGACGCTGCAGCTTGCACAAGGCTATGGCTTGCCGAGCGACGCTCATGCGGAGTTCCGGCGTCGACTCGATTTCGCCAAGCGTCGTGAATTCGAAACTCGACCCCTCTCAGTCCATGAGGCGGACCTCCTGGAGCGCTTCAAGACAGGGGATGTCAACGGAGCGCTGTCGTTGGCAGCGCTCATGACCGAAGTGCACCCGTCCTCCGGCCTTTCCTGGAAAATCCTCGGTAGCGTGCTGTGGGCCCGCGATCGATGCGAAGAATCCATCACGGCCATGACCGAGGCAGTCAGTCGTTTGTCCGGCGATGCGGAAGCGCATCTCAACCTTGGGATGGCTCTCGCCTCCATGGGGCGCCTCGGACTTGCCGAGGCTCAGCTTAAGATCGCTCTATCCTTGGACATCAATACCATCGAAAAAATGATGGACTTGCAGCTTCCGGGCGAACTCGCGCTGGCCGAGCGTCTTTATGCACACGCTCTGTTGAGCGATCCCGCCCACGTCGCAGCGAATCAGCAGTGCGGGCTACTCAAGCTGATGCTCGGCAAACCGAATGAGGCGATCAAATATTTCCTCGTGGCGCTCACGTCTCAGCCGGAAAACCCCGAGCTTTGGTTGGGGTATCTCGCGGCGCTGCGAAAGGCCGGCCAGATCATCAACGCCAGGATCGCTCTCGACGCGGCGCGCCGTTTGGGTGTCTCCGGTGAGCAGGTCGATCGGTTCGAGCAAGGGCTGACGGGGGAACTCGCGAAAGTCAGCCCGGTGGCGGTCCCGCCGACAGCTGGCCCTGAGCAAATCGCGCGGGAGGGTGAACTCGAAACCTTGCTCGCGCGGCGTCGGCTGGCCGATGCCCTGCGTCTGGCAGAGCAGCTCGTGAGTGAGTTTCCGGACAGCGGGACGGCATGGAAGGTGTTCGGAGCCCTCTCCTGGGATCGCGAGCGGACGGTAGAGGCGGCGCAGGCAATGCAAAAGGCAGCGCAGCTGTTGCCCGATAGCGCCGAAGCCTTGACGAATTTCGGTTCCGCGCTTTCCGCTCTCAATCGTTACGAAGAGGCCGAAAGCTGTCTGCGCCAGGCGGTCCTGCTCGATCCCCGGTATCTTGCCGCCCTATACCGCCTGGCGACCCACTGCGCATATCACACGCGCGCGCGAGAGGCGGCGGCGATTTTCCGTAAGGCACTGGCCATGCGCTCCGCGGTGCTCACCCGCGACGATGCAATCGCGCACTCGGACTTGGTGTTTCTCGCGAGCCACGACCCGAGTTACGATGCGCGCGCCTTGCTTGCCGAGCATCGACATTTCCAAGCTTGCGTCGAGGCGCCATTGAGAACGCGATGGCCCGTTCACGACAACAGCCGAAAGCCCGATCGCAGGCTGCGTCTCGGCTTCGTATCCGGCGATTTCCGGTGGCATGCCGTGGCGATTTTCTTCGAACCGATCTTGGAGCGGCTGGCGACTCTGCCGGGTTACGAACTCTACGGCTACTCGACCAATGCGGTCCAGGATGAGGTCACCAAACGCATGCGGACGCATTTCGACCATTGGTCCATGGTCGAACAGCTTCTCGATCACGAGCTCGCCGCCAAGATTCGCCGGGATCGCATCGATATCCTCGTCGACCTTTCCGGACATACGGCGCTCAATCGGCTTGCGGCATTCGCGCACAAGCCCGCGCCGATACAAATCAGCTGGTTGGGGTATCCCGGTTCGACCGGACTCGAGGCGATGGACTACTATTTCGCTGACGCTCATTGGCTGCCGCCCGGCGAATACGACGAACTCTTCACGGAAAAGCTCGTTTATCTTCCGGATCGATGGAGTTACGCGCCGCGCGACCCGTCTCCCGACGTCGCGCCGCTGCCCGCGCTGCGCGCGGATCACTTCACGTTCGCGAGCTTTCATCAACTGCGCAAGCTCAATGTCGAGACCATTCGGCTCTGGGCCGAGGTACTGATCGCCGTGCCGGATGCGCGGCTGATGCTCGTCGGTCTTCGCACCGACGATCATCAGGAATGGCTGACGGCGCAGTTCGAACGATATGGCGTCGCCGAGGCCCGGCTGTCCTTCCATCGTCACAGTGAATTTTCCGAATATCTCGACCTTCATGGCCGCGTCGATGTCTCCCTCGACGCGCAGCCGTATTGCGGCGGAACCACGACGATGCATGCGCTATGGATGGGCGTGCCCACGCTCACGCTGCTCGGCGGCACCACGCCGGGAAGAGCGGGCGCCGGCATCGCCCAGTCCGTGGGTCTCGAAGCCTTCGTCGCCCGGTCTTGCGAGGAATTCGTGGCCAAAGCCAAATTCTGGGCCACTCACCGCGCAGAACTCGCGGATCTGCGGATGGGCCTGCGCGCGCGGGTCCGCGACTCACAAGGCGGTCACCCGGGTTTGATGGCGGCGCACATCGATCGTGCACTGCGCCACGTCTGGCGCCGCTGGTGCGCGAAGCTGCCTGCGGAATCGTTTCATTCCTGCGCTCCCGACAAGCCTGCCGGCTTGCCCAAGCTCAGCAAACCGGACCGAGCCGTCTTGCAGAACTACTTTTATCCCGTGATCTGGGGCACCAGCGACAATCGGTTCGTCACTGAATCCGTTCGCGCGATCACGGCCAAGGTTCAGTCCGCGTATCATTTCGCCGACAATTTCTTCACCTGGGGCCGGAATAACTCGCTGTTCGAGGATGCCGCGTTCGTGACCGCGTGGAACTCGAACGCAGAGTCTGAATCCGACAAGGCAATTGTCTGGAGACGATACATTCTCGCCTGCGCTGCCTATCACTGCGTGCAACTGGCCGGCGACTTCGTAGAGTGCGGCGCCTACACGGGCGTCGGGATCAAGACCGTCGTTGATTACCTCGGCGGCACGCGCTTCCCCAAAACCTACTGGGGATACGATTTATTCGAGCACGACCCGTCCATGGCACACCATGCCATGCCGGATCACGGTCCCGGCTTGTACGCGCGGGTGTGCGGCAAATTTGCCGACTACGACAACGTCAAAATCGTGAAAGGCCCCATACCCGCGGTTTTCGAGGGCGCATCACCGGAGAAGATCGCGTTTCTGCACATCGACTTGAATGAAGCTCCCGCGGAACTCGCCGCGCTGAACGCTTTGTTCGATCGAATGGTCCCGGCAGGAATTCTCATCCTCGACGATTACGAATGGGCAATGGCGTATCGTGGTCAGAAGCTCGCAGAAGATCCCTGGTTCGATGCCCGTGGGTATCGAGTGATGCCCTTGCCCACGGGACAGGGGATCGTCATCAAGCGCTGAACGGGGCGTCCTGCTTCTTCAGCAAGGAGACTGCGCGAACGCGGTCACGGCCATGCGCCGATCTATCGAGTTGCCGCCCGAAGATGCCGAAGCGCAGGCAAATCTTCAGGTTGCACTCGCTGCGCTGGATCGACACCGCGCTGCCGATTTCTTGGCATGTGATTTGCATCATGCAACGGAAAGACTTATTGACCGCCGAGAGGACTAGAGTGCCGGCCGCCCGGTCATCTCAACTACTGAATTCGTGCAAGAGGTCGCCATGTTCAACGACAAAGTCATTCTGATCACCGGGGGGACCGGTTCCTTCGGCAGGCAGCTGGTGAAGACGCTGCTGACGCGATACACCCCGAAGAAGGTGATCGTCTATTCACGCGATGAGCTCAAGCAATACGAGATGGCGCAGACCTTCAACGGTCCGCAGATGCGCTATTTCATCGGCGATGTGCGCGATCAGCCGCGCCTGCGACAGGCGATGGATGGCATCGACTTCGTGGTGCACGCCGCCGCATTGAAGCAGGTGCCGGTTGCCGAATACAACCCCATGGAGTGCATCAAGACGAACATTTACGGTGCTGAGAATGTGATCCAAGCTTCGCTGGCCGCCGAGGTGGATCGGGTAATTGCTCTATCGACCGACAAAGCGGCCTGCCCGATCAATCTGTACGGGGCGACGAAACTTGCATCCGATAAGTTATTCGTTGCAGCCAACAACATGGTCGGAAATCGCCGGACGCGCTTTTCCGTCGTGCGCTACGGCAACGTCGTAGGATCACGCGGATCGGTCATTCCCTACTTCAAAAAACTGATAGACCAAGGTGTCGCCGAGCTGCCTGTGACTGATGAACGAATGACTCGTTTCTGGATAACGCTTCAGGATGGTGTCGATTTCGTGTTAAAAAACTTCGAGCGCATGCATGGTGGAGAGATCTTCATCCCTAAAATTCCCTCTGCCAAAGTGCTCGCGCTCGCCGCCACCATGGCGCCGCACCTGCCGGTGAAGATCGTCGGCATCAGGCCGGGCGAGAAATTACACGAAGTCATGTGCCCGGCGGACGATTGCCACCTAACCTTGGAGTTCTCAGATCATTTCGTGATTCGACCATCCGTGATTTTGACTGGTCGCACCGACTACGCAGTCAACCTCGTGGGGGAGAAAGGTGCGCCGGTGCCACGTGGCTTCGAATATAGTTCTGGCACCAATCCCGACATGCTCGACACCGAGCGGCTTCGTAAGCTCGTTGCATTGAGCGCGGCTGCGTGAGCGTACTCGCGATTCGTGGTGGCGCTCCCCTGCGTAGCGCTCCCTTTCCGACGCGGCGAACGATGGGAGAGGCTGAGGTTCGGGCGGTCACCGAAGTCATGGGCAGTGATCAGCTGTCAGCCTTTTTCGGCAGTCCCGGCCCGCAATGGCTGGGTGGCCCCAGGGTGCGCGAGTTCGAAGGCAGATGGGCGACGGACTGGGGTTTCGCGCACGCGATTTCTTGCAATTCTTGGACGACCGGCTTGATGACCGCCGTGGGCGCCGTCGGTATCGGCCCGGGAGACGAGGTGATCGTCTCGCCCTACACGATGTCGGCGAGCGCTACAGCTGTCTTGTTCTATGGCGGCATTCCGGTGTTCGCCGACATCGACCCAGACACGTTCAATATCACCGCCGCTACCATCGAGCGCTGCATCAGTCCCCGGACGCGAGCCATCCTCGTCGTACATTTGTTCGGCCTGGCCGCCGATATGGAACCGATCATGGCGATCGCCCATCGGCATGGCCTCAAAGTCATCGAGGACGCCGCTCAGGCCCCAGGCGCCAAGTACAAAGGGATGCCGCTGGGGGCGATTGGCGACATCGGTGGGTTCAGCTTGAATTATCATAAGCACATCCACACCGGCGAGGGCGGAATGCTGGTCACCAATGATTCGGGTCTCGCCCTTCGCGCCCAGCTGATTCGGAATCACGCCGAGAACCTCGTCGAGGCACTGGGGATCGAGGATCTGACGAACATGGTCGGCTCGAACTATCGAATGACAGAGCTTCAGGCTGCTATCGGACTCGCCCAACTGGACCGACTCGAGTCCTATCTCGATTCCCGCCGTCGTCTCGCTGCGCGCCTCAGTTCCCGTCTGGTCGCTCTGCCGGGGCTCACGCCACCAATGCCCGAGGCCGCTGATTCACACTCGTACTATATCTATGCGGCGAAATACGACGCGGTGAGGGCCGGTTTGCCGCGGAGCCTGTTCGTGCGAGCCGTGAACGCGGAACTGCCTGTCCCGGCAACTTGGGAGCAGAGTGGTCTTTCGGAAGGCTACGTCAAGCCGCTATATTTACTGCCGCTCTACCAGAAAAAGATTGCGATCGGCCGTCAGGGATTTCCATGGACGATGAATCCTTCGGTGGTCTACGACTACGAAAAGGGAATCTGTCCCGTCGCTGAACGCATGCATGAACAAGAAATCATCTTGACGCCACTCGTTCGCGAGCCGCTCGAAGATGCCGACATTGACGATATCGCCGATGCTATGGAGAAAGTGCTGCAGCACGTCAAGGAGCTGCAGTGACATGGGAGGGGCCCTGGGCTGTCGTGGCGCATGATGCCGGTGGCGCCGAGGTACTGAGCAGCTACGTCCGTCGGGGCCGGCTGAACTGTCGATTCTCTTTGAGTGGTCCCGCCCGCAAGGTCTTCGAGCGCAAGCTGGGCATGTGCGAGATCGTCAGTGTCGCCGCAGCGGTTCAAGACTGCGTCCGCCTGCTCTGTTCGACGAGCTGGCAATCGGATTTCGAATTGTCCGCCATCAAGTGCGCTCGGGCGGCCGGGATCCCATCGATCGCATGGCTGGATCATTGGACGAACTACCCGGAGCGCTTCATCCGCGACGGGGTGCCGTGCCTGCCCGACGAGATCTGGGTCGGCGATGCATACGCCGAGGCGATCGCGCGCGAGCGACTACCGGGCATCCGGGTGACGCTGCGCGATAATCCGTACCTCGAAGACGTCATCGAAGAGCTGGCCGAACAAACCCCTTTGTACTGCCCGAATGCACAAATGCTCAGCGTACTGTACGTCGCCGAGCCGGTCCGAGAGCCCGCTCAGCGGATGCACGGAGACCCGCTGTACTACGGATATACCGAGGAACAAGCGTTGCGGTTTTTCCTTGATCATCTTGATGCGCTCGGGCGGCCGGTTGGGCGCATCGTAATACGTCGCCATCCGTCCGAGGAACCAGACAAATATCGGGATATCGCGGCCGATTTTCCATTGCCGATCAGCTTCAGCGAGGGTAGCTCCCTCGTGGCTGACGTGTCGGCGGTCGATTGCGTGGTAGGCTGCGGCAGCATGGCCCTGGTCGTCGCACTGCTTGCCGGCAAGCGCGTCGTCAGCTGTATACCGCCCGGGGGGGGCATGTGTCCGCTACCACATTCCGCCATCGAGCACCTGCGCGACACGGTCGGAGGGTCTGGGCAGCGAGGGTCAACGCAAAGCTATTCAGGGGCTCGCAGATGAGGCGCTGCGTTCGCCATCGCTTGCAGACGCTGGCAAATCAGCTGGCTTTCGAGCGCGGTTTCGCCCGTCGAAGCCAGGCTGAGTCCTTGGGTGACACAGTCGTATAAATTGCGCACCGCGGCGCGCAAGGAGTCGCTCATGCCCGTTGCACGAAACTGTGCGGCCTCGAGAATCCGGTAGCCGGCATAGCGGGCGTCGTCCACGGTGCGTCGCTCACAGATAGTCCACCCCGAGTCGCCGAAGGTCACTCGTCCTGCCGAAAAGACGATATCGAGTTCGAAGATCGTGAATCGGCGACAGTCACCTAGAGATAGGACGACGGGACTGCCAGCCGCGGTCTGCAAGAGTGCCCCGACGCTCGGATCATCGTCGCTGTAGTCCGTTCGCCACTCGGTGATCAACCGGGGAGCGAGGGGTCCGAGCAGCATTTGCAGAAGATCGATCAGGTGGCTGCCGTTTGCATGCACACCCTTGGTGTAGATGCCGTGTGCGTGCAGCACACGTCCCCAACGACCTGCGGCGATCTGCGCAGCGATTCGGCGCGAATCCGGTTCCCAGCGTCTCTGATAGTTCACGGCCAAGTTCCGGGAACGGAGCCGGTACATTTCCACGAGCGTCCGCGACACGACGCTGTCCGTCGTCAAGGGCTTCTCGCAAAACACGAGGCGCAAGTCCCACTCTAGCAGGGCGGCCAATTGCTCCGCGTGAGCAGAAGGCGGTGAACAGACGCTCACGACATCGTAGTGACCGCCGCGGGCCGCCGCGAGCGTGGTGTAGCTATGCGGAATGTTCCAGCGTCTGGCGAATCGACGTGCTTTTTCCGGGTCCGGATCGACGCAAGCAACGAGACGGAATCCACCATGCGCCAAGTACGCCCTGGCATGTGTCTTGATGACGTTGTCTTCGATCTCGTCGTAGCCGCCGGCGATCTGACCGCAACCGACGATCAGCACGGTCAGGATGTCGGGCGGAGACTCGTTGATCGCGGCCATTGGGGCGGGTAAGGAATTTGCATCCAGCCGATAGTTTGCTCGCTATTGTGAACGGCAACAAGCTGTTGTGAGCGGGCGCCTATCGGGCGGCAGCTATTCGCCGCAAACCGGCCGGTGCCCGCCGGTCGCCGCATTGCCGCCTCGCCAAGAAGCCAGGCTCCCGCACATGGCACGCATATTGCTCATCTTCCAGAATGCAGATCAATACCTTTGCGGATCTCATTCCCTATGGGCGTCACGAGGTCACGGATGCCGACATCGACGCCGTAGTCGAAGTCTTGAGATCTGACAACCTGACCCAGGGACCCCAAGTCCCAATATTCGAGCGCTCGGTCGCCGAGAGGGTGCGGGCTCGACACGCAGTTGCCGTCAGCAGTGCAACCGCCGCCTTGCACGTCGCCTGCCTTGCGTTGGAATTAGGCAGCGGCGACCTGCTGTGGACCGTGCCGAACACCTTCGTCGCCTCGGCAAACTGTGCTCGATATTGTGGCGCAGATGTAGATTTCGTCGACATTGATTTGCAAACCGGTAACCTGTCCCTGGAGAGCTTGCGAGAAAAACTCGCCCTTGCGGCCGTGTCAGGACAACTGCCGAAGGTTCTCGTCCCTGTCCATTTCGCCGGTCAGCCTACCGACCAACGGGAGATATGGGAACTCGCTCAGCGGTATGGTTTTCGGGTGATCGAGGATGCTTCACACGCCATCGGCGCGTCGCGGGATAGCGAACCCGTGGGAAGCTGTCGATGGTCCGACATCGTCGTGTTCAGTTTTCATCCGGTGAAAATCGTCACGACGGGTGAGGGCGGGGTAGCGGTCACGAATGATGAGGAACTGGCGGAGCGTATGCGCATCCTCCGATCTCATGGCATTACGCGCGACGTTCTACGGATGGCGCCTCTGAGCAGCCCCAGTCCTGGCTGGCGCTACGAACAAATCGAGCTCGGCTACCACTATCGCCTGACGGACATAGCCGCCGCACTCGGCGCCAGCCAACTGAAGCGTCTCGACTCCTACGTCGCGAGGCGCAATGCCATCGCGGACCAATATTCGCAGGCTTTCTCGAGCCTGCCATTGCACCTGCCGGTGGTGCCGAGCATCAATCGAAGCTCATTTCACCTGTATGTGGTTAGATTTCCGCATGAGGCGAAGCAAGCCCGGCGTCGCGAAGTCTACGACGCTCTGCAATCTCGCAATATTCGAGTGAACGTGCATTACACCCCCGTGCATCTGCAGCCGTACTACCGGCGACTCGGATTCCAAGAGGGAATGTTTCCCGCTGCCGAAATGCACGGGCGTTTAGCGCTCAGTCTACCCATTTATCCCTCAATGAGTGACGGTTTGCAGGATGTGGTGGTCAAGGCGATGCGGAGCCTGGTGTCTTGATGTAGTCCGGACGCTCAAAACGGAGATTGAAGTAAAGTTTGAGCTCCGGATTGAAACTCAGTTTGAAGTCCGCGCGATTTGGAGAATTGACACCGACGAAATCCAACTCGGACAGCCCGCGCCGTTTGGCATGAGCGATGTTCTCAAACATCAGGCGCGTCGATGCTCCACTGTGCCGTAGGTCCGGCTGATTGGCCCCGAACAGGTAATACGCTCTTTTGTGGTCGAATAAGAACAGGTTCGAGGCCGCGACGCCGTCGGGCGTCACGCAACTGCTCAATCGGCCGTAGCCTGCGCTCAGCGCGTGTTCCGCAATGCGCGCGACGAGCGCGAGATTCGACGGCGGAAGTTCGATACCCTGCCGGGCGAACGTCATCGCGTAAAGTTCCATGAAGACCGCGATGTTGCGCTCCTCGCGCACGACGTAGGCGGCGGCTTTGCGCAACTCCTGGCGTCTGCACGCCCGGGCCTGCGCTGCGAAGCTCTCCTCCGCGATTGCATCGAGATCGAGCACGGCAGTGTAGCGCGGCGTGATCGTGAATAGCCCCAACTCCGGTTGGTGATAGTGGTGCCAGAGAAAGGGCCGCACATCGCTGACGTGCCAAGACAGCGACATGTCGACTGAGCGGTAGCGCTCAGTGAGTGCCATGATGGCGTATTCTGTCGCGCGGAACTCGTCGAGCACCCGCTGCCGGGTCAGCCGCGCGCCGTCGGACGGAAACAGAATGCCTTGGTAGGGCGTGTAATCAGGAGACACGAGCGCATTTCCTCCGTCTCCCTCCGCCGCGCAGCAAAGTGCAACGGCGTGGCCGGGCGGACCAAATATATATCGCTTGTAGGGCAGACCGAGGGACTGCAGAAACGCCGTGCTGGAGAACACAGTCGCCTGCGGTGCCGCGGCGAGCATCGCCGCCCAGTCCGCGTCATCGGCGCACTCGCGCATTTCAAATCCTTTGGTCGCCATCAATTCGGTCCCGGTAAGTCCCGTGAATTTGATCGTGCAGAGAAATTCTTCGCGTCTGATCCCTGAATAGAGTTTCGAAGCCGAACCTGTTCAAAACCACTCTGTGCAGGTCGTTGGCATAGGCGATCACCGAACGATTGGTGCGGAAATGACCCAGGTTGTTGGAAATGAACCGGTCGAGCACAGAGGCATCGAACGGATTGAACAGGAAGACCAGACTGGCACCGTCCGGGAGCAGGAAATCGCAGGCGTCTACATTCAGGAAGATCACGTTGGATGCGTGGGTCTTGTCCCGGTTTCGATTGGCGATCTCCACCAGCGGCGTAGAGAATTCGACCCCGATGATTTTCTGGAATGATTTTCGAAAATGCGCGTACAGGCAGGCTTTGCCCTTGCCGGATCCCACGTCGACGAAGTTCTCAAAGGAGTTGCCGGTCTTTGCCGCCTCGGTGAGAAGCGCCCGGAGGTTCCGGCACCATACGGCGTGATACGCCGTCGCGTGATTTCGGCGGTCGAGGTCAGGCGTCACGAGATTTTCGTTGGTGATGACGCCTCGAACGTCGATGCCATGCCATTTCTCGAACAGGAAATCCTCGAAATCAAAGAATTTTCGCTTGATTGATTCGACGACAGGATGCGCCATCGGTTAACTCGATGCAGCGGCGATATCAGGACAACGGAAGTCCGTCATCACGTCACCAACGGCAAGGAGTCTAGGTCATTCCCGCCCAGCATGAAATAGGCCGACCGATCGGTGACGCGGGCATCCCACAGATGTCAGCTCGGGTTGGCACGTGGTTTGCATTGCTGTTTGACCATGAAAGACGACGTCATTGTCATCTCGGACCTCGAGGCTATCGGCGCCGCTCGGCAGATCGCCGCGGGCCTGGCAGATTATGAGGTTCTACTCTTCGACCCCATGTTGGCCGATCCGGCGATGGCATCGGGTCTGCTCAATGTTCGACTGATAACCGAGGTCGGAGACCGATCTTATGTGTCCCTGGACATCGATGCACATGCGGCGGCCTTGGCGCTCGAGACTGAACTCGATGCTGCCCAGCGTAATGAGACCGGCATCTCGATTCTTGGCTGGCAGCACCTGAATCTCTATTACTTGTTCATCACGCTGCAGTGGTACGCAAGCCTGTGGGAAACGGTTGGGCACCAATTCGCCGGCCGCACGGCCCATGTTCTGATCAACGACAATCCGGCCGAATATTATTTCAACTCCTTCGTTCCGTCGGTCTTGCTCGTCAGTTTTTTTCAACGTCAAGGCATGCGTTTCAAGGCCTACGAGTATGGTGCACGTGGTCGGCCCGTGTACGTCGTCCCCGACCTTGGTGGTCAGGCACCGAATGGCGGGGCGGATTGCCTGCTGACGCACGTGCCCACCTGTTTCTATGATATCGAGTATTTTCGCGATGAGATTCGTGCCTCAGGTAAGACCGTAATCAACTTCAAGTCGAAATTCTGGGATGTCCCAATCGCGGAGGGGCAACAAATCGGGCTCGTCGACATGGAGAACGCGCTAGCGGACCTTTCGTTGGGCGAACAGCAGCAAATCGTCAAATTCACCCGCCAGGTTGAGCACGGACTCCGGGTTCACTTAACTCCGCATATCAAATTACCGCTCTACTGCGATCGCCAGATTGAGCACATCGTGCAATTGTTCCGGGGACAGTTGCTGACCTACTTGCGGCTGCAACGATATTTCCACCCCCTGTCGCCGGGCGAGTTGATCCTGGCCGAGCACGACGCCGGGTTCACCGGTCCCATGTTGACGTTTGCGGTGCAGCGGGCGTTGCCGGTCATCATATTGCCGCATAGCAGAGCTTCCGACGACCTTACATTCAGCGCAGAGGGAGTGCTCGTGCTCACTCATCCCATGCAGGGGCAGCCGGTACGCGATCTGCATGGCCGACTCGTTGCGCAGCGGCTGATCAGCATCCCGGAGCGATTCAGCGCAACGAACGCGACGGGGCGTGGGCTGCAGACGATCTCTCTGTTGCTCAATGCACAATCCCTCGGCGGCGTCTTGCATGTGCCGACGGTCCCTTATCTGGACGGCATCAAACGCGTTGCGACTTGGTGTCGCGATCATCGCGTACGACTGAAGATCCGCTGCCGGCCGGGCTACCCGATATTCGGTCTTTTGAAAGTCGCGGTCGGCGTCGATCCGGATACGCTCGCGCCCAGCCTCCACGAAACGATCGAAGAACATGCTCGTGATTGCGACCTGTGCGTGATGTACGACATGCCAACGATGGGGTCACTCGTGTTCCTGCGCAATTCGATACCCGTACTCAATCCCGTGGTCACCACGCCGCCCGGCGGATTCTTGGCGAATGCCCACCCGAGCGTCATCACGACAGAAAGTTTAGACGCCACGTTTCAGCGCCTCGAGGCGTTCGCTTCCGATCCTCTGGCGCTCGATATTTTCCGTATGGCGCAATTTCACGCTTACTTGTCTCTCTTCCAAGACGCCCGTCCGTTGCGCACTTTCATCGGCGTGCGCGCCAAGCGTGATGCTACGAGCCAGAATGACGATCAAGCGATCGTCGATCCTGCCGTTAGTCGTTCGTGCTTCCATTCGGCAGTCCGCCAATCGTCATCATCGTCAATGTCTTGAACGCGTTCTGGAGGTAACACGTAACCGAAGGTTTCTGGCCCGAAGAAAGCCTTTGTCCGTAGCAAATATTCCGGGCGGAACCAATACCACTGACCGGCGTCATGATAGGCCGGCGGCAAATCCTGGCTCCTGGTATCGCGGTATTCCGGCCAGTTCATTCCGATGCGCCCATCGTTTCCTCTTTTGAGTGAGCGCAAAATCGGATAATGGAACCGTGTCACGGGCACCACTACCTCGAATCCGCCCGCTGTCAGTCGCTCGAAGCCGGCGCGCAGATCGGCTCCCGTTGCGAAAGGCGCGGTCGCATACAGGCAACAAACGGCGTCGTAATGGGACTTTCGCTCGCGCAGCCGGTCCAAAGTCTCGACCAGCACGTCCGCTGTCGTGGCATGATCCGACGCAGTTTCCGGTCTACGCAGGAAGGGGACGGAGGCGCCGAATGACGCGGCAACCGACGCGATTTCCGCGTCATCCGTGGAAACCAGAATCTCCGTGAAGCAATTGGATTCCATAGCTGCACGGATAGACCACGCAATGATCGGCAATCCGCGGAATGGCTTGATGTTTTTTCTGGGAATCCGCTTGCTACCCCCGCGCGCAGGAATGATACAGAGAGTTCCCATACACACTCCATAGTCAACGAAAGTGCAACTTGATCATATTGTCTAATTGAGTCGTCGGCAACGCTGGTCCCCCCATATTTGGCAGGTACTTGAAGGTCGAGAGTCGATCGTGGCTTCGATGCTCGAGGGCGCCGATCCGGTGGATTCCGGTGACATCTGGGCAGACGAAGCAATATGTCTCGAGGGCCATGAGTTGAGAGCCGACTTATTATCTGCGAGGCGTGCGGTAAGAAATATCCATACGCAAGGCACGATGTGAGCGCGCGCTCGCGATATCAGCTGGTCAAATGCTCGGCTGTCAGGGGTTCCCCGCGGCGAATCCCACGAGCCAAGGAGCGCCCCAGGCTTGCTTCGTACTCGCGTGGGTGCAGTCCTTTTGCCGGCCGTATTACCTTGATGTCCCCTACTTGGATCATGTGCCCCGGTGCCATGTCCTTTGCGGCGTAGATCGAGCGTTTGAGTATCGTCTGTACGCGCTCTTTCTCAGACATGGCGAACGCTGGGCCTCCGAGCGCCAACCATGCCGTCTTTGTCTCCCGAACCAGCGCCGCTACCTCGTCTGGCTCGAGAGAAAATGTTGAATCCACGCCGCCATCCTCCCGGCGGAGCGTGAAATGTTTTTCGATGACCGTGGCTCCGAGCGCCACGGCGGCGACCGATGCGCCGATGCCCCGCGTATGATCGCTCAATCCAACTTGGCAGCCATAACGCCGCTCCATGGCTGGAATCGCCCGCAGGTTCGTGTGCTCCGGCGACGCCGGATACGTGCTGGTGCACTTCAAAAGCACGAATTTCTTCGCGCCCAGCGAGCGCAAATAGGCCACCGATTCGTCGAGAGCGGGTTGGTCGATGACTCCCGTGCTCATGATGAGCGGCTTGCCCGTCGCGACGATGCGCTTGATCAGCGGATAGTGCTCGTTCTCGAACGAAGCGATCTTATAGGCCGGAACCTCGAGAGACTCCAAAAAATCGACGGCCGACTCGTCGAAGGGCGAACTGAACGCGATGAGGCCGCGGCTCCGTGCGCGGGCGAAGATGTCGCGATGCCAGGGCCATGGCGTATGTGCGCGCGAGTAAAGCGCGTGCAACTCCACACCGTTCCATGGCGAACCCGCATCCTCGATTTGATGTGCGCCCTGCATCGTGATGGTGTCGGCGGTGTAGGTCTGGAGTTTGATCGCATGAGCGCCAGCACTTGCTGCGGCGTCCACGAGTGCCAATGCCCTGTCGAGCGACTGGTTGTGGTTGCCCGACATCTCCGCGATTACGAAGGGTTCCGCATCTCGCCCGATGCGACGAGTTCCGATGAACATTGAGTCGATCATGTATGCTACCTGTGCTGCGTGTGACGTGTAGCCGGTGTTCGTTGATCCGGTTGCTGACGAGCCTATGACAGAGTCGGCCGCAACGCATCGAAATTGAGGCGCGGGCGTCACGACGTGCGCAGGCTTTTGCGCCCATCTCAACGGCTGTCCAATGCAGTCGGTGCGCCCACACCTAATTTGAACAGATTGGCAAATTGGCTCGAGCCGTCGCAGCCATATCCGCGGGCTCATTGCCGTCAGGACCGGAGTCAGTGTGGGCGCATGGCAGGACGTATCGGTTGAGCGGCTTGCCGCACCGCTCCAGCGCCTGAGACAACTTATTGTATTTATGAGATAATTTATCGGTTATCGCTTTTGGGCGGTAGCCCCGGCCGGTTCTGAAGCGCAATCCGAGTAGAGCCGTTAACCACATGGGTCTCCATTCGTGCGACTCGCCGTTCCCGCGGAACCTTTGTAAATGGACTTTTCGCTCATAAATAATTGACTCTGGGCATATTGACCCCCAAAATATGCGGCTCATTTCGAGGAGGGGTACCCAAGCGGCCAACGGGGGCAGACTGTAAATCTGCTGGCTTATGCCTTCGTAGGTTCGAATCCTACCCCCTCCACCAGCTGTGAAGAGGGTCGGTGCCAT
>Ga0116226_10000334_pt1 | contig 39693 bp, 34 predicted proteins | sample S1TSphfallax_FD_89692 | JGI IMG/M metagenome (GOLD analysis project Ga0116226, IMG submission 89692) | Host-associated microbial communities from peat moss isolated from Minnesota, USA - S1T2_Fa - Sphagnum fallax MG | ecosystem: Host-associated > Plants > Peat moss > Unclassified | place: USA... | reverse complement strand
GTGGCAGCATTGGTTATCGCCGCAGATCGAATTCCGCCCGGAGGTGGGCTATTACCGATCGCTCGGCGTGAAAGCCTTCAATGGCGGCCCAAGCAATACCGGGACTGGCGGCGCGACGCCCGGTCCGGCCGACTATACTGTTTTCGCCGGCGGCGACGTCATCCTTCATTTCTAGAGTGTCTTACTTCGCGTCTCACGGTAGAGCGGCATAGATGGAGCATTGGTCGATGGTAAGCATAACAAGGCGGCAGTTTCCGGCGGGGTGACCGCCCCTACCGCGGCGACACCGGCAAGGCGAACCCCCCGTAAGGCGCGCACATTGGCGCGGTTGATGCCGCCGAGCGCAATCACCGGCACTCTGCCTGACCGGACCAGACGGCGCAGCGCCAGCAGACCGAGCGGTCTGGTCGCCGGATGACTGGCGGTGGCGAAGACGGGCGATAAAAGCGCGGCGTCGGCGCCAATCCGGGCGGCATAGGCCATGGCCCTGCGGCTGTGCGCGGCGCGGGTCAGGATGGGGCCGTGACGGCACCCGCTTCGATGCCAAAGTCGCACCTTGGGGCTGGCGGATTGATAGTCCGGCTGATGCAGCCCGACCCGGAGCGCGACAGCCAGGCCGAAATCGCCGGCAATCAGCAGGGAAACGCGCCTGGCGCGACAGATCCCCGCCAGTTTTGCCGCCAGAACCGATCGTTCGGCAAGCTCATAATGGCGAAAAATCAGCCATGATCCGGCAGGCAAGCGACGCGCCACAGCCAGCGGATCGCCGCCCCGCGCCGGATCCGTCATCGCCACGAGCCGCAATTTGAGGCTCCGCGTCAGGTCTGCTAAACTCGCCATCCCGCCAGTCTAATCCGGATTAACCGCCCTGACAGCTCTCCTCGAACGCTACCGAGCCTTACAAGGCGCCATCGCCGACGCCGCCCACGCAGCAGGGCGCGATCCCGCCACCCTGTCCCTGGTGGCGGTCTCGAAGACCCATCCGGCCGAACCGGTCGCCGAATTACTTGCCGCCGGCCAGCGTCTTTTCGGCGAGAACCGCGTGCAGGAGGCCGGCGCCAAATATCCCGCCTTGCGAGCCCGCTACCCTGACCTGCAGCTGCATCTGATCGGCCCGCTGCAGACCAACAAAGTACGCGACGCGGTCGCTCTCTTCGACGTCATCGAGACCGTCGATCGTCCCAAACTGGCCCAGGCGCTGGCGGCTGAGATGGCGCGCACCGGGCGAGCCTTGCGCTGCCTGATCGAGGTCAATATCGGCGCCGAGCCGCAAAAGGCCGGCATGGCGCCGGCGGAGACAGCGGGTTTTCTGGCGGCCTGCCGCGCCTGGGGCCTCACGATCAGCGGATTGATGTGTATTCCGCCCCAAGATGGCGAACCAGCCCGGCATTTCACGGCTCTCGCCCGTCTGGCGGGTGATCTCGACCTGCCCGAGTTGAGCATGGGCATGAGCGGCGATTTTGCGGCGGCCATCGCCTGTGGCGCGACCGAGATCAGGGTCGGCACCACGCTCTTCGGCCAGCGCCCGGCATCGCCTATTTTATAAACATTTTTTGATATTCGCCCGCTATTTAGGCAGACAATCGATCGGTCAGTGAAGCCTCGACGGCACGCGCACCGCCCTATCTCCTTATTAAACCGCCTTTTCCGGCCGGATTTCCAGCATGGCATGACTTGTGCAGCGCACGCATCAGGGCATCTAGGGTTCCGGTTTCCGCGAGGAAATGTCTGGTCCGAGAGATGCCACCCGGGGAGGCATCCAGTCTCCTTGGGCACACGGCGGGATAAAAGCCCGGGAGATCGAAATTCGGGGAGTTCGCTTTCCTCGGGTCGGTTGGCCGTGTGATCCACACCCCCACTCCCGATGGAAAGCCCGGTCTCCTCGCAATGCATTGATGCAGGACGGAGGGCACCATGAAGCGGCGTTTAAAGGGCATGTCGGCCATTGCCGGCAGTTTCGTCACCTTGGCTTGTTACGGTCTGGCTCCCTATGCCGGCGCGGCAACCGCGACGGGGACAGGCGATGGCGCGAGTAGCGGCGGGCTCGAAGAGGTGGTCGTCACAGCGCAGAAGCGCTCGGAAAACAGCAAGGACGTGCCGATCGCCGTCACCGCCGTCTCGGCCGACGAGATATCCTCCGCCAACATTCAGAATTATGACGATTTGACCCGTGCCGTCCCCGGCATGTCGTTCGGCTCCGCCGGCAATGGCGCCGGCACGGGTCAGACCAATATCGAAATCCGCGGTGTCAGCTCGACCGCCGGATCGGCCACGGTCGGCACTTATATCGATGAAGTTTCGGTGACGGTGAAGAATTTCTATGACGGCGCCACCCAGCCGCGGCTGTTCGATCTCGACCATCTGGAAGTGCTGCGCGGGCCGCAAGGAACCCTCTATGGCGCCAGCTCGATGGGCGGTACGATCCGCTTCGTCACCAAACAGCCCGACCTCACCATTTTCAGCGGCGAGCTGGATGCCGGCCTGTCCAAGACGTCACGCACCGATAATTTCAATTATGAGAGCTCGGCGGTGGTCAATCTGCCGATCATCCCGGACAAGCTCGCTGTCCGCGCCAGCCTCGCCTATAACTATGATGCCGGCTGGATCAATAATTCCTCGCCCTTCACCGGCCAATTGCAGGATCGCGGCACCAACACGGAAAAAGACCTCACCGCGCATATCAATGTGCTGATGGTCCCCGATGACACGTTAACCATCAAGCCGTCCCTGTTCGTGCAGCAGAACAAGATGGGCGACAGCCCCGCCTTCTATATCCCCGGCGTGCCGTTGCAGGCCTATATCCCGGGCGAGGCGCCCTCGCCGATCAATCCCAATCTGCCGGTGACCTCCGGTCTCTGGAACCAGAGCAAGGAGATTCAGGAGCCCGACACCGATCGGGTCGTGTTGCCTAGCCTGACGGTGGACAAGGATTTCAGCTTCGCCGATCTGACCTCGGTTTCGGCTTTTTTCAAGCGCGATGTCGATCGTTGGCAGGATGGCACGCCCTATAACAGCGCCGCCTTCGCCATCTTCTTTCTCGACGCGCTGGGCACCGGCGTGCCGATCAACCAGCAAGCCAATGACAGCATCATCGCGTTTCTGCCCTCGCCGGTGCATTACCAGACCGATTACGGCCAGGTCAGTCAGGAATTCCGCCTCGCCACCAAGCCCGATCAGACCGTCATGAATATCCCCGTCAAGGCGGTCGGCGGGCTCTATTACGCCGATCAATGGTCGACCTTCAAGGTCACCCAGGTGATTGATAATATCAACAGCGCCTTCCAGAGCATCTATGGCTCGCCGCTCTCAGGCGTCGGCCCGGTGCAGACCGCTCTGGCCAACTTCATCGGTGTCACCGCGCCCTATAATTTCTTTCCCGGCGGCAGCGACGAGTTCGAATATCATTATTACAACGAGAAGGACTATGCCGCCTTTGCGCAATTGGATGCCGAGCTGATTCCTCGTCTGCATGCGACGCTGGGGTTGCGCTATACGATGGCGCGGGAATCCTATGATTTCTATTCCTACGGCTTTTATGAGATTGGCAACTACACCTATCAGAACCCGCTCAGCGAGGTATCGAATTACCATGCGTTCACGCCGAAATATGGCCTGTCCTATGATATTTCCGACCAAAGCAATGTCTATGCATCGGCCACCAAGGGCTATCGTCTGGGCGGTCCCAACAGTCCGGTGCCGATCGGATCCTGCCAGGCGGCCGGCGATTTTGCGCTCTATTCGATCCCTAATCCTCCCCCCAACAACTTCGCCTCGGATAGTTTGTGGAGCTACGAGGTCGGCAATAAGAGCCGCCTGTTCGACAACCGCCTGTCGGTCGATACCGACTTCTTCTATGTCGATTGGAAAAATATTCAGCAATCAATCTTCATGGTCGGCTGCGGCTACCCGATCACCTTGAATGCCGGCGACGCGGTCAGCTATGGCCCGGAAATCGAGCTGCATTATAAAGTCACCGACGGTCTGAAAATCGGCTTCTCGGGCAGCATCGATCACACCGAGATCACCCGCTCGAACTTCCCGACCACCATCCAGGTCGGCGACCGCATCCTGAACACGCCCAACTGGATGGCCAATCTGTCGGCCGACTATAAATATCCGATCACTGAAGACTGGCTGGCCTTTGCGCGGGTCGACTACACCTTCACCGGCAACAGCTCAGGGACCTATATTAACAACCAGGCCAATTACGAGGATCCCTCCTATGACGTGCTGAACGCCTCGATCGGCGTCGATGCGGGACCCTGGGAATTGTCGGTCTATGGCAAGAATCTGACCTATGACCGCATCGTGATCAATCAGCCCCAGGTCAATGAGGTGGTCGAAGGCTACACGGTGCGGCCGATGACGATTGGCGCGCGGGCTAAGTTCAGATTTTAGGCGCCCTCCATTTGGAGCATTGGCCCAATCAGAAGATATGTTCAATCTGCAATGCCCTGCCATGCATTTGTGACGACAGGCCTGTTGGCGGGAATAAATCGATACCGCAAGGGTAAACATCATGCGAACATCATAGCTGACATTCCTCGCGTGGTCGGCGTCCTAACCTTGCAACTATCCCTGAAAAAAGGCGGTCAAATGGTCATGCGTTTCAGAACGGAATGGCAGCGGCGAACGGCCATGTTCCTCGTTTTGCTTTGTTTTGCTCCGATGGTGAAAGCTCAGTCGGACCCTGCGCCGGGCCAAACTCCGGCCGTAGCTGAAACAAGAATCGCCATCCCGACCTGGGCTCCGTTGGTCAAGCAGGTTTTGCCGGCCGTCGTGAACATCGCGGCCGAGATTCCGGTCGAGGCGAGCGGGCAGGAGACGAGTGGTGAAGACCGTCCGCCGCAAGCGAGCCCGGCACCATCGTCTTTCGAAGACTTTGTGCGGCGCTATCAGGAAGAGCATGGGCTGCCCTCTTCGGGGCCACCCTCGCCGCGCGGCGCCAAAGCGGCGCCCGGCGAAAAAATGGTCTCGCTCGGTTCTGCCTTCGTTATTGACCCCGCAGGCTATCTCGTCACGAACAATCATGTGGTGGCCAGGGCCACGAAAATTACCGTCATCTTCCCAGACAATTCCCGACGGGCGGCCACCGTCGTCGGAACGGACCCGCGCCTCGATATTGCCCTGCTGAAGGTTTCAGCAAAACGCAAGCTGCCCTTTTTACAGTGGGGCGACAGTGACCGGGTCCAGACCGGCGACTGGGTGATGGCCGTTGGCAACCCCTTTGGTCTTGGCGGAACGGTAACCGCCGGCATTGTCTCGGCTTTAGGACGCGACCTGCAGCAAGGCCCCTTCGATGACTTTCTGCAGATTGACGCGCCAATCAACCGCGGCAGCTCGGGCGGACCGACCTTTGACACGGCTGGTCGCGTGGTGGGAGTGAATGCGGCAATCTATTCCCCGACCGGCGGCAATGTCGGGATCGGCTTCGCCATTCCCTCCAATCTGGCCAAAGCCATCGTGCAGACTCTGCGCACCAGCGGGCATGCTGACCATGGCTATCTGGGGATCCGAGTGCAGCCGGTTTCCCCGGAAATAGCGCAAGTCTTGCATATGGACCCTGAACGACCGAGCGGGCTCCTGGTCAACGAGATCTCTCCGGGTGGTCCGGCCGAAAAGGCGGGCATCCAGGTCGGTGACGTCATTACCCAGGCGAATGGCCATCTCGTGCAGGTGCAACATGACCTTTCGACCTTTGTGATTACCGCCAAAATTGGCGACCGGCTCCGGATTACTCTTGATCGGGACAATAAACAGAAATTGGTCGATCTGATTATCGGCCGCACTCCGGATCCGCAACAACAGACCGCCAACAGGGGAACCCAGAACGGCGAGTCTGCCGACGCGCAAACTTTACGGGGAATTTGGTTCGCCAATCTGACCCCGGATACGCGCCGGGAGTTGCAGTTGGATAATTCAATCCAGGGTGTCTTGATTGGTGGCATCGCGGCGAACAGCCCTGCCGCCATGATCGGCCTGATGCCGGGTGATGTCGTGATATCAATAGATAAAAAGCCCGCGGCGGATCCTGACATTGCGCTCCGGACCCTTCGCTCTGCAGCTGGAAATGGCGATATTCTGCTTCTCGTCGATCGGCATGGCAGCCGTCAATTCACGGTGTTGCCCGCCCAGGTCAAAAGTGACGGTGATTAGCCGATAGTTGTCTCACTCTTGGATTACCGCAACGGATGTACCGGCGGAATCAACGCCGCGATCAACTGGATCTTGCCCGATAGGATGCCGCGCCGGGTGATCATCGCATCGGCAATGCCTTGCAGCTTTCTCGCCGGTCCCTGCACCAGCACCACCTCCATGGTCTGGTTGTGCGCCAGATGGACATGGAGCGAACTGATCACCTCGTCGATATACTGAAATTGCAGATCGGCCAGTTGCTTTTGCAGGCTTGGCACCGAATTGTCATAGAAAAGCGTCACGATGCCGACCATGACCTCATCACCCTTGTCGCCGTGATGGTCGGTTAGAGACTGTTGCAGCAGCAGGTTGATCGCCTGGGAACGGCTGGAGAAACCGCGCTCGGTCACCATCCGGTCGAGATCGGTCAGCAAAGTCTCGGGCAGCGAGATGCTGATCCGGCTGACCCGATCAGAAGAGGTGGCTATAGCGCTCGACCTCCCAGGCGCTGACGGCGAGATGGTAGGTTTCCCATTCCTCGGTCTTATAAGTGATGAACTCCTGCTTGAGTCCCGTGCCCAGTGCCTGTTCGGTGAGGGGATCCGCAGCAAAAGCGGCGATGGCTTCCTGTAGGGTCTGGGGGAGGAATTCGATGCCGCGCGCCTGGCGCTCGGCCTCCGAGATCGTGTAGAGATTATCCTCGTTGGGGGCGCCAGGGTCGATCCGGTCCCTGATCCCCTCGAGCCCGGCGGCCAGGGCCATGGTCGCGGCAAGATAGGGATTGACCGAGCCATCGGCATTCCTGGATTCGCAGCGTCCGCCGCCAGCCGGCACCCGTACCGAATTGGTGCGATTATTCGATCCATAGCTGTTGAATACCGGCGCCCAGGAAAAGGTGCTCATCGCACCGCGGCGTACCAGCCGCTTATAGCTGTTCACCGTCGGCGCAAAGGTCGCGCAGAGCGCCTTGCCATGGCGCAGAATGCCGCCGATGAACTGATAGCCGAGGGTGGTCAGGCCGATCCCGCGCGGATCCTCGCCAGGCTCGCAGGCAAACAGATTGCGCCCGGTCTCGAGGTCATAGAGCGACATGTTGAAATGCGCCCCGGTGCCGGTGCGGTTGGCGAAGGGTTTCGGCATCATGGTCGCGAGCAGCCCCTCTTCCTCGGCATAATGCTTGGCCATCATGCGGAAGAAGGTGAGGCGGTCACAGCTGGTCAACGCGTCGGCAAAAGTGAAATCAAATTCGAACTGCCCGTTGGCGTCTTCATGGTCGAGGGAATAGAGGTCCCAGCCGAGGTCGTTGATGCAGGATGATACCTTGTCGAGCCAAGTGAAATTGCTCATGAAGCTCTGTAGATCATAGCAGGGCTTGATCAGCTTATCCTTGGGGTCGGGGACAGTCAGACTGCCATCCGCCTCTTTTTTGAGCAGATAGATCTCGCACTCGATGCCGAGATTGAGTCCGAGGCCAAGTTCCGCCGCCTTGGCCAGCATATTTTTCAGGGCAACCCGCGTGCTCAGAGCATAGGGTTGTTTTTGGAAGATCAGATCGGCCGGCATCCAGGCGATCTTCGGTTCCCACGGCAGTTGGATGATATGGTTGAGGTCGGGCACCGAGCAGAGCTCATCATCGTTGGGGGCCTGGCCAAGACCATCGAGCGCATAGCCGGTATAGCGTTCCGACCCCTGCGCCATGTGGGCGAGATGATCGATCGGCACCACTTTGCCCTTGGGGATGCCATGAATATCGACATAAGCGCCCATGCAATATTTGACGCCCTTCTGGCGCAGATCGTTCTCGAGCGCGCTGATCCGGTCGGCGCTGTAAGTCTCACTCATGGTGTTGGTCTGTCCTGTCAAAATAGGAGAAGGCGAGGGGCGGCTGCTCCTGCAATCCCGAGGTAATGAGCGCGCTCAGATCCTCGACCATGATCGCGAACCATTCGCGCCCCTTCTCGGCGGAGGCGCGGCTCGGCTGGCCGGTGACGCCATTTTTGCTGGTGCGGTTGACCGGGTGGGAAAATACCCGCCCCAAAGTGCGATCAGGATCATCGGAGCCCGTCATCACCTGCTCGCGCACCAGTTCGGGGGCGTGCGCCAGCATCAGGGAGGTTTCGGCGTCATTGGCGTGCCAGTCATCCCCATCGGCGAAATGGAACGCGCGCACCCGCGGACTGAGGGTGGCGGAGTTGAACAGCGCGACCATCAGATCGTCATGCTCGGCGCGCAGCATTTCCAGGGCGCAACGCAGGGGGGCAGCATTGGTGACATGGGTATTCACCATGAAAAAGCGCCGCACTCCGCTGTGATAAGCCCAATCGCCGATTTCCTTGACCATCTGGATCAGGGTGATCGGCTGCAAGGCGAGGGTGCCCGGCCAGCGCCGGCTATGGCCGATCGAGCAGCCATAGGGGAGGGTCGGCAGCATGGGCACCCCTGTCTTTTCGCTGACCGCCTTACCGAGCAGATCGGCCAGCACCGCATCCATGCCGCAGCCCATATGCGGGCCATGCTGCTCGGTGGCGCCGATCGGCAGAATGGCAGCTTGCCCGGTCCTGGGAATATCCTCGGCCAGTTCGGACCAGCTGCGCTCTGACCAGATCATTGCTCGCCTCCCCCGCTTTTACTCGACGTCATCGCCGACCTGGGTCAGGCGCGCGACGGCGGGGTAGGCCTCTTCCACGTCCCCGGGCGCCGCATAGATCAGCTCTTCGAGCCGCGCCTTGGTGGCAAGAAATTCATCACTGAGAAATTGGCCGATCGATCGGGGCCGTGGCACCGGCACTTCGATCAGTTCCTGCACCGCGCCAGGGTGCGCCTTCAACACCATAATCCGGTCGGCGAGGAAGATTGCCTCATCGAGATCATGGGTGATGAAGACGATGGTGATGTCGATCTTGCGCCAGATTTCCAGCAGATGCGCCTGCATGCGGGCGCGGGTCTGGGCGTCGAGAGCGCCAAAGGGCTCGTCCATCAGCAGGATGCGCGGCTGATTGGCGAGCGCGCGGGCGATGGCGACGCGCTGTTTCATGCCGCCTGACAATTGATGCGGATAGGCATCGGCGAATTTCTCGAGGCCGATCAGTTGCAGCCATTGCAGGGCCTCCCGCTCGGATTCCAGACCGCCCTTCCGATTGATCTCGAGACCGAACATCACATTCTTCTTGACGGTCAACCAGGGGAACAGGGTGTAGCCCTGAAACACCATGCCGCGATCGCGTCCGGGGCCGCGCACCGGCCGGCCATCCAGCAGAACCTCGCCGCTACTTTGATTCTCGAGCCCGGCAAGGATCCGTACAAGTGTCGATTTACCGCAGCCGCTGGGGCCGACGATGCACAGGAGCTCGCGGCGATGGGTGATGAAATTGATATTTTCAAGCGCGGTGGTGGCCCCGAACTGCTTGCCGAGCTGTTTTACCTCCAACAGCACCTCGCGGGACTTCAACCGTGCGAATCGCTCGGCCACCTGCGGCAGCTGCTCGCGGTAGGAGGGCAGGATTTTGCTCATGACTTCGCTCGCGGCCGGTCCCAGGGAAACAGCCGTTTGCCGGCCAGAGCCAACAGCAGGTCGGTGCCGAGACCAAGAATACCGATCATGAAAATAGCGGCAAAGACATTGGCGAAATGCTGATAGCGCGCCTGCTGGGTGATGAACCAGGTAATGCCGGTGGTGGTGCCGATCAACTCGGCGACGATCAGATAGGTCCAGGCCCAGCCGAGCAAGATGCGCTGATCCCGGTAGAGGTCCGGCAAAATCCCGGGGATGATCACCCGGGTCAGCAGCTTGATGCCCCGTGTCCCTAACGTCTGGGCGGCCTCGACCAGGGCGAAATCAAGTTTTCGGGTGGTGTTGGAGATCACCAGGACCTGTTGAAAAAAAGTGCCGATGACGATGATGGCGATCTTCGGCCCGTCATAGATGCCGAGGATCGCCACCATCAGGGCGCCGAAGGCCGGCGCCGGCAGATAGCGGAAAAACTCGACAAAAGGCTCGACCAGCCGGGCGAACAGGTCCGAACTGCCGCACAGAATGCCGATCGGTACGCCAAACACCGAGGAGATCACGAATCCCCAGAAGATCACCTGGATCGAATGCCACAGGCTTTGATGCAGCCAGACGCCGTCGCGGGTCTCGGGCCGGGTGGTGAAGGCGGTGTAGAAAGCTCGAGCCACTTCGTCGGGAGCCGGCAGATAGATCGGATTGGCCGGCCGTCCGGTCGGGACAGCGTGGCTGGCGGCGGTGGCCTCGGCCAATTCGGCGTCGAAGGTGGCTCGATCCACCCGCATGCCGGGTTGGAAATAATCGACCGAGCCTGGATCGATGATCTGCATCTGCGGATGCCACAGCGCCGGCACATAGCTGATCAGGCACCAGGCGAGGAGCGGCAGCAGAAAGGACAGAGCGGTCAGTCCACGCTTTTGCCGCCGGCTCAGAGGCGCCCGCATCTTAGGGGGTCATCAAAGAGGGATCGATCAAGCCGGGGACGTCCAGCCTGTCTTTGTAGACCGCATTTTTCACGTTAAAATCATTGGCGATCTCGCTCGATCCATAGAGCGAGGTGAAACCATTCGCCTTCACGAAGAACTTCCGTCCCTCTGCGAGGTCAATCAGGTGGGTGCCCTTCAAGAGCGGCTTATAGACCTCGGGGGTCAGACCGACCCGGGCGGCCATGATGGCGACGGCGTCATCCTGGGTTTTCGGATCGTTGATATAATGGACGACGCGGTCCCACACCCCTGTGAGCTTCTTCCACTCGGCCTTGCGCGCCTTGAAGCTCTCCGGATTGACCACCAACACGTCATAGATCAGGCCGGGTTCATCGGCGGAGGTGATCAGTGGCTTCGAACCCGGGAGCGCCTTGATGGCCAGACCGGCCACCGGCTGCCAGGCCCCGATAGCGGCGACCTCTCCCGAGGCCAACACTTGGGGCGTGTCATTGGTCTTGGTATTGACCAGGGTAACGTCGGATTCCGCCAAACCGGCTTTTTTCAGTCCATTCAGCAAGAGCAAATGTTCGACCAGGCCGATTTCGACGCCGACCTTCTTGCCCTTCAGATCTTTCATGCTCTTGATGCCGGGCCGGCCGACGATCATATCATTGCCGTCGGAATAGTCGGTCAGCATCACCATCAGGCTGCGGGTCCCGCCACCGGCCATCACCAGCGCGTCGCCATTGGTGACCAGGTCGGCGTCGATCTTGCCGGCGCCCAGCGCGTCCATCGACGGCGAATAGTCGAACCACTGGAAATCAGCGTCGACGCCAGCTTCCTTCAACCAACCCTTGTCGATGGCGACCTGCCAAGCGACCCAGCCCGGGTAATCGCTATAGCCAATCTTGAGCGGTGCGGCGAGCAACGAAGCTCCCGGCAGCGCTACCAGCCAGGCGATCACCATCGAGCGAAACAGTGTCCTGGCGTATGTTCTGGCGTGCATCGCTGGCCCCTCATTGGGTACTACGCAAAACTGAATTCGTAATACTTGCCCCCTTTTCTGCAATGGCTGTGCCAGGATCAATCCTGGCGGTATCCCGTCACGGAACGGTGGATGGTTGCTCCGATGGCAGGCAAATTCTCCAGAACGCCCGCTATTTGGGCAGAGTGGCTCAGGCACCTGTCGGACAACGAAGGCTTTATCCAGTTGGAACGGCATATGCATAGTGGTGGTAACCGACCCAGCCCCGCGGCTAAGGTCATCAAACGCACCTTGCCGAGACGACTCGGCGCGCGGCCTGGGACCACAGCGACCGGGCCGCGAAGGGGGGGATGGTCCGGGACGACCCGGTTGCTCTTCCGCCCTGCGCCTCGTTTCAAGGCGGCAGTGGCATCAGACTTACAGGTGTTTCCATGGTGATTGACTATGAAACGCAACTGGACGGTGGCAAGCACTGGTCCTTTGTTGCCAAGCGCGGCAGCGGGCTCTGTCTCGAAGATGTGGCGGGCGGCGCCAACCTCGCGATGCTGTTCTACAATCCGCTCAATCCACTCGAACGCTATAACGCGCCCGATACGCTGAAATGCCAGCATACGCTGCGCTTGACCCGCGGCCATTGCCTCTATTCCGACATGGGGCGGATCTTCTGTTCGATCATCGAAGATAGTGTGGGCTGGCACGACACGATCGGCGGCAATGCCAACCGCGCCTTGGTGGCGAAACGCTGGGGGGATGTCAGCTATCAGGCGGCGCGCAATGACTGGACCCAGAATGGCCATGACGCTTTTCTGGTCGAGGCGGCCAAATATGGTCTGGGCCGGCGCGACCTGGCCGCCAATGTGAACTGGTTCAGTAAGGTTGCCGCCGATGATAGGGGCCGATTGACCTTCGCCGCCGGCCATTCGGCCGCCGGATCCCAGGTCACGCTGCGTTTCGAGATGGACAGTCTGGTCCTGCTGCATAGCTGTCCACATCCGATGAACCCGGCTGACGCCTATCCCCGCCAGCCGGTCAAACTGAGCTTCTTCCAGGCGCCGCCGGTCGCGGAGGACGATGTCTGCCGCACCTCCCGTCCGGAGAATCTTCGCGGCTTCGAAAATAACCGGCTCTATCATCTGGGCGGAGGACACTGAGATGGACATTCGTGCCTCAACCCTGGATCCCTCCCAGGCCGGGATCGACCATGTCATCGGCGCCGGCGATTACTGGCTGCATCACCTGCGCGCCGGGCAGACCCTGAGGATCGTCGATCTGGAGGGCAATCAGGCGGCCGATACCCTGTTTTTTGTCGCTGCTGATCCCGCCGAGCGGTACAGCGCCGTCGACAGCTTGCGCGAACAGGGCAATGTCTATCTCGGTCTCGGCTCCAAGCTGCTCTCGACCGAGGGCCGGGTGATGCTGGAAATCACCGCCGATCTGGTCGGTCGCCACGATACCCTGGGCGGCGCCTGCGCGGCTGAGTCGAACACGGTCCGCTATGATCTGGAAAAGCGCAGCATGCATTCCTGCCGCGACTCCTGGCTGCTCGCTGTGGCGAGCCATGAGAGCTTCGGCCTGACCAAGCGCGATATCACCCACAATATCAATTTTTTCATGAATGTGCCGGTGACGCCGTCAGGCGGCCTGACCTTCGAGGATGGGCTGTCGGGCCCGGGAAAATATGTCGAGATGATCGCCAGGCTCGATGTCATCGTGCTGATTTCCAACTGCCCGCAGCTCAATAATCCGTGCAATGGCTATAATCCGACGCCCCTCCAAGTACTGGTGTGGGGCTGATGTTCGACAAGGTTCTGATCGCCAATCGCGGCGAAATCGCCTGCCGCATCCTGCGCACCCTCGATCGTCTCGGCATCAAATCGGTCGCGGTCTATTCCGACGCCGACAGCCATGCGCCCCATGTGCTGGGCGCTGGCGAGGCGGTGCGGATCGGCCCGGCGCCAGCCGCCGAGAGCTATCTGCTGGGGGAGCGGATCATTCAGGCCGCACTGGAAACCGGCGCTCAGGCGATCCATCCGGGCTATGGTTTTCTCTCGGAGAATGCCGACTTCGCCGAAGAATGCGGCAAGGCCGGGCTGGTTTTCATCGGCCCGACGCCGTCGCAGATGCGCTTATTCGGATTGAAGCACACGGCGCGCGATCAGGCCGCCAAGGTTGGCGTGCCGCTGGCGCCCGGCAGCGGCCTGCTGACCGATCTGGCCGAGGCGCGCCTTGCTGCGCGCCGCATCGGCTATCCCCTGATGATCAAGAGTACCGCCGGCGGCGGCGGCATCGGCCTGCAGCTATGCCATGGTGAGGATCAGTTCGACGCGCTGTTTGAGCGGGCGAGCCGGCTGGCCAGCAATAATTTTAATAATGCCGGCCTGTTCCTTGAAAAATATGTCAGCGCCGGACGCCATATCGAAGCGCAGATCTTCGGTGACGGCGCCGGGCGCGTGGTCACTTTGGGCGAACGCGACTGTTCGGCGCAGCGGCGCAATCAAAAAGTGGTCGAGGAGACGCCCGCCCCCCACCTGTCCGAGACGGTGCGTCATGACCTGCTGGCCACGGCGCGTCGCCTGATGGAAAGCGTCGCCTATCAAAGCGCCGGCACGGTCGAGTTCATCTATGACTTGGCAGCGGGCGAATTCTATTTCCTTGAGGTCAATACCCGTCTGCAGGTCGAACATTGCGTCACAGAAGAAGTGACTGGCGTCGATCTGGTCGAATGGATGATCCGCCAGGCGGCCGGCGAGCCCTTCGATCTCAGGATCCCAAAGCCTTGCGGCGCCGCCATCGAGGTGCGGCTCTATGCCGAGAACCCGGCGCGCGATTTCCGACCCTCGGCCGGGTTGTTGACCCATTTTCGCTTAGGCGACGGCGCGCGGATCGAGAGTTGGGTCGAAAGCGGCACCGAGGTAACTCATTTCTACGACCCGCTGCTGGCCAAGATCATCGTCAGCGGCCCCGACCGCGAGACGGCGCGGCACCGCCTGGCGCAGGTTCTGACGGACAGCGAGGTCGCGGGGATCGAGACCAATCTCGCTTTCCTCAGAGCCCTGGTCGCCAGCCCCGCCTTCACCGCGGGGAGCATCACCACCCGCACCCTTGATGATTTTCCCTTTGCCAGCCAGACCATTGAGGTGATCGCGCCGGGGACCCAGACCACGGTGCAGGATTATCCCGGGCGGTTGGGTTATTGGGCGGTCGGCGTGCCACCGTCCGGTCCGATGGATGATTATTCCTTCCGTCTGGCCAACCGGGCGCTCGGCAATCCGCCCGATGCCGCCGGCCTGGAAATCACCCTGTCGGGCCCGACCCTCAAATTCAATGTGGCGCGACGGATCTGTCTGACCGGTGCGGCCATGCGCGCTGAAATCGATGGGGCGGCGATTCCCTTCTGGCAGCCGTTCACGATCCCGGCCGGCGCGGTCCTGACCATGGGAGGTCTGCTGGATGCCGGGTGCCGCGCCTATTTGGCGGTGGAAGGCGGCCTCGATCTGCCGGTTACCCTGGGCAGTCGCGCCACCTTCACCCTCGGCAAGTTCGGCGGCCATGGCGGCCGGGCTCTGCAGGCGGGCGACTTCCTGCCGCTCGCCGCCGCGATGGACAGGCCCTGCGAGGCAATTCCGCCGGCAACCCGGCCGCGCCTGGCCCGCGCGTGGCGTATCGGCGTCCTCGATGGCCCGCATGGCGCGCCGGATTTCTTCACACCGGACGACATCGAGACATTTTTTGCCGCGGAATGGGAGGTTCATTATAATTTCAGCCGAACCGGTATCCGGCTGATCGGACCGAAACCGGTCTGGGCCCGCAAGGATGGCGGCGAGGCCGGTTTGCACCCCTCCAACATCCATGACAATGCCTATGCCTTGGGCGCGGTCGATTTCACCGGCGACATGCCGGTCATTCTGGGTCCCGACGGCCCTTCCTTAGGCGGGTTCGTGTGTCCCGTCACGGTGATCCAGGCCGAACGCTGGAAACTGGGCCAGGTGCGGTCCGGCGACAAGATCCGCTTCGTCCGCCTGACGCCGGCGCTGGCCAAGGAGGTTGAGCGCGCTCAGTCCGAGGCCGTGCGCGACCTTGCCTCCCCGATCGAGCTGCCCGACGCAGTCATTCCGCCGCAACCGGCGATCATCGCCGAACAAAAATCCGTGGCCGATCGGCCACAGATCGTCTATCGCCGCGCCGGCGATCATTATCTGCTGGTCGAACTGGGACCGCTGATCCTCGATCTCGAACTGCGTTTTCGTATTCACGCGCTGATGCTGTGGCTGGAGGCCGAGCAAGTGCCGGGAATTATCGATATAACGCCGGGGATCAGATCGCTGCAGATCCATTTCGACCCAAGCCGGTTGAGCCTCGACGACCTGCTCGACCGGCTCCAGAGCGCTGACGCCCTGAAGGACGATTTGGGCGATCTGGAATTACCGGCGCGCATCGTCCATCTGCCGCTCGCGTGGGACGATGCCGCGACCCGTCTCGCCATCGAAAAATATCAGCAATCGGTGCGGATGGATGCCCCCTGGTGCCCGAGTAATATCGAATTCATCCGTCGCATCAATGGTTTGGTTAGTATCGAGGCGGTCAAGGAGATCGTCTATGGGGCGAGCTATCTGGTTCTCGGGCTGGGAGATGTTTATCTCGGTGCGCCGGTCGCGACCCCAATCGATCCGCGTCACCGGCTGGTGACCACCAAATATAATCCGGCGCGAACCTGGACGCCGGAAAATGCCGTCGGCATCGGCGGAGCCTATCTCTGCGTCTATGGCATGGAGGGACCCGGCGGCTATCAATTTGTCGGCCGCACCGGCCAGATGTGGAATATTTATCGCCGCACGGAGGATTTCTCGCGCCCGTGGCTGTTGCGTTTTTTCGATCAGATCCGCTTCTATGAGGTCTCGGGCGAGGAGCTCTTGCGCTTCCGCGCCGAATTTCCGCGTGGCCAAGTCGCGCTCAAGATCGAGGAGACCCGCTTCAAGCTGAGAGATTACCGCGAATTCCTTGCCGAGCACGCGGCTTCGATCAGCGCCGCCAAATCCCGCCAACAATCGGCATTCGAAGCCGAACGGGCGCGATGGGAGGCCACCGGACAGATCGGCTATGATGCGGAACTGCCGGAAATCGAAGAAGATCGCGGTGATCCGCCACTGCCCGCCGGCGCGGCGGCGGTCGCCAGCCCGGTTTCCGGCTCGGTATGGAAAATCAATGTCGCGGCCGGCCAATCGGTCGCGGCGGGAGAGGTGCTGATGGTTCTCGAGTCGATGAAGATGGAGATCGGCGTGACCGCCCCGACCGCCGGGCGGGTTGACGAGCTGCGCTGCAGCGAGCGTAAATCCGTTACCGCCGGCCAGACCCTGATCATCCTATCCACAAGTGAGTCTCCTGATGCGGCTTGATCTGAAAGGCCTCGCCGCCGCCTATGACAGCGGGACCACCACGCCAGCCCAGCTGATCGGCGGTCTGCTGGCGGGGCTCCGCACCATGGGTCCGCACCCGGTCTGGATCAGCCTGTTGAGCGATTCGGATCTGGCGCTGCGGCTGGAGGGGCTTGCGCGCCGCCGCGCCGAAGGCTGTTCCCTGCCGCTTTATGGCGTCCCCTTCGCGGTCAAAGACAATATCGACGTCGCCGGCCTGCCGACTACCGCCGGCTGCCCGGCCTTCGCCTTTCAACCCGCACAATCCGCACCCGTCGTGCAGCGTCTCGAGGCCGCCGGCGCCATTCCGCTCGGCAAGACCAATCTCGATCAGTTCGCCACCGGTCTGGTCGGCACCCGATCCCCCTATGGCGCGCCTTCCTCGGTCTTTGACCCGGCGTTCATTTCGGGGGGGTCCTCCTCAGGGTCTGCCGTGGCAGTGGCGGCCGGATGGGCCAGTTTCGCCCTGGGGACCGATACGGCGGGCTCGGGTCGGGTTCCGGCAGCCTTCAATAATATCGTCGGGCTCAAACCGACCAAGGGGCTGCTGAGCGGCATAGGCCTGCTGCCCGCCTGCCGCAGTCTGGATTGCATCTCGATCTTCGCCGGCTGCGTCGATGACGCCGAGGCAGTCTTGCGGATCGCCGCCACGCCGGACCCGGCTGACGCTTTTTCCCGTGCCGCGCCGGCGGAGACGCCGACAATCCCTGCCGATTTTCGCTTTGGCGTGCCGGAGCTCGATCTCGATTTTTGCGGGGATGCGGGCTTCGCCGCCCTTTACCAAGAGTCGATCCTGCGTCTGGAAAATCTCGGCGGTACCCGGATCCCGATCGATTTCACGCCTTTCGCCGCCGCTGCCGCGTTGCTTTATCAGGGCCCTTTCGTTGCCGAGCGGCTGGCTGCGCTGCAATTGGCGGGTTTCACCGAATGGTCGGCGATGGATCCGGTGGTCGCCGGCATCATCAAGGGTGCGGAAAAATGGAGCGCCACCGACAGTTTCAAGGCTGAATATGAACTGGCGCGCCTCAAGCGGGTAACGGAAAAGGTCTGGCAGGCCTGTGATTGCCTGCTGCTGCCGACCGCGCCAACCATCTTCACCCATGCGGAGATCGCAGCTGAGCCGATCACCCGCAATGCCAAGCTGGGCCTCTACACGAATTTCGTCAATCTGCTCGATCTGGCGGCGATCGCGGTGCCGGCTGGTTTCCGCCCGGATGGTCTCCCCTTTGGCGTCTCGCTGATCGCCCCCGCCTTCAGCGATCATGCTTTGGCGGGTCTGGGCGACCGTCTCCATCGAAGCCTTCCATCGCCCCGCTGGGGCGGCAGCCGGGAGCCTCTCCCGCCCGTCCAGCCAGCCGCGCCACCGGTCAGTCGCTTCGTGACCGTGGCAGTGGTCGGCGCCCATCTCAGCGGTCAGCCGCTCAATCATCAATTGCAGGAACGCCGGGCCCGGCTGATCAAGACCTGCCGCACGGCCACGGGCTATCGCCTCTATGCGCTCAGCGGCACCGTGCCGCCGAAACCAGGACTGATGCGCGACCCCACCGGCGCAGGCCTGATCGAAGTGGAGCTGTGGGAGATGGACAGCGCCGCCTTTGGCAGTTTCACCGACCTGATTCCCCCCCCCCTCGGCATTGGAACGCTCTCTCTCGAGGATGGCAGCCTGGTCAAGGGATTCATCTGCGAGGCGGCCGGGCTTGATGGTGCGCGGGATATCACCGCGTTTGGCGGCTGGCGGGCTTTTAGAGCCGCGTTGAGCGGATGACCGTAAGGGGAGGCCCCTCCAGTCATTTCCCCCGCTGGCTGCCCGGCTACGGGATCGCCCTGCTTCTGGTCCTGCTGGCGCTTGGCCTTGGTCTCTTGCTTGGTCCCGATGCCGAAGTGAAGATTGCGCCCCTGCACCTTATCGTTTCTGTCGCCTTGACCGCGTGGCTCGCCGGCCGAGGTCCGGCCTTGGCGGCGGTGCTGTTCTCGAGCCTGCTGGTGGATTATTTCTGGGTCGCGCCCAGATTCAGTCTGGCCTTGGCCCCAGCAGAGATTCCCTGGTTTCTTACCTTTATCCTGGTCGCTTTTGCCGGCATGGGTCTGGGCCTGCAACGGCGCCGCTACGAGGCGAAACTTGCGGAAAGTCGTAATCAGCTGGAACAGCGTGTCTTGGAACGAACCGCGCAGCTTCAGGTCAGCGAGGAGCGCTGGCGCCGCCTGTTTGAAACCTCGTCCGTTGGTATCGCGGTCACTCTGCCAAACGGCAGGTTTCTGGAGGTCAATCGCGCTCTGCAGGCCATGCTCGGCTATTCCGAGCAGGCTTTGCAACAGTTGAATTTGCACGAATTGATCGACGGGAACGGCGAGCCTGGCCCCCTGACGAGCGTTCTTGCTACCGCCGAGACCCGCCGCGAGCTGCCCTTGCGTCACCACAATGGTCAAATCGTCTGGGTCGATCTGTCTCTATCCTTCATACCGGCCACCGACCATACGCCGATCCTCGCATCAGCGGTCATAAATGACGTAACCGAACGCCGTCGCGCCGTCGAAGATGGGCACCGTGCCCGGGCCGAACTCTCGCGCGCCAGCCGGCTGACCACAATGGGGGTTTTGGCGGCGTCCATCGCCCATGAGGTCAATCAACCTCTGTCCGCGGTGGTCACCAACGGCGAGGCGGCCCAACGCTGGCTGACCTCGCTTCGACCCAATCTGCCCGAAGCGATTGCCGCCTGCCAGCGGCTGATTAAGGACGGTAACCGTGCCGCGAGCATCGTCCGCAGCATCAGGCAAGCTCTGGCCCCGGCCGGCGGTAGTCCGTCGTGCCTGTCGATGAATGAGGTCATCCGTCAATTGCTGCCCCTGATCTATCCCGAATTGGCCAGCCAGGAGGTCGATTTGCGTCTTGAACTGACCGATGAGCGGGCACGGATCATCGGCGATCCGGTGCAGCTGCAACAATTAATGCTCAATCTGGTGATGAACAGCCTGGATAGTTTGCGCGGCCTGTCGCTCGGCAAGCGCGAGATCATCATTCGCACAAGCTCGGATCCTTGGGAGCTGTCGGTATCGGTCGAGGATAATGGCAAGGGTTTCACCGAAGACTATGACAGACTCTTCGAAGCCTTCTACACGACCAAAGCGAATGGCATGGGGGTCGGACTGGCCATCTGCCATTGGGTGGTCGAAAGTCACGGCGGACAGATTTCCGCCGAGCCATGCATGCCTTGTGGCGCACGGGTCTTTTTCAGCTTGCCACTCGCCGAGTCTCCCGGTTTCAATTGCTCTAACACCAGCTTGCCCGGCGATAATGAATGAATAGTGATGTATTAAACGCCATGGTGATCCTTATTGATGACGATCAGTCGGTTCGCGACGCGATCAATTCTTTGCTGCGGTCGGTCGGGTTCGCGGCGGAAACCTATGGCTCCTTCAAGGATTTCCTGGCCCGCGGCGCCTTGCCCGACATGCCCTGCTGTCTTGTGCTTGATGTTCGCCTGCCGGGCATAAGTGGTCTGGACGTTCAGGCTGATCTGATGCGTCGCAAAATTTCCGCCCCGATCATCTTCATCACGGGCCATGGCGATATTCCCATGTCGGTGCGGGCGATGAAGGCCGGCGCCATCGAATTCCTCACGAAACCGTTCCGTGATCAGGACCTGCTCGACGCGATCCATCAGGGGTTGGTCATCGACCGCAAGCGGCGGGACAGTCAATCTTCGCTCAGCGCAATGATCTCAAATTTCGGCACCCTCACACGCCGCGAGCGTGACGTCATGCATCAAGTCGCGCGCGGTCTGACCAACCGCGAAATCGCGGCGGAGCTCGGGATCGCCGAAATAACCGTCAAAGTGCATAGGGGCCAGGTGATGCGAAAAATGGGTGCCGGGTCGGTGGTCGAATTGGCGCGCATGGCCGATCTGCTGGGGCTAGAGCCTGATGCTGATAGATTGAATCGCTTTGCGATTAAATCTATCAGCTGAATCAGTCTCTCATTCAATGGTTTAGAGGGCGATTCAGACATTAGATTGACGCAGATTCGCGTCAATCTAATGTCATCGCGCTCTAGAGCTCAGATAGAACGCTTACCAGGGAAGCGGCAGGGTGAGATTGGCCAAAGCCGACTCCGAGCCGCCATTTTCGCGGGTGATGCCGGCGTTGGAGATATGGTAAAAGCCGACGCCAACCCGCCAGGCATTCTCAAAGCGGTAGGAAATCTCGGCGCCATTCCGAAACTCGAAATGCGAACCCAGAGTATAGCCGCCGCCGCCATAGCCGCCGATCGCGGTATTGAGGGTGAGCACCAGCGGGCCGCCGATATGAATATCAGTCAGGAAACCGGCATAGGCGTAATAATCGCCGTCGGCGGCGGTCAACACGCCCACATGCGGGCGCAAGATCCACAATTGCAGTCCCGACCGATAGTCGATGTCCACCTCAGGTTTGCGATATTGATCACGCAGGGTTTCCCAGCTTCCCGCGCTCACCGTCAGTTCCGAAGGCTGATCCGCCCGCGCGGCGATTCCCGTGGCCATGCCCAGGCCAAGGAGCAAGGCCGCCGCCCACTTGTTTCCCACCATTTTCTTAGAATCCCCAAAGCCGTAAGATTACAGAGAATGATAGGCCGAGATATCAGGCTTCAGCAATGGGGCGCAGCGAGATGTCTATCACGGTCTCTCGCCTGATCCGACCGAGCAGCCAGCTTAAATCATCGAGGGAGAGCGCGACGCAGCCTTCGGTGGGGCTGTAGTCGGGTCGCGCCAGATGCAGGAATATGGCGCTGCCGCGTCCCGCGAGCGGTGGATCGTCGTTATAGCCGAGCGGAATGATCAGGTCGTAGATCTGGTCCTCACGCCATAATGTCTCGCATCGCGCCGGATGGGGCAGGCGCACGGCGCGGTTATAGTCAGGATGGGCGGGATCGTCGCACCAGCCATCTTCCGGCCGTAAGGCGGTCAGCGGCAGTCGGCAGTCGGGAGCAATCACGCGGTCCGGACGGTACAATAATTGCCGCAGGGGAAAACACCCGGCGGGCGTAGCTCCGTCGCCCTCGATCTTATGCTTTTGAATTCCGCCGCGGCCAAGCGCGCAGCGCAGACGCCGATTATCGGCCGTCAGCCAGCCCTCGGGCTCGACCAGAAGGCGCATCAGTGCAGGGAGGCGTTATCAGCGCCCGACAGGGCGGCATCGGGTGCGGTCAATTTCTGCGCCGCCTGGTATTTATTGAGCCCGGCATTGAACGCGTCGGTAAACCAGCCGCTATCGCCGGCCAGGGAAATCGCCTGGGACGGACCATGGCCAGGGATCGCCGCCGGACCGGTGGTCGGAGGCGGCAAGGCCGTCGGCGCCGTCTGACTGCGCCGGGCAGGAGCGGCAAAACTTTGCGCCGGTAGGGGCGATAACCCGGCGGGCAAGGCGTTGGGCGGAGGTGCGGAAGCGGGCGGGCTCAGGGTTGTCGCGGTGACAGCAACGGCGGCTGGCGCCGGTGCCGGGTCACCGCCGAACACCAGATAATCGCCTTGCCGTCCGACCGATCCGCCCTGGTTCTGGGCCGTCGCCGGACTCGGAGCAACCACCGGCGCGGGAGTGGGCGACAGGGCGAGCGGCTGGGCACTACCTGCTGGGCCAAAAACCAGATAATCACCGCGCTGTTGCGGGACGTTCTTGTCGTCGTCTTTCTCGGCGGCATCCTTTGCCTTGCCGCGCACGGGCGGGGCGACCGGTGTTGCGGCAGCCATCGCAGCAAGCACTCCCGGCGCGACGGTTTGCGCCGCCGGACTGGTCGGCTGGGCGGGATTGGCGGCCTCGGCAGGCGCGTCACTCTGGGCGCCACTTTGAGCGACCGCTGTGTCGCTCTCATCCCCCTCAAGACCGAGCCAGGAGAGCAATCGGTCGCTGGCCGATTTTCCGCCATCGGCGCGCATCGACAGATCGACCAGCGAACTGATCAAACCGATGGGGCCTGCCCACAGAGTGCCGCCAGCGACGTCGGCGACGGCGCCTTCCGTATCGCCGGTCAGATGCTGATAAAGGCTGTTGATAATCGGGATATGCTGCAGCGGATTGAGGATGTCGAGCACATCGGAAAAGCTCGGCCCATCGCTATCATTGAACGCGGCTACCGCCGGGGCGATGGGGGCGGCGTTGGTGCTGGCGGCAGAGACTTGATCGATAGCCATGATCCGATGACATCCAAAGAACTTCGTCACCCGACCAAAAAGCAAACATCATGCCAAGTTGATATATTATTGCTTTCAATAAGTTAGCTTGCTGTCCGGTTGCTGCTCGGCATGATTTGCCGAGCCCGGTCAGAACAGATGGCCGCTTCGTGCCGCCTTGGTCGCCAGGTAACGACGGTTATGCGGATTGGCGGGAAAGACATGGGGGACACGCTCGACCACGCTGATCCCGTGACGCAACAGGGCATCGACCTTGCTGGGATTATTGGTCAGCAAGCGCACTGCCTTGATGCCGAGATCATCCAGCATCTGCACCGCCGGCAAATAGAGCCGTTCATCATCCTCGAAACCGAGCCGGCGATTGGCTTCGAGCGTGTCGAGCCCATCATCTTGCAATTGATAGGCGCGCAGCTTGTTGACGAGCCCGATACCGCGACCTTCCTGGGCCAGATAAAGCAGCACTCCGCCGCCCTCTTGCGCCAGGCGGGCAATGGCGCCTTGGAGCTGTTCGCCGCAATCGCAGCGCAGGCTGCCCAGAAGATCACCGGTGAAGCAGGCCGAGTGCAGGCGCGCCAGCACGGGTCGGCCGAGGTCGGGCCGGCCGACGATCAGCGCCAGATGCTCGCTGCCCCCATCCGCCGGCCGAAAGGCGATCACATGGCATTGCTCGCTGGCGGCGACCGGCAGATCAGCCTCTGCGACGCGCTTCAGGGATCGGGCGGCATCGCGTGGGTAGGCCAGAATTTCCTCCGCGGACACGCTGGGCATCGGGGCGGCCGTCTCCGCCCCGAGGGTCTGGGCTTCGACGGTCTCCGCCAACACCGCGATCGGCAGCAACCCGGCCAATTTTGTCAAGGCAATGGCAGCATTGACCCACGGCTGGGTGGGGATGCTCTGCCAATCTTTCAGATTGACCTGCTCCCGCAGCGGATCGGCAAGGGCGATGAAGATTGCGGCATCCTGGGCCGGATCCCGGGCCGCTATGGGCCGCAGCAGGGCCGGTTCACCGCCATCGCCGATACCGAGCGCTTCGGCGCGGCGAGCGCTCATCGCCAGCACCGGCGCTGAGCCGGCGAGGGACGCCAGAGCAGTCAGCGCTTTCGGCGTCAGGTCCTCGGCCGCCAACATCAACGCCACCCTTTCCCCGGCCAGGGTCAGGGCAATGGGGCCGGCGCGGCGTAATTCGGCGGTCGCGCGATCAACGGCAACGAGAGGAATGGCAGGTTTCATCAAGACTCGGATCAATGCGAGGAAAGTGAAGTGTTGGTTTAATATGCGGCGAAATGATAAAGCTACAAGCTATGGGATATCGGGTTTTTATACAAAGTCCCGACAACACGCTGCAGCGTAGTTTGGGCGAACAACTCGCGGCCAGAGGCTATGACGTCAGCGACGATCCGTCCCTGGCGGTGTTGCTGTTGCTCGATGCCGGGGCTGATCCGGCGGCTCTGTGCGCGCGCTTCAAACAAAATGGCGGCCAGCCGATTCTGCTGCTCGGACTGTCACCGCTGGCCGCGCGCGCCGTTGGCGCCGATCATGGCCTTACCAAACCCTTTCGTTTCGCGGAGCTGCTGCGCGGCCTCGATCAGGTCAGCGGCAAGATTCCGATCTCCGTCGGGCCTTTTCGCCTTGACGCGAATGCCCGGGAAATCATCGATGATCAGGGCCGCAGCCTGCGTCTTACCGAGAAGGAGACCGCCATCCTGGCCTATCTCGCCCGTGCCGGCGACCAGGCGGTCGGCCGCGAGGAACTGCTTGGCGAGGTCTGGGGCTATGCCGGCGACGCCACCACTCATACGGTCGAAACCCACATCTATCGTCTGCGGCGCAAACTCGAGCGCACGGTGGGCGGCGATTTGCTGCGCACCGAGGCCGGCGGCTACCGGCTGGAGCGCATCTAAAACCGCCGCGACAGGCCGCAATAGGCCTGCAGTCCGGTCGTGGCAGGGTTCAGCCCGAGATTGATCCCCGCATCCACCTGAAAATCGACGGCCGCCAACCAGGCGAGCGCGACGTCCAGGCTATATTGTCGCCGCATGCCGTGGTCACGGTCGGTATTGGTCCAGAATTCGCCATAGGCGGTCAGGCTGTCAAGCAAGAGCGGGTGGCTCAGATTGATCAGGCTTTGATAATTCATATGCATTCCATGCGGGTCGGCATTTTCCTGCAGATCCGCTTCATTGGTGACATTGAGCGTCCAATCGCTCGGCAGGATGAGGATGAAGGGCAAGGTCGCGCCGCCCTCCCAATGGTTATTGCCGCACCCATCACAGGCGGTTGGCGCCTTGACATAGGGAACGATCGCTAGAACTTCGTTACCCTGATCATTGCCGATCACATTGAGCTTTAGCCGGGTGATCAGATCACCGAAGCCGACCGAGCTGCTTCTGGTCCCGTCATTGCGATCATGGGTGTGGTTCAGCGTGACGGGAACCAGATCGAACTCGACATCCATATCCGGGGCGATGCCGGCCTTCAACGCCGGATCGAGGATCAGCAGATTGGAACTGGTCGTCTTGGCGAGGCTGTCGCGATGATAGCTCCAATTGACCGCATCCATTTCGACTTGAAAATGGCCCGCATCGACCGTATAGGGCGAATCGGATTTGGTCGGCCGATCGGTCGCGAAAGACCGCAACTGGTCCGTGGGCACCGGGTCGAACAGGCTGAACGTCGATTGCGCAGGAGACGGCGTCGGCAGGACCATGCTCAGGACCAGCAGCATAACTGCCCTGGCGCTCTGACTCATCCTCTGATCCGCGACCAACGGTTCGGCTGGATATCAGGCCGAGCGCACATTGGCGAGGAACTTATCGACCTCTGCCCTCAGGACAGTTGACTGTTTCGCCAGTTCGGACGCCGACGAGAGCATTTGGCTGGCGGCGGCCCCGGTCTCCTGCGCGGCCTGGGTGACTCCGCCGACATTGTCGGAAACCTCCGCCGTGCCCTGCGCCGCCTGCTGAACATTGCGGGCAATTTCGCGGGTCGCCGCCGATTGTTCCTCGACCGCCGAGGCGATCGCGGTAGACACGCTTTGCACGTCCACCAGGATCTCGCAAATCCCGCCGATGGCGGAAACGGCATTCTTGGTCTCCGACTGAATGCTCGACACCTGACGTTCGATATTTTTGGTCGCCTGCGCGGTCTGATTGGCCAGAGATTTAACCTCCGAGGCGACCACGGCGAAGCCTTTGCCGGCGTCGCCGGCCCGCGCCGCTTCGATTGTCGCGTTCAAGGCGAGCAGATTGGTCTGGCCGGCGATGCTTTGGATCAGTTGCACAACTTCGCCGATCTTTTGCGCCGTGGCGGCCAAATTTTGCATCGTTGCATTAGCTGCCAATCCCTCGTCGGCCGCTTTGTTGGTGATGGCGCTCGATTGAGTGACCTGGGTGCTGATTTCGGCGATCGATGCGGTCAATTCCTCGGCCGAGGCGGCGACGATCTGCACGCTGGCCGAAGTATCCTCGGAAGCCGAGGCGACGGTTGCCGACTGGCGGCTGGTCTCTTCCGCAGTCGCCGCGAGGGACTGCGCCGTGCTCTGCAACTCAGTGGACGCCGCGGAAACGATATCGACCACCAACTTCACCGAATTTTCGAATTCGTCGGCCATTTTCAGCATCATTTCCTTGCGCTCATGCTCGGCCTTCGCCTTGAGCGCCTTCTGGTCCTCTTCCATTTGCTTCGCTTGGCGCAAACTGGTCCGCAATTCGCCGAAGGCGCGGGCCATGGTTCCGATTTCGTCCTTGCGCGCGTCTCCCGTGACCTTGGCGTCGAGGTCATGACTGGCCAAAGCACCCAGCGCCGCCGTGATCGCGCCGATCGGCGCGGAAATCCCGCTGCGGGTCACGAAGGCTGACAGGGCGAGGATGGCAACCAGACCGGCCAGAATCACGCCATAGGTGATGATGATGGTGTGACGGGTCGTCGCGCTGGTGGCCGCCACTTCCCGCTCGCGCGTCTGCTCGGCGCTCTGGACGATGGCTTTAATGTTGTCGATGACGGGTTCGAAGGCGGGTTGACAATTTTTGATGAATTCCGCCTGGGCGACGCCATTCGCGGCGGCGGTTGTTGCGGCGGCGCCCAGCCGCAGGGCCTCTTTGCAATCACTTGTGATCACTGTTTGAAGCCTGTCGGCGATGCTATTGAGTGCCGATTGACTGGAGGGCAAGGCTTGCCCGGCTTCCTTAATATCGCGCCGGAACGACTCGATCGCCGTTTGCCGCGCGGCGTCGGCTTTCCTATTGCCCTCATCGGTTGTCGACATCAGCAGGTCCGCCATCGCGACCGAGACAAGGCTTGCCTCCCGGCCGGCCCTGACAAGGTCGACCATGCCGGTGTCGGGTCCATTGATCACAGTCATATAGGTTGCGTCGATGTCACCCATTTTCCCGGTCGAGAAAATAGTACCGCCGAGGGCGACCAGCCCGACCAGACAAAGCAGCAAGAGCGTCTTGGTCATTATACTCAGGTCAGAAAATCTATACATGGATATAGCCCCTTTACCCTGATATTTTTCTGAAAACCGATAAACTCACTTTTTTGTTAAAATACAGCCAATAGCTTAAGCTGACGTTAAGCCTTGACGCAAGTAAATGAATCGATCTGTCAGTTTGTATACTAACAGTCTTTTTGAAAGAAGTGGGCGAGATAGACGCTCAGGTCGAGCGCCGGAGTTCAGATCAGGTCGACCAGAACAGGTACGTGATCCGAGGCCTGAGTCCAGCCTCGCACCTCACGGAGCACCATGGCGCCGCTGAGGCGGCTCGCCAGAGCGGGCGAAGCCCAGACATGATCGAGGCGACGACCGCGGTCGCTGGCATTCCAGTCGCCCGCCCGATAGCTCCACCAGGTGAAGAGTTTCAACTCTGGCGAAATGAAATGGCGCACCGCGTCGACCCAGCCCTGTGATGCCTGCCATTCGGCCATTTTGGCGACCTCGATCGGCGTGTGGCTGACAACGCCCTGGAGCTGTCTATGGGACCACACGTCATTTTCGAGGGGTGCGATATTGAGATCGCCGACCAGGAGGGCCGGATGATCGTTCGGGCCGCTGAACCACGCGGTCACGTCATCAAGAAATTTGAGCTTGTGGGCAAATTTCCCGTTCAGCTCGGGGTCGGGGATGTCGCCGCCGGCCGGGACATAGAAATTATGTACCGTAATGCCCTCGATTTCGGCCTGAATATGTCGGCAATCCTCCCGGCCGCACCAGCTCCTTCCATCGATTTTGTCGAGCGGCAGGCGGGACAGGATGGCGACGCCGTTATAGCTTTTCATGCCGCGCACCGCCTGATGCACAAATCCCATCCCGGCCAGGGCGTCAACGGGGAACAGCGGGTCGGCGACCTTGATCTCTTGCAGACAAAGCACATCAGGTCGGACGGTGCGGCATAACTCGGCGATCAGGTCGAGCCGCAGCCTGACCGAATTGACGTTCCAAGTGAGAAGCCGCATCAGATCATCTGGAAATGGAATTTGGCGATGCCAGCCGCCTCAATCTCCACATGATCGCCGCGTTTCAGCGGGCCAACCCCGGCGGGTGTTCCGGTAAAGATCAGATCACCCGGCGCGAGAGCGACAAAACGCGACAAATAGGCAATGATATCCGCAACGCTCCAGATCATCTGATCGATGTTGCCTTTTTGCCGTTCCACTCCATTGACCGCCAAGGTCAGGGCAGCGCTGCGCGGATGCCCGATTTCGCTCACCGCGCGAATGGCGGCGATCGGTGCCGACAGGTCGAAGCCTTTGGCCATATCCCACGGCCGGCCTTCGTTCTTCGCTTCCTTTTGCAGATCGCGACGGGTCAAATCGCAGCCGACGCTATAGCCATAAACATGGTCAAGCGCCGTTGCAGCCGGAATATCGTTGCCGCCGCTGCCAATCGCAACGACCAGTTCGGCCTCATAGTCGAGCTGTTTGCTGACCTGGTCGAGTGGGATGGCCTCCCTGATGGTTACCGCGTCGGCCGGCTTGGTAAAAAACACCGGGGGTTCGATATCGGGGTTATTGCCCATTTCGCGGGCGTGGTCGGCATAATTGCGGCCGACGCAGAAGACCCGGCGCACCGGGAAGAGACCGCCGCCCGCAACCGGCACGGAAGTGGCGACAGGCGGATCAATGACAAAGTTGGCGCTGCTGGACATGAATTATGTCTCTCAGTGATTGAGGGCGTGCCATCATAGCTTGTTTGTCTCGAAAGCAAAGAAAAGGCGCCCGGTCAGGGGGATAACCGGGCGCCCGTTTGCTCCTGGGGGGGTGGAGCAGGCGGCGAACGTCAGGGGAGACCGCCGCCACCGACACCGCGCCGGCCAACTTGGCCGCGACAGTGATGAGGTACAAGTGGGGTGCCGCGATCGCGGGCTCAAGCGGTTCCGTCACATGCCAGCCATGCGCCCGGCGAATACCGCAAGTTACAGATCAAAAGCCCCTAATTTCCTTATAGTTGAACCATCCGCTGGCAAATTGCGCATCAAAATGCGGATCGAACAGGGAGACCGTGGTGGTCTGCCCCTCGGCGTCGACCACACGCCATTGCCGCAATTGAAAGGGCTGATCGGTGAAAACCAGGGTGATTTTTCCCTGACGCGGATCGGCCTGCTTGATGATACTGACCTCGATGACACCGGGCCGACGGACCACTCCACTGACCGCCAGTCCGTCGCCCTGCAGATTGATCTGCGGCTTGATCAGAAGTGCCGCCGGCGTGCTGTCGATATCGACATAGCTTGTCTGCTCGAGCTGTTTGTCGCGATAGACCAACCAGTCGTTATCGGCAAAAATGACGATCGGACTGGGCGCGTCATAATCAAGCCGCATATGGCCAGGGCGTTGCAGGGACAAGGTACCCTCGCTGGTGCTGCCGTCGGGGGCCACCTGCAGGAATCGTGCGCGCAGCGCGGCCACGCCATTGAGATAGGACTGCGCCCGTTCAATATCGCCCTGATCGCCGGGACTTTGGGCGCTGTTTGGAGCGGAAAAAGCTGGTCCGCCCAAGGTAACCAGCAGGATCAGCAGATAAAACACCCGTATGATCGACAAGATGACTCCTATTCCTCGGACCGGCGCATGAGGACTTCGCGCTTGCCGACATGGTTGGCGCGACCGACCAGCCCTTCCGCCTCCATCCGCTCGATGATGCGGGCGGCTCGGTTATAGCCGATCTGCAGATGACGCTGGACGAAACTGGTCGAGGCCTTGCCTTCCCGGGCGACCAGGGCGATGGCCTGATCATAGAGTGCATCGCCGCTTTCACCGCCGATTGCGTCTCCCATGGCCTCGCCCGCGCCCTCATCCTCTTCGGTCACCGCTTCGAGATAGGCGGGCTCCCCCTGGCTGCGCAAGTGCTCGACCACGGTTTCCACCTCCTGATCGCTGACAAAGGGTCCGTGCACGCGGGTCGTGCGTCCGCCGGCCGCCATATAGAGCATGTCGCCCTGACCGAGCAGCTGTTCGGCCCCCTGTTCGCCGAGGATGGTGCGGCTGTCGATCTTACTTGAGACCTGGAAACTGATTCGGCTGGGGAAATTGGCCTTGATGGTGCCGGTTATCACATCCACCGACGGGCGCTGGGTCGCCATGATTACATGGATCCCTGCCGCGCGCGCCATCTGCGCCAGACGCTGCACGGCGGCTTCGATATCCTTGCCGGCAACCAGCATCAGATCGGCCATTTCGTCGACGATGACGACAATGAACGGCAAGGATTCCAGCGCCAGCGGCTGTTCCTCATAGACCGGCTTGCCGCTGTCGGGGTCAAAGCCGGTTTGCACTGTGCGCGACAGCACCTCGCCCTTGGCGCGGGCCTCGGCCAGACGCTGATTGTAGCCGCTGATATTTCTTACGCCCAATTGGCTCATGGCGCGATAGCGGTCTTCCATCTCGCGCACCGCCCATTTCAGCGCCACCACCGCCTTGCCCGGCTCCGTGACCACGGGCGCCAGCAAATGGGGAATACCGTCATAGACCGACAATTCAAGCATTTTCGGATCGATCATGATCATCCGGCACTGGTCGGGACGCAGGCGATAGAGAAGGGACAGGATCATGGTGTTGATCGCCACCGATTTGCCTGAGCCAGTAGTGCCGGCGATCAGCAGATGGGGCATGCGCGCCAGATCGACCATCATGGGCTGGCCGCCGATATCCTTGCCGAGCACCAGGGTCAAAGCCATGCTGGAGCGTTCGAAGGCTTCGGCCGCGAGGAGTTCGCGCAGATAAACGGTCTCGCGGCGATGATTGGGCAGCTCGATGCCGATCACCGAACGCCCGGGCACCGTGGCGATCCGCACCGAGAGCGCGCTCATCGACCGCGCGATATCGTCGGCCAGACCGATGACCCGCGAGGTCTTGGTGCCAGGCGCTGGCTCCAGCTCATAGAGTGTCACGACGGGGCCGGGCCGCACGGTGGTGATCTGCCCATTGACGCCGAAATCGTCGAGCACCGAGACCAGCAGCCGCGCATTCTGTTTTAAGGCGTCGTCATCGATCGCCGGGCCGCGCTTGTCCGGCGGCGGAGCCAGCAGCCGGAGTGGCGGCGGCTCATAGAGGCGGTCGGGCAGATCGAGGCGGCCCTGGCGCGAGTCCTCTTCGCGTTTGCCCGGCTGGCTTGGCGGCGCGCGCGGCGCCACCAGGGGTTCGACCCGGGGCTCTGGCTTGGCGTCGGCGTCGAGCTTGCGTTTGGGTCTGGCCGACGGCGTTTCCAGCGGCGGGTCCTGGCGGTTGGAAGCCGGTTCCGCCGGCCCATCGCCAACGTCCTTGAAACCAAGGGGCCGCCGGCCCGCCAGCGCGCTCAGACCCTCTCGGAAATGGGCCCATTCCTCGATTGACAGGCCAAGCGCGGTCAGGGCGCAGAGCGCGCCCAGGGCGGCGCTGGCCAGCGCCAGGAGCCAGACATAAGGCTGCAGGCCGATCAGCCGCAGGCTCTCGCCCAGTCCGCCCAGCAGCAGCGCGCCGGCCGATCCACCCAGTCCGCCGGCGAAACCGCTGATGGCGAAGGGCAGGGTGGCGGGCAAGGCGGCCAGCCCGACAGCCAGCAGCAGCATGCCCAGCACCAGCAGCAACAGCCGAAGGCCGAGGCGCGCCATGGGAGCACCAAGCACCAAGAGGCGCAGACCCCAGGCGAACAGGGTGACGACCGGCAGCCAGGCGCTCGCGCCAAGCGATTGCAAGCCAAGATCGGCGCCATAGGCACCGATGAGACCAAGCATGTTCCCGGTCTGATGACCGGGACTGGCGGCGGTGTTCCAGCTGGGGTCGGTGGGATCGAAGGAGCCCAGGGTGGCCGCGAGCGCCAAGCCGATTGTGACGACCAAGAGCCCGACGGCCTGCCAGGCGAGACGCTGAAACAGCGCGCTGGCGCCTTGCGGCAGAAATGCCCGGCCGCCCGCCACTCTCTGAGTGCGCCGGGCCGCCTCGTTCATGCGACGGCACTCCCCTGGTCGTGCCCACCCTGCCGGTCCAGCCGGTCGCGGATCGCTGTCAAGGCGCGCCGCAGGATCTCCGGGTCCTGCACCAGGGCGATCCGGACGTAGGAGTCGCCGGGGTTGCGGCCCATCCGGTCGGGGCGCGCCAGATAGGCGCCGGGCAGAAGTTTGACTCCGGCTTCTCGCCATAATTGGCGCGTGAACCGCTCGCCGTTACCGACCTCGAGCCAGAGGAAAAATCCCCCTGCTGGCCGCCGATAGGAAGGAAGGTGGCCCAGCAGCTCATCGGCCAGCGCGAATTTTTCCGCATAGCGCGCTCTGTTGTTCAGGACATGCTCCTCCTCGCGCCACAGCGCCGCCGATGCCGCCAGGATCGGCAGCGGCACGGCCGCGCCGCCATAGGCGCGCAGGCGGGTCAGGGCCGCGATCAGCCCGGCATCGCCGGCCACGAAACCCGAGCGCAAACCGGGCGCCGAAGACCGCTTCGAGAGAGAGTTGAAGGCCAGGATATTGGTGAAATCATCGCCGCAGGCGGATAAGACGCCGGCCGGTTCTGCGTTCTGATAGATCTCGGAATAGCATTCATCGGCGGCCAGCACGAAATCATGGACGCGGGCCAGCTCGACCAACTGACGGAGCCGCGCGGCGCTTGCGATGCTGCCCTGCGGATTGGCCGGCGAGCAGAAAAAAGCCAGCGCGACGCGGTCGAGAAACCCGGCCGGCAGGGCGGAAAAATCCGGCAGAAAGCCGGTCTCGGCGGTCGCCGGCAGAAATACCGGCTCACCGCCGGCCAGTAAGGTGGCGCCGACATAGACCTGATAGAAGGGATTGGGCAGCAGCACCAAATTTTTCTCGGGCCGGGTCTGATCGCCCAGTACGACCTGCGCGATCTGGAACAGCCCCTCGCGCGAGCCGGCCAAGGGCAACAGATGGCGATCGGGATCGAGCTGCCCGGCGGGCAGGGAAAATCGCCTTGACGCCCAATCCGCGACGGCGGCGCGGAAGTCGGGCGTTCCGGTCATGGGCGGATATCTGCCCCACCCCGCCAGTTCGGCCGCCAGAATCTCAGCGACGAAAGGAGGCGGCTGATGGTGCGGTTCGCCGATCGACAAGATGATCGGGTCAGCGCCCGGCGCCATCCCATGCAGAAGGTCAGCCAGACGCTGAAACGGGTAATCGGTGAGGAGGTCAAGGCGGGAATTACGCATGGTGGCGGATTTTACACAAGATTGTCGGATGCCGCGTGACAAACTTTGATCGGCTGCACTTCACCGATGGATCCTCGCCCGATAATCCGATCCAGCCGGAATTCTATGACGTCTCGCCCTATACCGGCATTCGCGGCCGGTTTTGAGGATCAGAGCGTCTGGAAGCGGGCGCTCCGGCATCCGGAGCGCCCTCTTACGTCAGTGCACGGTCTCGCCATGCAGGCTGATATCGAGCCCTTCGATTTCTTCCTCCTGACTGACCCGCAGGCCGATCAACAGATCGACGATCTTGTAGAGCACCAGGGACACCACCACGTCGAAGACGATGACGATGCCGACGCCCTCCGCCTGGATCAGCAACTGGGCCGGATTGCCCTGCAGCAGGCCGGACGTTCCGCCAATTTCCTTGACGGCGAACACGCCGGTCAGGAGCGCACCGACAATGCCGCCGACCGCATGGACGCCGAACGCGTCCAGACTGTCGTCATAACCGAGCGCATTCTTGAGGGAGGTTGCGCCGAAGAAGCACAGCAGGCCGGCGGCGACGCCGATCGCAACCGAGCCTTCCGGTCCGACGAAGCCGGACGCCGGCGTGATGGCCACCAATCCGGCCACCGCACCGGAAGCCAGGCCGAGCGCCGAAGGTTTTCCCTTGATTGCCCATTCGACGAACATCCAGGTCAGGGCAGCGGCGGCGGTGGCGACCTGCGTCGTCACGATGGCCATGGCCGCGCGGCCATCCGCGGTCAGCGCCGAACCGGCATTGAAGCCGAACCAGCCGACCCACAGCAGGGAGGCGCCAATCAGGGTGTAAGCAAGATTGTGCGGTGCAAAATTATCGGTGCCATAGCCGCGCCGCTTGCCGACCAACAGGCATCCGACCAACCCGGCGACACCGGCATTGATGTGCACCACCGTACCGCCAGCATAATCAAGAACGCCCATTTTGGCGAGGAAACCGCTGGGCGCCCACACCCAATGGGCTACAGAGCTGTAGACCACGAGCGACCACAACACGGTGAACAGAATTACCGCCGAGAATTTCATCCGATCGGCGAATGCCCCGGTGATCAAAGCCGGCGTGATGATGGCGAAAGTCATCTGGAACATCATATTGACGCTTTCCGGGATCGCACCGCCATTGGCGTCGGCGCCCGGGGCCCAGAGAATGCCACCGACGGTGGCGGTTTGATCGGGTCCGATCAGATTTTGCAAAAAGAGCGCCGACAGATCGCCGAAGTAAGGACTGTCGCCGTGGAAGGCGAGAGAATAGCCGATCACGAACCAGACCAGGGTGACCAGACAGGTGATCACGAAGCTCTGCAGCATGGTATCGAGGATATTCTTTTTGCGTACCATGCCCGCGTAAAACAACGCCAAGCCTGGAATGGTCATCATCAGGACGAAGGCCGCAGATACCATCACCCAGGCGGTGTGACCGCTGTCAAGATGCAGCGGCGGTGTGGCGGCGGCATCCGCGGCCGGCGCAGCCTCCTGCGCCAAAGCAACCACGCTGGAAGTCAACATCAGGCCCAACGTCAGGCCTGCGCACCGCAGCGGCGCTACAATTCTGTTCATCATTGCCAACCCCTGAAAACCGGTATTACAGCGCGTCATTATTGGTCTCGCCGGTGCGAATCCGGATCGCTTGAACGATATCGAAGATGAAAATCTTGCCGTCGCCGATCTTGCCGGTCTGCGCCGCCGATTGGATGGCATCGACCACGCGGTCGACCACCTCGTCATGCACCGCGACTTCGATTTTCACTTTTGGCAGAAAATTAACAATATATTCGGCGCCGCGATAGATTTCGGTCTGCCCCTTCTGGCGCCCAAATCCTTTGACCTCACTGACGGTCAGGCCCTGAATGCCGAGCGGGGTCAAGGCCTCGCGCACTTCGTCGAGCTTGAAGGGCTTGATGATCGCCGTAATCAGCTTCATCGCTGCGTTCCCATCCAAAAAGCGGCCCCCTCCAGGGTGCGCCGACCACCGGTCGCCGGCCAGGGAGAGGGCCTTAGGTTGATATCATCCTATCGCACACGCTCATCGCGCCTGCTCCCCAATTCAAACATCGTGCCGGTTTTGCTTTACAGGCTCCTTCCCGCCATTTTCGAGCCTTATCAACCACCTCGCCGATAACCCAGGCCTGACATCTGCTCAAAGAATAGGCGCTTTGCCCCCTGTCTGCGCGATGGCGCGCCAGGGCCTTATTTTATCAACGGGTACTGGACAAGCGGCCCCGGTTGCTCCCATCTTCCCAGCATGATCGATGTGACAGCTGATGTGCTCATCATTGGGGGCGGTTTGGTGGGTGGCCCCCTCGCTTGCGCTCTCGCCGGCAGTGGCGTCAGCGCCGTGGTGGTCGATGGCGAAACCCCGCAAAAGCAGCTGACCCCGGAATTTGACGGCCGGACCTCTGCGGTTGCCCTGGCTTCGCACCGCATGCTCACCCTGATCGGCCTCTGGCCGGACATTCAACACTACGCCGCGCCAATCAAACAGATTCGCGTGTCAGACGGTGTTTCGCCCCTGTTTCTGCATTATGATCATCGCGAATTAGGCACCCAGCCGCTCGGCTGGATCGTCGAGAATCGCGCGCTGCGCCAGGCGGGTCAGCTTGGCATGGACCGCTCAGAGCTGATCACCCGGTTGGCGCCATGCCGGATTACCGAACTCGAGCGCGGCGCCCACGGTGTGACGGCGCGTCTCGATGACGGTGGATTGGTGCGCGCTGCCCTCGCGGTCGCTGCCGATGGGCGCAGCTCGAAGGTCAGGCAGGATGCCGGCATCGAACTCACACGCTGGGACTATGGCCAGACCGCGCTGGTCTGTACCGTGGCTCACAGCAAGCCGCATCATGACACGGCGCAGGAGCATTTCCTGCCCGCCGGTCCGTTCGCCGTACTGCCCCTGACCGGCAATCGCTCGTCGGTGGTATGGACCGAGAAATCCCACTTGGCGGGCCCAATTCTGGCTCAGTCCGACCGGGATTTTCACCGCGAGCTGCAGTCTCGCTTTGGCGATTATCTCGGCGACCTGACCCTGGAGGGTCCACGCTTTTCCTATCCGCTCAGCCTGCAGATGGCGAAAAATTACACGGCGAAGCGGCTCGCCTTGATCGGCGACGCCGCCCATGGCATGCATCCGGTGGCCGGGCAGGGGATGAATATGGGGCTGCGAGACGTCGCTGCCCTTGCCGAGTCCCTGGTCGAGGCAAAAAGATTGGGGTTGGATCTTGGCGATGGGCATATTCTGGCGCGCTATGAGCGCTGGCGCCGTTTCGATAATCTGCTGATGCTGGGGTTGACCGACACGCTGGTGCGGCTCTTTTCCAATGACTCTGGGGCGCTGAAGCTGGCTCGGGATCTCGGTATGGCTGCCGTCAACCGCACCCCGCCGCTGAAACATTTCTTCATGCGTCACGCCATGGGCCTGACCGGGGACCTGCCCAGGTTACTGAAGGGCGAAGCCCTTTAGAGCGCGATGACATTAGATTGACGCGAATCCGCGTCAATCTAATGTCTGAATCGCCCTCTAAACCATTGAATTAGAGGCTGATTCAGCTCATAGATTTAATCGCAAAGCGATTCAATCTATGAGCATCAGGCTCTAGCAACCTGGGTTGTTTTTTGCCCTCAGACGGCGGGCGCCGGCTCCGCCGGCTTGCCTCCGCGCGAACGGTCGCGCGCGGCCGCAGTCACAGCCGGGAACGATTTCAGAGGTGAAATCGTTCCATCCTGGGGGTCTGTCTTTGAGGATTTCGGTTAATTATCCTCGAGGCTCCGGGCTTCCGAGGGCAGCATGATCGGGATTCCGTCGCGGATCGGGAAGGCCAGCTGCACTGTTTCCGAAATCAGTTCTTGTCGGTCCGCGTCATAGATCAGGGGCCGCTTGGTCAGTGGACAGACCAGCAGTTCGAGCAGGGCGGGGTCGACGGCGATGGGGTGGGACGGCATGGAAAACCTCTCGGGTGTTATTGCCGAACCTGACCACCGCCGATATGACGTTCGGCGACCGCCATTTCCATCAGGGTGATCAACGTCTCGGTACGGGTTATCGGCTCAGGGCATTCGAGCAGGGCCTGTTTCTCGCGCGGCTCAAGCGGGCAGGCCATGCAAAGCGACACCGACAAATCATAATCGCCGATCCGCTCGATCGCCTTCCAATTGAAATCGAGGCTATTGACCCGGCTGAAGGCTTTCAGCGCCTGGATCAGCCGCTCGCGATCGATCTCGATGGGCGGTGGCTCCTCCAGATCAAGACGGAAGGGCCGCCAGTCGGCTTCAATCCGCCGATATCCATGCAGTGGTTCGATCTCGCGCACCACGCGAAAGCGGCTGACGCCCGTCAGGGTCACCAGAAAGCGGCCGTCCTCGGTTTCGTCCAGGCTGGAGATTCGGCCGGCGCAGCCGGTATCAAAGATCGGCGGGAGGCCGTCCTCGCCCAGCTCTCCGGTGGCGCTATTCGGCTGGATCATGCCGAACAGCCGGCCATTCGCCAGCGAGTCGCTGACAAGAGCGAGATAGCGGGGCTCGAAAATATTCAGTGGCAATTTGCCATCGGGCAGCAACAGAACGCCCGGCAGTGGGAAGATCGCCAATTCGGCCGGCAGCGACGCGAATGCCGGATGAAAGGGGCGCGGCACGGCGCCGCTCACGCGAACATCAGAGAGGATAGACGTTTGCGCGCCGCGACGGTGATCGGGTCCGCATTGCCAAATGCCTCGAACAGCGTCACCAGCTGTTTGCGCGCCGCCCCGTCATTCCAGCCGCGGTTGCGGCGATAGAGCTCAAGCAACTGGTCGACCGCCTCTTGGTTGGCGCCCTCGCCGACCAGCGCCATGGCGAGGTCGAAACGGCTCTGATGGTCATTTTCATCCTTATCGAGCGCCGCCTGCAACGCCGCCGTCGCCCCGGCCTTCCCGGCCGCCTGCTCGGCCAGATCGAGCGCTGTGCGGGCCGCGGTCAATTCCGGTCCCTTGGTCAAATCGGGCGGAAGACTGTCGAAAAGCTGCCGGGCGGCTGGAGCCTGTCCGAGTTTGATCAGACAACGCACGGTGCCAGCCAGCCCGCCATCATGCTTTTCGTCCTGGCTGAGGATCTGCTGATAGATCTGCAGCGCCAATTCGGCCTGCCCCTCATTGAGCAGGCTCTGCGCTTCCTCCATCAATTCCGCCAGGCTCGGTCCTGCCCCGGCGGCCCCACCGGTCAGACGCTGGATGAAGGCCTTCATCTGGCTTTCCGGTACGGCGCCAACAAAACCATCGACCGGGCGGCCATTCTTGAAGCCATAGACCGCCGGGATCGATTGGACGCGCATCTGGGCGGCGAGTTCCTGATTCTGATCGACATCGATCTTCACCAATCGCACCGCGCCCTTGGCCTCCTTGACCAGCCGTTCGAGCATTGGGCCAATAGTCTTGCAGGGGCCGCACCAGGGCGCCCAAAAATCGACGATGACGGGCGTGTGGCTCGAGGTTTCCAGCACATCCTCGACAAAATCATCGACGCCGCCATCCTTGACCCAGTCGCCAACCGCCCCTTTGGCCGCCTGGCCGGCAGCATTCAACAGAACATCCATTGCAAATTCCTGAGTTTGGGGGCTTCGCCCGACAATGCTTTCATAGATGGCGCGGAAGATCGGCGCTGGCAAGTGCTAGAGCCTGATGCTCATGGATTGAATCGCTTTGCGATTAAATCTATGAGCTGAATCAGTCTATAATTCAATGGTTTAGAGGGCGATTCAGACATTACATTGACGCGGATTCGCGTCAATGTAAAGTCATTGCGCTCTAAGCAGAGGTCCGCAGCCCCGATCACCACACTCAAAATCGAAATTCATCCTTGCAAAGCGGCGCTCTTTGAGTATCATCCGGCCTCCGTGAGATTGGGCGGGCGTAGCTCAGGGGTAGAGCACAACCTTGCCAAGGTTGGGGT
>Ga0116226_10000333_pt1 | contig 39774 bp, 29 predicted proteins | sample S1TSphfallax_FD_89692 | JGI IMG/M metagenome (GOLD analysis project Ga0116226, IMG submission 89692) | Host-associated microbial communities from peat moss isolated from Minnesota, USA - S1T2_Fa - Sphagnum fallax MG | ecosystem: Host-associated > Plants > Peat moss > Unclassified | place: USA... | reverse complement strand
CGCTGCTGAACGTGTCGACGTACACGGTGGCGTCCGGTGACATCGAAATGCCATGCAAGCCGGCTTCCGACGTGATGCGTTCGGGGGAGTGCGGACTGTCCGTATCCAAGCTGACACGGTAAAGATGCCGTTCGATCGGGCTTTGCGCGGTTGCGGTGAAATAGACCTGTCTCGAGTTCTCATCCACGGCTTTGATGGCGCGAGAATGGAAGTCATCGATGTTCCATTCGCCGGCGGTCAGACGTCGGATCAGTCGGCCCGTGTAATCGTAAAGATAGAGATGCTGAAAGCCGTCGCGCATCGACGCCCAGATGAATTCAGGCGTTCGCTTCAGGAAGGTCAATTCATCATGGAGTTCCAGCCAGCTCTCGCTGGTCTCGGTGAGAATGACGCGGCTCTCGCCGGTCTCGACGTCGGCGAACAGAAGATCGAGTCGGCGCTGGTCCCGGCTCTGTCGTTGGATCGCGATGCTCTTGCCGTCCGGCAGCCAGTTGACGCGCGCCAGATAGATATCCGGATCGTCGCCCAGGTCGATCCAGGTGGTGCCAGCGTGAATGCCCACGACGCCCAGACGCACCCGCACATTCGCGCCACCGGCCGCCGGGTAGCGTTGCTCGAAAGTCGCGACATTATCCGCCGTCATCTCGAGGCGCTGTGTGATCTCAACCGGGCCTTCATCGATGCGGGCGAACGCGATGTGTGCGTCGTCTGGAGACCACCAATATCCGGTCGAACGCCCCATTTCCTCCTGGGCAACGAATTCCGCCATGCCGTTCTTGATCGGGCCCTGGCCATCGAGAGTCAGCGCTCGCTCGGTACCCGTCGCGAGATCGAACGCGTGGAGATTCTGCTCGCGGACATAGGCGACGTAGCCCTCTAAAGGAGAGACGGTGGCATCGGTGGCGAAGCCCGTGCGCGTGATCCCTCTGAGCGCCTGTTCAGCAGGCTGGGTGAGGTCATAGAGATAGACCGCACCGTTCACCGGAAATAACAGCGCCTTGCCCGACGGAGCGAACGAATATTCCAGGATGCCGCTCAATGCAGCCGTCCTGTGCCGCTCTCTTCGGCTCAACTCCTCGTCCGACAGCGGGACCTCATGCGGCGCCAGGATTGCGGAATCCACGAGAACCCGGGCCACCCGGTCATGGATGTTGTATTCCCAGAGATCGAGCCGATCCTTATCGCCCGTCTTACCCTGTAGGAAGGTGATTCGGGATCCATCGGGCGACACCCGCATGCCGTGAGTGGTGGGTCCCGCCAGCGCCGGAGCGTCGAACAGGCGATCAATGGTGAGTTTCGTCGTCATTCCCGAGGATCGCCCGGTAGCTCCTCGTCGAGGCCCCGATCATCCGCAATCTTGTGTTCCTCGGACAGCCAGGCACCCAAGTCGATGAGGCGGCAGCGCTCACTGCAAAAGGGGCGGTAAGCGGATGCGTCCGACCAGGCAACCGGCCGCTTGCAGGTGGGGCACTTGACGGTGGTTACCACGGGAGCGGCAGTGACGCTTTTAGGAACAACAGGTCAGCAGGAACGGCACATCCCTCTCGACGTGGATCGGGCGGTTGGTCGCGTCCTGCCAGTTCAAGAAGCGGATGGTGCAACGATGCTGGCTGCCGCTGATTTCCGGAAAGAGATCGGTGTCGGCGGGCAGCGTTACTCGCACCAATTGGCAGGGGTTTTCCCGGTCGAACTGGAGTTGAAAGATTCCCCCGAGGGCCTCCTCGGACTTGCGTTTGGCGTTCTGACGGGTCAACCACAGCAACTCGGCGATGCTGTCACAGAGAGGTCGAATCAGCGCCAGCCACGCGGCAAACTCGGTGGCGCGCACTTCCGCAGGACGGTTCAACCAGTAGGAATAATCTGGCAAATCGAAGTCGCAGGTACCGCCGGGTATCGCGCTGCGGTGCTTGATCGCGCTCAAGAATTCCGAGTCGCGCAAGGGCCCCATGAAATTCCCGCCCACGGTGCTGAGGTCCTCCCGGAGTTTAATGAGGTTCGACATCAGCGACCGCAGCCGGCTGGGGTCGACGCCGGTCTTGGTCTGATATTCCTTGAGGACGTTGACGTGTCGCTCCAGTTCCTTTAGGACCTCACTGCGCGAATCGCCGCGGGCGGTGATCGCCAGGATCTCGAGCAGGCTGGCGACGGCGGCGCGCGCGCTCCAGGGACTGGGAGATTCGCTGTGGTAGGTGGCCTGGGTGTAGAGAAACTCGAGACGCAGGAAGGTACGCATCCGTTCGTTCAACGGCTGTTCGTATACGACCGGCGCCAGGTTGGCCTGGGCGTCGGTCACGGTTTCTTGATGAGATTGCATGACGCCTATTCTGAGGCAACGGTGGGTCCAGGGTAAACCTAGGATTTAAGGTTAAGGGGTTGTGTCGCGGGTGGTGCACCGCCCTCTTGCCTGTGAAGTACGTCCAGTCGCGGGGGTTCTTTGGCGGTATGATTGAGTTAAATTCAAACCCTTGAGGGTTCGCAACGATGTTCGAACGATTTTTCGATACCGCGGCCGTGGATACCTTCGCCGATTCCATCGTGGCTGAAGTCAAGCGCGCGCTGCCTCCCGCGCCAGCGCCGGGCGCGAACATCACGATCGCGCAACGCGCCGAAAAACTGAACGAAGCCATTGCCAAGCAGACCGGCGAATTCAGCCAGGCCACGCCCAAGCTCGGTATCTACAAGAAGGCTCGACTTGCTGCCCGGGTCCGCGAGGGTATGAGCGCTCACGGTTATCCCGAACCCTTTGTGAGGGCGTTTTCTTACGACCTCCTGAAGCGCCTCCAGGCCGCGGCCTCCGCCAAGAAGAACTGATTCGACAGCGATGACTGCGGCGCGGAATGAGCCGTGAACCCTGAACCGCCGCCCGCGGCGTCGGTGGGCGAGCCGTCCTTCGCGGCCGCGGTGGCCTTGCACCAGGCCGGTCGCTTGAGCGAAGCGGCGGTGCTCTACGAGCAGATTCTGACTCAGCAGCCGCAACACTTCGATGCCCTGCACCTGCTCGGTGTGACGGCCCTCCAGCAACAGAATTTCGACCGTGCGAAGGCATTCATCGAGAGGGCTCTTACGCTCAATCCACGCAACGATTCCGCCATCGGGAACCTCGGGACGGTGTATCTGCGCACCGATCAGTTCGACCGCGCCCTGGAACAATTCAGACGGGCCGTCGAGTTGCAACCCACTTCCGTCGATGCCCTCACGAACCTGGGGACCGTGCTGTACAAGCTGAACCGCGTGCAGGACGCCCTCGTGCCATTGCGCCGGGCGTTCGCTGCGAATCCATCCTCGGCGCTCGTCGCCAACCTGTTGGGAGCCTGCCTGCTTGCCATCGGCGACCCCATCGAGGCGACCCGAGCCTTTGAAGCGGCCACCGTCGCGGAGCCGGATGACGCCGATGGGTGGAGCAACCTCGCGATCGCATTGAACAGCACCGGCCAACAGTCTCGGGCCATGGAGTGCGTCGACCGGGCGGTTTCGATGCGCCCGGGCTCCGCCGCCGCGGTGGCTGCGCGCGCGGCCGTGCAATTCGAGGAGGGATCGTTGGAGGCCGCCATCGCGAGCTATGAGGAGGCGGTAGCACTGTCCGATCCCTCGGCCAAGACGATTTGTGCTTACGCCAACGCCCTATGGAGCAGCGGTCGCTGTGACGAAGCCTTGGACAACTTAGGCAAGGCAGTGTCGATCGATGGCGGCAACGTGATCGCTCTTTGGAAGCTCGCGATGTCGCAGTGCCGGACGTTCTATGCCACCCCGGCCGATGTCGTGAATTCACGCAACGCCTTCAGTGAACAGCTTGATCGATTGACGACGTGGTTTCGCACGACGAGCCGGCCGGAGGCCTATACGGCAGTCGGTTCGACCCAGCCGTTTTTCATTGCCTATCAGCCCTTCAACAACCGGGACCTCTTACGCCGTTACGGCGACCTGTGCGTGGAGTGGATGTCCTCGCTGTCGGTCGACCTACCGCCTACACGCCCGGCGTCCTCCAAAGGCAAAATGCGCGTCGGCATCGCCTCAGCCCACATTAGAGATCACTCGGTCTGGAATGCGATCACCAAGGGCTGGGTGCGTCATATCGACAAGGATCGGTTCGATATTTGTTTGTTTCATCTGGGTCATCGGGTCGATGCCGAAACGGAGTGGGCCCGGCACGAAGTCGCCCATTTTGAAACGGGACCGAAGACACTGAAAGACTGGGTCAAGGCCATTGCAGAGGCCCAGCTGGATATGCTCATTTACCCCGAAATCGGCATGGATGCGTTGACGACCCAATTAGCATCGCTACGTCTCGCTCCGGTTCAAGCCGCGGCCTGGGGTCATCCTGAAACGACCGGCCTGCCCACGATGGATCTGTATCTCTCCGCCGACGGCTTGGAGCCTGCGGACGCCCGGAATAATTACACCGAACGGCTGGTCCGACTGCCGCATCTGGGAGTCCATGTGGAGTCTCTCGCGCCTACGCCCGAGGACCCGGACTTCAAGGCGCTGGGGTTGCCGAGCGATGAACCCCTGCTGCTTTGCCCCGGCACGCCGTTCAAGTACTCACCGCTGCACGATGAGGTGTGGGCGCGTATCGCCAAGGGCTTGGACATGGCCAGCCCAAGGCGGGGCTGGGCCGGTATCGCCGGCCGATGGCGCCGACGAGGCCACGGCCGGCTGGTCTTTTTCCGCAGCGGCAACTCTACGATGGATCGACTCCTCGCCGAGCGGCTGCGGCGTGTATTCGAGCGGGAGGGCGTCGATTTCGATGCGCGGGTTTGCTTGATCCCTTACCTCGATCGCTCGCGATTCTTTGGCTTGATGCAACGTGCCACTCTGCTGCTCGACACGGTGGGCTTCTCGGGATTCAACAACGCGCTTCAGGCCATCGAATGCGGCTTGCCGGTGCTGGCCTTCGAGGGTGAGTTCATGCGAGGACGTCTGGCCAGCGGCATCATGCGCCGCCTGGGGTTGGCCGAGCTGGTGGCGACGAGCAAGGACGAGTTCGTCGCCAGCGCGATTCGTTTGGCGACGGATGCGGATCGATGCCGGACCCTCAAGTCCGAGGTTGCCAATCGTCGGGGCAGCCTCTTCGGCGACCTAGAACCGGTGCGGGCGCTCGAGCGATGCCTGATCGAGGCTCGGCGTGGGGTCGTGAGCTAACCCGTTGAATTCCACCGGTCAGTCAGGCGGTCGTGCCCGAATGACCGCTGCCGCCAATTCACGCTCGAGAGCTCTGACGGGCTCCAAGTCGCCGAACAGAATGTGTCGGCGCTTCACGATCGACGCGGCGAATGATTTGCGTCGTGGCGCATTGGCCAATAGCTCCAGCGTCTTCGTCACGAAGTCCTCGGGCGTGGTCGCGACGAGTTCGGGTAGTTCGAGTCGGCGCATGATTCCGCTCGCGAGACGGCCGCGCATGAATTTCCCCTCGAAGGCCATTACCGGCAAGCCGCATTCGATGGCCTGAAGAGCGGTGTTGAAACCGGAGAATCCGGGCGTGTCGAGCAGCAGTGCGGATTCACGCATCAGCCCGAAAAATCTCGACCGATCGAGATTCGGCACGATGCTCACATGCGCATCGAAGTCCAACGACTGTCGTTCGAATGCCGCGCGCAGGCGTTGCTCCAGGAGGCGATCCATGCTCTCGCTGCGACTGCGGAAAAATACCAGGCGGCCGCCGCTGCCTCGCTTGAACGATTTCTTCGGTAGGCGCCTGGCGATTTCCACCCAAACCTCATCGTAGATCGGCGTGTATTTGAACGGTGAGCCGGGACACAGCAGCAAGGGTTCGTCGGTAGGAAGTTTCAAGGCACTCAAGCCGGGTTTCGATATGGAAGGCTTGAGGGGCTCGACGTGAACTCCGAGATTGGGCAGGCGAATCAGCGTTTCGCTGTAGTTGTCTTGAGCGTCCTCGGACTCGAATGCCGCTGCGGAGATGTAATAATCCAGCGTCGGCAAGCCGGTGGTTTCCGGGTGTCCCCAGCTGGCGGCCTGCACTTTCGCCAGGCGCAGCGCCGCGAGGCGCAGCGTGAGCGCATCCATGCCGATGTCCGGATAAATGAGAACATCCAGATCAGCGTCCAGAATAGCCCGCACCCAGTCGCTTAGATTCGTCGGTTGGTCGACCAGGGCGGTTGCGAAACGCCGGGCCTTGTCGGTCTCCTTGTCCCGGGAAGGATTTAATTGAAATATAACGAGCTCGAATGTCGCCAGATCGAGGTTGTAGACCCACCCCCTCGTGATGGCATTCCAAACCGAGTGTTCGTGAATGTGGGCCGAGACGATTCCCAGCCGGATCTTACGGCTGGTTGCGCCTGGGTCCCTCGGGGTCGATTCTCTGGGTAGCGCCGACATCCAGTTCGCACACAATTCGCCGTATTGTGTCAGCAAATCGCGATTGTTGAACGGTTGATAGGCAACGTAAAAAGGTTGACTCACTCCCACCGCGTCGCAAACATCGGTGGCCTTGGTCGTCGATCGATCCAACCTCGAAAGCTCGTCGATTGCCCGCGAGAATGCTCCGCGCGATTCGACCATCTCGGCCTCGCTCTGATAGACCGGCTTCAAACGTGCAACCGCAAGGGTCCAACGAACCGGTAGATTTTGCGGATCGAGTTGTAGGGCGCGCTGCAGGTTGGCGATTGCTTCGTCGTGCAATCCGCTGCCGAGCAGCAGGTTGCTGAAGCCCAGTAGCAACCCTAAGGACGGCTCGGGAAGTGCCGCCGCCGTGCGATATGCTTCTATGGCGTCTGTCGTGCGTTCCTGTTTTACGTGGACGGCGCCGAGTGCCCCGAACGCGGCCGAGGACTCTGGATCGAGGGCAATTGCCCGACGGGCGGCCCCGGCCGCTTTCTCATGCTCACCGATTGCACTCAGCGCTGATGAAAAACTGATCCAGGCTTCGGTGTTATCAGGTCGAAGCTGGGTGGCCGTTTCGAATAGCCCAATGGCTTCGGCCGCATTGCCGTTATCGAGTAGGCAGGCGCCTAGTATCTTGCATGTCTCGTAGGACGCGGGTTCCAGCGAGAGGGCTCGTCGTAGCAACGGGATGGCCTCGAGCGGGCGTCCGAGGTGGTGCAGGATGGTGCCGACGTTGGTCAGTGAAACCGAGGAATCGGGCTGTAATTCGAGCGCGCGCGCGAACCACCGATATGCCGATTCGAACTGCCCCGCGCGTAGGTAACTGGTCCCCAGATTACCAACGGCCGCGATGTCGTCGGGTCTGACCGCGAGTGCCGCGCCGATGGCTTCCTGTGCGGCCGGAAATCGACCCTGCTGTAGAGCAATGACGCCGAGCATGTGAGTGGCGTCGAAATCCCCTGGCGATTTCGACAACACCTGTCGGTAGATCGCGGCCGCTTCGTCGAAGCGGCCTTGACGGTGCAGTTCCACCCCTTGCATGAACTCTTCGGAGAGCGGATTGGATTCGCCCATCGACGTCACGTAATCTCGGCGGCGCGGCCGGCGAAGGTCTCGGAGAGGCTCAAATACCGCTGGTGAATCTGATCTATCGCGTGACGCAACTCGTCCACCGACCCCGTGTTGGGTATGACGTCGTCGGCGACCGACAGCCGTGCAGCACGCGTCGCCTGGGCCGCGAGTATCGCGGCGGCCTGCTGCATCGGCGTCTGATCTCGAGCCATCAGGCGCTCGATTTGTCGCTGTTCGTCGACATCGATGACGAGGACTCGGTCAACCCGATCGCCTCGGCCGTTCTCGACCAGCAGCGGGATCTCGAACACCACATACGGTCCCGTCGCCCGCTCGCTGCGCCGCTCCATATCGGCCCGGATGAGGGGATGGAGCAGACGCTCCAGGTCCTGGCGCTGTTCGGGGTTGGCAAAAATAATGTCTCGCAGCGCACGCCGGTTGAGTTCGCCTTTTGAGTTGCGCAAATGTCGTCCGAATCGCTCCAGGACGGCCTCGAGGCCAGGCATACCGGGCGCGACCACCGCGCGCGCCGATTCGTCGGCATCGATGACGGCGACGCCCAGTTCGCCGAATCGCGTGGCGGCCGTGCTCTTGCCGCTGGCGATGCCCCCGGTGAGGCCTACGCGAAGGCGATTGCCGCTCAAGTCAGTGCCCGAGTCCGGCGATGCGAAGGTAACCGCCGATCAATGCATGGCCGTACATCATGGCGATCCACCCGGCGATGGCGAGGTAGGGGCCGAACGGCATCGGCGCGGCACGGTCCCGACCGCGCAACACGATCATCGAGATGCCGATGACGGCTCCGCTGGCCGCGGACAAGATGATGATGAGCGGCAGATCCTTCCATCCCAGCCACGCACCCAGCGCGGCGAACAGCTTGAAGTCGCCGTAGCCCATGCCCTCCTTACCCGTCACCAGCCGAAACACATGGAAGACTAACCAGAGACTCAAGTAGCCCGCCGCGGCACCGATCACGGCGTCGGGTAGCGACACCGGCAGAGCAGCGCCGTGGTCAGCCCCCAGCAGCACGGCCGCAAGCAGTCCCGCCCACATCAACGGCAGCGTGAGGTTATCGGGCAGCAGTTGGTGGTCGATGTCGATGCCGGTCAGGGCGATCAGCACCCAGGTCAACAGCAAGGCGCAAGCAGCGCTCCAGTCGAAGCCGAAATGCCAGGCCACGGCCGCGGAGAGCACCGCCGTGAGGATCTCCACGAACGGGTAACGCGCCGAAATGCTTGTCTGGCACGAGGCGCACCGCCCCCGGAGCATCAGCCAGCTCAATACCGGGATGTTTTGCAGCGCGGTAATCGGTGCTTTACAGACCGGACAGGCGGAGCGCGGCAGGCTCAGCGAGAATCGGACGGGCTCTTCCTCCGCCACCCGAGTCTCGGCGGACGCCGGTAGTAATTCCAGCGCCTGGGCCCGCCACTCCCGTTCCAGAATGATGGGCAGCCGGTAGATCACAACGTTCAGGAAGCTGCCCACCGCGAGGCCCACGATGCCCGCCGAACAGGCAAAAAGGAGACCGTTATCCGAATACAGCGCCGCCAGATCGTTGATCATTCACGTAGAGCCAGACCGCGATCAGCGCCTAGCCAACGACTTGGCCCATCTTGAAGATCGGCAGGTACATGGCGATCACCATGCCACCGACCAGGACACCGAGGACCGCCATGATGAGCGGCTCCAGCAAGCTCGACATGCTATCGACCGCATTGTCGACTTCCGCCTCGTAGAACTCGGCGACTTTGCCCGACATGGTGTCGAGAGAGCCTGACTCTTCGCCCACCGCGATCATTTGGACGACCATGTTAGGAAACATACCGGAACTTTCCATGGCCCGTTGCAGGCGCTGACCCGTGGCGACTTCGTCTTTCATCCGCAGCACGGTCTCCTCGTAGACAATGTTGCCGGTGGCGCCGGCCACCGATTGCATCGCTTCCACGAGGGGCACGCCCGCGGCGAACATGGTCGAGAGAGTCCGCGCGAACCGTGCGATGGCGGCCTTCACCAAGATAGGGCCAACGATCGGAAATTTGAGCATGATGCGGTCGGCCGCCAGCTGCATCTTCTTCGACCGCTTGAGCATGTGAAAAAAAGTCCAAAAACCCCCACCGATGATGAGTGCCACCCACCAACCCTGGTGCTGGACGAAGCGGGACAAGTTAACCACCATCTGGGTGAAGGCGGGAAGATCGGCGCCGAAACCCTTGAATAATTCCTCGAATTGTGGAATCACGAAGATCAGAAGAATCATCGACACGATGACCGCGACGCACAGCACGGCGATTGGATAGAACAGCGCCTTCTTGATCTTCTTCTTCAGCGCTTCGGTCTTTTCCTTGTAGGTCGCGATCTTGTCCAGCAGCGACTCGAGCGCGCCGGCTTGCTCGCCCGCCTCGACCAGATTGATGAACAGGTCGTCGAAGTAGAGCGGGAATTTCGCGAGCGACTCATGCAGTGTGCTGCCACCCTCGACGCTGGCCTTGATGTCGAGCACCAGCTTTTGCATGGCCGGCTTTTCATGGCCGTTGCCGATGATTTCGAACGACTGAACCATCGGAATGCCGGCGGCCATCATCGTCGCGAGCTGGCGACTGAAGACGGCGATATCTTCGTTGTTGACTTTGCCGCCGGATTTGAATGCGGTGCTCTGGGTCTTTACCCGGGTTGGCGCGACGCCCTGCCGGCGCAAATCCGCCCGCAGGCTCGCTTCACTGGCCGCGAGCGACTTGCCGCGGACCACCTTGCCGCGCTTGTCCTTGCCCTCCCAGATGAACTGGGTCTCTTTCTTGGTTGCGGTCGCTGAAATCGCCATACATCGTTCCTTAAACTTGAGCCCATTACTCGATCGTGACGCTGTTGACTTCCTCGAGACTGGTCAGGCCGTTCTTGACCTTGTTGAGGCCCGAGCGGCGCAAATTCCAAATGCCGTCTTTCGCAGCCTGATCGCCGATGTCCAGGGCGCCGCCTCCCTGCATGATGATTCGGCCAATCGTATCGGTGACCGGCATGACCTGATACAAGCCCATGCGACCCTTGTAACCATCGGTGCACAAATTACACCCGACCGCCTTGTAGATCCTGAACCCGGCATCGATGTCGGATTGCTCGAAGCCCTCCTTGAGCAGTGCTTCGGCGGGAACGTCGATCGGCTGTTTGCAGTGGGAGCAGAGCTTACGCGCCAGACGCTGCGCAATGATGAGGCTGACCGAAGTGGCGATGGCATAGGGCTTCACCCCCATGTCGACCAAACGCGTCAGGGTTTGCGGTGCGTCATTGGTATGCAGCGTGGATAGCACCAAGTGGCCGGTTTGCGCGGCTTTGATCGCGATTTCGGCTGTTTCAAGGTCGCGGATTTCGCCGACCATGATCACATCGGGATCCTGGCGCAAGAAGGCTTTCAGTGCGGCGGCGAATGTGAGGCCCACTTTGGGGTTGACGTTCACCTGATTGATGCCGGGCAGGTTGATTTCCGCCGGGTCCTCGGCGGTGGAGATGTTGCAGTCCTCCGTATTCAAGATGTTGAGGCCGGTGTAGAGCGATACGGTCTTACCGCTGCCGGTGGGACCCGTGACCAGAATCATACCCTGTGGTTTTGCGAGATACCGGAGGTAGGTCTCGCGTTGCACGGGTTCATAACCCAGTGCATCGATGCCGAGCATCGCGCTCGAGGGATCGAGAATACGACAGACCACCTTCTCGCCAAACAACGTGGGGCAGGTGCTGACGCGAAAATCGATCGCACGGGTCTTCGACAATTTCATCTTGATGCGGCCGTCTTGCGGGACGCGACGCTCCGCAATATCCAGGCGGGCCATCACCTTGAGTCGTGCAACGAGTTTTACGGCCAGTTGCACCGGCGGGGCGGCAACCTCTTTCAAGATTCCGTCCAAACGGGTGCGAATGCGAAAGATTTTCTCGTACGGCTCGAAATGGATGTCCGATGCCCCCTTCTTGATGGCATCGAGCATGATCTTATTGACGAAACGGACGATGGGTGCGTCCTCAACGTCGTCGCGGGCCAAGTCGTCGCCCTTGGGATCATCATCTCCGCCGGTGACTTCGAGGTTTTCGAGGTCGAAATCGTCGTCGGTCAGGCTCGGCATCACCGCCTCGGCCTGCTCGATGGCGCGGGTTACCGCGACCTGGAGCTTGTTGTCCTCGACCACGACGAACTCGATGCTCATCGAGGTTTGAAAGCGGATTTCATCGAGCGCGTGCAAATTGGTCGGGTCGGCTACGGCGAGGAAGAGGCGCTTGCCGCGCTTCAGCAATGGCAGCACGCGATGTTTTTGCAGTAGCTTGTCGCTGACGGACTTGATCGCGTCCATATCGATCGTAATCGAATCGAGGTCCAATAGCGGGACGCCGAACTCATTAGAAGCGGATATGGCGATATCGCGGGCCGTCGCGAGATTGGTCGCGACCAGGTGACTCACCAGGTTGACATGCTTTTCCTTCGCCTTCTGGATGGCGTCCTGCATCGCCGTTTCGTTCAGCAGACCGTCTTGGACGAGACGCTGCGCGAGACCGCCCAGGGCTGCACGACCGCCGCTGGAAACCGGTGAAATTACGTTATCATTCATGGGCTTGAAGATTATCGGACACTGGCGCTAGCCCCTAGTTTACAAATTCGTGCCACACGGGCAACTGTCAAATCAAGATGCATGGTGGCATAGGCGGGGGAATGCGGGGCGTGATTTCGTTCCCAGATTGTGAGTGGCGGGACATCGAATGAACTGATGGGTGAGCGCCTTTGCAAAAACAGCGGCTTATAAAAAAAGGAGCCTCTTCGTCGAAGAGGCTCCCTTGGCACATCTAGCCCAGGACGCAACGTCCCGGACTTTCCGACGCTCCGCCGTTATGAGTGGCAGGAGGTCGGAAGATACTGCGGCGAAATGTTGTTAGTGACCGTTCCACCGGACGACGTCACCGAGGATCCCACGGGAGCGGTTCCACACTGCCAGATGATGTCATTGTTGGCGTTGATGAAAGGCGAGATCGACAGTACCGATCCGCTGAGTTTCGCATTCGCCTGGTTGCCGTAGGTGATCGAGATGATCCCGCCGGAAAGGACCGTCACGGTGCTCTCGTACTTACCCGCTGACACGCAGGTGCCGGCCAAGTTGCCCTGAGCGGGCCAGCAACCGGTGTTCGCGTAATACTCGGAAATCGCGGTCTTCCAGCCGTCGCCCAAGGTCAAACCTTCAGTGACCTGGGCACGAATGGTGTAATTCTGATACGCGGGAATCGCGATGGCGGCCAAAATACCGATGATGGCGACCACGATCATCAACTCGATGAGCGTGAAGCCCTTTTGAACTTGCTTGAGCATTAGAAGACTCCTGATGGATTGGACGAAGAAGGGAAACTGATTCAGACAACGGCATGTACCCGTGGTTATGAGGAAGCAAGGCTTGTGCCAGGGCGCGGACAGGATTCGTAAGGTTATGAAAATACAATGTTTTTAGCGAATTGAAGATGGTTGCTCATGCCTGCAGGTATGATCTGGCATTGCCGCATGCGGCAAGATTCGTCGGTAACTGACAAAATTTGTCAGAACGCACGTCGCCCTACGCAACCTCGTCGATCTCCTCGTGGTAATCGTCGTCGGCGTTGATGTTCCAGATGGCCGATTTCTCGCCGCCTTGCTGGATGATGCAATCGACAGCGCAGTTCGCGGCCAGCATGGAATGATCCTGGTTGTTGTATCGATGCATGCCATTGCGGCCGACCGGGTAGAGGTTGGTAAAAGGGTCGAGGTACGCTCGAATCTTGTCGAACTCACGGTACTCTCCGAAATAAGCCGGATAGGCCTTCGGAACTCGAACGACGGTTCCGTCGAGGACGTCGCCGCGATCGATCATTCCGATCTTTTCCAATTCCCGCGCCGCAAAATCGATGAACGGGGCGTCCGCCATGGACCAGAGTTCGTCGCCTTCACGGCAGAAATACTCCAGGCCGAGCCAGATCGTGCTCGGGTCTGCAACCAGCGCTGGACTCCAATTATTGAAAACCTGAAGACGTCCGATCTTGACGTCCGGTTCCTGTATGTAGATCCAGTTATCGGGAGGCATGCCGTTTTCTAAAGTCCGGTGAGTTCGGGTGCCTGTGGAATGCATGCGCTTGAGCAAGAGCCCAGCCGTCATGAAATCGCGGTACGGCAATTTGTGTGCGATCTCGAGGACCCGGCCATCCTGTGGTTCGAGCATTCTGATCAGTTCGCGCACCGGCATCGTCGAAACGAAGTGATCGCAGCGGATCCGGTGGGTCGATCCGCTGGCGTCGTTGCGGACTAGCACGGCCGTGATGTCGAGACCCCGGCGCTCGATGCCGACAACGCGAGCCTTCAGATGGACGCTTCCGCCAAGCGCAGTGACTTGGCGCGCCACCTCCTCCCACATCTGTCCGGGTCCGTATTTCGGGTAAAGGAAACGTTCGATCAGGCTGGTCTCAGTGTGTTTCTGAGCCGTATCCCCGATCGAGCGGAAGGGGCTTGCGACGGCATGGGCGAGCGCCTTGGTGACGGACAAACCCTTGATACGTTGCGCTCCCCATTCGGCGGAGATCTCCTGGCACGGAACGCCCCACACCTTCTCCGTATAGTCCTTGAAGAACGTGCGATAGAGACGGTCGCCGAAGCGATTGACGAAAAAATCCTCCAGAGAGGTTTCGGGGGACCGGCTGATCAATTGAGCCTGGCCGTATGACAAGCCAATGCGCAGCACTTCGACCAAGCCCATGTTCTTCAGCGTGCTGGCGTTCAGTTTCAACGGATAGTCGAAATAACGGCGGCGGTAGAAGATGCGCGACAGTCGTTGGCGGACCAACATCACCGCATCAGATGAACCGTCGGCCAGAGCCGAAGGGACCCAGTCGCTCGTACCTCCCTGATAGCTCAAGCGGATCGCCTTCTCGAGGTCCGCCTCGCCTTGGACGACGGGCAGGATATTCTGCCACCAGCGCATGACCCAGTCTGACTTGGAAAAGAAGCGATGGCCGCCAAGATCCATGCGGTTGCCACGATAATTGACCGTCTTCGAGATTCCGCCGACCTGCGAATCGCCTTCGCAGACGATCGGAACGATATCGGATCTTCGCAGCAGCTCCAAAGCGGTGGTTAGCCCGGCGGGTCCAGCGCCGGCGATCACCGCCACCTTCTTGTCCGCGGGGAGGAATTCCATGGTCGATGTCTCTTAGGCGTACGGTCGGTGTGTGAAGAGAAGCTGTCGGCGCAGCACGAAATTACAACTGAAGGTCAACGATGCTGCAATGCACTTGGCAATCAGAACGTGCAACCCAAAGTACCGAACTCCCATGAAAATCACGCCGGAATTGACCGCGAGGCCCACGGTCCCTAAGGCCACGAAGCCTGCGAATTCCTGGCGTCGATCCGCTAGGCGGTGGTGTTTGAATGCCAGCTTTACCGATAGGCCATAGGCTACGGCGGCGCCCGCGATAAAGGCGAGTGTCGCCGACGTGAGTACTCCGCAGCCCATTAAGTGCACCAAAATCCATAGCAATCCAACGTCGACCGCGAGGGCAACCGCCGATGCCGCAGCGTATCCCAGCATCTCCCCGGCGAGCACTTTCATAGGGCTGATTGAAGGGCTCTAACATGACGGCAATCGTACAAGTTCCAGTCCTTGTAGGGGCCGTTATGGGTATGCCTTAGCGGATTGAATCCAACCGTTTCCTTGGCGATGACAAAGCCCAACGCAGGATCCCGACAGATGCTGGAGAGTTGCGATGCCGTCAAGGGCGGTGGTGGCGGTAGTTTCGTTCCCGGGTGTGCCATGGTCTCTTTGATTTCGGTCATGACTTGCCAGTCCGGTTTGGCGATGGGTAGCAAATTTTGAGCTCTGCGCCGGATCTCCTCGGCGGTGATGGGTGAAAACACCACGCCGGCGGACTGATCGACCGACAAGTAGCTCGGCCGCTCCAGCGTAAACCAGATGAACACGACGGACTTGCGGGCGGGCAGCAGCAGGACATTGCTTTCAGGCGGAATCGCGAGTCGCCACTCCGAGAATTCCGCGACCTGCGCCGCTGATCCCGCCGGGTCGAGTTGTTTCACGGACCCGGGCAGAAATATCCAGCAAACGGCCAGTGAGCCCAATGCCACCCCCAGGGCGGGCAGCCAAGACCGATGCCGCGTAAGCCAGTAGCCGGCCAGTGCGGCACACGCGGCCGCAGGGATCACGAGATCGAAGACCTCCCGTAATTCCGCGATCGGTCGCGCTTCCCGGGACGTGTCATGCAAGGCTCCGTGCAGGGTATTCCATGCTTGAGCTCCGATCGACACTGCGACGATGAGCATGACTCCGCCGGCACCCCATCTCAAATAAGAGATCGCGCGGGCAGTGAGACAAGGCCTGATGAACCACAGCACCGAGGCCAATGTGAACAGAATCACAGAGTCGACGTCGGAATAAACCCAGACACCCACCAGCAATAGCGCGGCCAGCGGTCCTCCACGTTCCTCGCGCCACAGCGCGAACGCCGTTGGAACCAGCAGCAGAACACTCACGAAGGTGGTGACCCACATCCAACGCCATGCCTGTCCCTGCAGGAGAATTGCCACCGGGCCTAGCTCGCCTGCAATCTCGTCCACGGCGAGCCCGGAAATGCCGACCAGCAAAGCTGCGATGCACAGCTTGCGAATTCCAGGAGACGGGAGGACGAGGTAGCTCAAGCCCAGACACAGCATTGCTCGTACCGTCGGCTCCCAATCCTTGACCTTCCAATACCGGAGGAACAAGAACTGCGAGCGCTCGCGTACCACTTCCAGCCAGCGGGGATCCATCACGGATAACCAGTTTCCGCTTCCCGGCAGGCGACTGGCCAACAAACCGAGGGTCAGCGTCGCCATGACCCCTGCCGCCATGACTAACGTCGCGAATCGACTCGGCATATTGAGGCACAGCAGCAGCAGTACGCCCGGCAGCACCATCAGCGGATGCACCGAGAGAGCGAGCACGGCGATCGATAGCGCCCACCAGCGAAAACCACAGAGATGAATGGCAATCGCGGTCGCAACCAGGGCCTCGCCGAGTGAGCGAGCGCTCAGATAGTCCTCGGAATAACTGAATATTCGACCTGCACCGTAATAGCCGGCGGTGATGATGAAGAGCCCGACCGTCAGCCACGCGTGTCGGCTGTTCGACAACTGTCTCGCAGCGATGCCGGTGGCCGTGAGGAAAATGACCAGGCAGATCGCGTAGAGAATCAGCTCTCCGTTGCCGAGCCCAAAGAGCCGGATGAATTGCGCATAGAGGGGCGAGAAAACCGTGAATTGATCCTGCGAGGTATTCTGAAGATAGACATCCTCACGGAGGTTGGGGTGGATTCGAGCCAGCGCTTGCAACGCGTACAGCGATCCGTCGCGCGCAAACGCGTAATAGCGATGGGTCGTCGCCCACAAGGCGACCAGCACCAGCGTCATCGCGATGGTGACGATGACGCTCGGCAAGGTCGTGGGTATACGAGCGAGCGAGCGCCTCATCGCGGCCGTCGTTGTGGTCTGGTTCATGGAGGTCAATCGATCCCACTCGCCTGTCAGGATTGCGGTGCGGCGTATTATGTTCGATATGAGGGTTGACCAGTGTGATAGACCACCCACATGACTGTGGTCGTTGCGCCCCGTCACTCGATCCCGAGCTTCTTGATCCGGTATCTCAAGGCGCGAAAACTCATGCCCAGCACCTTGGCCGCCGCGGTCTTGTTGTAGCGCGTCTGCTCCAGGGCCTTGACGATGGCATCACGCTCGATGTCCTCGAGTTGGTCGCCGAGCGCTGGGGTGCCATGCCCGCCCGCCGTTGGGGCTGGCATGGTGGACACAGCGAGCGCGGCGGTGGCGGACCGTAACTGAATGTCCTTAACGCTCACTTCCCCGGAGGTGCTCAAGGTGATCGCCCGCTCGAGAATGTTCTCCAGCTCCCGGACATTGCCGGGGAACGCATAGGTCTCGAGGGCGGCCAGCGCATCCGCGCCGAGCATGGGTGGAATCACCTTCATGCGCCGGCCGAGCCGCCGCAAGATGACGTCGGCGAGTTCGGGCACATCCTCGGGTCTTTCACGGAGCGAGGGTACCCGCAGTTCGATCACGTTGACTCGATAGAAGAGGTCCTCGCGAAACTTCCCCTCGGCGACCAGTTGGGTGAGGTTTTTGTGGGTCGCCGACAGGATGCGTACGTCGACGCCAACCTCGCTTTGTTCACCAACCGGTCGGACCGCTTTTTCTTGGATCACACGCAGCAATTTCACCTGCATATGCAGTGGCAGGTCGGCGATCTCATCGAGGAACAGCGTGCCACCCTCCGCGGACTGCACCAACCCTCGCTTGTCGCTGACCGCGCCGGTGAAGCTGCCGCGTTTATGGCCAAAGAGTTCGCTCTCCATCAATTCCGTGGGAATCGCCCCGCAGTTGACGGGTACGAACGGGCCATCGCGCCGCGGGCCGGACTCATGGATGAGTTTCGCCACCAATTCCTTCCCGGTGCCGGACTCGCCCGAAATATGCACGGGGGCCTGACTGCGGGCCACGCGGCCGATCATCTCACGCAAGTTCTGCATCGCCCCTGACCTGCCGAGCAGCCGCGGGCCGAAGACCGCTGTTTCACCGTCCTGATCGCCGGAAAGCTTGATGGCGGTGGCCACCAGTTTTCGCAGTCCGGCAAGATCGAGCGGCTTCGAGACGAAATCGAAGGCGCCTAATTTGAGCGCCTTGACGGCGGTCTCCATGTTCCCATGGGCGGTTATCACCGCCACCGGGACGCTCGGCGAGTATTGCTGAATCCATTTTACGAGGTCGAGACCGTCACCGTCCGGGAGTTGCATGTCGGTCAGGCACAGATCATAGCGGTCGGTCTTGAGCATGCGCTGTGCCGTGCCCACCGTGCCGGCCGTGCGCGGGTCGAGATTCATCCGCTGCAACGTGATGGATAACAACTCACAGAGATCGGGCTCGTCATCGACGACCAATACGGCGGGGTTCGACATGGCGCTATCCTATTCCTCCCAGCGCTGAGGATCGCTGAAGACGATCCGAAAAACACTACCGCCGCCGGTGCGCGGCTCATAGAGCAGCACGGCGCGATTGAGTTGGCACAACTCCCGGGCGATGAACAATCCGAGACCCGTGCCGCCTTTGCGGCCCGTAAAAAAGGGTTCGAAGATCCGGTCCACGACGCGGGGTTCGATGCCCGGACCGCGATCCGATACCTCGAGAAAGGGACGGTTACTCGGGTTCAATCGGCTCAAGCGGATTTCGAGACTGATGCCCTCGCTCGGCTCGCCGTACTTGATGGCGTTGTCGCACAAATTCCACGCCACCTGGTGCAAGTGAGAGGCGTCGATGCGCACCTCGAGATCCTGCGCATCCTCGTGGACGCCGATCCGAGCCATGGGAACCTGCATGGTTTCGCAAAACTCCTCGAGAAAGTCCTCGAGCCAATCGCCCAGCATCAGGCGCGTGGGCTTGGTGGCCTCACGGCGCGAGAGCTGGAGGACGTTGTTGATGATGGTGCTGACGCGTTCGGAGTTGTTACGAATGATGTCCGTGAGTCTCCGCTCGTCGCCGCCGATGAGCGGGCTTTCCGCGAGCAGCTGCCCTGCATGGCTCATGGCACCCACGGGGTTGCGTATTTCATGGGCGATACTGGCGGACAGCCGACCGAGTGCGGCGAGTTTGCTCTGCTGAACCCGCTCGGCCATCAGGCTGGTGTCTTCGAGAAAAATGAGGGTGGGGCCAGGTGCCGCATCACCCAGAGGTGCGAAATGCGGCTGAATGAGCCGCGCGCCGTCCGCAGCCACGAAGCTCGACGGGGCTTCCTCGGCTTCGCTGTGCCGCCAGGTGCTGAGCGAGTACAACAGCCGGGGTGACACCTCGCCCGCGAGGGCTCCGGGCACCGCGTTCTGGTCGCCCAGGATCTCCGCCGCGGATTCGTTGATGAGGCGAATCCGGTCATCGGCGTCGACGACGAGCAGACTCTCACGCAGATGTTGAACGATGTACTGGGAAAGCTCGGCCAGGTTCGCGAGGTCCAGATCCTTTTGCCGCACCAAGTCCTCGCTCTGTCGCATGCTCGTGGCGACGAAGCTGGCCGCCGCCGCAATCGTGAAGAGCACGATGCCGAGCAGGCCCGCGGTGGCATAGGCATTGATGTCGATGTGAACGGTGAGCTGCTGCCAGATCGTGTGCGCGAGCAGCGCGATGATGCTGACGGCGGCGAGAAACAGCGCGCTCTGCGGCGGCAGCAGGAACGCGAGGCTGCCGACCGGCACCAGCAGCAGCAACCCTAAGCCGCTCGCGACACCCCCACAGGCATGCAACAGCAACATCAAGACGGTGATGTCCAGAGCGGCCTGAAGGATGGTTTGCAGGTAGGCGCTGCCCAGACGGCGGCGTACCAGCACGACGCTGGCTACGCCGAAACACAGATAAAAGGCGGCTGCACCAAAGAAGAGACGCGGCGAATCCACGGTGATGCCGCGACCGTTGCCGAGCGAGTACACGCTCACGAGGACCAACGGTACGAGGATTCGGTACAGGTTCAGGATCCCGAGCACGCGCCATTCCAGGGCGAGCTTGGAGCCAGTGGTGCGGTCTGATTGCCGGTTCAACGATGGAAATCCGTGCGACTTTGCGCTTGAAGGAAGCTTAATTCAGAATAGCGCGCCTCGGCGCGAACCGGTTGGCACTTGAGGACATTGCATGAATTCCGAGAAAATCGATACCCAACGAGGGCGGTTGCGCTGTGTCATGGCGCAAATCAACCTGGTCGTGGGCGATGTCGACGGGAATACGTCGCGGATCGTGGCGGCCGCGCACGAGGCGCGGGATCGATTTCAGGCGAATGTGGTGCTGGTGCCCGAACTCGCGGTGTCCGGTTATCCGCCCGAAGACCTGCTGTTCCATTCCGGTATGCGAATCCAGGTGACGCAGTCCATCGATCGCTTGCGGCGCGAGGTCCGCGGCATCACGCTGGTCGCCGGTTATCCGGAGTATGCGCAGAATGGCATCTTCAACGCCGCGATCGTGATTCGCGACGGCGCCGTGCTGGCGAATCACCGAAAGGCCTGTCTGCCGAACTATCGGGTATTCGACGAGAAGCGCTATTTCACACCGGGGAGCGAGCCCACCGTGGTCGACATCGACGGGGTCAGGACGGGCGTGCTGGTGTGCGAGGATGTGTGGGAGCCGCAACCGGCAGCCCAGGCGCGTGCCGCCGGCGCCGAAGTGTTGCTGGTCATCAATGCGTCGCCTTATGAGGTCGACAAGCAGATCCAGCGCGAGCAGCAGGTCGGTCGCGCCCGTGTCGCCGAGAACGGCATTCCCATGGTGTTCGTCAATTTGCTCGGCGGTCAGGACGAATTGGTGTTCGACGGCAATTCCTTCGTCATGGACGCGAACGGCGAGGTGACCTTACGCGCGCCGGCTTTCACGGAAGGCTTGTACGCGGTGGATCTGGCGGTCGATGCTGCGGGCCGGGTCACGCCGCTGCCCGGCCTCCTGACCCCGTTGCAGGGTCAGGAGGAGAGCGTGTATGGCGCGCTGGTCCAGGGTACGCGCGACTACGTCGACAAGCACCGCTTTCCCGGCGTGGTGCTCGGGCTCTCGGGTGGCATCGATTCGGCGCTCACGCTCTGTATCGCAGTCGATGCGCTCGGCGCCAATCGAGTCCATTCGGTCGCGATGCCGTCGCGCTATACCTCCCAAATGAGCAAGGACGATGCCGCTTTGCAGGCGCGTCAATTGGGTGTGAAACACAGCGAAATCTCGATCGAAGGCATGTTCGAGGCGACGCTCGCCGCGCTCCAGGAAGAATTCGCCGGCCGGGAGCCGGACACGGCCGAGGAGAACATCCAGTCCCGGTGTCGCGGTGTGTTGTTGATGGGTATTTCGAACAAGACCGGGCGCATGCTGCTCACCACCGGCAACAAGAGCGAAATGGCGGTGGGCTACGCCACGCTATATGGTGACATGGCGGGTGGTTTCGCGCCGATCAAGGACTGCAGCAAGCTGCTGGTGTACCGGCTGTGCGCCTGGCGCAATGCGCAATCGCCGGTCATTCCGCTCCGTGTGATCGAGCGGCCGCCATCGGCCGAATTGCGCCACGAACAGAAAGACACCGACAGTCTGCCGCCCTACGAAGTGCTGGATCCCATTCTCGAAGCCTTCATCGAGGAGGATCTCTCTGTGGAGCAGATTACCGCGCGCGGCTTCGATCGCGCGACGGTCGGCCGCATCCTCGATCTGGTCAAACGCAATGAATACAAGCGGCGTCAAGCGCCGCCCGGGGTCAGGGTCAGCGGCCGGGCCTTCGGTCGCGATTGGCGCTATCCGATCACCAGCGGCTATAAATCGCATTAGACGCGAGCGGAGGCACCGGCGCGAGCGGCTACGTCCGCGTGAGCGGCTACGCCGGCGAGATCGGCTGCAACCCGCTCGAACACCCCAATCCAGTCGCCCGGGGCCCGCTGTCGGTACAGGCGCATCGTCGGGTACCAGGGGCTGTCGTCGCGATCGTTGAGCCAGCGCCAATCCGCATCGAAGGCGAGCAGCACCCAGGTTTTCTTACCCAAGGCGCCGCCCAGGTGTGCAACGCTGGTATCGACGCTGACGATGAGGTCCATACAGTCGGCCAAGGCCGCGGTATCGGCGAAATCTCGTAATTCGTTGTCATAACGTCCGATGTCCGGCAGGGTGCTCAAGGTTGCTCGATCGAACTCGGTGATCTCGGTCTGGAGGCACACATACTGGAAGCGCTGGGAGAGATACGGTGCCAGCATCGATAGCGGGAAATGCCGCTTCTTACGGTGGGTTCCGCCCGTTTGATTGCCGCTCCAGGTCAAGCCGATGCGCGGTTTGACCGCACGTCCCAGCCGTTCCTGCCAGGCCGCCACCTTGGCGGCGTCACTGCGCAGGTAGCTCCGTGGGGCCGGCACGGTCTCGAGCGTGGTGCCGAAGGCGAGAGGCAGGCTGAGCAGCGGGCATTGCACATCGAAATGGGGCAGAGGGCCACCGTAGGGCACGACGCTGGCCACGCCTTGTAAGGTCCGGCACAGATTCACCAGCGGCTGGGGCACCTCCAAAATCACGCGCGCGGCCTTCGCCGCGACCAGCGGGGCATAGCGGCAAAATTGCAGCGAATCGCCGAGTCCCTGCTCACCGTATAACAAGATCGTCTTGTCGGCGATGTCATCGCCGGTCCACAGAGGCTGCGGAAAATAACGGAGTTCTCGAAAAATTGGGCCCGATTTCGCGCGCCATCGCCATTCGTAGTTTTTCCAGCCGTTGACGTAGTCACCGGCTTTCAACGAGGCGAGCGCCAGATTGTAGTGACCCTCCGCGAGTCCCGGACTGAGCGCAATGGCGTGTTCGAAACTCTGGGCGGCCTCGTCGCTGCGGCCCATTGTCAGCAGCGTCGCGCCTCGATTGAGGTGGGCGTCCGAGAAATCCGGCTTGGCCGCAATCGCCCGATCGTAACTCGCGAGCGCGCCGCACAGATCCTCGAGTTCATGCTGCACGGTGCCTCGGCCGAATAGAGCCTCCGCATAATTCGGATGCAGGGCGATGGCCCGCTCATAGGCGGTGAGGGCCGCCACCCAGTCCTTGGTGTTTTGCAGCAAGACACCGCGGTTGTACTGAGTTTTCGCATCCTGCGGATTCAGTTCGATGGCGCGATCGTAACTGGCCACCGCTTCGGGCCATCGCTCGAGCGCCTCGAGTACTTCGGCCCGGCTCGAGTGCGCCGGCGCGAAGTTCGACCGTAGACTGATCGCGATGTCAAAACTGTCGAGTGCAGATTCCCAACGCTCGAGGAACTTGAGCACGGTTCCTCGGTTGTACTGCGCAACCGGGTCGGCGGGGTTCAATTCCACCGCACGATCGTAGGCGGCGAGGGCTGGTATCCATGCTTGTTTTTCTTGGAGCAGGGCACCGCGTGCGAAATGCGCCGAATAGAGATTGGGCGCAATCGCCAGCGCGCGACTCAAGCTCTCGAGCGCAGCGTCTTTCCGACCCAACGCAATGAGCAGGTAGCCCCGATTGCAGAGCGCCAGCGAGTCGGTTGGGTCGAGTTCGATCGCGCGCTCATAGCTCGTCAATGCCTCCGCGGGTCGGCCGAGTTGGCCGAGTACCACCGCCCGATTACACCAGGCATGCGCATGATCCGGCGCGAGTTCCAAGGCGCTATCGTAGCTTGCGAGGGCGGTTGCAAATTCCCCGCGGTCCTTCAGCAGATTGGCGTGGCGGTAATGGGCCGCCGCGCTGTCTACAGAATCTTGCGCCACCAGGCCTTCTTCTCCTCGACCTCGAGCGAACTCGCGGGATAATTGGCATCATAGACGCGGGCGGCGACGCTGGCGAGATCGGTCATGTTGAGTGCCCGATAGGCATCGACCATGACCTTCAGCGAGCCTTGCACCGCCGGTGCCCCGTCGTAGTTCTCGACGCAGTATTTGGCTCGATCGAGTGCGCCGACATAGGCACCCCGACGCATGTAGTAGAGCGCCACGTGCAGCTCGAAATCGGCCAGGCGATTGCGCAGGAAAATCATCCGTTGACGAGCATCTCCGTCGTAGGTGCTATGGGGGAATTTCTTGATGAGTTCATCGAACGCCTCGAATGATTTGCGGGCATTGATCGGCGGACGGCGCGACAAATCCACTCTGAAGAAACGCTCCATGGCATTGGCCTGGCGCTCGAAATAGATCATGCCCTTCATGTAGTAGGCGTAATCGACGCGCGGATTGGTCGGGTTCTCGCGAATGAAGGTATCCGCCGCATCCACCGCCGGATCGGTCTGTCGGCTCTTGTAGTAGGCGTAGATCAGGTCGAGTTGTGCCTGGCGGGCGGGTTCGCTGAATGGAAAACGCGATTGCAGCGTCTCGAGTTGCTTGATGGCCTCGCCGTAGCTGGAATTCCTCATGGCCTTCTGGGCGCGGGCGTAGATCACTTCCGGTCCGGATTTGGCGTCGTCTCCGCGGTGACTGCGGCAGCCGGCGGCGAGTAGGGCGACGCTCAGGGTGAGCAGCAAAACGCGGGTCTTAAGGCTCAAATCACGCAGTCTCAATGGCGATTCCTTTACAATGACGGCTCTAGTGGCGGGTCCCGAGCGAGGCGGGAGTATACCCGATGCCCCACACCCCAAGCTTCGAGTCCCCTATGATCGCCGAGTTCCACGATATCGCCCTGGAAATTCCCGATGAATTGGCGGGTCAGCGGCTCGACAGCGCGCTGGCGCGGATGCTCCCGGAACATTCGCGGACCCGCATCAAGGCGTGGATCGAAGCCGATCAGGTCCGGGTGGGCAGCCTGCCCTGCAAGCCTCGGGACGTGGTCGGCGCAGGGTCGCGGGTTACGCTGCGGATCAGCGCCGAGCCGCCGCGGTCCGACGTGCTGCCTGAAGCGATGCCATTGCGGCTGGTCCACGAGGACGCCGACGTCTTGGTGGTGGACAAGCCGGCGGGGATGGTGGTGCATCCCGGCGCGGGCAATCCGCACCATACGTTGCAGAACGCGCTGCTCGGCTACGATGCGACGCTAGCGCTGCTGCCGCGCGCCGGCATCGTTCATCGTCTCGACAAGGACACCAGCGGGTTGTTGGTGGTGGCCCGCACGATGGCGGCCCATACCGCGCTGTCGCGCCAGCTACTCGCGCGCTCGGTGAGCCGCGAATACCTCGCCGTGTGCGTGGGCGTGATGACCAGCGGCGGCACCATTGACCAGCCGATCGGACGCCATCGCAACGATCGGGTACGGATGACGGTGCGCACCGACGGCCGACCGGCGGTTACTCATTATCGCGTGCTCGAGCGCTTTCGCGCTCACACCTATGTCCACGTCAAGCTCGAGACGGGTCGCACGCATCAGATCCGGCTGCATCTGTCGCATCTGCACTATCCCATCGCCGGTGACCCGGTTTACGGCGGGCGTTACGCCCAACCGAAGGGTGCCGCGCCTGAGCTGCTCGCGACCCTGCGCGCTTGGAAGCGCCAAGCCTTGCATGCCGCCCTGCTGTCGTTCGATCATCCCAGGAGCGGCGTGCGGATGGCCTTTGCGAGCCCGCCGCCGGCGGACTTCGAGGCCCTGCTCGCGGCGCTACGCGAGGACTTGCGGCTGCAAGACGCTGAGCGCGCCCGGTCGCGATGAACCCGGAGCCACGATGAACCCGGAGCCGCGATGACCCGGGAGCCGCTGTGAGCCCTGCGGATGCCGTGAGCCCGGAAGCGGCCTCGGGCGCGTGCCGGTGGATCATCCCGGAGTGGCCGGCGCCAGCCGGGGTGCGGGCGTTATCGACACTGCGGCTCGGTGGGGTGAGCGCTCCCCCCTATGCCGGGCTCAACCTCGGGGCGCATGTCGGCGATGATCCGGCGGCTGTGGCGCGCAATCGGCGCCTCCTCAAAATGGCTGCCGACCTGCCGGCGGAACCCGTGTGGCTCAGGCAGGTGCATGGCACTGCGATTCGCGATCTGGACGTGGCTTGCGAGCCCGACTCGGTTGGCGAGCCGGACTCGGTTGGCGAACCGACATCAGCGCCGAGAGCGCACGATGCTGATGGGGCGGTCACTCGAATGCCTGGCCGGGTTTGCGCGATTCTCACCGCGGACTGTCTGCCGGTGTTGTTGAGCTCGCGCACCGGCGACCGGGTGGGCGCCGTCCATGCGGGTTGGCGGGGATTGGCAGGCGGGGTGATCGAAGCGGCGGTATGGGCTCTCGATGGTCCGCCGGCCGAGATGCTGGCGTGGCTGGGGCCGGCCATCGGCCCACGCCATTTCGAGGTGGGCGGCGAGGTCCGCGACGCTTTTCTGAACGCGGCGGGGGCGGGGGCGCCGTGGCGCCGGCCGCCGGGGCTGGATGGCCCGGCGGCGGCAGACGCCGCGGCGTTCGTGCCGACGGCGAACGGCCGCTACCTCGCCGACCTGTATGCGCTCGCGCGGTGCCGCCTGGCCCGGCTCGGCGTCGAGCATGTCTACGGGGGCGGCGAGTGCACGTTCGCGGACGCCCGCCGGTACTTCTCGCATCGGCGCGATGCTCGGCGCGACGGCCAGAGCGGACGCCAGGCGACGCTCATTTGGATCGAGGCCACGCCGCGCCGTTGAATTGAGCCTCCGTCACCCCCACTTGAGATCCATCCGAGTCGATCTTTGAAGGTATCTGTATGCGGATGGACAAGCTGACCACGAAATTTCAAACCGCCCTCGCGGACGCCCAGTCGTTGGCCGTCGGCCGTGACAACCAATACATCGAACCGGTGCACTTGATGTCGGCCTTGCTCGAGGCCCAAGGCGGTACGGCGCGCCCACTACTGGAAAAAGCGGGTGCCGACATCGCGAAGTTGCGCTCGGAGCTCGCCACGGCGCTCGATCGTCTGCCCAAGGTCGAAGGTGTCGGCGGTGACGTGCTGCTCGGCAACGACCTCAATCGGCTGCTGAACGTCACCGACAAGCTGGCCCAGCAGCGGGGCGACCAGTTCATCTCCAGCGAGCTCTACGTGCTCGCCGCCTGTGACGACCGGGGCGATTTGGGACGGATTTTGAAGGCCTGCGGTGTGCTGCGCGGCGGGCTCGAGAAGGCCATCGAGGAGGTGCGCGGCGGTTCCAAGGTGGATAATGCCGGCGCCGAGGAGAATCGCAAGGCGCTCGAGAAATACAGCATCGACCTCACCGAGCGGGCGAGTCAGGGCAAGCTCGATCCGGTGATCGGTCGCGACGATGAGATCCGCCGCACGATCCAGGTGCTCCAGCGTCGGACCAAGAACAACCCCGTGCTGATTGGTGAACCCGGTGTGGGTAAGACCGCGATCGTCGAGGGGTTGGCGCAGCGCATCGTCAACGGCGAAGTGCCCGAGGGGCTGCGCAATAAACGGATCCTTGCCCTCGACATGGGCGCGCTCATTGCCGGAGCGAAGTTTCGCGGTGAGTTCGAAGAGCGCTTGAAAGCGGTGCTCTCTGACCTTGCGAAACAGGAAGGCCAGGTGATCTTGTTCATCGATGAGTTGCACACCATGGTGGGCGCGGGCAAGGCGGACGGCGCGATGGACGCGGGCAACATGCTGAAGCCGGCCTTGGCGCGCGGCGAACTGCACTGCGTGGGCGCGACGACGCTCGATGAGTACCGCCAGTACATCGAGAAGGATGCGGCGCTCGAGCGCCGGTTTCAGAAGGTGTTGGTGAACGAACCGACCGTGGAGGACACCATCGCCATCCTGCGCGGCTTGAAGGAACGCTACGAGGTGCATCACGGCGTCGAGATCACGGATCCCGCCATCGTCGCGGCGGCGACATTGTCGCATCGCTATATCGCGGATCGGCAGCTACCCGACAAGGCCATCGACTTGATCGATGAGGCGGGTTCGTTGATCCGAATGGAGATCGACTCCAAACCGGAGGCGCTCGACAAGCTCGACCGACGCATCATCCAATTGAAGATCGAGCGGGAGGCGCTCAAGAAGGAGTCCGACGAGGCCTCCCGCAAGCGGCTGTCGACGTTGCAAGAGGCGCTCGACGCGTTGGAGAAGGAGTACTCGGATCTCGAGGAAATCTGGAAGGCGGAGAAGGCCACGGTGCAGGGGGCGGCGCACATCAAGGAATCGCTGGAGCGCGCACGCCTGGATCTCGACACGGCGCGTCGCGCACAGGATCTGGCGCGCATGTCGGAGCTGCAATATGGACGCATTCCGGATCTGGAACAGAAGCTCGCGATGGCGTTGGAAGTCGAGCACAAGCCGAACCAACTCATGCGTAACTCGGTGACCGATGTCGAGATCGCCGAGGTGGTGTCCAAATGGACGGGTATTCCGGTGTCGCGCATGCTCGAGGGGGAACGCGACAAACTGCTGCGCATGGAAGAGGTGCTCGATAAGCGGGTGGTGGGTCAGAACGAGGCGGTCAAGGCGGTTGCCGATGCGATCCGCCGTTCGCGCGCGGGTCTTGCGGATCCCAACCGACCGACCGGCTCGTTCATGTTCTTGGGGCCCACCGGCGTGGGTAAAACCGAGTTGTCGAAGGCATTGGCGGAATTTCTGTTCGACACCGAGGATGCGTTGATCCGCATCGACATGTCGGAGTTCATGGAGAAGCATTCGGTCGCGCGCTTGATCGGCGCGCCGCCGGGTTACGTGGGCTACGAGGAGGGCGGTTACCTCACCGAGGCGGTGCGGCGCCGGCCTTATGCGGTGATCCTCTTCGATGAGATCGAGAAGGCTCATCCGGACGTGTTCAACGTGCTGCTCCAGGTGTTGGATGACGGACGCTTGACCGATGGTCAGGGTCGGACCGTGGACTTCCGCAACGTCGTCATCATCATGACGTCGAACTTAGGCAGCCACGTGATTCAGGAGATGGGCGGGTCGGCGGACTATACGGCGATGAAGGCGGCGGTGATGCAGGTGGTGAGCCAGCATTTCCGTCCTGAATTCATCAACCGGGTGGACGACATCGTGGTGTTCCATTCGCTTGGCCGCGACCAAATCAGGTCCATCGTCGATATTCAGTTGGGGCGGCTGCGTCATCGGCTCGCCGAGCGCGACATCACATTGGCGCTCGACGATGATGCGCGTGACCGGATCGGCGAGGCCGGCTTCGACACGGTGTATGGGGCACGGCCCTTGAAGCGCGCCATCCAATCCCAGATCGAGAATCCGCTGGCACAACAGATCCTGCGCGGCGATTTCATCGCCGGGGATCGCGTGGTGGCGCGATTGAAGCGCGGCGGTCTGGTGTTCGAGAAAGAGCGATTGCACTAGCCCACGAGGGGCTCGCGCGATCGAGCGGCGGCTTGGTTATACTGAATTTTCGACCGCGAATTTTCGATTGGGATGATTTTAAGAGGACGTACATGCCTTTCTACGAGTATCAATGCAAAGCCTGTGGCCACGCGCTCGAGGCCATGCAAAAGATCAATGATGCGCCGCTGAAGAAGTGCCCGGACTGCGGTAAATCGCAGCTCACGCGGCTGATGTCCGCCCCTGTCTTTCGTTTGAAAGGTGGTGGTTGGTACGAGACCGACTTCAAAGGTGAACAGGATCACAAGAAGAATCTTGCGGATCGGCCGGAGGCGGAATCGTCCAAAGAGGAGGCAAAGCCGGCTGAGGCAAAGACCGATGCCAAAGCGGCCGACACGGCAAAACCTGAAAAGGCGGCCGACAAGCCGGCTGAGAAGCCGGTAGCCACGGCCGAACCGGTGAAGAAGGCGGCGAGTGGCGGGATATCCAAGCGCGGTTCGACGCCGAAGGCGCCGGCGCGGTCGGCGGCGAGGAAAGTGGCGAAGAAGCCAGCGAGGAAGGCCAAGGCGCGGCGTTAGGCCGGTGGGACTTGCCCGGGGGGGTTGCAAGCCTTAGCATCGCGCGCTTTCCCTCAACATCACGCCGGTTCGAAGCTCATGCGCACTCATTATTGTGGTCAGGTCGGCGAATCGCTGATTGGTCAGGTGGTTACCGTGGCGGGCTGGGCCCAGCGGCGGCGCGATCACGGCGGCGTGATTTTCGTCGATCTGCGCGATCGCCAGGGACTGTTACAGGTGGTTTTCGACCCGGACCGTGCGGCCGTGTTCGCGCTCGCCGAGCGGGTCCGTAATGAGTTCGTGCTCAAGATCACGGGCCTGGTGCGTGCGCGGCCCGCCGGGACCGCCAACGCCAACCTCAAATCCGGTCAGGTGGAGCTCCTGTGCCAGGATCTCGAGATCCTGAACCGTTCTGAGCCATTGCCGTTTCAGCTCGATGAAACCGTCAGCGAGGAGGTACGGCTGAAGTTTCGCTACCTCGATTTGCGGCGCGAGGAGATGCGCGAGCGGCTGTTGCTGCGTCATCGCATCACGAAGGCCATGCGTCACTATCTCGACGAGGCGGGTTTCGTCGACATCGAGACGCCGATGCTGTCGAAGGCGACGCCCGAGGGCGCGCGCGATTACCTGGTGCCGAGCCGCACGCATGCGGGCAAGTTCTTTGCGCTGCCGCAATCACCGCAGATCTACAAGCAGCTGCTGATGATCGCGGGGTTCGACCGGTATTACCAGATCGTGCGCTGTTTCCGCGACGAGGACTTGCGCGCCGACCGTCAACCGGAATTCACCCAGCTCGACATCGAGACCTCCTTTCTGGACCAGGACGGGATCCAGCAGCTCATCGAAGGTCTGGTGCGTTACCTGTTCAAGACCGTGTTGAACGTCGATTTTCCCGATCCCCTGCCGCGCCTGACCTATGCCGAGGCGATGCGCCGCTTTGGGTCGGACAAGCCGGATCTACGCGTGTCGCTCGAACTCGTCGATGTCGCGGATCTCGTTGCCGGTTGCGATTTCAAGGTGTTCGCCGGTCCCGCCGCGGATCCGCGCGGTCGCGTCACGGCGCTGCGTGTGCCGCAAGGCGGCAAGCTCACGCGCAAGGAGATCGACGATTACACGGCGTTCGTGGCGCGCTATGGCGCCAAGGGCTTAGCCTACGTGAAGGTCAACGAGATCGCGAAGGGTCGCGACGGCTTGCAATCGCCAATCTTGAAATTCTTGAGCGACGCGGCGGTCAAGGGCATCCTCGAGCGCACGGCTGCGGGCGACGGCGACCTGATCTTCTTCGGTGCCGATTCCGCGAAGGTGGTCAGCGATGCGCTTGGCGCGCTGCGGCTCAAGGTCGCGCAGGACTTGAAGCTGGTCGCGCCGGGGTGGCGGCCGTTGTGGGTCGTGGATTTCCCGATGTTCGAATATGATCCGGACGCGAAACGCTGGGCGGCCATGCATCATCCGTTCACCAGTCCGGTCAATCTGGACTACGCGGCACTCGCCGCGAGCCCCGGTGAGGCGCTGGCCAAGGCCTATGACCTCGTGCTGAATGGCTCTGAAGCCGGTGGTGGCTCGGTGCGTATCCATAACCAGGAGCTTCAATCGGTGGTCTTCGACCTCCTCGGCATTTCGCCGGAAGAGGCCCGCAACAAGTTTGGCTTTCTGTTGGATGCGCTCAAGTTCGGAGCGCCGCCCCATGGGGGCATCGCCTTCGGGTTGGATCGCCTCGCGATGCTGATGGCGGGTGCCGACAGCATCCGCGACGTCATCGCGTTTCCGAAGACCCAGACGGCGGCGGACCCGCTGATGGACGCGCCGACGGAGGTTAGCGAGGCACAGCTCAAGGAGCTGCACATTCGTGTACGCACTCCCGTCAAAGTCGAGTAAGGCGTGCGATCCATGCCTGTCGATGTTGCGCCGGCGCCAGGGCCGGCCCCTGAGCGCGCCTTTCGGCGTCCAGAGTCGGTGCTCATCGTGATCTACACCGCGGGCGGTGAGTTCTTGTTGATGCAGCGGCGGCGCCCGGAGGGATTTTGGCAATCGGTGACCGGCAGCCTCGAATGGGGTGAGATGGCGGATGATTGTGCGCGCCGTGAGCTCGTCGAGGAAACCGGTATCACGCAAGGGTTGCTGCGCAATCTACAATGGACTCAGACGTACGAGATTCTGCCGTCTTTCGGCAAGAAGTATGCCCCCGGCATCACCCGCAACTTGGAGCACGGTTTTGCCTTGAAGCTGCTCGAGCGGGTACCGGTCAGATTGAGTCCGTCGGAGCATGTTCAATATCGCTGGACGTCGGCGGCTGAGGCCCTCGAGACGGTGTCTTCCGAGACCAATCGGGCCGTGATTCAACAGTTACGGCACTGACGCGGTAACGAGCTCGATGAGCGCGGTGGTCGTCTACGTGCACGGGCTGTGGTTGTCGGGCGCGGAGGCGGTGCTGCTGCGGCGGCGCCTCGAGCGCGCGCTCGAGGTCGAGACCCGCGCATTTGCGTATTCCTCGGTTGGGGTGGACGTGAGCGGAAACGCTTGGGCGCTGCGATCGTATCTTGCGAAGATTCCTGCTCCGCGATTGCACTTGGTGGCTCATAGCTTGGGCGGACTCGTGGTGCTGCGCATGTTCGAGCTGATCGCGTCGGAGGCACCGGTGCTGGCGGACGGCCTACCGCCAGGTCGGGTGGTACTGATGGGCTCGCCGGTACGCGGCAGCGAGGCGGCACGGCGATTTGCGCGGTGGCCGGGAGGGCGGCGAATGCTCGGTCGCACCGCTGGCGGCGTGCTGCTTGCCCCGGCGGAGCGTCACTGGCCGAGCGCGCGCGAGCTTGGCGTCATCGCCGGTGACCATGCGATGGGGATGGGCAGGCTATTGGGTCGCATGCCCAACCCCAGCGATGGCACGGTTCAGGTGACGGAGACCACACTGCCCGGCGCCACGCAGCAGTTGCGGCTCCACGTGAGTCATAGCGGCATGGTGTTCAGTGCTGAGGTGGCGCGGCAGGTGGCGACGTTTTTGCGGGATGGGCGGTTTACGGAAATGTCGGCGTGATGATCAGCGGGGTGCAGGCGCGAGCCGTTGGTCTGGCCATCGTACTCGTGGGGTTGAGCGCGTCCGTCTATTCGATATTGGTCGATCCGCAGTCCCAATGGGACTTCAATGTGTATTACTCCGCAGCCCATGCGCTCGCAGAGGGTGGCAGTCCTTACAAGCCTATACACCCCCATCCGGGGTTGAATGGTGACCTCATTTTCCAGTATCCACCGTTGACGCTGGTCCTTTTCGGGTGGACGACGTTCGTAAGCTTGGCGACCGCGAAGCTGATCTGGCTGGGAGCGAAGCTCGTCGCCGTAGGGTTGCTCGCGTGGCTGTGGCGCAGGGAGTTCGAGCCTCTCGACCGTTGCTCACTGATGGTGCTCTTCATTGCCCTTGGCTTCAGCGCCTCGTTATTGCGCGATCTCGTGACTGGGAACATCTCCACGTTCGAGCAGCTCGGTCTGTGGTTGGGTTTCTGCTTGATTCTCCGAGGGCACCCTTATGCGGCGGCGATCGTGCTGGCCTGTGTGGCGCAATTCAAGTTGATGCCGGTCGTCTTCCTGACGCTGATCCCGCTGGTGAGACCGAATGATGGCTGGAAACCGTGCATGGTGGGCTTGGCGGCTTTCTTGATGTTACTGCTGCTGAATCAGCTTTGGAGTCCGGGCCTGACCGGCGATTACGTCGCGCTGTTCAGCAACGCCAACCTGCGCATGGATGATCGTGGCATCGCCAACCCGAGCAGTCTTGCATGGTTCCGCGATCTTCTGGACCTTACCTCATATGCGCCGGGATTGCCCTACAACCGGGTCTCCGGGTCGATCGCGTATGGCGCCTATCTGGTGGCGCTGATGCTCATCATGATGCGGGCCGGGTGGAACCGGCGCGCGCAGCTGCGCCATGTGGATCCGCGTGTACTCGTCTATCTCGGCTGCGCGCTGTTCACCGTCGCCGCGCCGCGCATGAAGGATTATTCGTATATCTTGATGCTGATTCCAACGCTGTACGTGGTGCGCGATTTGAGCAAACGTGGAGTAAGGCCGGATTACCTTCTGCTCGCCGTTGGGATCCTCCTTTGGGGGCAGCCGCAGCAGTCCAATGTGCCTGGATTGACCGCCTTGGTGTATATGCTGCAAGCGTACCTTCCGCTGTACGTGTCTGGCGCCGTGCTGGCTTATTTGCTCAGTGCTATACCGGAGCGAGTTCGCGAAAGAAATCACGGGGCCCCATGATGACATGTGTAGATGCGCCGCAAGAAGCCATGGAGCGCGCACACGGATTGCATCTCCAGGGTGAGTTGTCGGCTGCGCTTGCCCTGTATGGGGAGATGCTCGAGTCATATCCTGCCAGCGCCGAGATCCATTACCGCCGGGCCAATGTATTGAAGGATCAAGGATCTCTGGAGGCGGCGGTAGCCGCCTATGCCGATGCACTCGCGCTGAAGCCCGAGGATACGCGCGCGCTCTGCAATCAAGCGGTAGTTCTCGGTTTGCGTCAAAAGTTTCCCGAGGCATTGGCCGGGTACGATCGCGCAATCACCGTGGATCCCAACGACGGACTCATTCACTGCAATCGCGCGATACTGTTGAATGCCATCGGACGAAAGGATGCGGCCGCGGCTGCCTTCGACAAGGCGATTGCCTGTAATGCGGGCTTATTCTCAGCTCATTTTGGTCGGGGCGCATTGCTTCAGGAGCGTCAGCACTGGTTGGATTCGCTGGCCAGTTACGATCGCGCCATTGCGCTCAACCCGACAGACCTCGCGGCCCAATTTAATCGCGCCACGGTATTGAGGCAACTCGAACGATGGGCCGACGCATTGGCCGGCTACGACCGCAGCCTTGCGTTGAATGCCGATTTTGCCCAGGGCCACGGTGGCCGCGCGTTGGTGCTGCAGACGATGGGTAAGCTCGATGATGCGCTCGCCAGTTACAACCAGGCGATCGCGATAGACTCACAGTCCGCACAGGTGTATTTCAATCGCGGCACCCTGCGGGCGGAACGCCTGGATTTCGCAGGCGCATCGGCGGATTTTCAAAACGCGATCGCTGTAGACCCGGAATTTGCAGAGGCACACCTCAATTTGGCGCTGATCTCGCTGAAGATCGGAGACTATCCGCGCGGATGGGCCCATTACGAGTGGCGCTGGCACATCACTCAAGGTCCGATCCGGAACGACAAACGAACTTTTACTCAGCCTCTATGGCTTGGTGAGAGCGACATCGCGGGTCGGACACTACTCATCTATGGCGAACAAGGGCTCGGAGATTCACTGCAGTTCTGTCGATTTGGCGAGAGGCTTTCGAGCTTGGGTGCGCGGGTGGTATTGGAGGTGCCCAGACCATTATTTTCTCTTTGCGCCACCCTCAGAGGCGTGTCGGAAGTCATTTCGCATGGAGACCGGTTGCCCGCGTTCGACTGCCACTGCCCCCTCATGAGCCTTCCGCTGGCGCTCGGAGTGACGCTGGAAACGGTCGGAGTTGAAATTCCATACCTACATAGCGATCCCTACAAGGTTGCCGCGTGGCAGGAGCGGTTGGGGGCTAAATCAAGGCCACGCATTGGGCTGACCTGGAGTGGCAGCCAAGCGTCGCGGAGTTTTAGTCCGCGAAGTTACCCGTTGGCAAAGTTGATTTCGTATCTACCGGACGGGTTCGACTATTTCTGCACCCAAACTGAGATTACCGCCGGTGATCAAGCAACGTTGAGCAATTTCCCCGGGATCCGTCATTTCGCGAGCGAACTGAAAGACTTCAGCGATACGGCGGCCCTGTGTGAGTGCCTTGATCTGGTTATCACCGTGGATACGAGCATCGCGCATTTGAACGGCGCGTTGGGAAAGCCTACCTGGGTCTTGGTCCCCTACGACGGTGATTGGCGTTGGCTGACTGGACGAGAAGACAGCCCTTGGTACCCAGCCGTGCGGCTGTTCCGGCAGACAACACGGGGTGACTGGGACGGCGTATTTCGACGGGTTGCCGAACAGCTTCAACCGATACGGGCCTTGAACCGATAAAGCAATTCCAGTGCTTCGCGTGGGCTCAAGCAATCCACGTCGAGACTGCGCAGTTCACTGAGGACGGGGTTCTCCGCTGATACGGGTGCCGCGAACAACGGCAGTTCGCGTTGGGGTGACGCCCTGCTTCGCAGGGCATCGCGCTCGCGTTCCAGTTCGGTGAGATAGCGCCGTGCCTGTGCGGTGACCGATTTCGGTATGCCCGCGAGCGCCGCGACCTGAAGTCCATAGCTCTGATTGGCGGGCCCCTCCTTCACGCTGTGCAGAAACACGAGCCGGTCCCCATGCTCGACCGCTTCGACATGCACGTTGACCACGCCGGGCGCTTCGGCACTCAAGCTGGTGAGTTCAAAGTAATGAGTGGCGAACAGTGTGAACGCGCGGATCTTCGTCGCGATGAACGCGGCGCAAGCCCACGCCAGTGACAGTCCATCGAAGGTGCTGGTGCCGCGTCCAACCTCATCCATCAGGACCAGACTACGATCGGTGGCATTGTTCAGGATATTCGCGGTCTCCGTCATCTCCAACATGAACGTCGAACGGCCGCCGGCCAGATCGTCCGAAGCGCCGATACGCGTGAAGATGCGGTCGATGGGGCCGAGCACCGCGCGCTCGGCCGGCACGAAACAGCCGATGTGCGCCAGGATGGCGATCAGGGCCGTCTGACGCATGTAGGTGCTCTTGCCGCCCATGTTGGGTCCCGTGATGATGAGCATGCGGCGGGCGTCGTCGAAACATAGGTCATTGGGGATGAAGGGCTCGCGGCTGGCGCGTTCGACCACCGGATGTCTTCCCTGCTGGATCAACAGCATCGGGTGATCGACCAAATCGGGTTCTGCGCAGTTGAGGGTGCTCGCACGCTCCGCGAAGCATGCGAGCACATCAAGTTCAGCGAGCGCGGCGGTGGTCTGTTGTAGAGCGGGCAAGCGGCCGGTCAGCATTTCGAGCAATGCCTCGTACAACTCCTTCTCGCGCGCAAGGGCCCTGTCGCGCGCGCCCAGCACCTTGTCCTCGAAGGACTTGAGTTCTGGTGTGATGAACCGCTCGGCCGACTTGACCGTTTGACGCCGCAGATACTCGGCGGGCACATGATCCGCCTGACTGCGGTTCACCTCGATGAAGAATCCCTGTACCCGGTTGAAGCCCAGTTTCAAGCTCGACAGGCCGGTGCGCTCGCGCTCGCGCCGTTCCAGGTCCAACAAAAATTGCTCGGTGTTGCTGCCCATCAGCCGGAGTTCGTCGAGTTCGGCATCATAGCCCGCGGCGATCACGCCGCCGTCGCGCAGCACATGCGGCGGCGCTTCGACCACCGCGCGCATCAGCACGGCATGCTCTGCGGCGTGGTCTGCGAGGTTTGTCAGCAGCTGCTCGAGCAGCGGTGACGGAGCTGTCTGCCGTATCGCGGTCATGTGCTGACGCAAGGCGGGCAGCACGCCAAGGGCGCCACGTAGTTGGGTCATATCGCGCGGTCGCGCGGAGCGCAGCGCCACGCGCGCGAGGATCCGTTCCAGATCGCCGACGGCGCGCAGCAGCTCCGCGAGCGCGGCGTGACGCGCGTCGCTCAACAGGGTGGCCACCGCGTGGTAGCGCATTTTCAGCGCAGCATGATCGCGCAGCGGCCGGTGCAGCCAGCGCCGCAGCAGCCGGCCACCCATCGGTGTGGTGGTGTGGTCGAAGACACCGGCAAGCGTGAGCTCGGGTCGATCGGCGAGACTCTCGTCGAGTTCCAGATTGCGGCGCGTGGCGGGGTCCATCAGCAGCGCCGTATCGCGCTCTTCGGTGCTGAGCGACAGCAGATGGGGCAATGCGGCCTTCTGGGTTTCTCGGACGTAGCCCAGCAACGCGCCGGCCGCCGCTATCCCTAACGGCTTGTCGGCGCAGCCGAATCCGGCGAGATCCCGGGTGCGGAACTGTTCGGTGAGTGCGCGCAGCGCTGACTCGGTGTCGAAATGCCACGGGGCGCGGGAGCGCCACGGTCGATCCAAGGCGCCGGCGCCGGTCGAGATCGGCGGTTGCCCGCCATCGGGGATCAGGATCTCAGCCGGCCGCAGCCGTTCGATTTCGGCGTCGAGCGCGGCGACGCTGTCCACTTCCATCAGCGTGAATCGGCCGGCCGCGAGATCCAGCCAGGCAAGTCCGAAGCGATCGCCGGCACCGAAGACGCTCGCGAGCAGCGTGTCACGACGCTCGTCGAGCAGCGCCTCATCGGTGAGGGTACCCGGCGTCACGATGCGGACCACCTCCCGTTCCATCGGGCCCTTGGTCTTGCCCGGCTCGCCGAGTTGCTCGCAGATGGCGACGCTGTGCCCCTTGCGCACCAGCTTTGCGAGATACGAGTCGAGCGTCACGGCGGGCACACCGGCCATCGGAATCGGTGCGCCCGCCGAAGCGCCTCGTTGAGTCAAGGCGATGTCGAGCAACTGCGCGGCGCGGCGCGCGTCCTCATAGAACATCTCGTAGAAGTCGCCCATCCGATAGAACAACAGCACGTCCGGATGCTGTGCTTTGATGCGCAGGTACTGCTGCATCATGGGGGTGTGGTCGGGCGACGGCTTAGGACCGATGGCAGTATCGTCAATCATATTCATACTCATCGGAAGTGGTTTTTCCGATGGTCTCGAGTTACGGGTAAGGCTAAGGGGTTCAATCGTTATAGGAATTCTATCCCGCCGCCGTAGGCCGCAAGCTTGTCATCCACGGTGACCAATCGAAGTGGCTCCAAAAAAGCTTGAGCCAACAGGAGACGGTCGAATGGATCGTGGTGATGCATCGGCAGCTTGGCAACCGCAGCCGCATGCCGGGCGCTCACCACGAGTTCGCGAAAGCCGCTGTCGTCGATGGCATCGGCGAGCGAGGCGGCATCGGCCTCGATTTTGCCCAATCGGGCCTTGATAGCGATCTCCCAGATCGAGGCAGCCGACACATAGACGGCGTCGGCTTGCGAGAGAAAATCACGGGTGCTCGACTTCAGACGTCGGTCGGCGGAAACCGCCCACAGGAAAACGTGGGTATCGAGGAGCAGCCGCATCACGAACCCTCGAATTGCGCCAGAATTTCGCTCGGTAGAGGCGCATCGAAGTCTTTCGATAACTTGATCTTGCCCTTCAGGACGCCAAATTTAAGGTTGCGCTTTGGCGCATCCAGCCGGGTGAGGCGCGCTATCGGTTTGCCGCCGCGCGCAATTACTACGTCATTACCAGACGCAGCCTCCTCTATGAGTTTGGAGAGCTGAATCTTGGCTTCGTAAACGTTGACGACCGGCATGGGCTGTCCTTCAGGTTAATGTTTTTGGTCTAGTCTAGTCTAGTAAGGGCGAAACACCATCGGCGAGGGTGACCGCACCAATTCGTGATCCCGGCGAACGAACGGTAGTTACAGGCTCAGGAGTGCCACTTGCTGAGGTATGTCTTGTAGCCTTGACGCCATTTTGGCGACTTGTAATCTCCGGCGCTCTGGTGGATGACCGATATAAAGGCGGTTCCCATTCGCAGGTTCTTTTCTTCAGCCTGCCGGCAAAAATCCATATCATAGAAATGAAAGTCGAAACGTTCGTCAAATTGCAGAGATGATTTCAGCAGTGTTTCGCTGTGCGCAATCAGCAGCAGCCCATCCAGCAGCTTCACTTCGAGTCCCGGATTTCCATACGTGATGACGTTGGTTGGAGGAAACCCGTTGCCGTGAGCGACGATTCCAGAGAGGTTTTCCGGGTCATCGAAGGAGAAGTAGAGGTCCGTATGCACCCAAGTTGGCTGTTCAGGCACTCGTCTACGATTACCCACGACGCCGACGATGTCGAACTGGCTCAGCGCGCCCATGGTGTGAGCGGGCCAGAAGAAATCGCAAAGGTAGATGTCATCGTGAGCGAATAACAATATCGCCGGATCGGTAGCCGCTTCGCGGAGGGCCGCGTTGTATACCGCCGGTAGTCCCAGCTTATTCTCGGGAAACAACCGCACAGACGTCATGGGATATTGATATATCTCGAGGGATTTGCCCAAGGCGGTCTTGGCAAAGCCCTCAACCGTGGCACGGGTGGGG
>Ga0116226_10000332_pt1 | contig 39852 bp, 36 predicted proteins | sample S1TSphfallax_FD_89692 | JGI IMG/M metagenome (GOLD analysis project Ga0116226, IMG submission 89692) | Host-associated microbial communities from peat moss isolated from Minnesota, USA - S1T2_Fa - Sphagnum fallax MG | ecosystem: Host-associated > Plants > Peat moss > Unclassified | place: USA... | reverse complement strand
GGGGCCTGGCCTGGAGCGGCCCGGAGAGCCACGGGGGCTCCGGCTCTCGGATTTGCCGAGGTTTTCGGTCGGAGGTTTTTGGGGCCTCGTCGGGGGGCCTTGGGTCTCGCTCGTCGGGTTCCCAAGGGGCGTATTCGGGCTCCCGGTAGGTCCCGTCCTGGACCGCTGCGGCGATCTTGGCGATCGCCTCCAGGATCGGGAGGAGGAAGTCCTCGACCGCCTCATCCGCCTGTTGGGTGGCTTTGCTCCGCAACAGCCGCCCCGCCAGCCGCCGCCAGAATCCCTGGCGGAACAGGCCGATCAGTTGGGCGATGACGGGGAGCGGGGTGGGAGGCGGCATGGGGGGTAACATACCGTCGAGGGCGTGCGTTGTCAAGAGAAAATAACATATTCAGTTAGAACAAGGGCTTGCCGATGTGCCGCGTGCCTCCCCTCGCCCCCCCTTGATCGGCTTTGCGGCTCAAGCCCACGAGGGAGCGGGAGAGTGTCCGTAGGCGCTAGGATAATTCGCCAAATCCCTCTCCGCCCCTGGGGCGGAGAGGGTAGGGTGAGGTGGGGGAAACTCCGAAGTTGTCGAGTGGCGCTACAAGTTTGCAACCTAAGTAGGCATTCGTTGATGGACCAACGTTTGCGTTTGGCCGTGAATGAGCCCCCTCCCCTTGTGGGAGGGGGTTGGGGGAGGGGTGTCGGCGCTCCGAATCTGGTGCGGCTTCACCCCTCCCCCCAACCCCCTCCCACAAGGGGAGGGGGAGCTTTAGTGGTCCGGCCAAGAGGAATCTGCTTAGTTGCGGGCCGACCGCCCACCTCTCCCAACCCTCTCCCCCCGCAAGCGCGGGCGGAGAGGGCTCGCAGCGGGCTATCTTAGCGCCTATGGCGTTCTACCCCTGCCCCGGGCCCGGCCGGCCGGGACGATGGGGCAGCTTGATGTCGGTTGCTGGCATGATCTTGCCCTCCTGTGTGCCGTCCATCAGGAATGCAACTGGAGCAGCGCGAGTTGCACCGCCGCCGGCGCCTGGATCAGGCCGGCGCCGCCCGACATGTCCGTGCCGGTCGTCGGCAGCGCCGACTCGTCCAGGAACTGCGTGACCTGCCCGGGCGTCAGCGACGGGTCGGCTTGCAGCATCAGCGCGGCGACGGCGGCGGCGTCCGGGGCGGCGGCGGAGGTGCCGTAGAACGGCGCGAACACGCTGGTCACGCTGCCGTCAGGCGCCACGAAATTGACCTTTCCCGTCGAGACCGGCGACGACAGCGCCTGCCCGGCCGCGTTCAGCAGGATCGTCCCGGTGCCCACCGAGGAATAACTCTCGACCGTGTTGCTGCCGCCGAACGCGGTGGTCGCGCCGTAGGCGACCGCGCCGACCGTGTTGGCGCCCTGGACCAGTTCGTGCCCGATCACGGTGCCCGAGCCGGTCCCGGCATCGTCGTTGATCGTGCCGTTGCCGTAGTTGATGATCTTGAACAGGCCCGGCAGCGACGACCCGCCGTTGGCGAACACGACCAGCCGAAACGCGGTGGTCGCCGACGTGTTCGTGTAGGTCAGCACCTGGACCGGGTCGCCGCCGACATCGTCGGTCTTCGTGATCGCGACCAGCGCGCCGTCGTTGTTGTACAGCGCCATGCCGATGCTGTTGTCGCTGCCGTCGCTGTCGCCGATGGAGGCGAACGGCTGGTCCCATTGCATGTCGAGTTCGATTTCGCCGCCCTTCGGCACGGTCACGTCGGTCCAGGGTTGCGGCGCGGCCTGCGTGCCGAAATTCTGCACGACGACGCCGCCCGGCAGCCCCTGCGGTGCCAGGATCATCGACATGAAATTCTGCTGCACGTAGTCGGTGCCTTCGTTGCTCGCGGCGGTGAAGTAGCTGACGCCGTCGGCGACCGCGTTCTCCACCGCCTGCTGCACGACGCCGCCATCCTGGAAGAACGGCTCGTCCAGATAGGCCACGTCGTCGACGATCACGTTGCAGCCGGCCGCCTGCAAGGCCGCGATCCCCGCCGCGAAGCTCGCCTCGCCGCCGGTCGCGGAATAGAAGGCGATCGAGGCGCCCGGCGCGATCTTGTGGACCAGATCGGCCATCGCCCGGCCCTCGTCGTGGCCGCTGGTGCCTTCCTTGAGGATCTGCACGCTGGCGGGGAGGTTGCCGTCCGCCTCGTCCGCCGCCATGCCGCCGGTGAGGTTAAAGCTGTCGGAGAGGATGCCGACCTTGATCCCGGCGCCGGTGACGTTGAACGTGCTGCGGGCGGTCGGGCCGCCGACGGCGGTGTCGGAGTTGTCGTCGGTCAGCGTGGTGCCGCCGGCGGCGGTGGTCGCCGTCGCGCCGCCGAGCGTGTAGATGCCGGCATAGGGATCGGCGAAGCTGGCGGCGGCAAGCCCGACGCTGCGCGCCGAGATCGCGGCGGTGGTGTCGACGACCCAGACGGCGCCCGGCGTGGCCGTCGCGGTGCCGGACTGGCTCTCGTCCGCGTCGGACAAGGCCTTGCCCGTGCCGGAAACGCGATGCGTTTCCGGGTGCTTGCGATCGGCACCCATGGTAGAAGCTCCGTGCTCGGAGCCCATCGCCCGACGCGAAACATCTCACGTCATGGGACAAAGCTCTGATTTCGGAACTTGGTTGGCAATCCCTACTCAAACGTTATCGTCGCTCTCAAAATTTCAGATTTTGAGACTTTGCGACGATGGGTGTGGCGCGTTGCGCGCGGTGAGACTGATCTGGCGCGCCAAGAGACGCGGTCGCCGGGTTAATCCGGCGCGATCAGTGCGTCAGCGTCGGCCTTGGGGCGCCCAGGTCGATCAGCCGCGCCCAGCGGCCGGCCGAGAACAGATGCGCATAGACGGCGTTCAGGTAGCCCATCCGCCGCCAGTCGAGGAACGTCGCGTCGTCCAGTTCCGCCAGCCGCTCCGGCTTGACGAGTTTGAAGCCCCGGATCTTGGTGGTGCCGCCGGCGGTGAAGTTCACCGTCGCCTCCTCCTCCTCCAGCAATCGGGCCGCTTCCAGCGCCCGCCCGAACGAGGCGGCGGCGTTCACCGCCTCCCGGAACGCCTGGCAGAAGGCGACGGCCTCGGTCATCGTCGGCGACGGCCGCCCGTCCTCGAACAGCGGCAGGCCCATGTCCGGGCGCAACTGGTCGGCGTCCGGCTCGATCCCGACGACGGACTGCCGCGTCTGCGAATCCTCGACGAAGATGAACGGGAACGCCCGGATGTAGGCCGGCACGTACGCATCGTGCCGCCACGCGCCGTTGGGCTGGACGAACAGATTGTCACCCTCCCGCAGCCCGAGCAGCGCGACCGGCACCGGGCTCGCGCCGGATGTGAACAGGATCGGGAAATGTTGCGCGACGGATTCGAACTCGGTCAGGCCGATCGGCACCGACTGCGCCTTGGCGGCGAAGGCGTAACCGACGGAGCGGTCGAGTTTCAGGTGTCCGTGCTGTTGCGGATTGACGCCGACGACCCGCTTGAAGAACAGCGGCATCGTCGGCGCGGCGGGCGGTGCGACATCGGACATGGCGGCCCCTGACCAAACACCATCGCACTTTGCCGCAGGTGCGGGCGGAAGGCGAGACGGGGGGGTGGTGGGAGGCAGGGGTCTGCAACCCTTACAGCTTTTACCGGCCTGTTACGGGCCGAGCAGCGGCATGTTTTCTGCCCGGGCGGCGCGGAGCAAGTCGGTGTCGAGTGTCGCCAGAGGGACGCCTTCTCGGCGGGCCAGTTCCAGATAGCTGGCGTCGTATACCGTCAACCGCAGCCGGCGGCTGAGCGCCAGCACCTCGGCTTCCTCCGGCGAGCGGTCGATTGTCACCCCGAGACGGCTCAGACCGCGCAGGAACGCGGACGTATCGGCCTCGGTGAGCCGACCGCGCCGCTCGTTCACGATCAGCGTATTGCGCACCTCGAACCACCAGAGCGCCGGCACCCGCGCGTCGTCTGTGCGGATACGCTCCAGCGCCAGTGCGGCGGACGGATGGTCTTCGTCGTCAAACGCCCAGCACACGGCGATGGAGGCATCCAGCACGAACGGCATCAGTATTTGTGGCCCTCGCGGCGGGACGACAGCAACTCGTCGAGCGTGATCTTTCCAGTTCGCTTGCGCAGCGCCCGGATGGCGTCGATCGCGGCGCCGATCTCCTGCCGGCGACGCCCTGCCTCCGGCACGATCCGGGCGATTGCGTGCCCGTGGCGGGTAATGATCAGCGTCTCCCCGCGCTCCACCTCGTCGAGCAACCGGGGGAGATGGGTCTTGGCTTCGGAGGCCTGGATTTCGCGCATGTGGGTCTAATTTGGCTGGTTGTTCCGACCAGTCGGATCATCGCCAAGTCTGGAACGACAAGTCAACCAGCACCTGCGGCACCGGCTTGCCGTCGAACGTCGTGACGCCGTCGAGCCATGCCCTCGGCGCGCCCTTGTTCGCCCGCAGCCACGCCGCCGCCGCCTTCGCGGGCGGCATTTTGCGGCCGAGGATCAGCGCCATGATCGCGTCTTCCTGCGCCAGCGAGAACGTCTCGTTGGCGAGCAGTTTCGCCACGTTCGGGCAAGCCGCCGCGTAGCCGGCGCGGACATTGGTGAACACGCTCGCCGCGCCGAAATTCGGCCCGAACAGATCGTCCCCGCCGGTCAGGTAGTCCAGCCTGTAATAGCGGTTCATCGGATGCGGCTCCCAGCCGAGGAACAGGATCGGCCGGTGCGCGTGGTAGGCGTGGCGCAGATGCGCCAGCAGATGCGGCTCGCTCTCCTCGACCAGCGTGAACGCATCGAAGCCGAACCGCTTGTCGCCGATCAGTTGCCGGACATGCTGGTTGCCCTCGTTGCCGGCCTCCAGCCCGTAGATCCTGAACCCGAGCTGCCGGCCGAACTTCGCCACGTCCTGGAAGTCGTGCAGTCCGCGCGCCCAGAGGTAGTGCGGCACCGCCAGCGTGTATTTGGCGCCTTGCAGGTTCGGCCCGATCACGTCGATGGATTTGTCGTCCTCGTACGGCTTGCGGGCGGCCGCCATGCCGGGCATCCAGTTGCCGAGGAATACGTCGAGCGACTTCGCCTTCAGCGCCTCGTAGGTCGCCGGCACGCTCAGCGGCACGATCACGGGCGTGTAGCCGAGGTCGGTCAGGATATGCGCGGTCAGCGCCGTCGTCGCCGCCACGTCGACCCAGCCGATATCGGCCAGCCGGACGGTCCGGCACTCCGGCGGATCGGCGGCCCAGGCTTTCGGCGAGACCCCGTGGGCCACCATGAGGAGGACTCCCACCAGCGCCCCGATCCAGCTATGCCGCACCTGCCGTCCTCCGCCGCACGGGTCGCCGCCCGCGACTCGGCGGGGCGGCGCGGCAGAGTACAGCGATACGAGACCCGCAGGGACTAACGCCGGATGCCGGACATCGACTTCGACCACATTATCGTCGGCGCCGGATCGGCCGGGTGCGTGCTCGCCAACCGGCTGACCGAGGACGGCACGCGCCGGGTGCTGCTGCTCGAATTCGGCGGCTCCGACCGGTCCGTGCTGATCCAGATGCCGAGCGCGCTGGCGATCCCGATGAACATGGCGAAATACAACTGGGGGTTCGAGACCGAGCCGGAACCCGGCCTCGACGGCCGCCGGCTGCACACGCCGCGCGGCAAAGTGCTCGGCGGCTCGTCCTCGATCAACGGCATGGTGTGGGTGCGCGGCAACCCGCTGGATTTCGAGGACTGGGCGGCGCTCGGCGCGACCGGCTGGGGCTATGCCGACGTGCTCCCCTACTTCCGCCGCGCCGACGCGCATGGCGGCGGCGACCCCGCCTACCGCGACACCGCCGGGCCGTTGCACAACCAGTACGGCTCGCTGCGCAACCCGCTGCACGCGGCCTGGCTCGCGGCGGCGCGCGAAGCCGGCTACAAGGCGACCGACGACTATAACGGCTTCCAGCAGGAGGGGTTCGGGCGGATGGGCATGTCCGTCCACAACGGGCGCCGCTGGAGCACCGCCAACGCCTACCTCAAGCCCGCCCTGTCGCGGAAGAACCTGACCGTCGTCACCCACGCCCGCGCCACCGGCATCGTGTTCGAGGGCCGCCGCGCCGTCGGCGTGCGCTATCTGCGCGACGGCACCGAGCACACGGCGCGCGCGCGGCGCGACGTGATCCTGAGCGGCGGGCCGATCAACAGCCCGCATTTGCTGAAACTCTCCGGCATCGGGCCGGCGGCCGAACTGCAATCGCACGGCATCGCGCCGCTGCACGACCTGCCGGGCGTCGGCGAGAATTTGCAGGACCATCTGGAATTCTACTTCCAGGTGCAAAGCCGCGAGCCGGTGACGCTGTATTCGGTGATGAACCCGGTCTCGAAAGGCCTGATCGGCGCGCGCTGGCTGCTGACGAAGGACGGCCTGGGTGCGACCAACCATTTCGAAACCTGCGGTTTCATCCGCAGCCGCGCCGGCGTGCAATACCCGGACATCCAGTACCATTTCCTGCCGCTCGCCGTCTCCTACGACGGCTCCGCGCTCGCCGAGGGCCACGGATTCCAGGCGCATGTCGGCCCGATGCGCTCGAAAAGCCGGGGCTGGGTCAGGCTCGCCTCGCCGGACCCGCTGGACAGGCCGCGCATCCTGTTCAACTACATGAGCCACGAAGACGACATCGCCGAAATGCGCGCGTGTGTGCGGCTGACGCGGGAAATTTTCGCCCAGCCCGCGTTCGATCGGTTCCGTGGCCGCGAACTGCAACCGGGCAGCGACGTGCAGACGGACGCGCAGATCGACGCGTTCGTTCGCTCATCCGTCGAAAGCGCCTACCATCCGTCCTGTTCCTGCAAGATGGGCGCTGCCGACGATCCGATGGCGGTGGTCGATCCGCAATGCCGGGTCATCGGCATCGACGGGCTGCGGGTGATCGATTCCTCGATCATGCCGCGCATCACCACCGGCAACCTGAACGCGCCGACGATCATGCTCGCCGAAAAGGCCGCCGACCAGGTGCTCGGCCGCCCCCCCTTGCCGGCCTCCAACGCACCCTATTATGTGGCGGACGACTGGCAGACGGCGCAGCGATGACCCACCCCGACGTTCGGACATACTGACGATGCAGGAATTCTCCGCCCTCGCACTGCTGCGCCGTGCCTTCGGCGGCCACGAATCGTGGGAGCCGCACTGGCGCACGCCGGAGCCGAAGGCCGAGTACGACGTCGTGATCATCGGCGCCGGCGGGCACGGGCTCGGCACGGCCTACTATCTTGCCAAGGAACACGGCATCCGCAACGTCGCGGTGATCGAGCGCGGCTGGCTCGGCGGCGGCAACACCGGGCGCAACACGACGATCATCCGCTCAAACTACCTGTTCGACCAAAGTGCGGGCCTCTACAACCACTCCGTCAAATTGTGGGAAACGCTGTCGCAGGAACTGAACTACAACGTGATGTTCAGCCAGCGCGGCGTGATGATGCTGGCGCACACGATCCACGACATCCAGGTGTTCAAGCGCCACGTCCACGCGAACCGGGCCAACGGCGTCGACAACGAATGGCTGACCCCCGAGCAGGCGAAGGAGTTCTGCCCGCCGCTGAATATTTCTCCGGCCTTGCGCTATCCGGTGCTCGGCGCGGCGTTGCAGCGGCGCGGCGGCACCGCGCGGCATGACGCGGTGGCCTGGGGTTTTGCCCGCCAGGCGGATGCGATGGGTGTGGATATCATCCAGAACTGCGCTGTCACGGGCATCCGGCGCGCGCCGACCGGCGAAGTGGAGGGCGTCGACACGGCGAAAGGCTTCATCCGCGCGAAGAAGATCGCGGTCGTCGCCGCCGGGCACACCAGCGTGGTGATGAACATGGCGGGCGTGAGGCTGCCGCTCGAAAGTTTTCCGCTTCAGGCTTTGGTCAGCGAGCCGGTGAAGCCGGCGTTTCCGTGCGTGGTGATGTCCAACACGGTTCATGCTTACATCAGCCAGTCCGACAAGGGCGAGCTGGTTATTGGCGCCGGCACGGATGCGTATGTCTCGTACAGCCAGCGCGGCGGCCTGCACATCGCGCAGCACACGCTCGACGCGATTTGCGAGCTGTTCCCGATGTTCCGCCGGATGCGGATGCTGCGCAACTGGGGCGGCACGGTCGATACCACGCCGGACCGCTCGCCGATCATCGCCAAAACCCCTGTGCGCGGCTTGTATGTCAATTGCGGCTGGGGCACCGGCGGCTTCAAGGCGACGCCCGGCTCGGCGAACATCTTCGCCCACACGATCGCACGTGACGAACCGCACCCGATCAACGCGCCTTTCACCATCGAGCGTTTTCGCGACGGCGCGATGATCGACGAAGCGGCGGCGGCGGCGGTCGCGCATTAGGGGGCGACATTGCCGACACGCACGCTCGCTTTCGTCGGCTCGCTGACCAGGCCCGCCGGATATTTCCCGACCGCCACCGGGCGCGGCATCACGGTCATGGAATTCGACGAAGCCAGCGGCAGGCTCACGCCGCTCGCGGAGACGACGGGCATCGACAACCCCGGCTATCTCGCCATCGACCCGACGGGCCGATTTCTCTACAGCGTCAGCGAAGTCGCGGGCTGGCACGAGGGCACCGTCACCGCCTACCGGATCGAGCCGGACAGTGGCACGCTGACTTACATCAACAAGCAGCCGACACTCGGCAGCGCCTGCGCGCATGTCAGCCTCGATCGCACCGGCAGGTGGCTGCTGGCCGCCAACTATCGGGACGGCCCGGATGGCGCGCGGCCACCGAAGGCGCTCGTCGTCTATCCGCTCGACCCCGACGGCGGCATCGGCGCGCCGGTTTCCAGCGCCAGCCACAGCGGAAACGGCCCGCACGACCGGCAGGACGGCCCGCATCCGCACTGCACGCAGATCAGCCCGGACAATCGCCACATCCTCGTCGCCGATCTCGGCACCGACCATGTGATGGTTCACGCCTTCGATGCGACGAGCGGAACTCTCTCACCCGCCGCGCGACCGTCCGCGCGCCTCGAACCCGGCAGCGGGCCGCGCCATCTGGCGTTTCATCCGTCGGCGAAGTTTTTATACGTCATCAACGAACTTGCGAACACGATCGCGGCGATGGCGTGGAGTGCCGAGACCGGCGGCCTCGACGCAATTCAGACGATCTCGACGCTGCCGAGCGGCTATGCCGACGTGGCCTATTGTTCGGACATCCAGGTTTCGTCCGACGGGAAATTTCTCTATGGCGCCAATCGCGGGCCGGACAGCATCTTTTGCGCGGCCATCGACCCGGCGAGCGGCAGGCTGGCGCCGATCGGCACGCACTCGACGATCGGCTCCTGGCCGCGCCAGATCTCCTTCGACCCGACCGAGCGATTCCTGCTCGTCGCCAATCAGAACGGCAACATCGTCACCGTGCTCGCGCGCGATCCCGGCACCGGGCTGCTGTCGGACAGCGGCCATCACGTGATGCTCGGCACGCCGATGTGCGTGAAATTCGCGCGCTATCCGTAAGGCGGCCGCGCGTCCGCAACGCCCAACGCACGCTCCAGCGCCCGGCCGAGCCGCAGAATCGTGCCCTCGTCGAACAGCCGCCCCCACAGGCACACCGAATGCGGCACGGTGAACAGCGCGCCCGATGACTCCTGCCCGCGAACGGGACTTTGCCGGAAGCCGCTGCGCAGGATCAGGCACGGATGGCCGGTGAAATTGCTGATGATCAGCATCGGCCCCGCGAGCGGCGGCCCGATGATCGCGTCCACGCCGGCGAACGTCGCCGCCATCTCCCGCATCACCAGCCGCCGCAGCCGGTCCAGTTGCACATGGTCGACCGCCGACAGGAAGCGCGCTTTGCGAAAACTGTTGGGCCACGCACGCGGTTCCTGCCACGCCAGAAGATCGTCCCGGTCGGAGAGGGTCAGTTCCTCGAACGATGCGGCCGCCTCGGCGTCCAGGATATTCATCAGCGCGCCGTACGGCAGATCGGCACGTTGCAGCGCGACCAGCTCCACCCCGAGGCCGCGCGCCGTCTCCAGCACCGCGCGATCGGGGTCGATCGTCCCCTCGCCCGACACATCGGCTTCGTAGTAGCCGACACGCAATCCCGCCACCGGCGCCGCCGCGTCGTAGCTGAACGGCGCGGGAATCTGGCAGCAATCCGCTGCATCCGTCGCATTCAGCGCATGCAGGACCAGCGCGGCGTCTTCGACGTACCGGCAGATCGGCCCGATCTTGTCGAGCGTCCAGCACAGCGGCATCGCGCCGGTGCGGGAGACGCGGCCGAACGTCGGCCGCAGCCCCGTGGTGCCGCAGCGCAGCGACGGCGCGACGATCGAGCCGAGCGTCTCCGTGCCCAGGCTGAAGCCGACCAGCCCGGCGGCCGTCGCGCTGGCCGAGCCGGCGCTCGAACCGCTCGATCCTTCCTCGATGTTCCACGGATTGCGCGTGCGCCCGCCGTACCAGATGTCGCCGTAGGCAAGCGCGCCGACCGAGAGTTTGCCGAGCAGCACCGTGCCCGCCTGCGTCAGCAGCCGCACCACGGTCGCGTCGTCGGCCGGCACGCGGTCGCGCCACGGCTCGGCGCCCCAGCCGGTGACGATGCCCCGCGTGTCGAGAATGTCCTTGCAGCCCCACGGAACGCCGTGCAGCGGGCCGAGATAGGTGCCATTGGCCAGCAGCCGGTCCGCCGCCTCCGCCTGCCGGATCGCCAATTCCGCCGTCACCGTCACGAAACAGTGCAGACGCGGCGCGATGCGTTCGATGCGATCGAGATAGATCCGCGTCAGCCGCACCGAACTCAACGCGCCCGCGCGAAGCCATTTGCCCAGCGTCGCCACCGGCGCGTAGGCGATCGCCGCCTCGTCGTCGGGCAGGTCTGGCGCGGCGGCGGCGTCCGGGCGGAACGGGCCGGGCGCGGGCATGGGGAAGCCGGGCGGGCGCGGGTCGAACCGGGTGGCGGGCGGCAGGTCATCCGGAAGCGTCACCGCGCGACGCTGTCGCGCCAGCGCGATCTGACCCGCCAGGTTGTCCAGCATCAGCGCCCGTTCGGCGCCGGTGTAGGCCACACCGGCCAGCCGCTCGGCGCCGGCGATGTCCTCCAGCCTGATCCTGTCCTCGCTCTCGGCCGACTCCGCGCTCATGCGGCCAGCATAGCGCGCCGCAGCCGCGCCCAGGCGTCCGGCGTGCCGGGAAAGCCGAAGCGCAACCAGTCCGGCCGCTCGGCGAAGCGGCGGACGAAGATGCCGGCGCGGCCGAGCCGCTCGAACACGCGCGGCGCGGCGTCGCCCTCCGCCAGCCGGAACAGGCAGGTGCCGCCGACCACGCGCAGGCCGGCGGCCCCGATCAGCGCGTCGAGAACAGGAACCTCGGCCGCCAGCCGCGCCCGCGCCGTCGCCAGCCATGCGCCGTCCGCCAGCGCCGCCCGCCCGATCGCGAGCGCGGGGCCGGAGACCGCCCATGGCCCGAGCGCGTCGCGGATCACCGCCGCCCGCGCCGGGGAAGCGAGCGCGAAGCCGAGCCGCAGCCCGGCCAGCCCGTAGGTTTTGCCGAACGATCGCAACAGGATCAGGCCAGGGTGCGGCAGCAGGCCCGCGAGGCTCGCGCCGCTGCCGGTCATGTCGGCAAACGACTCGTCGACGACCAGGACGCGGTCGCCTAATGCCATTAGGTATCGCGCATCGTGGACCCGACCGTCCGGATTGTTCGGGTTGCACAGCACCGCGACCTCGGCATCGGCGTTGGCCAGTGCCTCCGGCGTCGTCACCTCCCGCACCTCGGCGCCGCCCTTGCGCCAGGCGTGCGCGTGCTCGGCGTAGGTCGGCCCGAGCACGGCGACGCGGCGCGCCGGAAACAGGCGCGGCAGCAGCCCGATCAGCACCTGCGTCCCCGGCGCGGCGGCGACGCAGTCGGGGTCCGCCACCGCGTAGGCGCGCGCGGCAACGGCCCGCAAATCCGCCTCGTCCGCCGGTTCCGGCAAGCGCGTGAAGGCTTCGGGCAGGAGTGGCGGCACGGCATAGGGCACCGGATTGATGCCGGTGGACAGGTCGAGGAACGGCGTCGGCGCGCCGGGAAACAGCCGCATCGCCTCGTCCAGCCGCCCGCCATGCGCGAGTGGCGCCGCCACCGCCCGCATGTTACCCCGCGCGCTCCCCTCGGTCCCGGCCACCACGCTGTTCCCCCTCCTCCTCACCGCCGCCGCCCTGCTGGCGGAGGGCGCGTTCGGATATCCCGACGCGCTGTTCCGCGCCATCCGCCACCCGGTGGTGTGGATCGGCGCGCTGCTGTCCCGGCTCGACCGCGCGCTGAACCGCGACGCCGCGCCTTCATGGCAGCGCAAGGCCGCCGGCATCCTGACGCTCATCTGCGTTCTCGTCGCCAGCGCCGGGCCGGCGGCGCTGGCGCAGGGCGCCGCGTTCGCGTGGTTGCCGCGCGGCGTCGCGGTCGCGGTCGTCGCCCTGCTCGCCAGCACGCTGCTGGCGCAACGCAGCCTGTTCGTGCATGTCCGCGCCGTCGCCGACGGCCTGGACAGCGGCGGCCTGGCCGGCGGGCGCGCGGCGGTCAGCAAGATCGTCGGCCGCAATCCCGAAACGCTGGACGAAGCCGCCGTCGCCCGCGCCGCGATCGAGAGTCTGGCCGAGAATTTTTCCGATGGCGTCGTGGCGCCGGCCTTCTGGTGCGCCGTCCTCGGCCTGCCCGGCATCGCCGCCTACAAGGCGGCCAACACGGCCGACAGCATGATCGGCCATCGCACCCCGCGCCATCAGGCGTTCGGATGGGCGGCGGCGCGGTTCGATGACGCGATCAACCTGCCGGCGTCACGCCTGTCCGCCGTTTGGCTGATCGCGGCGGCCGTCCTGCTCGGCGCCAGCGGGCGCGGCGCGGCGCGCTCGGTCTGGCGCGACGCGAAAAAACACCGCTCGCCGAACGCCGGCTGGCCGGAGGCGGCGATGGCCGGCGCGCTCGGCCTGCGGCTGGCGGGGCCGCGCGTCTACGGCACGACGCGCATCGAGGATGCCTGGATGGGCGACGGCCGCGCCGAGGCGACGGTCGCCGACATCCGCCGCGCGCTGCGTCTGTATCGGGCGGCGAGCGTCCTGCAATGCGCGGTCGTGGCAACGCTCGCCCTCATCGCGCGAAGCTGAGCATCCGCTCGATATCGACGTGCGTTTCCAGATGCTCGGCGAGCGCGTCGAGCGCCGCCTCCACCGACGCCATGTGCGAGCGCGGCGCGGCGGCGACGCCGAGCGAGGCGAGCCACGCGGCGCGCGCCGCATCGCCGGCGAACAGCCCATGCACATAGGTCCCGGCGACCCGCCCGTCCGGCGAGACGGCGCCGTCCGCGCGGCCATCGGCGAAAGTCAGCAGCGGCGCGGCGGTGCCGGGGCCGGTGGTGCGGCCGATATGCATCTCGTAGCCGGTGAAACGCGCGCCCAGGAAAATGCCCTCGGTCGCCGCCAGCCGCTTGTCGCCGATCAGGGTCGTCTCGATGTCGAGCAGGCCGAGGCCCGCGACCGCGCCGGCCGGGCCCTCGATGCCCTCGGGATCGGCGACGATCCGCCCCAGCATCTGGTAGCCGCCGCACAGCCCGAGCACCCGCCCGCCGGCCCTGACATGCGCCAGAATATCAATGTCCCAGCCCTCGGCGCGCAGCGCCGCGAGGTCGGCGATAGTGGCCTTCGAGCCCGACAGGATGATCACGTCCGCCTCGCGCGGCAGCGGCGCGCCGGCGCGGATGATGGCGACATCGACGTCCGGCTCGGCGCGCAGCGGGTCGAGATCGTCGAAATTGGCGATGCATGGCAGCCAGGGGACGGCGATGCGCAGTTTTGCGCCAGACTTGCGGTGGGTGGTGAGGTCGGCGAGGTCGACCGCGTCCTCCGCCGGCAATGCCCGCAGCACCGGCAGGAACGGCACCAGCCCGAGCGCCGCCCAGCCGGTCTTTTCCGCAATCGCCGTCATGCCGTCGGTGAACAGCGAGGCGTCGCCGCGCATCCGGTTGACGATAAATCCGAAAATCATCGCGGCGTCGGCGGGGTCGAGCACGGTCTGCGTGCCGACCAGGCTCGCGATCACCCCGCCCCGGTCGATGTCGCCCACCAGCACCACCGGCACATCGGCCGCCCGCGCGAAGCCCATGTTGGCGATGTCGTTTTCTCTCAGGTTGATCTCCGAGGCACTGCCAGCCCCTTCCACCAGCACGATGTCGGCTTCGGCGCGCAAACGGTTAAAACTTTCGAGGACGGCGGGGAGCAGACTGGCCTTGATCGCCTGATACTCGCGCGCCCGCGCGCTGCCGCGCACCCTGCCCTGCACGACGATCTGCGCCCCGGTCTCGCTCTGCGGCTTCAGCAGCACCGGGTTCATGTGGACGGACGGCGGCACACCGCAGGCGAGCGCCTGCAACGCCTGCGCTCGCCCGATCTCCCCGCCGTCCGCCGTGACGGCGGCATTGTTGGACATGTTCTGCGGCTTGAACGGACGCACGCTCAGGCCCCGCCGCGTCAGGGCACGGGCAAAGCCGGCGACGAGCACGGATTTCCCGACCGAGGAGCCGGTGCCTTGGAACATCATCGCGCGAGCGGTCATGGGGTAGCGACAGGGCGCAGAAACTGGTCGGACGGTCGGTGATTGCCCCCGGCGAAGGAAGAGCCCCCTCCCCTTGTGGGAGGGGGTTGGGGGAGGGGTGTCGCGCCTCCGACGTTGGTGCGACGCGCCCCCTCCCCCCAGCCTCGATCCGCTTTGCGGCTCAAGTCCACAAGGGGAGGGGGAGTACCCGTGTGCGCTGAGATTAGTCGCAAAATCCTTCTCCGCCCCTGGGGGCGGAGAGGGTAGGGTGAGGTGGGGGAAACTCCGAAGTTGTCGAGTGACGCTACAAGTTTGCAACCTATTTGCGGCCCGACCGCCCACCTCACCCAACCCTCTCCCCCCGCAAGCGCGGGCGGAGAGGGCTCGCAGCGACTTATCTTAGTGCCTATGGGGCGAGGACCCGTGACCCGTCTCAAAACTCCACCCCCGCCTGCGCTTTCACCCCGGCCGCGAAGTGGTGCTTCACGGCGGTCATCTCCGTCACCAGATCCGCGGCCTCGATCAGTGCCGGCTTCGCGTTGCGGCCGGTGACGACGACGTGCAGGCCCTCGCGCCGCGCCGCGAGGTCGGCCAGCACCTCGTCGAGCGGCAGATAGTCGTAGCGCAGCGCGATGTTCAGTTCGTCCAGGACCAGCAGCGCGAGGCCGGGGTCGGCGAGCGATTCGCGCGCCCGCTCCCACGCGCGGCGGCAGGCGGCGATGTCGCGGGCGCGGTCCTGCGTCTCCCAGGTGAACCCCTCGCCCATGCTGTGCCAGATCACCTGATCGCCGAACCGCTCCAGCACGCTGCGCTCGCCGGTCGACCAGGCGCCCTTGATGAACTGCACCACCGCCACCCGCCGCCCATGGCCGAGCATCCGCAGCGCCAGCCCGAACGCCGCCGTCGATTTGCCCTTGCCCGGCCCGGTGTGGACGATCAGCAGCCCCTTCTCGACGGTTTTCGAGGCGACCTCGGCGTCCTGCACCGCCTTTCGTTTCGCCATCTTGTCGCGATGGCGCGCGGCCTCCTCGTCGTCCTCGGTCATTTCACCCTCATCGGCAGACCGGCGACCAGGAACAGCACCGTATCGGCGCGCGCCGCGATCGTCTGGTTCAGCCGCCCTGCCGCATCCCGGAAGGCGCGGGCGAGCGCGTTGTCCGGCACGATGCCGAGGCCGACCTCGTTGGCGACCAGCACCGTCGGCGCCGCGCGCGACTCCAGCGCCGCTTCCAGCGCTGTCGTTGCGGCGGCGATATCGTGGCCGCCGAGCATCAGGTTGGTCAGCCACAGCGTCAGGCAATCGACCAGCACCGGCCGGTCCGTCGCCAGCGGGCCGACCAGATCGAGCGGCGACTCGACCGTTTCCCACCCCGCTGCCCGCCGTGCCCGGTGCGCCGCGATGCGATCCCGCATCTCCCCATCGAACGCTTGCGCCGTCGCGACATAGACCCACGGCGGCGGCAGCGCGGTGATCAGCGCCTCGGCATGGGCGCTTTTGCCCGAGCGCGCGCCGCCGAGCACGAGCGTGAGCGGCGACGGACGCGCGTGCATGACACTCTCCTTTACGCCGGCGGGCGGTCTGGGTATCTAGATGGTCCTTGATGGTCCTTCCATCCGGAAGGTGAAAAGGGAACGCGGTGCGGGGGCGACCCCAACGCCGCGGCTGCTCCCGCAACTGTAGGCGGAAAGCCGCCCGTCGCGAGGCCACTGGGATTGTCCCGGGAAGGCAGACGGGCCGCACTCGATCCGCGAGCCAGGAGACCTGCCATCAACGTCCACCGCGCGACCGGGCGGGATGCACCGGTGGCGTTACCGTTCGCGACGGCCGCGGGGCAACCCGGACGGCTGGCATCCCGACGTGCGTTGAACGGCGCCCCGCCATCGGGCGCCCGCCCGGGGAAGCCAGTGACCGAGTCGCCGCCGCCACGCCTGATCGTCTGCACGACCTGCCGCGCCGGCCGCGACCTGCCCGATGGCGAGCCGCCCGCCGGCGCCCTGTTGTTTTCCGCCATCGCCGGCCTGCTCACCGCCGACGGCACCGCCGAGTTGCAAGGCGCCACCTGCATGGCGAACTGCGAGCGCGGCTGCTCGGCGGCGTTGGCGATGTCGGGCAAATGGACCTACGTGCTCGGCAATCTGCGGCCCGAGCACGCGGCCGACCTGCTGACCTACGCGCGCGCCTACGCCGCAAGCCCGACCGGCACCGTGATGCCGTCCCGCCGCCCGGCGTCGCTGGCCCGCGTTGTGCTCGCCCGCGTGCCAAACCTGGAGTTCGCCGCATGAAGATTCCGGCGACCATCGTCACCGGCTTTCTCGGTGCCGGCAAAACCACGCTGGTGCGGCACGTGCTCGCCAACGCGGGCGGGAGGCGGATCGCCGTGATCGTCAACGAGTTCGGCGCGCTCGGCATCGACGGCGAGACGCTGAAAAGCTGCGGCATTCCCGGCTGCGACGACGACACGATCATCGAACTCGCCAACGGCTGCCTGTGCTGCACCGTCGCCGACGATTTCGTCCCGACGATCGAATCGCTGCTGAGCCGCACGAATCCGCCCGAGCACATCCTGATCGAAACATCGGGCCTCGCGCTGCCGAAACCGCTGCTGAAGGCGTTCGGCTGGCCGGCGGTGCGGGCGCGCGTCACCGTGGACGGCGTGATCGCGGTCGTGGACGGCCCCGCCGTCGCCGCCGGCCGATTCGCCGACGACCCTGTCGCCGTCGCCAAACAGCGCGCGGAAGACGCCTCGGTGGATCACGACAATCCGCTCGCCGAAGTGTACGAGGACCAGTTGCATTCGGCCGACCTCGTGCTGGTCAACAAGACCGACCTGCTCGACGCGGCCACGCTGGACCGCCTGCGCGGCGAGATTTCGGCGACCGTCGGGCGCGCGGTGAGGATGGTGCCGACGCAGGAGGGGCGCGTGGATCTCGCGGTGCTCCTGGGCCTTGCGGCGGCGGCAGAAGATGATCTCGCGGCGCGGCCGTCGCACCACGACGCCGAGGACGGCGCGCACGAGCACGACGACTTCGAAAGTTTCGTGGTCCCGCTTGGCGAGGTAGAGGCACCGGAGGCGCTCGTCAGCCGCCTCGTCGCCACCAGCGAGGCGCATGACATTTTTCGGATGAAGGGCTTTGCGGCGGTGCGCGGCAAGCCGATGCGCCTCGCGGTGCAGGGAGTCGGCGCACGCTTCCGGCACCAGTTCGATCAGGCATGGGCGCCGGGGGTAGCGCGCACCGGCCACATGGTCGTGATCGGCCGCAGCGGCCTCGATCGCGCCGCCATCACCGCCGCGATCCAGAGCTAGTCCGTTGCATCTGTTGGTCCGCGAGACCCGGTCGCTCGACGAGGAAGACGGCGCCGTCGATCTCGGCCACGCGCCTGCGGACATCGTGTTCCTGTCATTCTCCGACGCCGACCTGGGCGCCGCCGCGATGGCGTGGCAGGCGATGCATGGCGCGCCAAGCCTGCGCCTCGCCAACCTCGCGCAACTTCGCCACCCGATGTCGGTCGATCTCTACGCCGAGCGCGTGATCGCGCAGGCACGTTGCGTGGTCGTGCGTTTGCTCGGCGGCTACGACTACTGGCCTTATGGCGTGCAGGAGCTTTTTTCGCTGTGTCGCGCGCGCGGCATTCCGCTGGCGATCGTCCCGGGCGACGCGCGCGACGATGCACGGCTGCTCGCAAACTCGACCGCGCCGGCGCAAGCCGTGGCGCATCTCGATTCCTATCTGCGATACGGCGGGCCCGACAATCTGCAACAGGCCCTTCGCCTCGCCACGCATCTGGCCGGCCTCGGCGACGCCCCGACACAGCCGCCGACCGTTCTGCCAAGCGCCGGCGAATTCGGAGCGACACCGGAGCAAGCTGATGCCGTCATCGTCTTCTACCCATCGCATTTGCTGGCAGGCGACGTGGCACCGATCACCGCGCTGGCCGACGCATTGCGCGCACGCGGGCTTTCCGCCCGCGCGGTCTTCGTATCAAGCCTGAAAGATCCAGATGCCGCCGCCTTCGTCGCCGATCGGCTGCGCGCGTGGAAGCCGTCCGTCGTGCTGAGCGCGACCGCGTTTTCCGCGAGCCAGTGCGGCGACGGCTCACCGCTCGACGCCGCCGGCGCCCCCGTGTTGCAGGTAATCCTGGCCGGTACCACGCGCGACGCATGGACCGCCTCGGCGCGCGGCCTGTCGCAGACGGACATGGCAATGCATGTCGTGCTGCCGGAACTCGACGGCAGATTGCTGACCACCGCGATTTCGTTCAAGGCCGGGACAGAGCTTCTTCCGGGTCTCGATTTCTCCCGCGTGGTGAACCGCCCTGACCCCGACGGCATCGCTCTCGCGGCGGACCGCGCGTTCGGATGGGCGCGGCTCGCCGCCACACCGGCCGGGCAGCGGCGCGTCGCCATCGTGCTGTCCGACTATCCCGGCGCCGGCGGCGGCGATGTGGGCCACGCGGTCGGCCTCGACTCGTTCGCGAGTCTCGCCGCCATCCTCGCCGATCTTGCTGACGCCGGCTACGATATCGGCGCTTTGCCGAAAGCCGAGGCGTTCTGCCATGCGGCACCGGCGGCCATCGTCGATTTGCAAACATACAACCACATGTTCGCGACGCTGCCGGGACCGCTGCGCACCGCAATCACCCGCGCCTGGGGCGACGCCGCCGATGACCCGTCCGTTCAAGGCGGCGCCTTCACCCTTCGGCATATGCGCTGTGGAGATATGGTTCTGGCCGTCCAGCCCGATCGCGGCAACAGCCTCGATCGCAAGGCCAGCTACCACGACCCGGACCTGCCTCCGCGCCACGGGTTCGTGGCGTTCTACCTATGGCTACGCTTGCAATTTGACGCCCATGCGGTGGTACATCTGGGCACGCACGGCACGTTGGAATGGTTGCCAGGAAAGGCATCCGCCCTGTCAGCCGAATGCGCGCCAGCCGCACTGATGCGCGGCCTGCCGGTGATCTATCCCTTCATCGTCAACAATCCGGGCGAAGCCGCCGCCGCCAAGCGCCGTCTCGGAGCCGTCACGATCGGCCACCTGACACCCCCGCTGCGCGCCGCCGGCACGCATGGCGCGGCAATGGAGCTGGAACGGCTGATCGACGAATATGCAGCCGCCGACGGGCTGGATCGCCGCCGCGCCGCAACGCTGCGGAAGGATATTCTTGCGCGCGCCGACTCAACCGGCCTGCTCGCCGAGAGCGGCACTGCACGCGACGCGCCCGATGACGAGGCGCTTGCGAAGCTCGATGCCTACCTGTGCGACGTCAAGGATCTGCAAATCCGTGACGGTCTGCACGTCTTCGGCCGTGCGCCGACGCCCGCACGGTCCGCCATGCTGTGCGATGCGATGGCGCGGGCGAACCCCGCTGTTCTGCACGAGCAAGTTTCGGCCGCGCTCGCTCAGTCACCCCGAGCCGAGAGCGCGGCGCTGCTGAGGGCGCTCGACGGTCGTTTCGTCGTCGCCGGACCGTCCGGGGCACCCACGCGCGGGCGCGCCGATGTGCTGCCGACCGGGCGGAACCTGTTCACCGTCGATCCGCGCGCCATCCCCACGCGCTCCGCCCACGCGCTCGCGGCGCGCGCCGCCGACGATCTCCTACGTCGCTACCGGCAGGATCACGGCGACTGGCCCCGCTCGCTGGTGATCGACCTATGGGGCAGCGCGTCGTTGCGCACCGGCGGCGAGGATTTCTGCCTCGCCCTGATCTTGCTCGGCGCCATGCCGATCTGGGACGAAGGCTCGGCGCGCGTCAACGGGATCGAGATTCTCCCGCTCGCCCTGCTCGATCGCCCGCGTGTCGACGTAACGCTGCGCATTTCCGGCGTGTTCCGCGATACGTTCGAATCACAGATTCTGCTGTTCGACAGCGCCGTCCGCACCATTGCCGCACGCGACGAGGCCGCCGACTGGAATCCCCTCGCCGCGACACCGCCCGGTGTGTCCATCACGCGGGTGTTTGGCGCAGCGCCCGGCAGCTACGGCGCGGGCCTGTCCGACCTGCTCGCACGCAACGCCTGGCAGCGGCGGGAGCAGTTAGGAGATGCCTATCTCGCCGCGTCGTCCCATGCGTTCGGCAGGAAGAATGTCGAAAGTCAGGGGGACTTCGCTGCGCGCGTCGCGGTGGCGGATGCGTTCGTGCATCAGCAGGATCACGCCGAGACCGATCTGCTCGACAGCATCGACTACGCTGCGCACGAGGGTGGCTTCGCCGCGGCGGCCGAACGGCTCGGCGCAACGCCGGCGCTGTACCATCTCGACATTTCGCAAACCGGCAAGCCCCGCACACGCACGCTGTCCGAAGAAGTCGCCCGCGTGGTGCGTGGCCGCGCCAGCAATCCGGCGTGGATTGCCGGCATGATGCGGCATGGCTATCGCGGCGGCGCGGAGATCGCCCGCACGCTCGACGGCCTCCATGCCTTCGCCGCGACGATGCCGCACCGCTTCGATGCGCAGTTCGATCTGCTGTTCGATGCAACCCTCGGCAACGCGGCCGTTGATGTCTTCCTGCGCGACGCCAATCCGCTCGCGCACGCGGCGATGGTGGCGAAATTTCGTGACGCGCTGAGCCGCGATCTCTGGCGACCGCGTCGAAACGCGATGTGGTCGGTCTTGGCTGCATGAATAGCATTTCGCCCAAAGGCTGGTGCCCAACGATCCATGCGCCGATGGTGGCAGGCGACGGATTGCTCGTGCGCGTGCATCCGCCGGGAAGCGCGCTGGCGGCTCCCGCCGCGCGCCTCCTTGCAAGCGCTGCGGCGCAATATGGCAACGGCATAATCGACCTCGGTTCTCGGGCCAGTCTGCAAGTTCGCGGTTTGCGCCAGCATACGGCGGCACCATTCGCCGCCGCCATGGTCGCGGCCGGCCTCGCGCATCCGGACCCCGATATCGAACGTCGGCGGCGTGTGATCGCACCACCACTTGCCGGCGATGACCCGAGCGGGGCATCCGCCGACAGCGTCGTTCGGGCGATCGAAGAAATGCGGAGCCGGGAAGCATCGTTCGCCTGCCTGCACCCCAAGTTTGGCGTGCTGGTCGATGCCGGCGGCGTGCTGCCCATCGGCGCGGCGAACGCGGATATTCGCGTCTTGCTAGCGGGCGGTGTTGCGTCGGTCCTGCTTGATGGCTCGGACCTCGCCTGCATCGTCGATCCGCCGGCGGTCGCCGAGACGACGCGGCGGCTGACTCTCGCGCTTCTCGCGATGGAATTTCCGGCGCCACGGATGCGGTCGCTCGTCTCGCGCGTTGGCGCGGCCAGACTGTTCGCTGCCGCCGGCCTCGTGCCCACTAAGTCCGTCGCGTTACCGCCCGTTCCGACAGCGCTCGGTTGGCTGCCATATCAAGGTAGCCTAAGCGGCGCCCTCGCTGTCGGCCTGCCGTTCGGTGTGACCGACGCGGCAACTCTCGCGGCACTTGCAGACGTGGCTGAACGGTACGCCGACGGATCACTTCGCCTGACGCCGTGGCGTGCCCTTGTGATTCGTGGCGTCACGGAACCGGAAGCGCTGGAAAGCGCCACCGCTCGCCTGCGCGTCATCATCCGCCCTGACCACCCGCTTGCGCAAATCGCCGCTTGTACCGGCGAACCCGGCTGCGCGAGCGCGACCGTTCCGGCGCGTCGTGATGCGCTGCGCCTCGTTGCATCGGGCGTTGCAGGTGATCTGCACGTCTCAGGCTGCGCCAAGGGATGCGCGCACCCGTCGTCCGCCGCCATCACGCTCGTCGGCGAGGCCGGGCGCTACGCGCTCGTGCGCAACGGGCGCGCCGCCGACACGCCTGTGCGAAATGGAATGACCATTCAGGACGCGATTGAGACGCTGCTCCACGATCAGCAAGGTGTGGCCGCATGACATCGCGGTTCGATTATATTCGCGACGGCGCGGCGATCTACCGGAAATCCTTCGCGACGATACGGGCCGAGGCCGACCTCTCCCGCTTTTCGCCGGACGAGGCGCGCGTCGCGGTTCGCATCATTCATGCGTCGGGCACGATCGAGATTTCGCGCTCGTTGAAGTTTGCCACGGGATTTTGCGTGGCGGCGAGGGCCGCGCTGCTCGAGGGCCGACCGATCCTCTGCGATTCCCAGATGGTGGCACACGGCATCACCCGCACCCGTCTACCCGCCGACAACGATGTGATCTGCACCTTGAAGGACCCTGACGTGCCGGAGCGCGCGAGGCGCATCGGCAACACGCGCTCGGCTGCCGCGCTCGATTTTTGGGGAGAGCGCCTCGCGGGCGCGGTGGTTGCGATCGGCAACGCGCCGACCGCGCTGTTCCATTTGCTCGAACTGCTGGACGCGGGCGCACCCCGGCCGGCCGCGATCATCGGCGTGCCGGTCGGCTTCGTCGGCGCCGCCGAGTCGAAAGAGGCGTTGATGGAATATGGCGACGTTCCGTTCCTGGTCGTGAGTGGGCGGCAGGGGGGCAGCGCAATGGCCGCCGCCGCCGTCAACGCCCTCGCGAGCGACGACGAGTGATGGCCGGAACTTTCTTCACTGTCGGTCTCGGGCCCGGCGATCCCGACCTGATGACAGTGAAAGCTGCGCGAATCATTGGTGCGGTGCCGGTGATCGCCTACTTCGCCAAGCGCGGTCATTCAGGCCATGCGCGCGGGATCGTGCAGGGTCGCACGCGAGCAGACGTCGAGGAGGTACGTCTCGATTATCCCTTTACCACAGAGGTGTCGTTGAACGATCCGGAGTACGCTGTCACGATCGGCGCGTTTTACGAGATGTCCGCAGCTTGCCTGGCGACACGCCTTGATGCCGGGAAGGATGTGGCATTGCTGTGCGAGGGCGACCCGTTCTTTTATGGCTCGTCGATGTATCTCTATGATCGGCTGCACGGCAGCTACACGCATGAGGTCGTCCCCGGCATTTGCGGCATGTCGGGATGCTGGGCGGCGGCGGGCACGCCGATCGTGCATGGCGACGACGTGCTGACGGTGCTTCCCGGTACGCTCGACGAGGAGTCACTGACGACTCGGTTGCGTGACTGCGACGGCGCGGTGATCATGAAGGTTGGCCGCAACCTGCCGAAAATTCGAACTGCGTTGGCCCGCGCCGGCGTCGCTGACCGCGCGATCTATGTGGAACGCGGCACGATGCCGGGGCAGCGCATCGTGCCGCTCGCCGAATTCCACGATGCCCCCGCACCGTACTTTTCGATGATCCTCGTCCCCGGACGGCAGCGCCCACGATGAGGTTCGACGTTGCGATCGTCGGTCTTGGACCGGGAGCGGACGATCTGCTCGCTCCGCGTGCGGCTGCGGTGCTGGCGTGCGCGACCGATGTCGTCGGATATAATGCCTACGTCGCACGCGTACCCGCACGGGCCGGCCAGCATCGCCACGCCACCGACAATCGCGAGGAACTGCTGCGGGCCCGGCACGCGCTGACGCTCGCGTCGGAAGGCCGTCGCGTTGCCATCGTATCTTCGGGCGATGCCGGCGTGTTCGCGATGGCGAGCGCAGTGTTCGAGGCGATGGAGCATGGCAATCCCGTGTGGCGTTCGCTTGATGTCGAGATCGTGCCCGGAATTTCCGCGATGTTCGCCGCGGCCGCGCGGATCGGTGCGCCGCTGGGGCATGATTTTTGCGCGATCTCTCTCTCGGACAATCTGAAGCCATGGGAGACGGTGCTCGCGCGCCTGCGGGCGGCGGCGGAAGCCGGGTTCGTGATCGCGCTCTATAACCCGTCGTCGCGGGCGAGACCGTGGCAACTTGCGGCGGCATTTGAGATGTTGCGGACGATCCTGCCGCAGTCAACGGAAATTGCGATGGCACGATGCGTCAGCGCGCCCGACGAGCGAATCGAGATTGGCACGCTCGCGGATGTCGACCCATCGCGCGCGGACATGCGCACGGTCGTTCTGATCGGCACCGCGGCAACCCGGCGCATCACACGGCCGGATGGAAAGGTCTGGCTTTACTCGCCGCGCGGAAGCGCCGCATGAAGGGACGTGAGTACATCGGCAACACCCTCCATCGTCGGCACCTTCGGTGCGGGCGGCCGCCGCACCATCACCACAGGCAGGCCGATGTTGCGTGCCGCGACCAGCTTCGCCTCGGTGGCTCGGCCGCCCGAGTTTTTCGTGACAATCACCTCGATGCCGCGTTCAATCAGCAGGCGTCGCTCCTCCGCTTCAACGAAAGGTCCGCGTGCGGCAATGAACTCTGCGTACGGCGGCACAACGTCCGGCGGCGGTGGATCGACCGAGCGGAGCACGTACTGGTGATGCGGCGCCGCGCGGAACGGCAGCAGGTCTTTCTGTCCGACGGTCAGGAACACGCGGCGCGGAACCGGCCCGAGAGCAGTTGCCGCCTCCGCCATGTCGTCCACGTGTGTCCATCGGTCGCCAACGGTCGGCGTCCACTCAGGCCGCAGCAGGACAATCAGCGACGTGCCCGCTCGCCGTGCCGCCGCGACAGCATTTGCGGTGATGCGCGCGGCGAACGGGTGCGTGGCGTCGACGAGCACGTCGATTCGCCGTTCGATCAAATAGGCGGTCAATCCTTCGACTCCGCCGAACCCGCCGATCCGCGTCGGCAATGGCTGCGGGACCGGGCGTTGCGTGCGGCCGGCAAGCGACATTGTGGCGCGCACGCGCGCGTCACCCGCCAACGCGCGGGCCAATTCGCTTGCTTCTGTCGTGCCTCCGAGGATCAGCAGGTTCATGGTTCGTCTGGAGCCGCCGCATGAAGTGGCTCGCGATTCTGGGGATTGGCGAGGACGGTGTCGAGGGACTTTCGGCAGCGGCGCGCACGCTGCTTGGCGCCTCGTCGCTCGTCGTCGGTGGCGCGCGGCATTTGTCGCTGGCGGGACCGCTGATAGGGGGCGAGCGGCTGGCGTGGCCGTCGCCGCTAACCGATGCCTTTCCCGTCATTCTCGCGCGGCGCGGGCAAGCCGTTACGGTGCTCGCGTCCGGTGATCCATACTGTTTTGGGATCGGCGCGACGCTGCGATCGGTTGTACCCATTGACGAGATCGTTTGCATCCCGGCACCATCGGCATTCGCTCTCGCGTGCGCGCGCCTCGGGTGGGCGGCGCAGGAGGTAGCAACAGTCTCCTTCTGCGGCCGCCCGATCGAGACGGTGTTGCCGATGTTACAGCCCAATGCACGCATTCTCGCGTTGTCGGCCGATAGCACGACGCCCGCGAACGTATGCGATCTGCTGCGCGAGCACGGCTTCGGTGCATCGACCGTGCATGTGCTGGAGGCCCTCGGAGGCCCACGTGAACGCATTCGCACTGGGATCGCGGGGGATGGCGCGTCAACCGCACTCGATCCGCTCAATATGATCGCGATCGAGGTGCGTGCTGACCCCGGCGCTCGCATCATCCCGCTGTCATCCGGTCTGACTGACGATCTGTTCGAGCATGACGGGCAACTCACAAAGTCCGAAGTCCGGGCCGTGACGTTGTCGGCGCTGTCGCCGCGCGCGGGCGAGTTGCTTTGGGACATTGGTGCCGGCTCCGGTGCTGTCGGCATCGAGTGGATGCTGCGCCATACCGCGAACCGCGCCATCGGCGTGGAGGCGCGGGCGGACCGGGCGGCGCGGGCGGGGCGCAATGCGTTGTCGCTCGGCGTTCCCGGCCTCGCCGTCGTGGTCGGTCGCGCGCCGGCTGCGTTGCGGGATTTGCCGACACCGGATGCAATCTTCGTCGGCGGCGGCGCGCAGGACGAGGGCGTGATCCACACCGCGTGGGGCAGGCTTCGCGCAGGCGGTCGGATCGTCGCCAATGCCGTCGCGATCGAGACGGAGTCGCTGTTGTTCGCGGCCCATCGGACATTCGGCGGCACGCTGATCCGCATTTCCGTCGATCGGCTCGACAGGATCGGCGGAATGCACGCGTTCCGGCCGGCGATGAGTGTGACGCAATGGGCCGCGACGAAGCCATGCGCCGCGTGATCGCCGGCCTCGGTTTCCGCAAGCACATCGGCGCCGGCGACATCGTTGCCGTTGTCCGCGAGGCGGGCGCGCGCGCCGAACGACATGTCGATGCGCTGGCAGTGCCGGACTTCAAGGCCGACGAGCCGGGCGTGCGGGATGCGGCGATGCAACTCGGCTTGCCGGTCATCCGCGTCGCGCGCGATGCGCTGATGGGCGAGCAGGGTCGGTGCCTGACGCGCTCGGACGCAGCGCGGAATTCCGTTGGGCTGGCATCGGTCGCCGAGGCGGCGGCGCTCGCGGCCGCCGGGGCTGGTGGCAGGATCGTGCTCGCGCGCATCGCCGGCGCGCGTGCCACATGCGCGTTGGCGGAGAGCGCATGACGGTTCACTTCATCGGCGCCGGCCCAGGTGCGGCCGATCTGCTGACGCTGCGCGGTCGCGGCATTCTGTCGCGTTGCCCGGTCTGCCTCTATGCCGGCTCGATCGTTCCGCTGGAAATGCTCGCGCATTGCCCGCCCGGCGCGCGCCTGATCGACACGGCGCCGATGACGCTCGACGAGATCGAGCGCGAATATGTCGTCGCACATGCCGCAGGGCACGATGTGGCGCGATTGCACTCCGGCGATCTTTCGATTTACAGCGCGGTCGCGGAGCAGATCCGCAGGCTGGATCGGCGGAAAATTCCATACACGCTGACACCGGGCGTGCCAGCGTTCGCTGCCGCCGCCGCCGCGCTGGCGCGGGAATTGACGGTGCCGGAAGTCGCCCAAAGCGTCGTGCTCACGCGCGTGTCAGGCCGCGCCTCGGCGATGCCAGACGGTGAAACGCTTGCAGCGTTCGGCGCGACCGGCGCCACGCTCGCCATTCACCTCGCCATTCATGCGCTCGGCGCCATCGTCGCCGAACTCACGCCGGTGTACGGCGCGGATTGCCCGGTCGCGGTGGTCGCGCGGGCGAGCTGGCCGGACGAGCGGATCGTGCGCGGCACGCTCGGGACGATCGCGGCGCTGATGGCGGCGGAATCGATCGAGCGGACGGCGCTGGTGCTTGTCGGGCGCGCGCTCGCGGCCGAGGATTTTCGAGACAGCGCGCTGTACGACACGGATTATCGGCGCCGCTTCCGGCCCGGCGGCGACGGATGAAACGGCCGGCGACCGACCAGCGCGCCGGCGCGGTCGAACACCGCGACTTCCAGCGAAATTTCCGCCGGCCGCAGCGCCTCGGCGGCAACCTGCCACGCCCCCGCCGCGACGGCGTCGCCGAGTGGGACGTCGGAGACGGCAAACGCCTCGGCCACGGTGTTGGCGTGGGCGATGCGCGCTGCGGCGTCCTCCGACGCGCCGGCCTCCCGCGCCAGCAGCGCGAGCGCCGGCAGATCGGCTTCGCCGCGCCTGGAGTGCAGATCGAGCCGTCCCTGTGCCAGCTTGGTCATTTTCGCGATGCCGCCGGCGATGCTGACGCGCGCGATCGGGTGCGCGCGGAGATATTTCAACATGCCGCCGACGAAATCGCCCATCTCGATCAGCGCCACGTCCGGCAGATCATGCAGAGCCTGTATGGATTTTTCGCTCGTGCTGCCGGTCGCGCCGGCAATGTGGAGGCAGCCGACGGCGCGCGCCACGTCGATGCCGCGATGGATGCTGTCGATCCACGCCGCACAGGAATACGGCACGACGATGCCCGTCGTGCCGAGGATCGACAGGCCGCCGACGATGCCCAGCCGGCCGTTCAGCGTTCGCGCGGCCAGCGCCTCGCCGCCGGGGATGGAGAGTTCCACGACGACGTCCGCAGCTGCTGCCGCAACCTCCGCCAGTGCGGACAGGATCATCGCGCGCGGCGTCGGGTTGATCGCGGGCTCGCCCGGCGGCAGCGGCAGGCCGGGGCGGGTGATGGTGCCGACACCCGGCCCGGCGCGGAACATCACGCCGCTGCCGGACGAGGCGCGCGATACCGTGGCCCGGATCAGCGCGCCGTGCGTCACATCCGGGTCGTCGCCCGCGTCCTTGACCACGGCGGCGGTGGCCGTGCCGTCGCCGAGCACGGTCTCCGCCAGCGCGAACGAAACGCGCTCGCCGCGCGGCAGGATGATCTCCACCGGATCGGGGAAGGCGCCGGTCAGCAGCGCCGCGTAGGCCGCTTTCGTCGCGGCGGTCGCGCAGGCCCCGGTGGTCCAGCCACGGCGCAATTCTATTCGTCGCACGCGGCGCCGTATAATGCCGGGCGCGGAGGCCGGCAATGAACGCGGCATTGGATGCGATCCTGCAAAAGCTGCCGGAGTTGCCGGCGGGGCATGTGTGGCTCGCCGGCGCCGGCCCCGGCGATCCGGGCCTGCTGACGCTGCACGCGCTGTCGGCACTCGCGCAGGCGGACGTGGTCGTGCATGACGCGCTGGTGGACAGACGCATTCTGGCACTCGCCCGCCCGGGGGCGGAGTTGCGGTTCGCCGGCAAGCGCGGCGGCCGGCCCTCGGCCGATCAGGCGGACATCGCGGCGACGCTGGTGGCGCTGGCGCGCGCCGGCCGGCGGGTGCTGCGGCTGAAGGGCGGCGACCCCTACATCTTCGGGCGCGGCGGCGAGGAGGCGCTGGCGCTGGCCGAGGCCGGCATTGCGTTTCGCGTGATCCCCGGCATCACCGCCGGCATTGGCGGGCTGGCGGCGGCACTGATCCCGGCCACGCAGCGCGGCGTCAACCAGGCGGTGGTGCTCGCCACCGGGCACGGCGCGGACCACGGCGATGTCGCCGGATCGGTCGACTGGGCGGCGCTGGCGCAACTCGGGCAGCCGATCGTCGTCTACATGGCGCTGACCCACATCGCGGCGATCACGCATCTGCTGCTGGCCGGCGGCATGGCGGCGGACACGCGGGCGGCGGTGGTCTCGCAGGCGACCACGCCGACGCAGCGCGTTCTCGTCGGCACGCTGGGCTCGCTCCCGGCCGATCTGGCGCGGGAAAGGCTGGCGACGCCGGCAATTCTCGTGGTCGGCGAGATCGTCGCCATGCGCGCCCGGCTGCTGGCGCTGCTTCCCGATTTGGAACGGGAGGTCCCGTGGCGCGCGGACTGATCATCGGCGCGCCGCGCTCGGGCGCCGGCAAGACCACGATCACGCTGGCGCTGCTGGCGGCCCTGCGGCGGCGCGGCGTGCGGGTGCGGGCGGCGAAGTCGGGGCCGGATTATATCGACCCCGCGTTTCATGCTGCCGCCACCGGCGCGCCCTGTCCCAACCTCGATAGCTGGGCGATGCCGCCGGCGATGCTCGACGCGGTCGCGGCCGGAGTCGCGAACGATGCGGAGATCGTGCTGATCGAATCGGCGATGGGCCTGTTCGACGGGGTCGAGGCCGGCGCCGGCCGCACCGGTGCCGCCGCCGACCTCGCCGCGAGGTGGCGCCTGCCGGTGCTGCTGGTGCTGGACGTGTCCGGCCAGTCGCAGACGGCGGCGGCGGTGGCGCGCGGGTTTGCCACCCATGCCGACGGCGTGCGGATCGCGGGCGTGGTGCTGAACCGCGTCGGCTCGGAGCGGCATCACGCGCAGGTGGCGCGGGCGTTGGCGGCGATCGAAATGCCCGTGCTCGGCAGCGTGCCGCGCGAGGCCGCCATCGCACTGCCGGAACGCCATCTCGGGCTCGTGCAGGCAACCGAACACGGCGCGCTCCCGCAGCTTTTGCACACGCTCGCCGATCTGGCGGAGCGGACGCTCGATCTCGACTCCATCCTCGCCGCCGCCGCGCCGTTCGCGCCGGAGGCCCAATGCAAATTCCCGCTGCCAGGCCAGGAACAGCCCCCCCTCCCATTGTGGGAGGGGGCCGGGGGGAGGGGTCGAGCCGCACCAGCTTCGGAGCGGCAACACCCCTCCCCCAACCCCCTCCCACAAGGGGAGGGGGCTCCTTCGCCGACGACGACAAACTTTGGCCAGTCCTCGAATCTCCGCTTGGGCGCAAGCCTGATTCCGCCCCCCGGCCAGCGGATCGCGCTGGCGCGCGATGCGGCGTTCAGCTTCGTCTACCCTCATCTGCTCGACGGCTGGCGACGCCAGGGTGCCGAGATCGTCGCGTTTTCGCCGCTGGCGAACCAGGCGCCGCCGGACGGGTGCGATGCCTGCTGGCTGCCGGGCGGCTACCCGGAATTGCACGGTGCGACGCTCGCGAACGCCACGACATTCATCGCCGGCACGCGGCGCTTCGCCGAGATGCGGCCGGTGCATGGCGAGTGCGGCGGGCACATGGTGCTCGGGACCGCGCTGACCGACGCCGATGGCGCGACGCACCCGATGCTCGGGCTCCTCGGCCACGCCACCAGCTTTTCCCGGCGCAAGCTGCATCTCGGCTATCGGCGGGCGACCCTGCTGGCCGATGGCGTGCTCGGCCGCACCGGCGGCGCCGTGCGCGGTCACGAGTTCCACTACGCCACCATCACCGAGGCCGGCGGCGACCCGCCGCTGGCGACCCTCGCCGACGCACTCGGCCGTCATCTCGGCCCCGCCGGTGGGCGGCGCGGCCGGGTCAGCGGCTCGTTCTTCCACGCCATCGCCCCTTGCGGAGATCCGCCATGACCAATTTCACCACGCTCGACGACCTCGCGGCGGCCTGCACCACGCTGCCGCCGGGCGACGCGACGGCCGAGGCGGCGGTGCGGCAGCGGCAGGCGCATCTGACGAAGCCGCCCGGCAGCCTCGGCGAACTGGAAAACCTCGTCGCCTGGCTGGCGCGCTGGCAGCGGCGGGAATGGCCGACGCTGGAGCGGGTGGAGGTGCTGGTGTTCGCCGGCAACCACGGGATCACCGCGCAGGGCGTCTCGCCCTATCCGTCCGAGGTGACGGCGCAGATGGTCGCCAATTTTTCCCACGGCGGCGCCGCGATCAACCAGCTCGCCCGCAATGCCGGCGCGACGCTGACCGTGATCCCGCTCGATCTCGACCACCCGACGCAGGACTTTTCCGTGGCACCGGCGATGACCGAGGCGGAATTCCTGGCCGCCGTCGCCACCGGGTTCGCGGCTGTCTCGCCGGAGGCGGACCTGATCGCGCTCGGCGAAATGGGCATCGGCAACACCACGGCGGCGGCGGCGCTGGCCAGCGCGCTGTTCGGCGGCACGGGCGAACGCTGGGCCGGGCGCGGCACCGGCATCGACGATGCCGGGCTCGCGCGCAAGCAGCGGGTGATCGACGCGGCGCTGGCGCGCCATGCCGCCGCGCTGGCCGAGCCGTTGCGCGCGGCAATGACGCTCGGCGGCCGGGAACTGGCGGCCATCCTGGGCGCCGCGCTGGCGGCGCGGCTGCACGGCGTGCCGGTCCTGCTCGACGGCTTCGTCAGCACGGCGGCGGCGGCGGCGCTCGCGGTGCTGGCGACCGGCGGCCTCGACCACGCCCGCGTCGCCCATTGCTCGGCCGAGGCCGGGCATCGCGCGTTGGTCGCCGCCCTGGGGCAGACGCCATTGATCGACCTCGGGATGCGGCTCGGCGAGGCGTCCGGTGCGGCGGTGGCAATCCCGATCGTGCGGGGGGCGCTCGCCTGCCACACCGGGATGGCAACCTTCGCCGAGGCCGGCGTGCGGAACAAGGCGTGACGCGCACGCGCCGCGCCGAACTGGCCAGCGCGTTCCTCCTGCTGAGCCGGCTGCCGGTCGGGTGGCTCACGGGCGGCGGCGCGCCGGCCGACCTGGTTGACAGCGTGTGGGCTTTCCCGATCGTCGGCGCGGTGGTCGGCGGCATCGGCGGCGTCGCCTATTGGGCCTGCGCCCGGCTCGGCCTGCCACCCGCCGTCGCCGCCGTCTGGACGCTCTCGGCTTTGCTGCTGGCGACCGGGGCGCTGCACGAGGACGGGCTGGCCGACACCGCCGACGGGTTCGGCGGCGGCCGCACCCCGGCGCGCAAGCTGGAGATCATGCGCGACAGCCGCATCGGCAGTTTCGGCGCGCTGGCGCTGGCCCTTTCGCTGGCCGCGCGCGGCACCTCGCTTGCAGCCATCGCCTCGCCCGGCCACGTCGCGGCGGCGCTGGTGGCCAGCGGCGCGCTCGGGCGCGGCGCTATCCTGATCGTGCTGCTCGCACTGCCGCCCGCGCGCGCCGACGGGCTCGGCGCCGGGTTGAAGGACAGCGGAACGCTTGGCGCCGCCGTCGGCCTCGCACTGGCGGCCGTCGTTGCGCTGGCGTGCGGCGCGGGGTGGGCCGTGCCAGCAGCACTTGTGGCGGCGCTGGGCGTCGCGTGGCTCGCGCGCCGGCAGATCGGCGGCTACACCGGCGACGTGCTCGGCGCCGCCTCGGTCGTCACCGAGTGCGCGGCGCTGGCGCTGCTGTCGGCCCGCTGAGGCGGCAGCAGGAACACCTCCACCGACCCGAGCGGCGGGGCCGGCGCCAGCAGGTCGGGCGCCTCGCCCCGCAGCAGCGCCGCCAACAGTTTCAGCGGCCCGCCGTGCGAGACGACGGCGCAGTCCTCGCCGGCCGCCAGCAGAGCGCAATGCACCGACTCCACCCGCGCCAGCAGCGCCGCGCCGGTCTCGCCGCCGGGCGCCGCGAAACCGAGCGGATCGGCCGCCCAGGCATCGAGCGCGGCGCGCGGCACGTCATCCCACGCCACACCCTCCCAGGCGCCGAAATCCAGTTCCAGCAGGCGCGGATCGAGGCGAACCGGCGCGCCGATCGCCTCCGCCACCACCCGGCAGCGTCGCGCCGGGCTGGACCAGATGCGCGTCACGCGATGCGCCGCCAGTGACGCCACGACTGCGGCAACCGCGCCCGACCCGTCCGCGCGCAGCCCCAGGTCGAGCCGGCCGTAGCAAATCCCCGGCGCGATGTCGGGCGACGGATGGCGGACCAGGACGAGTTTCACGGGCGTACTGTAGCCGCGAACGGCAATGCGCGCACGATTGCAACGGCGCGGCGCGGTGGCCCATGTTCGATGTGAGGCGACGTCAGCCGCGCAAGACAGTTTCGTCCAGGAACACGTCCAATGCCGCAAGACAATCATCCGCTGCTGCCGCGCCGCCAGGCGCTGATCGGTGCGGGCGCGACCGGGGCGCTGCTCGCCGCCGGCAGGCGGGCCCGCGCCGCCGCTCAGACGGTGAAGATCGGCTTCCTGAGCCCCGTCACCGGCCCGCAGGCGGCATTCGGCGAGACCGACGGCTTCATCGTCGACCTCGCGCGCCGGGCGATGGCCGGGGGGCTGGAGGTCAAGGGCATCGACTACAAGGTCGAACTGATCGACAGCGACACCCGGTCCGACCCGGTGCGGGCGGGGCAACTGGCCAAGAGCCTGATCAGCGAAGCGGGCGTCGATCTGTTGCTCGCGACATCGGCGCCGGAGGTGGTGAACCCCGTCTCCGATGCTGCCGAGGCCGCCGGCGTGCCGGCGCTGTCGACGGCGATGCCTTGGGAGGCTTGGTACTACGGCCGGAATGCCAGGCCCGGCGCGCCCTCCCCGTTCAAATGGACTTATCATTTCTCGTTCGGCGTGGCCGAAGCCGCGCGGGTCTACGTCTCGCAATGGACCGGCACGGTCCCGACCAACAGGACCGTCGGCGTGATGTATCCCAACGACGCCGACGGTAACGCCACCCGCGAACATCTCGCGCCGATGCTGGCGAAGGCCGGATTCACCATCGTCGATCCGGGACCGTACGAGGACGGCACCAGCGACTATTCGGCGCAGATCGCGGTGTTCAAGAAGAACCGCTGCGAGATTTTCAACACGTTTCCGCGGCCGCCCGATTTCGGGGTGTTCTGGCGGCAGGCGGCGCGGCAGGGCTACACGAAAATGGCGAAAATCGTGCAGATCGCGAAGACCGGCCTGTTCCCGTCGTCGGTCGAGGCGCTGGGCGCGCTTGGCTACAATCTCTCCTCCGCCTGCTACTGGCACCGCGACTTCCCCTACAAGTCGGCGCTGACCGGGATGACCAGCCGGGAGCTCGCCAATGCCTACGAAAACTCCAGCGACCGGCAATGGACGCAGCAGCTTGGCGCGTCGTTGTCGCTGATCGAGGCCGGTGTCGCCGCGTTGCAGGCGAGCGGCAATCCGAAGGACAAGGCGGCGGTCGCGAAGGCGCTCGGCACGCTGAAAACAACGACGCCCGTCGGAAAGCTCGATTTCACCAGCGGGCCGGTGCCCAATGTCTGCGCGATGCCGCTGATCGGCACGCAGTGGGTGAAAGGCACCGGGGAGCACAAGTTCGATTACGTGATCACCGAGAACGCCGGCGACCCGCGCGTGCCCGTCGCGGCCCGGCTGGTGCAGTATGCGTGAGCGATCCTGCGAGCGTTCCGCGTTCGCCTTCACATCCCGCCGGCAGCGGCGCATAAACCCCCGGAAAGCGCGCCGGCAGGGCCGCGCATACGCAGGGAGGCCACCCAATGACCCGACTCGACGCCAAACTCGCCCGCATCCTGTCCGGGCAGTACCGTCCGAGCGACTTCATCATCGCCGATGCCAAGGACCCGGACATGGGGCCGAGCATCACCTCCTGCGGGCCGCACCGGGAAAAGGACGGCACCTCCAAGCGCAACCGGACCCGCGCCGAGTTCCTCGACCAGATCCGCGCCATCGTCCGCCAGGACATCGTCGACGTGATGCTGATGTCCGCCTCGAACCTGGAAGTGCTGAGCCGTGAGGGCCTGTTCCAGGACAGCGCGGTGAAGCCGACGATCCGCGCCAACGACACCACGGACATCTGGGTGATGCGCGGCGCCACCTACAACCGCCATCCCTCGCGGCCGTTCCGCAGCGTCGATCTCGCGCGCGTGCGGCCGTACACCGATCTCGGCCTGTATTCGGTCACGTTCAACCACGATATCGAAGCCGACATCGCCTCGCTGGAAGCCTTCGCCGCCTTCCGTGCCGACGTCGCGGCGACCGGCTTCACCTATTTCCTCGAAGTGTTCAACCCGAACGTCGAGACCGGCATCGCGCCCGACATCCTGCCGCATTACATCAACGACTGCATCGCCCGCTGCCTCGCCGGCCTCGTCGCCGCCGACCGGCCGCGCTTCCTCAAGATCGCCTACAACGGCCCGAAGGCGCTGGAGGAACTGGCGAGCTACGACTCCAGCCTCGTCGTCGGCGTGCTGGGCGGCGGCGCCGGCACCACGCGCGACACGTTCGAACTGCTGGCGCAGTCGGAGAAATACGGCGCCCGCGTCGCGCTGTTCGGCCGCAAGATCAACCTCGCCGAATCCCCGCTCGCGATCGTCGCCCTGATGCGCGAGGTCGCCAGCCGCAACCTGACGCCGGACGCCGCCGTGCGCGCCTACCACGCCGAACTCGCCCGCGCCGGGATCAAGCCGACGCGCGCGCTCGACGATGACAACACGATTACCGAGGCCGTGCTGAAGACGGCCGCCTGAAGCGGTCGCCGGGGGCAGCATGGCGCAACCGCGCGCGGGCTTCGTGACCGGCGGCACCTGGTGCGTCGATCGCAACAAGCTGCTGGCCTACTGGCCAGCCGAGGACGGGCTCGTCGAGATCGAGGATGTCGAACAGCGCGGCGGCGGCTCCGGCTGCAACTTCGCCGTCGACATCAGGAAGCTCGATCCCGCGATGCCGGTCGAGACGATCGGGCTGGTCGGCGACGACGCGGACGGGCGTTTCCTGCTGGCCGAGGCCGATGCGTTCGGCATCGGCCGCGCCCAGTTGCACACGACCAGGGAAATCGCGACGCAATACACCGATGCGTTCGGCTCCCGCCGCTCCGGCCGGCGGACGCATCTGTATTTCCCCGGCACCGCCGCGCTGCTGACGCCCGAACATTTCGACTTTTCCCGGACGACCGCGCGGTTTCTGCATCTCGGCCTGCCCGGCGTGCATCGGATCATGGACGCGCCCTGCGCCGGCGAAGCGAACGGCTGGGTCGCCGTGCTGAAGCGGGCGCGCGCCGCCGGGCTGCGCACCAACATGGAACTCGCCAGCATTCCGCCGGCCCGCCTGCTCGACCTGCTGCGCCCCTGCCTGCCGCATCTGGACACGCTGATCGTCAACGACCACGAGATCGGCGCGCTGGCGGGCGAGGCGACCGTGCGCGACGGCGTCACGGACGTGGATGCCTGCGCGCGCGCCGTGCAATCGGTGTTGGCGATGGGGCCGTTCGCGCTCGTCGTCGCGCATTTCCCGGGCGGCGCGGTCGCGGCAACGCGCGACGGCGCGGTGCTCCGCCAGCCCTCCGTGCGCGTGCCGCCGGAGGCCATCGCCGCCGCCAACGGGGCCGGCGATGCGTTTGCGGCCGGCACGATGCTGGGCGTGCATGAAGGCTGGAGCGTCGAGGACGCGCTCGCACTCGGCCGCGCCACGGCGGCGGCCTCGCTGCGGGCGCTGTCCACCACCGGCGCGGTCGAGAGCTGGCGCGACTGCCTGGCACTCGCCGCACGCTGGGGTTTTCGCGATCCGATCTGATCAGCCTCCAGTTGCCAGGGCTACGAAAGCTCCCCCTCCCCTTGTGGGAGGGGGCTGGGGGGAGGGGTGAAACCGCACGGACTTCGGAGCGCCGACACCCCTCCCCCAACCCCCTCCCACAAGGGGAGGGGGCCTTTCGCCTGCCGGCCGCAAGCATGGGACAATCAAGGACGATCTGCTCAGGCCGCCCGCGCGACCTCGCGCCAGTATTGCCCGACCATCGTCAGCGTGAACGTCAGCAGCCGCGCGCCCGCCACCGGCAGCAGCGCGTCCCCGTCGGTCCAGCGCCCGTCCCGTTCCGGCGCGTGCCAGCCGGACGACAGCGCCGGGCTGTCGAGGCTGACCTCTCGCCGGTCGAGCCACAGCCGGCCGAGCGCGATGCCGAGATGCCGCCGGTCGTCCGCGCCGGGCCGCATGTCAGCCGGCACCCAGACGCGCGAAAGCAGCCGGACGGTCGGCAGGCCGGGCGGCAGGTCCACCGCCCAGCGATCGCCGTCGCGCCGCACGCCGAGCACCCGCCCGCCGGCGAGCACCGACGTGCCGGGGTCGCCGGTCCGCCGATAGCCGAGCCGCCACGCCCGCCGCAACAGCGCCCGCCGCACCGCCGCCAGCACCCGCCCCTCCTGAACCAGCTTCAGGCAGCCGCGCGCCGCCCAGGTTCGCCTGGAAAAATCCGGGTGCAGCATCAGCGCCGGCCCGCCGCCCTCGAACGCGGAGCGGTTGCCGGTGTCGAGGTAGCTTTCGGCCGCCAGCCCCTCCGCCAGCAGCAGATCGTGGCGCGGCAGCTCGACATGATGGTAGCGCGCGACCGCGACCCGCTCCTGCACGATCGTGGCGCCGTTGGTCAGATGCCGCACCGGGATCAGATGGCCGGCGGCCGCGACCGCGTGGTCGGGCGACAGCAGCAGGTCGCGCGCCGGCACCGCGCCCGCGAACGCGCCCGCGCGGATGCGCACCGGCCAGACATCGCGCGGGTCCGGGTGGCGGTCGCAGCGGATCGCGCGATGCCCGACCCAGCGCACGCACGCGAGGCCGCCGCCCGCCCGCCGCAACATGTCGCCCGCGCGCACCTCCTCCACCGCCACGTCGCCGCCCTCGGTCGCGAGCCGCGTGCCGGCGAGGAAGCAGGCGGTCGTCGTCCCGGGCGAGCCGACGGTGCCGGAATTGTCGACGGTGCCGGTCGCCTCGATCGTGGTTGCCGCGCTCAGCGGGCCCGAGGAGAAGGCGATGACCGTGCCGGCATCGCCGATCGGCGTGACGGTCAGCGTGTCGCCGTTGCTGAACGTCACGACATTGCCGGCGGCCGACCCAGTCACGCCGCTGACGATGATCTGGTGGTTCGCGTCGAGCTGCACGGCGCCTTTGAAGTACGCAATGTTGTCGATCGTCAGCGTGCCGACGAGCTGGTTGCTGGCCGGTCCGCCGGCCAAGCTGATCGTCTGCCCCGCGGCGACCGCGCCGCTGATGACGGCATCGGCGGTGCCGTCGAGATCGATCGTGCCTGTTCCGGCCAACGTCACGCCGGCGGCGACGCTCAGCAGCTTGGTCACGTCGATCACGCTGTTGTTCTGGAGCGTCGCGGCGGAGGTGGTGCCGTCGTTCTGCACCACGAGGTCGGCGCCGGTCATCGTGCCGTTGTCGATGAACGTCGGCGCCTGACCGCTGACGGCGGACAGTTCGATGGTCAGTGGCGATTGCGCGAAACTGAAATAGCTGCCTGCGTCGAGCGTGCCGCCGCCAACCACATCGTAGACGATGTTCTGTGACGGAATCGCAGCACTGCCCGCCGTCAGCACCGACCGCTCGCCGACCTCGACGTTGGCCGCCGCCAGCGTGACGTTGAGGACGCTGTAGGTCGGCAGCGGCTGCAACGTGACGAAAACGCCGAGCAGAGGCGCCGAAAGATCGACGGTGCCGTCACCGATCAGGGCAACGTCGCCCACCTGCGGATAGGCATTTGCCGTCGCGCCGCCGACCCAGTTGGCACCGGTCCAGGCGGCACCGTTCGGCTCCAGCGTCGACCACGTATAAGTCGCCATCGGCAACAATCCCCCAAAGGCCGACGCGGTTACATGAACGTTAACCGAGATAGGTTTGCAGACGCAACACGTTAAAGCTCATTTACCGCCTCGCCACGATTGCCTAGACAGCCGGCAGGGCGGTGAGGCCCGCGACAGGGGAGCGAAACGCGATGGCTGATTCTCGGCTGAGATCCGCGCTGCGAGCGGGGGAGTTCATCGTGGCGCCGGGGATCTTCGACATGATCTCGGCCCGCGTCGCCGACGGCATGGGATTTTCGGCGCTCTATGCCACCGGCTTCGGCACCGTCGCCTCGCATCTCGGGATCGCCGACGCGGGGCTCGCGACGTACACCGACATGGTCGGCCGCGTCGGCCGCTTCGCGCGGGAATGCCGCACGCCGGTGATCGCCGATGCCGACACCGGCTATGGCGGCTTGCTCAACGTCCGCCACACCGTGATCGGCTACGAGGCGGCCGGCGTCACGGCAATCCAGATCGAGGATCAGGAAATTCCGAAGAAGTGCGGCCACACGCCGGGCCGGCGGGTGATCCCGATGCACGAGATGTGCCTGAAGATCGAGGTCGCCGTCGAAGCCCGCATGTCAGAAAACTTCCTGATCGTGGCGCGCACCGACGCCCGCACCGGCCTCGGGCTGGACGAGGCGATTGCGCGCGGTCGCGCCTACGCGCGCGCCGGCGCCGACATCGTCTTCGTCGAAAGCCCGGAGACGGAGGACGAGATGGTGCGGATCGGCCAGGAGATCGAGGCGCCGCTGCTGGCCAACATGGTCGAGGGCGGGCGCACGCCGATCCTGCCCGCCGCCAGGCTGAAGGCGATCGGCTACAATGTCGCGATCTATCCGTCCGTCGGCTTCCTCGCGGTCGCGGCGGCGACCGAGCGGGTCTATTCCCACCTGAAGACGCATGGCGACAGCACCGGCCTGCCCGCCCAGGAGAGCTACGGCTTTTCCCGCATCTGCGATTTGATGGGCTTCCCCGAAGTCTGGGACTTCGAACGCCGCTGGACGCGCGAACCGTAAAAACGTTATTTTCTTTAACCAAAACCGTAGGGTGGGCTTCAGC
>Ga0116226_10000331_pt1 | contig 39876 bp, 32 predicted proteins | sample S1TSphfallax_FD_89692 | JGI IMG/M metagenome (GOLD analysis project Ga0116226, IMG submission 89692) | Host-associated microbial communities from peat moss isolated from Minnesota, USA - S1T2_Fa - Sphagnum fallax MG | ecosystem: Host-associated > Plants > Peat moss > Unclassified | place: USA... | reverse complement strand
CCTATGTCCCCTATTTCCCTTTAGGCGGATTTTCGCCCCTGCAATCGGCCGCCCTCTCCGCCGTGGCGACGCGGCTGGAGGCCACCCCGATGCAGGTCGCCCTGGCGTGGCTCCTCCAGCGCGCGCCCAATATTCTGCTTATCCCGGGTACGTCGTCCTTGGACCATCTGGCGGAGAACCTGGCGGCCGCCGACCTTCGGCTGTCGCCAGAGGACCTGGCCGAGTTGGAGGGGTAGGCGTCCCGCCCTTGAATTTCGAACGAAGGGGGAACACCATGGCCGCGTGGATGTCATCTCGCTTACCCTGAGCCGTCCTGAGACCACCAACGCCGTGACCCGCGGCGCGGCGCGGCTGTTTGTGGCCCTGGGCTATGCGCCGCTGATGGAGGTGGGACTGCCCAACGGGCGGCGGGCGGATATCATGGCGCTCGGGCCGCGTGGGGAGATCGCCATCGCCGAGGTCAAATCCGGCCTGGATGACTATCGCACGGACCGCAAATGGGGGGGCTACCTCGCCTATTGCGACGCCTTTTATTTCGCTGTGTCGCCGGAATTTCCGAGCCACATACTCCCCGAGGGGCCCGGCCTGATCGTCGCCGACGCTTTCGACGGGGCGGTGCTGCGGGAGACGCCTCCCACGCCCTTGGCGGGAGCGCGCCGAAAGGCTCTGACCATCGCATTTGGGCGTCTGGCGGCGGGGCGGGCCTTGGTAGCGAGCTGAATCGACGGAATAGAATTTCTCTATGCTGACGACAAATTCACTCGATTGGCTTTTTCGCAGATGCACCCCTATTTACGCTGCGCTGCGGTGCGAGACCGCCTCTCATTTCAAACCTGTCATAACGGAGACTTTCATGCTCGGTGTCGGCGAAACCTTACCGTCATTCAAAATCGTCGGCGTAAAGCCCGGCTTCAATCTGCACGAGGAAAAAGGCGAGAGCGCTTTCGAGATCGTGACCAACGAAAGCTTCCCTGGAAAGTGGAAAGTGATCTTCTTCTATCCAAAGGATTTCACCTTCGTGTGCCCCACCGAAATCGCCGAATTCGCCCGTCTGGGCAAGGACTTCGCTGACCGTGACACGGTCGTGCTTGGGGGGTCCACGGACAATGAGCATTCCAAGCTTGGGTGGCGTCGCGCCCACCCCGATCTGAACCAACTGCCCATCTGGCAGTTCGCCGACAACGGGGGCAAATTCGCCCGGGATCTGGGCATCCTGGAGGAAGCCGAGGGTGTCGCGCTTAGGGCTACGTTCGTTGTCGATCCGCACAACGTTGTGCAACATGTCTATGTTACGAATCTCAATGTCGGCCGTGCGCCCCTTGACACCTTGCGGGTGGTCGACGCGCTACAAACCGACGAACTGTGCCCCTGCAATCGTCCGGTTGGCGGAGAAACACTGAAGGCCGCCTGATCCCCCCACGGGTTCGCCTTCGGTCAGGGCGGGGGTGGTCGCCGCGACCACTCCCGCCCTATTTTTGATCTCGCGGCCATTCCCAAAAAGCTCTGACCTGATCGGAATACGCGCCATGTCCCTCGACGCCCTGCGCGAGCATTTGCCCGCCTATGCCAAGGATCTCGCCCTCAACCTGTCATCCCTGTCCAATGAAACCCTGCTTACCGACCAGCAGAAATGGGGGGCCTTCGTGGCCGCCGCCCATGCGGTGGGTCAGCCCGATGTGGTGAAGGCCGTCGAGGCGGCGGCCACGGCGGCTGGGCTCAGCCAAGCGGCTCTGGACGCCGCCAAAGCGGCGGCGGCGATTATGGGCATGAACAATGTCTATTACCGCGCGCTGCACCTGATGACGAACCCGGAATATCGCACCTTACCGGCCCGACTGCGGATGAACATCATCGCCAATCCCGGTGTGGAAAAGACCGACTTCGAGCTGTGGTGCACCACCGTATCGGCGATCAATGGCTGCGGCATGTGCCTGGATTCCCATGAAGCGGAGCTGCGCAAACGCGATGTCCCCATTGTGAACATCCAGGCGGCCCTTCGCATCGGCGCGGTGGTCAATGCGGTGAGCCGGGTTATCGCGGGCGAGCGGGCCGGGGCTTAACGGAGGGAGGCCTAGGATATTCTCTCCCGCCGCCACCTGATTTCCCCCGTCTCTTGCAGCATTTGAGCCGCGAGGACTGTCGCGTCGGCGTCCGAGGCGTCGCCAGCGCGGGCGGTTAGGCGCGCTCGCGCCGTGTCCGGCGCCGTCTCGAGCCATACGCCTTCGAAGGGGGCGCTGACCTCCCGCGCCAAGGCTTCGATCATCGCGCGGTGCGTCGGTTCTAGAAACACGGCGTCGGCGATCACCGCATGGCCGGCCTTCAGCCCGGCGCGCGCCGTCTCGGCCAAGGTCTCATAGACCCGCGCGCTCGCGCTCCGCTCATAGGCCGCCGGCGGTAGACGTCCGAGCGGCGGGACGCCCCACAGGCGTTTGCGGATCTCGTCCGAGCGCAGAACGACCGCGCCTGGGGCCGCGCCCATGGCCGGCGCCGCGCCCCGTGCGAAGGTTGTCTTCCCCGAACCCGACAGGCCGCCCACGGCCATCAAGCGGGGCGGGGGGATTTTTAGATAGGCGCGGGCGGCGTCCAGATAGAGCCTGGCTTCCCCGACCTTGCCCTCCCGCGCGTTCACATGGGCTCGCACCGCCGCCCGGGTAGACTGGAAGAGGGGCAGGGCAGCCAGGCCGGCATAGAGGTCCTCGCCCAGCTCTCGCGCCAGGGCGTCCAGCCACCCATTTAGGGCCCGGTTCGCCGCCGCCGGCGCGCCGTGAAACTTCAGATCCATCAGCAGGAAGGCGAGATCGTACAGGATATCGATGTCGCGCAGGCGGTCATTGAACTCGATTGCGTCAAAGAGGGTTGGGACGCCCGCCTCGATAATGATGTTCCCGGCGTGAAGATCGCCGTGGCAGGGTCGGCAAAAGCCTGCGGCGAACCGCGCATCCAGCAAACGGGCGTTCTGGGAGAGGGAGGCCTGGGCCGCCGCGATCAGATCCTCCACGGCGTCGGCGCCCAAGGCGCCCGCGAAGGCGCGGAGCTGGCCAGCGTTGGACTGAATGACATAGGCAAGGCCCGCCGCCCCGCCCTCACCCGCTAAGATCGGGGGCGAGGCCAGGTGGACCCGCGCGATCTCCCGGCCGAGCGCCTCGCCCAACGCGGCGTCAGCTGGCTCGCGTCGCGAGAGCAGTGCGCCATCGGAAAAGCGGCGCATTTCCAGAGCCAGGTCCAGCACCTCGCCGGGCCCGTCCCATTCCAGGCTGCCATCGCCCCCCAGGGTAATGGCGTGTACGGCCCTATAGATGTCAGGCGCCGTGAGGCGGTTGAAGGCCAACTCCCGGTGGATGGCCCAGCGACGCTTTGCCAGGCTGGTGAAGTCCACAAAGCCGAAATTGACCGGCTTCTTGAGCTTGAGCGCGCGATCTTCGAAAAGGAAGATGCATGAGATTGAGGTTTCAATGACCTGCTGGCACGGCCGCGCCCCGCCGGCCCCCGCGCGCAGCCAGGCGTCGATCCGGCCGTCAAGAGCGCCATCGGCGTTGCCGTCGTGGGCTTCGGCGTCATCTGGGCGGGGGACATCAGATCCTGGCGGCGACATGGCCCTGCCTGAACGCCTCATCCTCCGGCGCGGGTCAAGGCGGCGCGCTTGAGCACAGTCGGCGATCCGGCCCGCGCCGAGGCTCTGGCCGCCTTCCGACCAGGCGCTCGCGTCTATATTCAGGGCGCCGTAGGAGAGCCCTTGGCGCTTCGCGACATGCTTGCCGCGGCCCCTGAAGCCCTGACGGACGTGTCCCTGACGAGCTGCCTGCTGCCTGGGATGAACGAATTCGACTATGCCGCCCTCAACGTCACGGCGAGGTTGGCCACCTTCATGCTTCCCGCCGCCTTGAGGGCCTCGTTTACCGCCGGACGGGTCAGCGTCCGCCCCATGGCCTATTCCCAGATCGCCGCCTTCCTGGCGGAGGCGAGCTTCGACCTCGCCATTTTCCAGGTCACCCCGCCCGACCCGGGGGGCTGGTGTTGTTTTGGGCCCTGTGCGGATTTCGCCGCTCTTGTTTTTTCCAGAGCCAAGCGACGCATGGCTTTCATAAATGCTGACCTGCCGCGCGTGTCCCGCGGTCCGCGGGTGCGGCGCGAGGCCATCGACATCACGATTGACGCGCCGGGCCCCTTCATCACGGCGGCGGCAGAGGCCGACAGCGCCGAACGCGCCGCCATCGCCGCCCTTGTGGCGGCACACGTGCCCAATGGCGCGGCCCTCCAGACCGGTATCGGCGGCGCGCCAGCCGCGGCTTTGGCATGCCTGACTGATCACCGCGGGCTGGTCGTGCGCTCAGGCATGGTGACCGAAGGCTATCGCCATCTTGCCCTGGCCGGGGCCCTGGCGGGCGGAGCGGACCATATTACCGGCCTTGCCATAGGCTCTTCAGACTTCGTGAGCTGGGCGGCGAACGCGTTCACTTTCGCCGATGCCTTCACAACCCATGGCCCGGCCGGTTTGGCCGCGACGCCGCGCTTCACCGCGATCAATTCGGCGCTGGAGGTGGACCTGTTTGGTCAGATCAATCTTGAGTGGCGTGAAGGGCTGCTGTTCGGCGGCCTGGGCGGCGCGCCTGACTTTGCCCGGGCCGCCCGGCGTTCAGAGGGCGGGCGGTCCATTCTCGCTCTGCCCGCCACCGCGAAGAGTGGGAGCCGTTCGCGGATCGTGGCGCGCCTGGCCACGCCGACGGTTTCGCTTAGCCGCGATGATGCCGATTTGATCATCACCGAATACGGCGCGGCCGACTTACGCGGGGCAGACCTTCAGACTCGCGCCCGCCGCCTGATCGCCATCGCCGCGCCAGACCAGAGGGAGGACCTGGAGCGGGCCTGGTCCGAGATGGGGCCGTTCTAGCGCCTGGCGGCGCACCGCGATGGCAAACGCCCCCGCCACGCCAAACTCGCCATCACGAACCCAGGCATGAGAGCGGTCATGCCCCCCACGACAAAATAGAAAGGTCTATGCGACCACCCGAGTATGAGGATAAGCAAGGCGTCCATCGCGGCCAACAGGCCCATCGAGGTCGCCAGTATAATCGCTAACTTACGCTTGGGCATAAGAGATCTCCGCGAACCCGCAGGTATCTTGATCTGAAAAGCGCGGGCTGTCGAGAGACACGTTTAGACGAGAGGCCAGGTCGGTCGCCGCATCTCAAACTTATCGTCCGAGTCAATGGTGAAATAGTCACCCCAGCCGCCGCCGCGCAGGATGGGCTCCCCGGCCACGGTGTCATAGACGCCATCCGTGATGAGCGCCTTGTCGATATGAACCGCCACCACCTCGCCCAGGACGAGCCAGGTCTCCACGGCCGCTCCGCCCGCGTCCTCAAGCTGGAGGATCTGTGTCACCCGGCACTCGAAATTGACCGGGCTTTCCAGAACTCTCGGCGCGGCGATCAGACGCGAAGGTGCTTTGGAGAGGCCCGCCAGATCAAACTCATCAACCTCGGGCGGCGCTGGCGCGCAGCTGGTGTTCATGGCTCCCGCGAGGGTGCGCGTGGCGAGATTCCAGCAGAATTCGCGGCTGGACGCGACATTGGCGACGGTATCCTTCCAGCCGATTGATGAAAAGCCGATGATCGGTGGGACATAGTTGAAAGCGTTGAAGAAACTGTAGGGTGCGAGATTGGCCACTCCCGTTGACCCCAAGCTTGAGACCCATCCAATGGGTCGGGGCGCGACAATCGAATTAAACGGATCGTGAAGCAGACCATGGCCGTCTCGCGGCTGATAGAAGTGGACACGATTGTCAAACATCATTCATCTCCGGAGGTATTCGAAGCGACCGTCGTGGTGAGGATCAAACTGCAACAACAAAGCTCTGGGCAAGTCAGACCGGCGTCACGGAATATAGAGAACCTTTCCGCCCAATCACGACATGATCGGCATGCCAGATATCCGCGCCTTCTTCACGGGGCCTCATCCACTGAGCGAATAAAAACTGAATTCACGAATTCAGACGCTTGTTCAGGTCACGATTTCAAGTTAGGGGATGTGCCCGCAACCAGAGGCAAGCCATGGACGAGTCGAATTCTCAACTTATCGTCGAAAAGACGAGCCAAATTGTCGCGGCCTTTGTTTCGAATAATGAGACGTCGACCGCTGAGCTTCCTACGCTCATTCAGGCTGTGCATCGGGCCCTGTCGGGGATCTCGTCCGGCGCGCCTGAACCGGAAGCCCGTAAAGACCCCGCAGTATCGGTTCGTCGCTCCGTGACGCCTGATTACTTGATCTGCCTGGAAGACGGCCGCAAGTTTAAGTCCCTGAAGCGTCACCTGCGCACCAAATATGACATGAGCCCCGAGGATTACCGTTCCAAGTGGGGCCTAGCCAAGGATTATCCCATGGTGGCGCCCAACTACGCCGCGGCCCGCTCTGCTCTGGCGAAGAATATGGGCCTGGGCAAGGGTGGACGTCAGCCTCCCAAGGCAAACCCCGCCCGCGCCAAACGCGGCAAGTCGGCCGGCTAAGCCTCCTCCCAAATCTCTTGAATGTCCTGCACGGCGTCCGGTCTCGAAGAGCCGGACGCCGTTTTCGTCTCAGATCTCGGCGGGGCTTAGTTCCCGAGATTGTCCGTTTTGCGGATGAAGGCCGCGACATTGTCGTGAAGCTCTTTCAGGGCCGGCTCATGGGCGTAGACCATGTGGCCTGACTGGTAATAGTGATACTCGATATTGCCATCCAGCTTGGCCGGAATCTGGAGGTGGTGCATCTCGTACCAGCCCTCATAGAAGGGCGTCGCCAGGTCATAATATCCGCCATTGACCATGATCTTCAGGTTCGGGTCATATTTCATGGCATAGGCAAGATCGGGCATAACGTTCTCGATCCCGGGTAGGGGAAAGGGCGCTCCGGGCGGCTGATGGGCGCCGCCCCAATATTTGAACACGTCGATTTCGGGCTTGTAGGTCTTGCCCTCGCCGTAGTTCAGCCCTCGGCGCACATAGTCGTTGAAGAGGGAGACATAGGCCGAACTGATCGCTGCTGACTGCGGATCATATTCCACTTCCTTCTCCAGCACGTCCATGGAGGGGCCGGAGAAGCGTGTGTCGAGACGGCCCGTGTCCAGGCCCTCGTCGTTCTGAAGCTCATGCTCGAACATGCCGCCGGTGACGCGCAGATCAGCCTTCAGGACATAGGCGGCGGGAAGGCCGGTGTAGCGCGCGAACTGCTCGGCGACCTGGGCCTTGCGGGCGGGCTCAAGGTTCGAACCCGCCTGCAGCGCCGAAGCGTAGTCACCATTGGCGAACTGCTCCACCTCGGCCAGGAAAGGCTCCAGGGCTGCGGGCCGCGCGCCAGGCAGGCGGTTATGATACCAGGCGCTCGCCGCATAGGTTGGCAGGGCGGTGATATAAGCTTCGTCCGTGCCCGGATTGGCCTCGGGAGCGTCAGCGCTCAGATCGAAATTGAGAATCTGGGATAGCAGAATGACACCGTTGAAATCGACGTCTTCCTGGGTCTCCAGGTCATTGATCAGGACGGCCGAGCGCGGAGTCCCATAGCTCTCGCCGAACAGGTATTTGGGTGAATTGAAGCGTCCATATTTGGTCAGGAACGCCATGATGAACTGGCGAAATGTGGAGGCGTCGGCGTCCAGGCCATAGAAGGCCTTCTCCTTGTCTTTACCCGCGATACGGCTGAAGCCGGTGCCGGGCGCATCGACAAACACCAGGTCCGAGGCGTCAAGAAGGCTATAGGCATTGTCCACCAGCTTATAGGGCGCTGCGGGGGTGTGGCTGTCGTCCTTTGTCACCACCCGGCGGGGGCCAAAAGCCCCCATGTGCAGCCAGACGGTGGAGGAGCCGGGGCCGCCATTATAGAGAAAGGTTATCGGCCGGTCGGCGCTCGGAGCGCCCTTCTTGAAATAGGCCACATAGAACAAGGAGGCGGCCGGCTTTTCCGCATCGGCCTTGGCGTCAGGGGGATGGGTGGGGGTGTCATCCGCGTCCTTGGGATGCACCACCAGGGTCCCGGCCACCGCGCGATAATCTATGCGTTGGCCTTCCACGGTCACCGCGCCCTCGGTGGTCACGGCCTCGGGGGTGAAGACGCCGTCGGGCGTTGGGGCGGCGGGACTGGCGGCCTCGGCCGCCGGCGCTTTGGCCTTTGCATCAGCCGAGGCCGCACTGGAAGGGGCGGTGCTGGCAAACAGACCCAAGGAGGCGGCGGCGAGAAGCGCGCTCTTCAGTTTCGACATTTTCACCTTCATGCTGGCGTTTGATCCCATGCGAGGCCTTTAAGGCCTCTCGTCCCCTTGGGGAAGCTGCGGCGCAACCCGCTTGCGTGGGGGTGAGCTATGACCAACAGTTGTGATGGGCGGGGACGGCCGAAAGAGAGATCTCATGATGTCGATGTTACGATCACTTAGCATGCTGCTCGGCGCGGCGGTCCTGGCGGGGGCTGGCTTCGCCCAAGCCAGCGATCTGATCCTCGACTGCAAGGTCCACGCCAACCAGTCCGACAATGGCAGAACCGACTGGCGCCGACGGCTCATTATCAAAACCTCCCCGCGCATGGTGGAAATTTTCGACGACTTCGGCGCGGGTCTTAAACCGCGTAACCGCTACCCTTGGATTGGGATGGATGCGCGCCGGATAAGCCTGGAGGATAGGGGCGGCAAGCGGGCCTACATCGATCGCCAAACGCACATCTATCACCTCAGCGACGCCCCGCGCCATTTCAGCCTAGTGGGCCCTTGCGTGAGGGTGGGAGGCGAATCTTAGTCGCGCCCCGGAATGACCGGCAGGATGACCCGCGAGGGCCGCGCAGCGTCCATATAGATCGTGTTGCGCGCGATGCGACGGGTCAACCCCTGTCCTTCAGGATCGCCAGTATTAGGATTGACGTCGAAGTGCGGGAAGTTGCTGGATGAGACGTCCAGCCGGATCCGATGACCTTTCTTGAAGAGGTTTGAGGTGGGGAAGGCGTCGATGCGAATCTCCGCGACCTCGCCGGGCGCCAACATCTCCGGTTGCTCCCAGGACTTGCGGTAGCGGGCGCGCAGAATGCCGTCCGTAAGGTTCATCGCAAAGCCCTCCGGATAGTCCTCATTCGGCGGGTACACGTCGATCAACTTGATCGTGAAATCCGTGTCAGGCTGGTCGGAACCGACGAAAAGATGCGCGGCGACGGCGCCGGTGACCTCCAGGTCGTCAGCTAAGGGCGCGGTTTCGAAGACCAGCACATCTGGGCGGGCGCCCAGGGGCAGATAGGGTTCCCGCGAGCCGAAGAAGCGAGGACCCTCGACCTGATCAAAAGCGCCGCCCACCATGATCGGCTTGCCCGAGGTGATCGTCCCACCAATGCTAGGAACCGGGTGATCGGGATCGAAATCATAGCCGAGGGGAGGCGCATCGGGCGCGGGCGGCGCGGTGTCCAGGCGCCCGTCGCCGTGCAAATGGTAGGTCGTGGGCTTAGCGTCGGGGATTGGCCAATCGCGCTCCGCCCGCCAACAGCCGCCATGATCCATCCGCCCCGCGTCATTACGCCGCCCGCTGCCCCCGCCCATAATGAAGATCCGTACGGGCGGCTCAGCCTCGACACCGTTGCGCCTTCCCTTCAGCCAGGCGTCGAACCAACGTAGGCGCAAGTCGAGAAAGCTGGGGGCAAGATTGCCGTCCACCGTCGCGGCCGGCCCAAAGTCCACATCCCCGGCGAAGGTCAGAGTCCGATCCCCGTGAGTCCAGGGGCCGAGGATCAGGCAAACGGGGCCGCGCTTACGCTTCGATAGACCCACATAATTGGTCGTGGCCGTGCGCGGGTAGGGATCATACCAGCTCGACATATGGACCATGGCCGCGTCGGGGAAACGGTCATAGAAACCCTCCGCGTAGATGCCAAGCTGCTTCCAATAGGCGTCGAAATCCCCATGCCGCCACTGCTCATAGACATAGTCTTCGTATTCGGGCGCGCCGCTTAAAGGGGAATGGCCCTTTTTCCAGGGCATGCGGGCGAACCAGGCGCGAAGGTCGACGGCCTTCAATGCCCTTAGCCGCAGAGGGTTGCCCGCGATCTCAGGACTTTCTTGGGCGGCCGACCAGGCCCACGTCACCTGTTTGAGTTCGAACGCGCCGCCTTGACGAATGCCTCCCTGATACGCGTTGGCGAACCCGCCGCTGTCAATGAACATGGCCGCCACGCCGGGCGCTCCCGCGCTGCCCAGGGCGCCCTGGGTGTGGGCCGCATAGGAAAGCCCCATGGTCCCAATCTTTCCGTCGCACCAGGGCTGTTTCAGGATCCAGGCGCAGGTGTCAAAGCCGTCCTCGCCATCGCTGAGATACTTCACGAACGCCCCTTGCGAGCCATATCGGCCGCGGCAGTCTTGATAGATGACCACATAGCCCCGGGAAACGAAGAACCGGGCCACTTCGGCGCGGCTCATAGGCGTGACGTTGTCCACCGTGATTTCCGAGCGGCTGGGGACGCTTTTGCCGTAGGGCGTGCGCTCCAGAATCACCGGAAAGCGCCCGGGCGCGGGCTTCCCGCCCCGGGCCGGCCGATAGATGTCCGTTGTCAGCTTCACGCCGTCGCGCTGCGCGACCATGACGTCCGATGTCAGGACCATGTCCCACGGCGCGTCCTCCGCCAGCGCCTCACGCGCGGTGACGACGGCGCCCGCCGCGGCGAGAAAGGCGCCCAGCGTACGGCGGGTGGGGTGGGTCATGACGGGCGAGGGCCTTGGCTGCGGCTGATCCCCAACCGTGACCCATGGCGGAGCGCGGGTCTAGACGGCGACCTGGGCGCCCATTTCCACCACGCGACCAGGCGGAATGGCGAAAACCTCGCTGGGATCGGCCGAGTTGCGGCTGAGCGCGATAAACAGCAAATCCTGCAGGTGGCGCAGGCCGTGGTCATGGGTCGGAACGATTGTTCGCCGTCCCAGGAAATAGGACGTTGCCGCCGGGTCCAGGGAGAAGCCTGGAACATGGAGGCGGGCAATAGCCGCGGGAACGTCCGGGGTCTCCATGAAGCCAAAGGCCAGGGTGATGCGCAGGAACGAAGGATTAAGCACCTCCACCCCGGCGCGGGTTTCGGGCGCCACGCGCGGCTCATCGGTGGTGACGACGCTGACGATGACGTTGACCTTATGAAGCACGCCGTTGTGCTTGAGGTTATGAAGCAGGGCGCCGGGCGTCAGGGCGGCGTCCGACGTCATATAGACTGCTGTGCCGGGCACCTGATGGCGGGGACGCCTCGCCAATGAGGTGAGAAAATCGCTTAAGGGAATACGCTCGCGCCGCGCCTTTTCGGAGATGATTCCGCTACCTCGCAGCCAAGTGTAGATGAGCAACGCCATGGCCCCGCCGATGGCCAGCGGCACCCAGCCGCCGGATAGAAGCTTAAGGGAATTGGCGCCAAAGAGGGCCAGGTCCACGACGAGGAGCGGCGCGACCACGACCGATGTCCGCATAAGGCTCCATCGCCACATTCGCCGCACGACCACGGCCGCGAGGGCGGTTGTCACCGACATAGTTCCAGTGACCGCCAAGCCATAGGCGTCGGCCAGAGCGTCAGAGTTCTTGAAGATTCCCACCAGCAGGATGACGCCCAGCATCAGGGCGAAGTTCACCGTGGGAAGATAGATTTGCCCGGCTTGGGTATCCGAGGTGCGCCGCACCTCCAGCCGCGGCAGAAGCCCCATCTGCATGGCTGAGCTGGACAGGGAATAGGCGCCGCTGATCACCGCCTGGCTGGCGATGATGCCCGCCATGGTCGCCAGGACAACCAGGGGCACGCGAAGAGCCACTGGCGCCATCTCGAAGAACCAGTCCCGGTCCAGCGCACCTGGCGCGTGGCTCGCGGCCGTGGAGAGGAAGTGCAGGGCGCTGGCGCCCTGACCCAGATAGTTCATGGCCAGGGCTGGGAAGACGATGAACATCCAGGCTGACTGGATCGGGCGGCGACCAAAATGGCCCATGTCCGCGTAGAGCGCCTCGGCGCCTGTTATGGTCAGGGAGACCGAGCCAAGAACGAAAAGACCAATGACCCCGTGATCACCAAGAAACCGCAGGCCATATAGGGGGTTGATAGACAGCAAGATCCGCGGCGCCTCGGGAATATGCGCCAGCCCCATGGCGGTGATGGCGGCGAACCAGACGAGACAGATGGGCCCAAACCAGGTCGCGACTTTACCGGTTCCTCTGGACTGGGCGAGGAACAGAGCGATGAGAACCACCAGACTGATGGTGATTTCCACCGACGGGGTGATGGCTTTGGCCAGGGCGGGGGCTGTCTTGAGCCCCTCCACGGCGGAAAGGACCGAAATGGCCGGTGTAATGATCGCGTCGCCATAGAAGAGGGCGGCCCCGCAGACGCCAAGCACGAGTATCGCACGGGTGCGATGACCCACCGCGGTTTGGGCCAAGGCCATGAGGGAGAGGATTCCGCCCTCGCCCCTGTTGCCCGCGCGCATGATCAGGAGGACATATTTCACCGTCACCACGATAATCAGGGCCCAAAGCGTCAGGGACAGGACCCCGAACACTTCGGGATCGCCCACGCGTCCTCGGGCGGCCTGGGAGATGGCGGTCTTGAAACCGTAGATCGGGCTGGTGCCGATATCGCCGAAGACCACCCCGATGGACCCCATCATCAGACCCGCGAACCGGCGGCGCGCGCCTTTTCCCAGCCTGCCTTTATCTGGGGCGTCGGCGCGTGACTGCGGCGGCGAATTGTTCATGGTCGCGGCCTTCTAGGCCGCCCAGCGGCGGAATGAAATGGCGCCGCGAGGTGGCGCGCTTGCCCGAGCCTTCGCGCCGAGGAAGATGACACGCAATTGCAAGCTTGCATGGCTAGGCTTGCTTCTCATCTTAGACGGATCGCGATGGGGGCGCGGGCGTTCCATCCGGGTCCGGGTGGCATATATTTGCCCCGAGTCATGGTCCTGGCCGAGCGCGCGTCGGCGCGCCTCGGCGCCTTTGAGCGGAGATAGCTTTGGCTGAGACGCGATGGATCCAGGACGAAACCGGCCTTGCGGCAATGGGCGCGCCGCGGCGCGCGGCATCCGCGGCCGATCTGATGGCCCAGGCGCGGCGCGCCACGGGTCTTGATGATTTTGGACCGGGAGGCGTTGAGGAAGGGCTTGATCGCCTGCAATACGCCTACCACGCTGAGGCCAACCTAAACCTTTTTGGCCGCCTCGCCACCCGCTGGGACAATCTGCGACTGCTCAAGAATCTACTGATCCTCCGCGATCATGAGCGCGCCGATAGTCGCATTCTCAGCCGACCCGTGGAACAGCCGATCTTCGTTCTGGGAATGCCCCGGAGCGGCACGACTTTCCTTCACGGTCTTTTGGCGGAGGATCCGGCCAGTCAGGTCCTGCGATGTTGGCAGGCGATCCACCCCTATCCAGACCACCCGGCGGCGGGCCGGGGAGCGGGCCCTGACAGCGTCCAGCGCAGCTTCAGTTTCTTTAATTGGCTGGCGCCCGAACTTCGTAGCCTCCACCCCTTTGACGCCCGCAGCCCTCAGGAATGCACTGAGCTGACCGGACATAGTTTCCAAAGTCTGCGTTTCGACACCACCTACAACGTCCCCTCCTATCGGCGGTGGCTGAGCCAGAAAGGCCATCTGGACGCCTACCGCCAGCATCGACGGTTCCTGCAGCATCTCCAGGGCGAGTCGGGCGGGCGGTGGGTTTTGAAATCCCCCGATCATGTTTTCGCCATGGAAGCGCTGCGCACGATCTATCCCGATGCGCGTATTGTCTTTGCCCACCGCGACCCTCTGAAAGTCCTGCCCTCCGTCGCGCGGTTAACAGAGGTTCTGCGCCGGCCCTTTGCGCGCCGCGTCGATCCTCTGGATGTCGGCCGTCAGATCGTTCGGGACTGGTCAGCCGGGGCGCAAAAGATGATCGACGCCCACGTCGGCAAGCTCTGGCCGGCGGATCAGGTTTTTCACGTGCGCTACCGGGGCCTCACCGCCGACCCCGTCAAAACGGTGGGCGCCATCTATGAGCACTTCGGGCTGGAGTTTACCCCCGCCTATCGCGCGCGGCTGGACGCGGCTGTCTCGCTGAAGCCCGACGGCGGCTATGGGCGGAATATTTACCGCTTCGAGGACTTCGGCCTGGATCCCCGCGAGGAGCGGATGCGCTACCACGACTACATGGCCTGTTTCGATATCGAGACGGAGTTCGCCGGGGCGTGAAACCGCGAACGCTTCTGGCGGTGCTCGCCGGCGCGGGGCTGTTGGTCTGGTTGCTGCTGCGAACAGGTTTGGCGCCGGTGATCGCCGCGGCGGCCAAGCTCGGCCTCCCGGGCTTGGTGTTGATCGTGGCCTTTCAGCTTATCCTCTCTCTGATCATGGGCGGCGCCTGGGCCTTGCTCGGCCGGGGTGGGCGGCCGATGCCCTTCAGCGGATTTGTCTGGGCGCGCCTGACGCGCGATGCGGTGTCCCAAGCCTTGCCGCTCACCCAGGTCGGCGGATTAGTTATCGGTGGGCGCGCCCTGGCGCTGGAGGGGATGGGGGGAGATTTCGCCTTGGCCTCGACGATCAGCGATCTGGCCGTTGAATTCGTTACTCAGATTGCTTTTGTCGCCCTGGGCGGCGGCTTGCTGGCCTGGTTGCGGCCCCATGAGCATATGGGCGCGCCTGTGCTGGCGGTCGTGGGCGCGCTGGCGATTATGGCGACGGGCATGGTGCTGGCCCAGTTCTGGGGCGCGCATTGGATTGAGACCGTCCTGCGCCGTGTCCTGCGCATCGCCCCCGGCGGCGATGAGTCGGCGCCAGTCGCCCGTGCCTTTCGGGTCATCGCGCGCCGCCCTGACCGCATCGCCCTCGCGTGCGCCACGCATTTGGCCGCGTGGCTCCTGGCGGCGATACAGACTTGGATGACTCTCGCCCTGCTTGGCGTCCGTATCAGCCTGGGGGGCGCCGTCGTGCTCGACAGCCTTACCGCCGGCGTAAAGGCCGTTGCCTTCTTCATTCCCGCGTCCCTGGGTGTTCAGGAGGGGATGCTTGTGTGGCTGGGTCTGATGTTCGGGGTGGCGCCCGGCGCCGCCTTGGCGCTCTCCTTGGCCAGGCGGGCGCGTGACCTCCTGATAGGGTTGCCAGTGTTGGGCGCCTGGCAATGGCGCCACGGCGCCCGCATCTGGCGGCGTGAGTCCGGCCCTCCTATCGCGGCAGGTCGCTCGTCCCCATGAGCGCCAGGTCCACCGCTCTCGCGCATTGACGGCCCTCGCGGATGGCCCAGACCACCAGGGATTGACCCCTGCGCATGTCGCCGCAGGCGAAGATGCGATCACGCGAGGTGCTGTAATCCTCTGTATTGGCCGCCACCGCGCCGCGCGCATCAAGAGCGACGCCCGCCTGTTCCAGCACGCCCTCAGGGTGGGGCCCGATAAAACCCATGGCTAGAAGGACAAGATCGGCGCGCAAGGTAAAGCCGCCGCCCTCCACCTCGGTCATGACGAGACGCCCGTCGGGTCCGCGCGTCCACTCCAGCCGGGCGCATTCCAGAGCCTCGATGCGGCCTTCAGCCCCAATGGCGCGCCGGGTGGCGACGGCGAAATCCCGCTCGCAGCCCTCCTCCTGGGACGAGGAGGTGCGCAGCTTGAGGGGCCAGTTGGGCCAGGTCAGGGCCTTATTCTCGTGGACCGGGGGCTCTGGCATGATTTCCAACTGTGTGACCGAAGCCGCGCCCTGCCGATTGGCTGTGCCTATGCAGTCCGAGCCCGTGTCCCCACCGCCGATGACCACCACGTGCTTGTCTCGCGCACTGATGATCCCGGCAGGGGCCGCAGCCGACTCCGGGTCCCCCGCCACGCGCTTGTTCTGCTGAGTCAGGAAGTCCATGGCGAAATGAACGCCGTCCAGGCTGTGCTCTGGCAGATCGAGGTCCCGCGGCCGCTCGGCGCCGCCGGCCAGCACGATGCTGTCATATTGGCTAAGAAGATCGGCAACGGAGACATCCACGCCAACATGCACGCTGGGATGGAAGCTGACACCCTCCGCCGCCATCTGATCGAGGCGCCGGTCGATGAGGGTCTTTTCCATCTTGAAGTCGGGAATGCCGTAGCGCAGCAGACCGCCGATCCGGTCGTTCTTCTCGAAGACGCTCACGGCGTGACCCGCCCGGGCGAGTTGCTGGGCGCAGGCCAGCCCGGCAGGGCCCGAGCCCACGATCGCCACGCTCTTGCCGGTGGCGGCGAGGGGCGTCTGGGGCGAGATCCAGCCCTCTTCCCAGCCGCGATCAACGATCTGGCACTCGATCGTCTTGATCGTGACCGGAGCCTCATTGATGTTCAGGGTGCACGCCGCCTCGCAGGGAGCGGGGCACACCCGTCCCGTGAATTCGGGGAAATTGTTGGTGCTGTGCAGGACGTCCAGGGCGCTGCGCCAATCGCCTCGATAGGTCAGGTCATTCCAGTCTGGGATGAGATTATTGACTGGACAGCCCGTGTGGCAGAACGGAATACCGCAGCTCATGCACCGCGACGCCTGACGCTCAAGCTCGGGCGGGGGCAGGGGGAGGACGAATTCCCGCCAGGTCTTCAAACGTGATGACGGCGGCTCATAGCCGCGCTCGCGGCGCGTAACTTCCAGAAATCCCGTGGTCGATCCCATGGCCCGGCCCTATTCCGCCGCCACGGCGTGCGGGGCCGGACGCCGGGCCCGGAGCAGCGCATTGCGGTAGTCGTTGGGGATGACCTTGACGAAGCGCGTGAGGGCCAGATCCCAGTTTGCCAGAAGCGCGGCCGCGCGGGCGCTACCCGTATGGCGATGGTGGCGCGCCACCAGGCCGCGCAGGCGTTCCGCGTCGAACCGCAAGGGATCGCCCATACCGCTATCCCAGACGCTCGGGGCCTCTAACTTCGGAGCCTCGTCATCGATCTCGCCGTTCGCCGGCGCGATGGGCTCAAGGCTGACCATGGCGCTGTTGCACAGGGCCGGGAACTTGCCGTCGGGATCATATACATAGGCCACGCCCCCGGACATGCCGGCGGCGAAGTTGCGACCTGTCTCGCCCAGGACGACCACCACCCCACCGGTCATATATTCGCAGCCATGGTCCCCGAGGCCCTCAACCACCGCGATGGCGCCTGAATTGCGCACCGCGAACCGTTCGCCCGCCACGCCCTCAAAATAGGCTTCGCCAGCTATGGCTCCATAGAGAACCGTATTGCCCACGATGATATTGGCGGTGGGGTCGCGCCGGGCCTCCTTAGGCGCCCGGACGATGATCCGACCGCCCGACAGGCTCTTGCCCACATAATCGTTGGCGTCGCCGGTGAGCTCCACTGTCACACCCCGCGCCAAGAAGGCGCCCAGGCTCTGGCCCGCGGTGCCGGTCAGCTTAAGCTCAATGGCCCCATCGGCGAGACCCTGATGGCCAAAGCGCCGCGCGATCTCGCCCGACAACATGGCGCCAAGGCTGCGGTTCACGTTCCGCACCGTCGCGGTGATCACGGCCGGCGCGCCGCCCGCCAGGGCGTCCTGAGCTTCAGCAATGAACCGGTGGTCCAGCGCGCCTTCGAGGCCGTGGTTCTGACGTTCGCTGTTCCAGAGCCCAAGGGCGTGGCCCGCCGGCGCCTGGTGTAGCACGCGGCTGAGATCAACCCCCGAGGCTTTCCAGTGGTCGAGCGCGGCGCGCGCGTCCAGGCGGTCGACGCGGCCAATCATTTCGCGCACCGTGCGCAGGCCGAGCTGGGCCATAATTTGCCGAAGTTCCTCGGCCACGAAGAAGAGATAGTTAATTACATGCTCGGGCTGACCGGTGAAGCGGGCGCGCAGCACCGGGTCCTGCGTCGCCACGCCCACCGGGCAGGTGTTCAGATGGCACTTGCGCATCATGATGCAGCCCGCGGCGATCAGGGGCGCGGTGGCGAATCCGAACTCGTCGGCGCCCAATAGAGCGCCCACCGCCACGTCACGGCCCGTGCGAAGGCCCCCATCGACCTGCACGCAGATCCGGGACCTGAGACCGTTGAGAAGCAGGGTCTGCTGGGTCTCAGCGAGCCCGATTTCCCACGGTGATCCGGCGTGGGTCAGAGAGGTGAGGGGGCTCGCGCCCGTCCCGCCTTCGAAGCCCGAAATCGTCACATGGTCGGCTCGGCACTTGGCGACTCCCGCCGCCACCGTACCCACGCCAACCTCCGAGACTAGCTTTACGGAGACCCGCGACGACGGATTAACGTTCTTCAGGTCGTGGATCAGCTGAGCCAGATCCTCGATGGAATAGATGTCGTGATGCGGCGGGGGCGAGATGAGGCCGACCCCTGGTGTTGCGTGGCGCACCCTGGCGATATTGGCGTCGACCTTGTCGCCCGGCAGCTGGCCGCCTTCACCGGGCTTGGCGCCCTGAGCCATCTTGATCTGCAGGTCGTCGGCATTGACCAGATATTCCGCGGTGACCCCAAAACGCCCGGATGCCACCTGCTTGATCGCCGAGCGCATGGAATCGCCATTGGGCAGGGGCTTATAGCGATCCGCCTCTTCGCCCCCCTCGCCGGTATTGGACCGCCCGCCGATGCGGTTCATGGCGATGGCGAGGGTCGTGTGGGCCTCACGGCTGATTGAGCCAAAGCTCATTGCCCCGGTGGAGAAGCGCTTGACGATCTCGCTGGCCGGCTCGACCTCCTCCAGTGGGATCGGCGTCTCCGCCCATTTGAAGTCCATCAGACCCCGCAAGGTCAGCAGGCGCCGGTTCTGGTCGTTTATGGACCTGGCGAAGGACGCATATTCGTCTGGCAGATTACCGCGCACGGCGTGCTGCAGGCTTGCGACGGCCTCGGGGGTCCAGGCGTGTTCCTCGCCGCGGACGCGGAAGCCGTAAATGCCGCCCACATCCAGCATGTTCCGATAGAGGGGCGCATCGCCATAGGCGTCGCGGTGGCGACGCACGCATTCCGAGGCAATGTCGGTCAAGCCCGCGCCTTCGATCAGACTGACCGCCCCGGTGAAGTAGCGATCCACGAAGGCTGACGAGAGGCCCACCGCATCAAAGATTTGGGCGCCGCAATAGGACTGGTAGGTGGAGATGCCCATCTTGGACATGACCTTGAGGATGCCCTTGCCGACGGCCTTCACGTAATTCTTGGTCAGGGTCTTCGCCCCGCCGGGCCTGTCATAGCCCAAGGATTCCAGGGTCTCGAGGACCAGATAGGGGTTGATCGCCTCCGCCCCGAACCCGGCCAGGACGCAGAAGTGGTGAACCTCGCGCGCCTCGCCAGTCTCAACGACAAGGCCGGTTTGCATGCGCAGGCCCTGGCGGATCAGCCGGTGATGCACTGCCGCCGTAGCGAGCGCGGCGGGGATCGGGATCCTGTCCGCGCTGACGGCCCGATCCGACAAGATGAGAATGTTCATGTCCGCCAGGACCGCGTCCGTGGCCGCGGCGCAGAGCGCGTCCAGGGCCGACTCAAGGCCCTCTACACCCGCCGCCGCCGGCCAGGTGGCGTCCAGGGTCACGGTGCGGAAGGCGCCGTCCAGAAGATCTGAAATGGCGCGAATCTTCTCCAGATCGCCATTGGTGAGGACCGGCTGTGACACCTCCAGCCGCTTATGAGTGCCGGCCTGTCGTCCGAGCAGATTGGGTCTGGGCCCGATCATGGAGACCAGGCTCATCACCAGTTCCTCGCGGATGGGATCGATGGGCGGGTTGGTGACCTGGGCGAAGTTTTGCTTGAAGTAGTCGTAGAGTAGGCGGGGCCGGCGTGACAGCACGGCCAAGGGCGTATCCGTGCCCATGGAGCCAATGGGATCCTCGCCGGTCCGGCTCATGGGTTCGAGAAAGACCGCGATGTCTTCCTGGGTATAGCCAAAGGCCTGCTGACGATCGAGGAGGTCGCTCGGCGAATTGGCGCCCGCCGGATCCCAAAGAGGCGGCTCGGGGAGGTCCTCAAGCTTGAACTGTGTGGCCGCCAGCCATTCGGCATAGGGCTGCGCCTGGGCGAGGCTATGCTTGATCTCCTCGTCCTCGATGATGCGCCCCGCCTCCATATCGATCAGAAGCATCTTGCCAGGTTGCAGACGCCACTTGCGCAGAATCCGCTCTTCCGGAATCGACAGGACGCCGACCTCGGAGGCCATGATCACATGGTCCTGGTCGGTGATGACAAAACGCGCGGGTCTAAGGCCATTGCGATCAAGGGTGGCGCCGATCTGGCGCCCGTCGGTAAACGCGATGGCGGCGGGCCCATCCCACGGTTCCATGAGGGCGGCATGATACTCATAAAAGGCGCGCCGATCCGGATCCATGAGCGGGTTGCCCGCCCAGGCCTCGGGAATCAACATCATCATGGCATGGGCCAGCGGATAGCCGCCCGCGAGGAGAAGCTCGAGGGCGTTATCGAGCTTGGCCGTATCTGAATCGGTGGGATGCAGAAGGGGCCACATCTTGTCGAGATCCGGGCCCAGCAGTTCGGATTCCAGCGTACGGCGCCGCGCGTTCATCCAGTTGGCGTTGCCCCGCACGGTATTGATTTCGCCATTGTGGGCGATGAAGCGATAGGGGTGAGCCAGCTTCCACGACGGGAAGGTGTTGGTCGAAAAGCGTTGGTGCACCATCGCCAGGGCCGACTCGGCGCGGGGATCGGTGAGGTCGCGGTAGAATGTCCCTACCTGAGGGGCCAGCAAAAGGCCCTTATAGACCACCGTCCGCGAGGAGCAGGAGGGCATGTAGAAGTCGGTGAGGTCCGGCAGCCCATAGCGCTCGGCCAGGGCCGGAAGCGGGTTTTGTGTCTGCTTGCGGATCGCCAGAATCTTGCGCTCGAAGGCGTCCTGATCGGAGATCTTCGGGCCCCGAGCAATGATCGCCTGACGAATGACGGGCATCTGGGCGAGCACCGCCTCGCCAAGCCCGGTGGTGTCCACCGGAACCTCGCGCCAGCCGAGGAGTATCTGCCCCTCCACTCGGATGAAATGCTCGAATTGACCAATGGCCGTGTCCCGCGCCGCCTCCTGCCGGGGCAGGAAACACATCGCCACGGCGTAGTCGCCGCTTGCCGGCAGATCGACCCCGGCCCCGCGCGCCCAATCCCTGAAGATTCGGTCCGGAATCTGGATAAGGCATCCCGCGCCATCACCGACAAGAGGATCAGCGCCCACAGCGCCGCGGTGATCGAGATTGACGAGAATTTCCAGGCCCGCGCTTATGACTTCGTGCGATTTTCTGCCCTTGATATTGGCCACGAACCCAACGCCGCACGAGTCATGCTCGTTGCGGGGGTCATATAGTCCCTGCAATCCCGGCGCAGCAGGCAAGATCTTCCTCTTTCCGCACTCTGATGCCGGCGCCAAGGCAAGACGGCGCCCTCAAAAACCTTTTCATCGCGGTATCGCCGCATTTACACGCCAACATGGAAACTTGTCGACTGTCGGAACTCGCGCCCGCGTCTCGGGCGTGTCGCGCTTGACGCTTCGACCTCGGCGTGGCGAAGCTGGGCGTGGATAGCAAGGTCGCTGTCCCAAGTGCAAAGGCCGTAAGAATGACCCCTGCGCCGTCGCGGGCCGCTCTGGCGATCATCACGCTTCTGGGCCTGGCCGGTTGCGGTCGAAGCCGGCCCCCGCCGGTAATCACCGCCAAGATCATCGACGCGATCAAGGCGGACGAGGTGCACTGGAACGCCGACTATCGTTCGGGTGATGCGGCCAAGGTCGCCGCCCATTACGCGCCCCACGCGACTTTGATGATGCCGGGCGCCGCGCCCCTGGTGGGCTCCCCCGCAATCAAGGCGGCGCTGGATCATGCCTATCAGGACCCGCATTTCGGCGTCACTTTTTCCAGCGACAAGGTGGATGTGTCGAAGTCGGGTGACATCGCCGCGGCGCGGGGAAGCTGGCGCCAGACCACAACCGATCCCGCCAGCAAACAAGCCGTCACCACGAGCGGATATTATGTGACGGTATATAAGCCACAACCCGACGGCCGGTGGCTGGCGATCTGGGATATTCTCACGCCCGCCCCACCCCCCGCCCCCGGCGCGCCGCCCATGGGCGGCGCGGGCTAAAGAGGCCTATTCGGCGGCGAGACTCAGAGTCGGACCCCGATCACGGAAATTGATCGTCTTGAGGAAGGCGATGCCTTCCTCGGCGATATCGTCGCCGACCATCCGGTCGCCCTCCGCCTTGAGCTCATCCATGTCCACATAAAGGCCATAGAACGCCCGGGTGCGGTCGGTGATCACGCCGGCGTTGAGGAGGGTCTTGATCAAAACACGGAAGATGTTGCTCGCCTCCTTCATGTCCTCGCGGCGCGCGTCGTCGGTGGCGATCTTGGCGATCTCCTCCAGCACCTTGTCGGGGTCGAGGCCGAATTCCTCGTAAAGATCGCGCTGCTCGGAGGGCGAGACGAGGTTGAAGAGCAGAACCTGGAAGCAGTGGGCCGCCCAATCCTCGATGATGGCGTGCTCTTCGGGTGAAAGCTTGGGAACCGTGCGGTCGGCCCAGATCTTCCCGAATTTGTGATGGAAGGCCTCATCCGTCATCACCAACTGCATGAGTTTGCGCCCGAGCGGATCGCGCAGTTGCTGGAAGAAGGTTGCGAAGGCGCCCATGGCGAGGCCCTCCACCAGCATCTGCATTCCGATGATCTTTTTATAGACCTCGGGCGCGTGGATGATCTCCACCAGGAGGTTCTTCAGGGTCGCGCCGCACTCCACCGGCCGGCCCCAGCGGGCTTTGATGTACTTCGCGAACGCCGTGACGTGGCGGGCCTCCTCGCGGGTCTGGTTGGCCGCGTATTCCTGAGCGCCCTGGTCATAGAGAACGTGGCAGAGGGAGGCCGAGAGGTTCAATGCGCCCTGCTCGCCGTGAAGGATCGATGAAAAGCTGCGGAGCAAGGACTTGTTTATGAACTGAGCCCTGAGTGACGGGTCTTTCAGGTGGTCAGAAACGTAGTCTGTCTGGATGGCGATATTCAGGGACTCGGGGACGAGAGGCTCGTTCATCATGTCCCAAGGCTCGTCAAAGTCGATGTACTTCTTGTCGAGCGGGTCCCAGAAGTGGTCATGCGTGGCGCTGATGATCTTATCAAAGGCATTCGTCCGCTCGCCGTAACGGTCGAGGTTCAGCATGGCCTCGAAATCATCCGGCGCCACGGCGTCATACATGGAGTCCTTCGTGATGTTGCCATCGGCCATTTTGTTCTCTCCCAATCCTGATCTTCCCTAAGCGCTAATCTGAGCGCGACCAAAATGTGAGTCAAGAAAAATGACGGGGGCGTCACGAATGGTCATCGGGCGTCATCTTCAGCGGCGAGTGATCAGCCTTCGGTGGCGATGGCGCGTCTGACCGCATATTCCAGGGTGCGCGCGTTATAGGGCTTGGGAATCAATGGCCACGGTGGCGTTTCAATCTCCTGGTAGGCTGTGGTCAGAATGATTTTCAGCCTCGGCCAGCGGCCCGCTACCGCCCGCGCCAAGTCGGGGCCTGTCATGCGCGGCATGCGGCAATCGCTGAAAATAAGGTCGATGTCGCGCCGCGCCTCAAGCAATTCCAGCGCCTCGATCCCATCGGCGGCGTCCACCACCTCGAAGCCCATGTCGCTCAGCATGTCGCAGGCATTCAGGCGGATAAGAGCTTCGTCTTCCACCACCAGCACGACCGTGCGGACGGGGTCGATATCATCCAGGGCGTCTTTCGGTCTTTCAGCAAGCACACCGGAAGCTCCGGGCGAACATTCTCGCCAAAAACATAATCACGGTCGGGCGGACAATGAAAGGCCTTAAAATTTAATCGTGACGGGGATCATTGGGCGATTTTTATTCTTGGTGTACTTAGTATAACGAATATTTCACGCGGGAAATGAAAATTGTCCTGATTTCTGATGGCGTCTCCAGCGCATCTCATCTGTGGAAGCTACGAGGCCACTCGCGCGTCTCGACGCGCCGTGACCCTCAGGCGGAGGGCATTTAACTTGATGAAGCCCGAGGCGTCACGATGATCATAGGCGACAGCGCCCTCCTCAAAGGTCACAAGATCCTGATCATAAAGAGAATCCGGGCTGGAGCGGCCGATGATTGAGACGTTGCCTTTATAGAGTTTGACCCGCACCTGGCCGTTGACCCTGCCTTGAGAGGCGTCGATAGCGGCCTGAAGCATCTCCCGCTCCGGCGAAAACCAGAAGCCGTTATAGATCAGTTCGGCATATTGGGGCATCAGGGCGTCCTTGAGATGCATGGCCCCCCGGTCGAGTGTAATGGATTCGATGCCGCGATGGGCGGCCAGCAGGATCGTTCCTCCTGGTGTTTCGTAGACGCCGCGGGACTTCATCCCCACGAACCGGTTCTCCACCAGATCCAGTCGGCCGACGCCATTGTCGTGGCCCAGCTCATTGAGCCGGGTCAGCAGGGCGGCAGGCGAAAGCTCCCGGCCGTCGATGGCGATAGGATCGCCTCGCTCGAAATCGAGAGTGAAGATGGTCGCCTTGTCGGGCGCATCCTCGGGCGAGATCGTCCGCATATGAACGAATTCCGGCGCCTCCACATTGGGATCTTCCAGCACCTTCCCTTCGGATGAGGAGTGGAGAAGATTGGCGTCGACGCTGAAAGGCGCCTCGCCGCGCTTGTCTTTGGCGATGGGAATTTGATGGGCCTCGGCGAAAGCCAGAAGGGCCTCGCGGCTCTTGAAATCCCACTCCCGCCAGGGGGCGATGACCTTGATATCCGGCTGCAAGGCGTAATAGGCCACCTCAAAGCGCACCTGGTCATTGCCCTTGCCCGTGGCGCCATGACAGACCGCGTCGGCGCCAACCTTGCGGGCGATCTCGATCTGAGTCTTGGCGATCAGCGGTCGGGCTATGGATGTTCCCAGCAGATATTGCCCCTCATAGACGGTGTTGGCTCGGAACATCGGAAAGACGTAGTCCCGCACGAATTCCTCGCGCAGATCCTCGATGAAGATATTTTCTGGCCTTATGCCGAGCAGCAAAGCCTTATCCCGCGCGGGTCCCAACTCTTCCCCCTGGCCCAGGTCGGCGGTGAAGGTGACGACCTCGCAGTTATAGGTCTGCTGTAACCACTTGAGGATAATGGAGGTGTCCAATCCGCCGGAATAGGCGAGGACAACTTTCTTGATGGACGATGACGCGGTCACGGCGGAATCCTAACGGCAGATTGAGCGCGCGCTTTATGGGCGACATCGCCGTGGAGCAAGAGCGCGCACCCCCGCAAGTTACAACTCGCCCCGGGTGATCGCGCCTAGACCGTCACCTGTGTCCCCAACTCCACAACGCGACCGGGGGGAATCTTGAAGAAGTCGATGGGGCTGGCGGCGTTCTTCATCAGGAAGATGAACAGGTGATCCTGCCACATGGGCATGCCCGAGCGGGCGTCAGGCACAAGGGAGCGGCGCCCTAGGAAGAAGCTCGTGGACATGATGTCGAACTTCAGTCCGAGCTTTTTGCAATGGGCGAGGGTCTTGGGGACATTGGGGCTCTCCATGAACCCATAACGCAGCGTCACGCGGCGGAAGTCCGTCCCTATTGCCTCGATCCTGACCCGGTCCTCCTCACTCACCCGAGGTGTTTCGGCGGTCTGGATGGTAAGCAGAACATTGCGCTCATGAAGCACCTTGTTGTGCGCCAGATTGTGCATGAGGGCGACGGGCGCGAGATCGGGATTGGCGGTGAGGAACATCGCAGTGCCAGGCGCCCGATGAGGCGGTTTGCGCGCCAGCATTTGAATGAGTTCGCCGATGGGAGGACTGTCGAGGCGCGTCTTTTCGGTAAGAATGCGCACACCGCGCGACCAGGTCCACATCACGACCACCAGTCCCGCGCCAAACGCGAGCGGTAGCCAGGCCCCGTCGACGATCTTGAGCAAATTTGACGCCAGGAAGACGATATCGACAAAGGAGATCGGCAAGAGCAGGGCGAGCACTTGCAGCCATCGCCATTTCCACAGGCGGCGCGCCACCACATAGAGCACTACGGTGCTCAGCAGCATCGTGCCCGTGACGGCCACGCCATAGGCAGAGGCCAGCCGGTGGGAACTTTGGAACACCACCAGCAGCACCAATACGCCAACAATCATCATACCGTTAATGGCCGGAACGAAGATCTGGCCGGCCTGGGTGGCGGATGTTCGGCGAAATTCGATGCGGGGCAGCAGTCCAAGCTGCACCGCCTGACGGGTCATGGAGAAAGCGCCCGTAATCACCGCTTGGCTGGCGACCACCGCAGCGACCGTGGCCAGGATCAGCACCGGCCAATAGGCGAAATGAGGCACCATATCGAAGAAGGGGCTAGAACGCGCGCCGGGATTATGAAGGACGAGGGCGCCCTGACCCAGGTAATTGAGCGCGAGACAGGGAAAGACGAGGCTGAGCCAGGCCGCGCGGATGGGCCGTTTTCCAAATTGGCCCATATCCGCATAAAGCGCCTCCGCCCCGGTCACCGCGAGAAAGACGCTGCCCAGGATGACGAACCCGATAAAGCCGTTTCGCACCAGAAAATGGATTGCCCAATAGGGACTGATCGCCCTCAGCACCGAAAGATCATCGGTCAGATGTAGGACCCCCAAAGCTGCCAGAGTCAGGAACCATAGAGTCATGACGGGTCCGAACAGGGCCGCGACCCGATGCGTCCCGCGCGCCTGACCTATGAAGAGAACGATCAGGATCACGCCCGCCACGGGAAGAACCAGGGGCGTGAGGATGTCGCCCAGGCGCGGGGCGACCTTCAGCCCCTCCACCGCTGACAAGACAGAAAACGCGGGCGTAATCACCCCATCGGCGTAAAAGAGCGAGACGCCCAGAATGCCCAGGCCAAAGAGGATCGCCGAGGGCCGCCCCAGGGCGCGCTGGGCCAGGCTCATGAGCGCCACCGGACCGCCTTCCCCGCCATTGTCGGCGCGCATCAACACAAGAATATATTTGATCGTCACGATCAGGGTCAGGGCCCAAAGGATCAGGGACACCACCCCGAGCACCGCCATATGAGGCGGCCCAATCGGCTTGGCGTGGGCCAGGGCCTCGCGCAGGGCGTAGAGCGGGCTTGTGCCGATATCGCCGAAGACGACGCCCACGGCCCCCAGCATCAAGCCGGCGAACCCGCGTTTGCGGCCCCGGCGCCGCGCCGGAACGGCGGGCTGACCGCCGGCGCAGGGCTCGGGGGTCAGATTCGTCGGCGAGACCGGTCCGGTCAGCGCCGGCGCCGCCGAAGCAGACGCGTCCAAATCACATCCTCCAGCCCGTCGACGCGGGCGCCTGCAACACCATGGTGGACGCTAAGACATCCGGCGCGATGGGCGCGCGCCGTACACCTGATCTGGGCGCCATTCAATCGCCATGAAGTCGTCCTTCGCAACGCCCCCACCAAAATAGGGCAGTCCAAAATCTTTGAATGCCTGTAGACGGCGCTTAGTTTCATCCCCAAGGCCACTGGTGGCCGCCTTATGGAGCGCACCGCCCTGCCATGACCGCGCGTCTTGCCCTCGTAACTGGCGCCTCAGCGGGAATCGGCGCCGCCTTTGCCGAGGTTCTCGCCGCCCACGGCTACGATCTCGCCCTGACCGCCCGGCGGGCGGATCGTCTTGCGGGGCTCGCGGACCGACTCAGCCTGCGCCACGGCGTCCAGAGCCTCGTCATCCCCGCAGATCTCGCGGACCCTGAAGCGCCCGACGCCATTCTGGCTGAGATCGCCACCCATGGGAGGGCGGTTGATGCGCTCGTGAACAACGCGGGCTATGGAATCGCCGGGGCCTTCAATGGGGTGCCCTGGGAGCGCCACGCAGACTTCCTGCGCGTCCTGACCCTGGCGCCTTGTGAACTGGCCCACAAGCTGGCCCCCGGCATGGCGGAGCGGCGGTTTGGCCGGATCGTCAACGTCGCATCATTGGCCGGACTTATCTCCGGAGCCCCGGGTGCGGCGCTCTACGGCGCGGCCAAGGCGTTCCTCGTGAGGTTCTCGCAAGGGCTCCACCTTGAGCTGCGGGCCCAGGGCGTCCACGTCACCGCGCTTTGCCCTGGCCTGACTTATAGTGAGTTTCATGACGTAAATAATACGCGCGAGACGGTGGGCGCGCGCACGCCGCCCTGGCTATGGCTCGGCGCCGATGAGGTCGCGGCCTTGGGCTACGAGGCCGTGGAGGCCAATCGCCCGATTTGCGTCACGGGCGCGCCCAATCAGGCGATCGCCGCGGTGGCGAAGCTTCTACCGGAGGAATGGGGCATGACCCTGATGGCCAGCCAAGCCAGTCGCGTTACCACTTAAGTCCTTCTGGGACCCCTTCTGAACCGGGGTCTGATAGGGCGTCGCCGTGTCGCGCCGGACAAGATTCATCGTCGAACCCGCCAGGCCCACCAGCATGAACTGCACCGCCATGGCGCAGAGGATGAGGCCAAGCACGCGGATCACCACGGCCGCGCCCACCCGGCCCAGCACCTTGGAGATCACCTCGGTGAACCAGAAGGCCGCGACGATCAACAAGGCGATCGCGCCTATTACCGCAACGCCAATGGCAAATCCCGTCGCCCCGAATTTGCGGGCTTCCTCGGCATAGATGACCACCGAGGAAATGGCCCCGGGGCCAATGAGCAGGGGCATGCCGAAGGGGACGATAAGACGCTCGAACTGCATCAGCGCGTCGGCGCGGGTTGAGAGCGCCACGCCCTCGCGTCCCGAGGCGTTTGCCGTCTGGACAATGTCCCCTCGGGCCATGTCGAGGCCCAGAAGCAGCAGAAGAATGCCGCCGGCGATGCGGAACGCCGGCATGGAGATGCTGAAAAACCTCAGCAGGGCGAGGCCCGTGAGGAAAAAGAACGACAGAAAAGCGAAGGCGAAGATGGCGATATAGACCGCTGTCAAACGTCGTCCGGAGCGGGTCGCTCCGGTCGTCGCGGCCGCGAAGAGGGGTACGCTGCCCACCGGATCGATGAGCGCGAACAGGGCGACGAAGAAATTGATCGCGAAATCGGCCAGATCCATGGTCGGGGCTTAGCTGACTTTCCAAGGCGCTAGAAGTCTTGGGCCCCCTAGAAGTCGATGGCGAGGCCCTTGCGCTCCCAATCGCCGAAGCGCGTGGGGTCTGGGCCAGCAACGCCGCCGCTTTCAGCCGGTTCGGGGGCCCGCGTGGCCGTCTTGGCGCGCCGCTCGGCGGCCTCGCGCAGGGCGCGCTCCGCGGGGGGGCTCAGGGTTTTTCCGGGTGCGGCGTTCGGGGGCGGTGCGGTCATCCCCGTGAGTTTAGGGATTGGGGGGCCGCGATCAAGCCGAGCTGCGATTATCCCGCCGGGCCTTGCCCCTTCCCGGTCAAACAGGGCAGGGACCCTTCCGTGAACACGCAAACCTCGCCAGCCCTTGAAGCGCGCCTCGGGGCGCTGTTTCTGATCGAGTCCGCGCTGGCGCGGCGCGGCGGTCTGGACGAGGCGCTCAGCGCGCCGCGATTTCTGGGCCTTTCGGCCCAGGATCGGGGATTTGCCCGGGCCGTGGTCATGGCCGCGCTGCGGCGCCTGGGTCCGATTGATCGGATCTTGGATGGCAAGCTCAAGCGCGAGCCCCCGGCCAAGGTACGTCAGCTGCTGCGGCTGGGTCTGGCCCAGGCCTTCTGGCTGGACACACCAGCCTTCGCCGCGGTGGACACCACGGTCGCGCTGACCCCTCAGGCTCTGCGAGGCCTCGTCAACGCCGTCCTGCGCGGCGCGCTGCGGGATGGCCAGCCGGCCGACGACCCCGCCTCCCTCGCGCCCCCTTGGCTGCTGTCGCGATGGCGGGCCGCTTATGGCGAGACCGACGCCATAGCCATGGCCGCCTGCATTGCCAAGGAGCCTGCGACCGATCTCACCCCGCGCAATGACACGGATGAGCATCTCGCCGCTCTCCTGGAGGGCCAAACGCTACCTGGGGGCACGATCCGCCTGCGCCGACGGGGCGATGTGGCGGAGTGGCCCAGCTATAATGAGGGTCGCTGGTGGGTGCAGGACGCCGCCGCCGCCCTCCCGGCGCGTCTGGCTGGTCCGCTGGCGGGGACCACGGCGTTGGACATGTGCGCCGCCCCTGGCGGCAAGACCTTCCAGCTCGCGGCCGGGGGAGCGAAGGTCACCGCCCTGGACAAGTCGGCGGGGCGACTTCGTCGTCTGGCCGCAGGTCTCACGCGCCTCAATTTATCGGCCGAGATGATCGCCGCCGACGCCGCCCAGTGGTCGGACGGCCGCGCCTTCGATGTGGTCCTCCTCGACGCGCCCTGCTCCTCCACGGGCGCCTTTCGAAGGCATCCCGATGTGCTCTGGAACGCCAAGCCCGGCGACCTCGCGCCGCTCTCCGCGGTTCAAGCCCGGCTGCTTGAGTCCGCGGCGGGCCGAGTGGCGCCCGGCGGGAGCCTCATCTATAGCGTCTGCTCTCTGGAAACGGAGGAGGGGGAGGGCCAGCTTCCTCGCTTCCTGGCGAGCCACCCGGAGTTTACGCTCGACCCCGTCCAACCCGGCGAGGGTGGGGCTCCGCCAGCCAGTCTCGCGGCCGAAGGCTGGCTGCGGGTTCTGCCGCATCATCTGGAGGGTGGGATCGACGGATTCTTCGTGGCGAGGCTGGTCCGCGCGCGTTGATTTGGCATGCGCGCCGGACTATTCCTGAGCGCCTTGCGTGACTGGCGATGCAGGTGGATCACCACCGGGGAGCGCGAGGGGCGGATGACCGCCGAACGCCGCGCGCCTGGGCCTCCCTTTCTCTTGCCTCAAGAAAGAGCCCCGCCATGTCCGCGCCCCAATTTCCCCCCGCCCCGGACCAGGTTCGCCCGCGCCGCGCCCTGATTTCAGTCTCCGATAAGACCGGCCTTATCGCCGCCGCCGAGGCTTTGGCGGCCCTCGGCGTGGAAATCGTCTCCACCGGCGGGACGCGCGCCGCCCTTGCCGGGGCGGGTTTAGAGGTGCTGGACGTCAGCTACCTCACCGGCTTTCCCGAGATGATGGATGGCCGGGTCAAGACCCTGCACCCGAAAATCCATGGCGGGCTTCTAGGCGTGCGCGACGCCCCCGATCACGCGGCGGCCATGGCCGACCATGCCATCGCCGCCATCGATATCCTCTATGTGAATCTCTACCCCTTTGAAGCCACGGCCGCGGGCGGCGCGCCTTTCGAGACCTGCGTGGAGAATATCGACATCGGAGGTCCGGCCATGATCCGCTCGGCCGCCAAGAACCATGCCTATGTCGCCGTCTGTACAGCCCCGGAGGACCTCGATGAGGTCCTGGCGTCCCTGAAGGCGAGCGGCGCGACATCCTTCGCCCTTCGCCGCGACCTAGCGGCCCGCGCCTTTGCGCGCACCGCAGCCTATGACGGCGCCATCGCCGCCTGGTTCGCAAGCGAGAAAAGCGCCGAGGCGACGTGGCCCGCGCGCAAGCTGATCGCCGGCCAGCTGAAACAGACGATGCGCTACGGCGAAAATCCGCATCAAGACGCGGCGCTTTATGTCTTTCCCTATCCCCGACCTGGAGTCGCCACGGCGCGTCAGCTCCAAGGCAAGGAGCTCAGCTATAACAATATCGCCGATACGGATGCGGCCCTCGAGCTCGTCGCGGAGTTCGACCCGGCCGATTGCGCGGCCGTCGCCATCATCAAACACGCCAATCCCTGCGGCGTCGCGCGCGGGCCGGACCTGATGCACGCCTATCAGCGCGCCCTGGAATGCGATCCGGTGTCGGCTTTCGGCGGGATCATCGCCCTCAATCGCACCCTGGACGCGGCCACGGCTAAGGATATCGTCAAGATTTTCACCGAGGTGGTCATCGCGCCCGACGCGGACGATGCCGCGAAGTCGGTCTTCGCCAGCCGCAAAAATCTTCGCCTTCTGCTCACGGGCGCCCTGCCGGATCCCGCGGCGCCGGGCCAGACCTTTCGCTCCGTGGCGGGAGGTTTCCTCACCCAGTCGCGCGACCGCGCGCGCCTGAGCGCGGACGAGCTGAAGATCGTCACCAAACGTGCGCCAACGCCCGCCGAACTGGAAGACATGTTGTTCGCCTTCACTATCGCCAAGCATGTGAAATCCAACGCCATCGTCTTCGCCAAGGATGGCCGGACAGCGGGCATCGGGGCGGGTCAGATGAACCGCCGCGACTCCGCTCGCATTGCCGCTCTCCGCGCTGGCGAGGCCGCGGACGCCGCGGGCCTGCCTCAGTCCCTGGCCACGGGCTCCGCCTGTGCCTCGGACGCCTTCTTTCCCTTCGCCGATGGCCTCCTGCAAGCCGTCGAGGCGGGAGCCACCGCGGTCATCCAGCCCGGGGGCTCAATCCGCGACGCCGAGGTCATCGCCGCCGCCGACGCCGCGGGCGTGGCCATGGCATTCACGGGCGTACGGGTGTTTCGACACTAACCAAGTCGATGTGCGACATCAGGCCTTGGTCAGCCGGTCAGGCTCGCCGTCCGCCGACAGCATCACCGCCAGCCATCGGGACCCTTCGAACTGGGCCAGGATGAGCATGACCAGGACGGTCAGGGGCGTTGAGAGGAACATGCCTGGCAACCCCCAAAGCGCGCCCCAGAATGAAAGGGACAGAAGTACGACGAGGGGGTCCATGTTCAATCTCTGGCCTTGAAGGCGCGGGAGCAGGATATTGCCGACCAGAAAGGTGACCAGCCAAAGCCCCGCCAGGATAACGATGGCCTGCCAGGTGGTGTTGAACTGCACGAGGGCGAAGACGGCGGGCACGAGGATGGCGGCGATCGCCCCGACAATGGGCACATAGTTCACGATGAAAATCAGGAACGCCCAGAAAATCGAATTCTCCAGGCCCACCGCCGCCATGACCGCCCACGAGACCACCGCGATGAGTGCGCCGGTGATGGTCTGTATCCACAGATAGCTCTGGATCGAGTCTCGCACGCGCAGGGCGAGGCTCACCACATCGTGTCGATGGCCGCGCTGGCGAAAGAGCTTCACCGCCTTTCGATCAAAGACCCGCCGCGAGGCGATCATGAAACCCACATAGATCAGAACATAGATCGCGTTGGTGACGAACCCCTGCAGGCCCAGCGCGATCCCGCCCAGATAAACAGTGGGATCGAGGCTTAGCGCCATATTGGCGGCGGCGGAGGGCTGTTTCATTTTTAGCGCGCTCGCCATGTGTGTGAGCATGGCCACCAAGCGGGGCTCCGCCGCCGACAGCGTCTCGACAAAGCCGCTCGCCCGCGCGGCGATGACCACAACACAAAGCGCGAAGGCCCCGGCCAGGAAGATCACCGAGAAGAGGGTGGGAAGGGCTTTTGGCAGCCCAGGCGCCCTCCGCCGGATCAGGTCGGCCAGGCCCTCGACCATCACGGCCAGAAACACCGCCAGGAGCAAAGGCGTCAGCACCCCGCCCAGAAACCTCAGCGCCGCGCCGGCGAGGATGACCGCGATGATGACCTGGGCATTACGGGCGACGTTGCTGGAACGCTCTAGGATCATGATTCAGTCAACTCCTCGCGCGGGCTCAGGGGTCAAGCGAGCGGGATTTTCCATCGGTGCGCTTGCCACGGCGCTTGGTCATACCTCATCTGCCGCGCCGTGATTGCCCTGATGACCACCACCGACTCCATAAAGCTTTTGGCCGCCCAGGCTCTCCTGTCGGGCGAGGACGTGGCTTGCGAGGTGTTCGACGGTCAGGCCAGCTCCCTGTGGCGGGCGATCATCCCCCTGCGTCTGATGGTCTGCGACGAAGACGTCGTCCGCGCGAAGCGTATCCTGAGGCAAGCCGGGTTTGTGGAGGCTGGCGACGGCGACTGGGATTTGCGCTAGGTCCGCGGTGGAAGGAGAGGGCATGGACCTGTGGAGCGATTTTCTGACCAACCGGGGCAAAGTGATCCACAAGTGGGAGCACTATTTCCCGATCTATGAGCGACACTTTGCCCCCTGGCGCGGCCGCACCCTGACCTTCTTCGAGATCGGCGTGGCGCGGGGGGGATCACTGCCTATGTGGCGGCGATATTTCGGCCCTCTGGCGACGATTGTCGGCCTCGACATCGACCCGCGCTGCAAGGCTCACGAGGAGAACGGCGTGGTCGTGCGTATCGGCGATCAGTCCGATCCGCATTTTCTCAAGCAAGTGATGGAAGAGTTCGGCGCCCCGGACATCGTGCTGGACGATGGCAGCCACCAGATGGCGCACATCCAGGCCAGTTTTGAGGTTCTCTACCCAGCCATTCCAAAGAACGGCGTCTATATGGTCGAGGACCTGCACACCGCCTACTGGCCGAGTTTCGGCGGCGGCCTGGACGCCCCGGAAAGCTTCATCAATCGCGCCAAGGGTCTCATCGATGAGTTGAACGCCGATCACGCCCGCGGCGCGGTGACGCCCACCGCCTTCACCCGCGAGACCTTCGCCATGGCCTTCTATGACAGCATGGTCGTTTTCGAGAAGGGTCAGCCCCTGCGCAAGACCGCGCCCGCCATCGGCGTTGAGCGCAAGGGCCTGTTTGGCGCGGCGAAGACGCTGGAGGGGTGAGGGCGCGCGGTTCCAGCCCTGCCCAATCGTTGACTTGCGCGCCGCCATCCCCTAACAGGCGCGGCTCAATTCTCACGGCCATCGCCCTGGAAGCGTCCGCCGTTCGTCCTGGAGTTCCTTCGTGAAGCGGACCTATCAACCGTCCCGTCTCGTGCGCAAGCGCCGCCACGGCTTCCGCTCGCGCATGGCCACCAAGAACGGTCAGAAGATCGTCGCCCGCCGCCGCGCCCGGGGCCGTAAGACTCTGACGGCCTGATCAGCCGGGCCTCTTGTCCCGAGGCCCTCGAACATAGGCTTCTGGCCGCCCTGGCCCTCAACCCGACGGCTCCACGTGGTCGCCCCCATCATTTCGAGACTGAAGACACGGCCCGACTTCCTGGCTGCCGCCAGAGGCCTTACCTGTGCACGCGGGGCTGTGAGCGCCCAGGCGCGCTGGCGGGAGGATCAGGAGACACGGGTCAGGATCGGTTTCACGGCGACAAAGCGGATCGGCGGGGCGGTGGTGCGCAATCGCGCGAAGCGTCGCCTACGCGAGGCGGCGCGGCTTCTGGCGCCCCTTCATGTCGTCCCCGGTTGCGACTATGTATTTATCGCGCGGGGCGGAACCCCGAACCGTCCTTGGGGATCCTTGCTCGACGACATGACCAGCGCGCTCACGCGTCTCGCGGCCGATCTCCGCGTCGAGCGGGAGGCCAATTCTTCGGGTGAGGCGTCCCCCACCGCCATATCAGGGCCGACCATGGCCGAGCCGACACCACCAGACGAGGCGCTTTCCGCCCCATGAACGAAGAGACCCGGAATATGATCACCTTCGGGGTGATCGCGGCGATCCTTTTTATCGCCTATCAGATGTTCATCGTTGAGCCCGTGGCCCGCCAAGCGCGCCTCGCCCATGCCGAGGCGGCGTCGGCGAGCACGACGGGCGGCGCGGCGGGCGCCGCCGCCCCGGTTCTCGCCCAAAGGCCCACTCTCAGCCGGCCCGCGGCCCTGGCGATAAGCCCCAGGGTGATTATCGATACGCCCTCGCTCGCCGGATCCATCGATCTGCGCGGCGCGCGGTTCGATGATCTCTTTCTCAAGAACTATCATGATGAGGTCTCGCCCGCGTCGCCGCGGGTGGAACTGCTTCGCCCCGAAGGTATGGCCGACGCCTATTTCGCGGAAGCGGGTTGGCTGGGCGCCAATCTGTCGGGCCTTCCCGGGCCTCAGAGCCAATGGACCCTGACCTCCGGCGGCGTGCTTTCCCCGGGTCATCCCGTGGTTCTGACCTTCGCCGCGCCGGACGGCCTGATCTTCACCCGTCAGATCGCCGTGGACGACAAGTTCATGTTTGCCATCACAGATACGGTCGCCAATGGCTCTGGCGCGCCCGTTACGGTGGCGCCCTATGTCTCGGTGCAACGCCAGGGCCTGCCGCCTGGGCTCGGCAAGATCAACATCGTTCACGAGGGTGCGATCGGCGTGCTCGGCGTCGATAATCGCGACCTGCGTCTGGCTGGTTATAAGACGTGGAAAAAGAAGGGTCAGATCGACTGGCGCTCACGCGGCGGGTGGCTCGGGATCACCGACAAGTACTGGATGACCGCCTTCGTACCCGATCCCTCGCTGATGATCGACGCCAAAGCCCGGGTGACGTCTGACGCGGCCAGCGGCGTCGATATCTATGAGACGACCTATGGCGGTCAGGCCCAGACCATCGCCCCTGGCGCGACGATAAGGCAAACGACCCACATGTTCTCCGGCGCCAAGACCGTTCCGGTGCTTAACGCCTATGGCAAGGCCCTCCACATTCCCTTGTTCGACGACGCGGTGGATTGGGGCAATCTATGGTTCCTGACCAAACCGATCTTCGCCCTGCTGGAATTCTTCTACCAGCATGTGGGCAATTTCGGCGTTGCGATCCTGCTTCTCACCGTGGTGGTTCGCGTGGTCACCTTCCCTCTGGCCAATCGCGGCTATGAGATGGGCATCAAGATGAAGAAGATTCAGCCCGAACTGAAGATCCTCCAGACGCGCTTGAAGGAAGATCCGCCCGCCCTGCAAAAGGAGATGATGGCCCTCTATCAACGTGAGAAGGTCAACCCCGTGAGCGGCTGCGTTCCCGTCCTATTCCAAATCCCGCTGTTCTATTCGCTGACCAAGATCTTCACCGTCACTATCGAGATGCGTCACGCGCCCTTTTTCGGTTGGATTCACGACCTGTCGGCGCGGGACCCGACGACGCTTTTCAATCTGTTTGGCCTGATCCCCTGGGACCCCTCCGCTGCCCCGCTGATCGGGGGCATTCTGGGAGGCATGCTGCACGTGGGCGTGTGGCCGCTGGCCTATGGCCTCAGCATCTGGGTCAGCCAATCTATGACGCCCATGACCGGGGTTGATCCCACGCAGCAGGCGCTGATGAAGTTCATGCCGCTGATGTTCACCTTCATCATGGCTCAATATTCCGTCGGCCTCCTGATCTATTGGACCTGGAGCAGCGTGATCACGATCCTTCAGCAGTACATCATGATGCGCCGCTTCAAGGTGGATAATCCCATCGACGATCTGCTGCGCCGGTTCACCGCCAAGCCCGAGGCGGGGTAGCCCGCGTGATCGAGGTCTTCTCGGGCGAGGAGATCGAAACGGCGCGGGTGATGTTCGCCAGGCCCGTGAGCTTTCTCATGGGCGCCGCGAGCCTCGAAGGTCTGCCGGAGCCCGACTTGCCGGAGGTGGCCTTTGCCGGCCGCTCGAACGTCGGCAAGTCGTCCCTGATCAACGCGCTTGTGAATCGCCATCGCCTGGCCCGGGCGTCCACGGAGCCTGGCCGCACGCGGGAGATCAATTTCTTTTTGTTGGATGAGCGGCTGCGCCTGGCGGATCTGCCCGGTTATGGTTTCGCGCGGGCGTCCAAGACCACCGCCCGCAAGTTCCAGGATCTGGGGCGCGCCTACCTTAGGGGTCGGCCGAACCTCAAGCGGGTTTATCTGCTGATCGACGCCCGCCATGGGATCAAGCCGCCGGACGAAACGGCCCTGGACGCTCTGGATCTCTCGGCAGTGTCCTATCAGGTGGTTCTGACCAAGGCGGACAAGATCAAGCCGGCCGAGGGCCTCGCGATGGCGGAAGCCACGCTGAAGAAAATCGCCCGCCGCCCCGCCGCCTTTCCCCGCGTGTGTGTCACCTCCGCGGCCAGCGGGGCTGGCATGGCGGAACTTCGCGCGGAGGCCATGGCCGCCGGTTTCACATGACAAGCCTATAGGTTTCGCTTAAGTGCCTGCCTCCGCGGCCCGGGCTCTTGGTGGGACCTGAATTCATTGACCGACAGCGCCGAAGAGGCGGGCTGGGCGACCGCCCGGACCCTGGCCGAAGCCCTCCCCTTCATCCAGGTTCATGACCGCGAAACTGTGGTGATCAAGTATGGCGGCCACGCCATGGGCGAGGAATCCATCGCCCGCCTATTCGCCGCCGACGCCGTGCTCTTGAAGCTGCTGGGGGTACGGCCCGTCGTGGTTCATGGCGGCGGCCCGCAGATTTCGCGGATGCTGGAAAAGGCCGGGGTGAAGTCAACCTTCGTGGATGGCCTGCGCGTCACGGACGCCGCGACCATGGAAGTGGCCGAAATGGTATTGTCCGGCGCGATAAATAAGGAAATCGCGAGTTGGATCACCCAGGCTGGCGCCACCGCCGATGTCCGGGGCGTCGGGCTTTCGGGCAAGGACGCCGGCCTCATCACCGTGGAAAAGGCCAGCCGTTGGCGCATGGATCCCGCGTCCAACATCGAAGAGGTGGTGGATCTCGGCTTTGTGGGCGAGCCGAGCCACGTTGATCCCAAGTTGGTGCGCGGCCTGATCGACTCGGAGGACGACTACATTCCGGTGATCGCCCCCATCGGCGTCGCCGCCGACGGACGAACATATAACATCAATGCCGATACTGTGGCCGGCGCTCTCGCGGGCGCTCTCAAGGCCAAACGCCTGTTGCTTCTGACCGATGTCGCGGGGGTGCTCGATGGGGAGGGCCATCTGGTGCGCCAGTTGAGCCTTGATGAGGCGCGCGCGGCAATCGCCGCAGGCGTGGTGACAGGCGGCATGATCCCCAAGGTCGAGACCGCCATCGCCGCGGTGGAGGCGGGAGTCGAGGCGGTGGTCATTCTGGACGGACGGCGGCCCCACGCCATGCTGGTGGAGCTTTTCACGGAACACGGCGCGGGCACCTTGGTGAAGCGATGACGGCGCGAACCGGCCCCGATCTGCGCCACATCAACACTTGGCTCTTCGACCTTGATAATACGCTCTACCCCCTTGAAAGCGGCCTAGCGCCCAAGGTGTCCGATCGGATCACCGACTATGTCGAGGATCTGACCGGTCTTCCCCGGGAGGAGGCCCGGGCCCTCCAGAAGCGTTACCTCGCCGAGCACGGGCTGACCCTTAAGGGCCTGATGGCACATCATGACGTGGAGCCCGACATCTTTCACGCGGCCATCGGTGACGTGGATCTTGGCTGCCTGATCGCCGACGCGGAGCTCGCCGAGGCCCTGGGCCGCCTGCCGGGACGGCGGATCATTTTCACGAATGCGGATCGGGATCACACCGAACGGGTTCTCAGGCGTCTTGGTCTCACGGACTTTTTCGACCAGGTGTTTCATATCGCCGACGCCGAATATGAACCCAAGCCCGCCATGGCGGCCTTCGAGCGCATCGTCGCCGCCCACGCCATCGACCCCAAGACGACCGCCTTTTTCGAGGACGCGGAGCGCAATCTGGAGCCGGCCGCGTTGCTAGGTATGACCACCATTCTTGTGGGCGCCCACGCCGCGCGGTCCACCGCGCCTTTTGTCGATTATCGCACGCCCGCTCTCGCGCCGTTTCTGGCCGCCGCAATCATCTAAAGACGGAAGCCCGCCATGACAGACCTCACCCTCGCCGATCTTCAGACCGAGATCGAAGCGGCCTGGGACATCCGCGAAAGCTTAAGCCCCGAGACCACCGGACCCATCCGCACGGCGGTCGCCGAGTGCCTCGCCCGCCTGGATAATGGCGCGGCCCGGGTGGCGGAAAAAACGCCAGCCGGCTGGGTCACTTACCCCTGGCTGAAGCAGGCGACCCTGCTCGCCTTTCGCCTTTCCTCCACCCAGATTCTGCGCGGCGGGGCGTTTGGCGAGGCGCTAGGGCCCTGGTGGGACAAGATCCCCAGCAAGTTCGCCCACTGGGACGAGGCCCAATTCGCGGCGGCGGGATTTCGCGCCGTGCCGGGCGCGGTCGTGCGCCAGGGCGCCTTCATCGGCCGGGGCGCCGTGCTGATGCCGAGCTTCGTCAATATCGGCGCCCATGTGGGGGAAGGGACCATGGTCGACACCTGGGCCACAGTGGGCTCCTGCGCCCAGATCGGGCGCAATGTGCACCTTTCTGGCGGGGCGGGCATCGGCGGCGTGCTGGAGCCCCTGCAGACCGCGCCCACCATCATCGAGGATGGCTGCTTCATCGGCGCGAGGTCCGAGGTCGCCGAGGGTGT